>Ga0207426_1000551_pt1 | contig 51985 bp, 49 predicted proteins | sample AraplaMF_Cvi_mMS_FD_184265 | JGI IMG/M metagenome (GOLD analysis project Ga0207426, IMG submission 184265) | Arabidopsis root microbial communities from the University of North Carolina, USA - plate scrape MF_Cvi_mMS (SPAdes) (version 2) | ecosystem: Host-associated > Plants > Roots > Endosphere... | reverse complement strand
GGCGCGCAAAGTAAGCCAGGCGCTTGGCGGCTCGTTGCGCGGCAAGACCATCGCGGTGCTTGGTCTCACCTTCAAGCCCGATACCGACGACATGCGCGATGCGCCGTCGATCCCGCTCGTCACCGGCCTCATCGACATGGGCGCGAAGGTGAAGGCCTTCGATCCCGTCGGCATGGAGCAGGCGAAGGGCGAGCTGCCCAGCATCACCTATTGCGAGGATGCCTATTCCTGCGCGGAAGGCGCCGACGCGCTCGTCATCGTCACCGAGTGGGTCCAGTTCCGCGCGCTCGATCTCGACCGGCTGAAGTCGACCATGGCCCAGCCCATCGTCGTCGATCTCCGCAACATCTATCGCCCCGAGGAGATGGCTGCGGCCGGCTTCATCTATGAAAGCGTCGGGCGTTCGCCGCAGTCCTGACGCCTCCGCGGAATTGATGTTCGCTCGCCTCGCTCCCGGGGCTATCGCGCTTACCTTCGCTCAGGCTCGGCGGACTTGCTCCGCCTCTCCCGCTTGCGGGAGAGGTCGGGCGCGGAAGAGCGGTTGGCGTATCGCATCAAAAATCGGCTGAACTGCAAGCAGCATCCCTAGTCGGATTTCGAGGGCCCTGCTTGAGGTTACTCGCGGTTGAGTTTGGTTCCATATGTGCGTGATCGGAGATGTCAGCGCTTTCGAGCGGCATGATGATGCGCGCGATGAGAATTGTGGCCCAATTCATAGTTATTGTGCTGGGATCATGGCCAATATTGTTTAGGCGGCACAACACGCCTAGTATTCGCACGCAATTTCGGGGGCTCGAATAAGTCGTGAATGTTCGTTCACAGGACAGCGCCGTGCGCGACGACTTGAACTTTCAAGCCGGGTCGCAAGCATACAGGACATCCAAAACCGTGGCTGATTCCGCACTTCAGGAATTGAAGCCCGCCAGCCGCGAACGGCTGATCGTCGTCGAAGACGATCCCGTGACGCGAACGATGCTGGTCGGCTATTTCAACGACAATAATTTCGACGTGGTCGGCGCCGGCTCCTGCGCGGAATGCCGTCAGGCGCTGCGCTCGCGCACCGATCTCGTCTTCCTCGACGTGCAGTTGCCCGACGGCGACGGCTTCGAGCTCGCCAAGGAGATCCAGGCGACGAGCAATGCGGGCATCATATTCGTGACCCGCCGCGACACCGACGTCGATCGCATCCTCGGTCTCGAGATCGCCGGCGACCATTACGTCACCAAGCCGATCAACCTGCGCGATCTGCTCGCGCGCGCGCGCAGCGTGCTGCGCCGTCGCTCGATCGACCGCAAGGCCGCGCGCAACCATAACTCCATCGCGTTCGGCGACTGGATCATCGACCTGACGCGGCGCGAGCTGCTCGGCAGCGACGGCAAGCCGGTGGCGCTGACGCGCGCCGAATTCGACCTGCTCGCAGCTTTGGTCGGCGCCGACGGCCGGCCGCTCAGCCGCGACTATCTGATCGAGGTCGTCAGCAATCGCCAGGCCGAGGTCGACATCCGCACCGTCGACGCACTGGTGGCGCGGCTGCGCCGCAAGCTCGTCGGCAGCGGCTCGCCGGTAATCGCGACCGTGACCGGCGTCGGCTACAAGCTCGCACTCAGCGAGCGGCTCTAGAGCATGATCCAAAAAGTGCGAAGCGGTTTTCCGAAAAGATCATGCGCAAACGACAACCTAAAGCGCGATGACGATTCATCCAAATCTCATCGCGCTTTGGCCCCGGTTAGTTTGTCGTCGACTGCGTAGAGCGTGCAAGTCGGCGACCATTTCATGCAGGCCGCGAGCGAATCGCGTTGGGCGTCGTCGGCCGTAGCGCGGCCCGACCGCCAGCCATAACCGCCGTTCGGCGACACCGCGAAAGCCTTGTGCGGCATCGTGCTGGCGAGATAACGGCCGAACTCGGCGCGCGCGGCCTCGTTGAGCTGGCCTGGTGGCGGCAGGGGATCGGGTGGACTCAGGATGTCGTGGCCGAGCCCGCGCTCGCGCAAGAAGGCGTCGAGATAGGGCGTCCATTGCGGGCGCGCGACGACCGAATAGAGATAGTGGCCGTCGTCGCCGTAGGGCGGTGCCGCGATGAACTTTGCGTTACCGCCATCCTTTCGAAACCCGTCGTAGAGGCGGCGGGCGAGATCGGGGCCGAAGAACATGTCGTTGGTCGCGTAGACCCACAGCATCGGCACGCGCGAGGTCTTGCCGAATGTCGCGAACGTCTGCACCAGCCCGTCCTCGTTGCAGACGTCGTCATCGTCGCGCGAGCCGCGGCCGCCGGCAAAGCTGATGGCGGCGACGAGCCCGCTCGGGGCCTGCGCCGTCAGCGCGACGGTAGCAAGCCCGCCGGCGGAATGACCGGCCGCGATCATGCCCGATGTCGTGACGTCGGATCTGCGTCCCATCGCATCGATCGCCGCGCGCAGATCCGCAACGGCAACCGCTGCCGCGGGCAGGTAGGCCGCGTTGGCGCAGCCGCCAACGCTGTCGATGCGCCCGCCGGGCGAGGTGCCGTAGCCGCGCCGCATCACGATCAGCGCCGCAAAGCCGCGTCGGGCGTATTCCAGCGCGATGCCGTAATATTTGTGCGCCGACATGGTGGCGCGATCGTCGAAGCTGCGCGGCGAGCCGTGGCTGAGCAGCGCCAGCGGATAGCGCTTCGTCCCCGCGGGCCGGACCAGGAAGGCTTCCAGCCCCTGCGGCCCGGCTTCCGTCATCGGGATGCGCAAATCCTCGGTGTAGAACTCGGCGGCACGCACCGGCGCGCCGGCAAGGGCAAGGCCGGCGATCAGCAGAAGCAGTTTTCGCGGGAGAGCCATGGGGCGATTCGAAAGGCCTCGAAAGTGCCGAGCATAGCATGATCGGAATGACGGCAAGGAACGCCATCCGCCTCGCGCGTGTTGTGGTTTGGCGGGGGCCCGGCCGATGCTATGCTGCTCCGCGATCCCGAGACCACAGGACGAGGATATTTCAGTGGCTGATGTCAATCCCGCGGCGGGCAAGCTTGTCTCGCCGGATGCGCTCACCAACGTTCCGCGGCTGGTGACGGCCTATTTCGCCGGTAAGCCCGACGTGTCCGACCCCGCACAGCGTGTCGCGTTCGGCACCTCGGGCCATCGTGGCACCTCGTTCAAGAACACTTTCAACGAGGGCCACATCCTCGCGACCACGCAGGCCATCTGCGACTACCGCAAGGAGAAGGGGCTGACCGGCCCGCTCTTCATCGGCATCGACACTCACGCGCTGGCCGAGCCGGCGCTGGCCAGCGCGATCGAGGTGTTCGCGGCCAACGGCGTCGAGGTCATGATCGACAAGGATGGCGGCTACACGCCGACGCCCGTCATCTCGCACGCGATCCTCACCTACAACAAGGGCCGCACATCGGGTCTGGCCGATGGCGTCGTCGTCACGCCCTCGCACAATCCGCCCGAAGACGGTGGCTACAAATACAATCCGCCGCATGGCGGTCCTGCCGACACTGACGTCACCGGCGTGGTCGAAAAGCGCGCCAACGCCTATCTCGCCGATGGCATGAAGGGCGTGAAGCGCATCGATTACGCCCGGGCGCGCAAATCCGCCAACGTGCACGCCTACGACTTCATCACGCCTTACGTCGCCGATCTCGGTCATGTCGTCGATCTGGATCTCGTCAAATCCGCCGGCATCAATATCGGCATCGATCCGCTCGGCGGCGCGGCCGTACATTACTGGCATCCGATCATCGAACGCTATGGCCTGAAGGCCACCGTCGTGAACGAGGCGATCGACCCGACCTTCCGCTTCATGACGGTGGATTGGGACGGCAAGATCCGCATGGACTGTTCCTCGCCTTACGCGATGGCGAGCCTGATCGCGATGCGCGACCGCTTCGACGTCGCGTTTGCCAACGACACCGACGCAGATCGCCACGGCATCGTGACGCGGACCTCCGGTCTCATGAACCCGAACCATTATCTGGCGACGGCGATCTCCTATCTGTTCGCGCACCGCCCGAACTGGGGCAAGGATGCCGCGATCGGCAAGACCGTGGTGTCGAGCTCGATCATCGACCGCGTCGCCAAGAAGCTTGGCCGCAAGCTGGTGGAGACGCCGGTCGGCTTCAAATGGTTCGTCGACGGCCTCGTCGGCGGCAGCTTCGGCTTCGGCGGCGAGGAGAGTGCAGGGGCCTCGTTCCTGCGCCGCGACGGCACGGTGTGGACCACCGACAAGGACGGCATCATTCTGGGTCTTCTCGCAGCCGAGATCATGGCGAAGACCGGCCGCGATCCGGGCCAGCTGTTCGGCGATCTCACGGCCGAACTCGGCGTGCCCCACTACGCGCGCATCGACGTCGCGGCCACCGGCCCACAGAAGAACATCCTGAAATCCGTGACGCCCGAGCAGCTCGGCCTGAAGGATCTCGCCGGCGATCCCGTTCGCGCGACACTGAGCAAGGCGCCGGGCAACGGCCAGCCGTTCGGTGGCATCAAGGTCGAGACCGATTTCGGTTGGTTCGCCGCGCGCCCCTCGGGCACCGAGGACGTCTACAAGATCTACGCGGAAAGTTTTCGCAGCACCGAACACCTGAAGCGGATTCAGGACGAGGCCCAGGCCGGGCTGAAGAAGGTGTTCGGGGCGTAGGGATCCGAACGCACGGAACGGCCGCAGCTCTCCATTCACGAGAGGTCGTCAAGCCCGGGCTTGTCCAGCCTGCGCGGCCGAAGCCGCTTGGCGCGGCGAAGGCCCGGCCATCCACGTTCTCCGTGGCCGGGACAAGCCCGGCCACGACGCTGTTGGGCGGTCGCGCGCCCATCCAAATTTTGAATATGTATACATTCATTCAGGTAAGGGTAATATAGTAAGCTAAATGTGAGCTTGAACCATTCTACCTCATCGTTATTGTATACATGACGCATACATAAGCCTTGGGAGATCGCCGGTGACAAAGCCCTTCCCCATGAACGCCTGGTACGCCGCCGCCTGGGACGCGGAGGTGAGGCCGGCGTTGCTGCCTCGGACGATCTGCGGCAAGCACATCGTGATGTATCGCAAGGCCGACGGCGCGGTGGCCGCGCTGGAGGACGCCTGCTGGCATCGCCTGGTGCCGCTGTCGAAGGGCCGGCTCGAGGGCGACACCGTCGTCTGCGGCTATCACGGCTTGAAATACAATGCGCAGGGCCGCTGCACCTTCATGCCCTCGCAGGAGACCATCAATCCATCGGCCTGTGTGCGCGCCTATCCCGTGGTCGAGCGTCATCGTTACATCTGGCTCTGGATGGGCGATCCCGCGCTGGCCGATCCTGCGCTCGTGCCCGACATGCACTGGAATCACGATCCGGCCTGGGCCGGCGACGGGAAGACCATTCACGTCAATTGCGACTACCGCCTGGTGCTCGACAATCTCATGGACCTCACCCACGAGACCTTCGTGCATGGCTCCTCGATCGGCAACGAGGCGGTCGCCGAAGCGCCGTTCGATGTCACCCATGGCGAGAAGACCGTCACGGTGACGCGCTGGATGCGCGGCATCGAGGCGCCGCCATTCTGGGCGAAACAACTCGGCAAGTCGGGCCTGGTCGATCGCTGGCAGATCATCCGCTTCGAAGCCCCGTGCACCATCGCGATCGATGTCGGCGTGGCGCCGTCAGGCACCGGCGCACCGGAAGGCGACCGCTCGCAGGGCGTCAACGGCTTCGTGCTCAACACCATCACGCCTGAGACCGAGAAGACCTGCCACTATTTCTGGGCCTTCGTGCGCAACTACCGTCTCGACGAGCAGCGCATTACCACCGAGATCCGCGACGGCGTCTCCGGCATCTTCCGCGAGGACGAGCTGATCCTCGAAGCGCAGCAGCGCGCGATGGACGAGAACCCCGACCGCATCTTCTACAACCTCAACATCGACGCCGGCGCGATGTGGTCGCGCAAGCTGATCGACCGCATGGTGGCAAAGGAAAACGCGCCGCAGCACCTCCAGGCGGCGGAGTAGGCGATGGCCGAGGTCGATCGCTCCGTCTCCCAGACCGTGAAGGCGCAGCTCGCGCTGCGCGACCAAATTCTCTCCGGCACATTGCGACCCGGCGAGCGCATCTCCGAGCTGCAGGCGGTGGAGACCACGGGCGCCTCGCGCACGCCGGTGCGGATGGCGCTGGTGCGGCTGGAGGAGGAGGGCCTGCTGGAAGCGATTCCCTCCGGCGGCTTCATGGTGAAGGCGTTCTCGGAGCGCGACATCTCCGATTCCATCGAGCTGCGCGGCACGCTGGAGGGGCTGGCCGCGCGCTTCGCCGCCGAGCGTGGCGTATCCGCACGCGAACTCGAGCCGTTGAAGGAGTGCCTTGCCGCGATCGACGAATTGCTGCGCCAGGTGCCGATCTCGGTCGATGCCTTCTCGTCCTATGTCGCGTTGAATGCGCGCTTCCACGCGCTCCTCACCGAATTGTCGCGCAGTCCGCCGCTGATCCGGCAGATCGATCGCGCCTCGGCGCTGCCGTTCGCCTCGCCCAGCGGCTTCGTGATGGCGCAATCGGCGCTGCCTGAGGCGCAGCAGATCCTGGTCATCGCCCAGGAGCACCACCGCGTCGTGATCGACGCCATCGAGAATCGCGAAGGTGCCCGCGCCGAAGCCGTGATGCGCGAACACGCGCGGCTCGCCGTGCGAAACCTGCGGCTCGCGCTGCGCAACCGCACTCATCTCGATCTCCTGCCGGCGCTCGCGCTGATCAGGACCGCAACTGATTGAGGGCATCATGCGCTTCATCGAAACCTGGATTCCGGCAACGCTGGTCGAGACGCGCGATCTTTCGCCCGGCATCCGCGAATTCCTGATCCGCCCCGACCGGTTCGACGGCGCCGCCTATCCGGTCGGCAGCCACATCAATGTCAGCGTCACCATCGACGGGCAGCCTGAGACGCGGTCCTATTCGCTGGTCGGCGAAGCCAATTCGCGCGGCTTCACCATCGCGGTGCGCCGCGCAGAGGATTCCCGCGGCGGCTCGCGCTACATGTGGTCCCTGCAGCCGGGCGCCCGGCTCGACATCACGCAGCCCGCCTCGCTGCTCGCGGTCGACTGGGCGCGCGAAAATTACTGCCTGATCGCGGGCGGCATCGGCATCACCCCGATCCTCGGCGCCGCGCAGGCGCTGGCGCGGCGCGGTGCCGATGTCACGCTGCACTACGCCGTGCGCTCGCGCGGTGAAGCCGCCTATCTCGACGATCTCGCCAGGATGCTCGGCGATCGCCTGATCGTCCACGCCGGCGAAGAGGGCCGGCGGCTCGATCTCGATGCGGTCTTCGCTTCGCTGCCGAAACAAGCGCTGGCGCTGTTCTGCGGCCCGATGCGCATGCTCGATGCCGCGCGCCACGCCTGGATCGGCGCCGGCCATCCGCTGCCCGATCTCCGCTACGAGACCTTCGGTTCCAGCGGCTCGCTGCCGACCGAAACGTTTCGTGTTCGCCTGATGGACTCCAACGTCGAACTGGAAATCCCGCGCGAGCGCTCGATGCTCGACGTCCTCAACGCCGGCGGACACGACGTCATGTACGATTGCAAGCGCGGCGAATGCGGCCTCTGCGCCATCGACGTGGTCGATGTCGACGGCGAGATCGACCATCGCGACGTCTTCTTCAGCGACCACCAGAAGCAAAGCAACGCAAAGATCTGCGCCTGCGTCTCGCGGGCGCGCGGCACGATCACCGTGGATACACTGCTGCGGGCGGATGCGATTTGAGAAGAGGTCGCCGTCGTGCCGGCGATGACGGCGTAGGGGCTTCAGCGCCGTTTTTGAAACCTACGCCGCGAACGTCGCCCGGTACTTCTTCGTGTCCAGCAGCGCCAGCACGGCATCGGCCGAGACCGGCCGGCTGATCAGATAGCCCTGCACCTCGTCGCAGGCGAATTGCCTGAGATATTCGAGCTGGTCGGCGGTCTCGACGCCCTCGGCGACCACGCCGATGTTGAGGTCGCGCGCGAGCGAGATCACAGACTTCACGATCGCGGCGCAGTCGGGTTGCACCAGCATGTCGCGGATGAAGGACTGGTCGATCTTGATCCGGCTGAAGGGCAGCTTGCGCAGATAAGTCAGCGAGGAGAAACCAGTGCCGAAATCGTCGAGCGCCACGGTGATGCCGAGCTCGATCAATGCGTTCAGGATCGATGCCGCCGAGCTGTATTTCGACAGCAGCATCGATTCCGTGATCTCGATTTCCAGCCGCGGCGGTGCGACCGTCGCATCCGCCAGCGCCTGCACGATGGTCTGCAGGATGCCGGTGTTCTGGAACTGCGAGGCGGAGAAGTTGACGGCGACCCTGATGTCCTCGGGCCACTTCGCCAGCGTGGCGCAGGCCTGCCGGATCACCCATTCGCCGATCTCGTGGATCAGCCCGGTCTCCTCGGCGATCGGAATGAACTCGCTGGGCGGCACCGGCCCGCGCACGGGATGCTGCCAGCGCAGCAGCGCCTCGAAGCCGGTGATGCGGTTGGCATCGAGATCCAGGAACGGCTGGAACACCAAATGCAGCTCGTCCCGCGCGATCGCGCCTTCGAGATCCGCCTGCAGCGCCTTGCGGTCGCGCGAGGTGCGGTCGTCGGCTTCCTCGAAGAAGCAGATCGTACCGGGACCGGCCTTCTTGGCGCGATAGAGCGCGGCGTCGGCGTTCTTCATGAGGTCGAGCTGGGTGGTGCCGTCGCGCGGCGCCAGCACGATGCCGACGCTGGTGGCGCCGGTGAACTGGCGGCCCTCGATCTGGAACGGTTCGGTGAAAGCGGCGACGAAGCGCTCGGCGATCCCCAGCGCATCCTCGGGCCGCGTCAGATTGGCCATCACCAGCGCGAACTCGTCGCCGCCGATTCTTGCGACATGTTCGGCCGCGCGCGTGCAGCGCTGCAGGCGGCTTGCGACCTGGACCAGGAATTCGTCCCCGGCGGGATGGCCGAACTGGTCGTTGACCTCCTTGAAGCGATCGAGGTCGAGCAGCAGCACCGCGAATTCCTCGCCCGACAGCGACAGCCGCTTCAGCGCGGCATCGAGCGTCTCGTTGAAGGCGACACGGTTGGGCAGCAGCGTCAGCGGGTCCTCCCGCACGGTGCGCTCGGCCTCGATCTGGCGCATCACGCGCCGCGCGAACGCGAACGAATTGACGAACACGCCGCGCAGCAGCACGCTGCCATAGACCACGACGAGGAAGGCGATCAGCAGGAAGGCGAGGTCGCCGTTTCGCCCGAGGCAGATCGCGATGCCGACGAAGATCGGCGCCGTGAACGCGATGGCCGCGATCGGGATGGTGGCGAAGGCGAGCGCGCCGCCGGCCAGCATGCCCGAGCAGAGGCAGGTGATGACGAGCTGGCCGCCGGTCGAGGCGCCCGTGAAGAAGGCCACGGGAACGATGCCCCAGGCGGCGCCGAGCACGAAGGCGTTGCGCACCAGCCGGTGGATGGCGCGGCGCGAGACGTATTGCGGCTTGGTGATCCGGCGCGCGGCATAGGATTGCAGGCCGAACGCGATCGCGGCGCCCGCGACCGCAACGGCCCAGATCAGCGCGGGCAGACGGGCAGGCGACTGCCACAGCGCGATGGCGAGCACGGTGGCGTTGCAGGCGTTCGCCAGCATGATGCCGACCGAATAGCCGAGCACCAGCGACATCTGCTCGGCGCGAATGTGTCCGGCGACGGTTTCGTCGGTTGCGGGACCGCCAAAAACTGACAGGTCGCCGGCAAACAACCGTGCGAGATAACTGGTCAGTTGAGTCCGCATTCCAGAGCCTGCAGCAGCATGGGCCGTTTGTCCGGCTCGATCCGGAGATTTCTCCGCAAACCTTTGACGAACTATGAATTATCCCCGTTTGCCACGTTGGCCGTGACCACTTCTGCGTGTTCGAACGCGAGTATCAATAACAAATCGATACAAATGCGGCGCCCGGCGTTACGGCTGTAACGGCATCCGGTACGCCTGTGTCCGAGGGGCGTCGTTATCGTCCCAGTTGTCTCGGATCGTAATAGAACCGCTCTTCGACGATCTGATCGCCCCGCCAGGTTTGCCACGCGATCTCGTCCAGCGTTCGGATGGTGCCCTCCGCATTGGTGAAGCTGAAGCTCCAGCGCGTCGCGACGTGGTCGCCTTCGATCAGGCTCGGCCCGATGCGCACGGCCTTCACCTCCCTGGACGCCGCGAGCACACCGCGCTCCTTGGCGACAAGATTGTCGCGGCCGACCGTGGGCGCGGCGTTGTTCTCGTAAGTCACGGCGTCTGGCGTGCAGAACTGCTCGATGGCGCCGATGAAGTCCCCGGCCTCCAGCCGCTGCGCGAACGCTTCAACGATGTCACGGCTCGGCATGGCGCACCTCACGCTTAAAACCGACTATTGGTCGGTAAATGCCGACCGATAGTCGAAAGGTCAACTGGTGGCGAGGGGCGAAGTCGATTACAGCCCGATATGAAACACAGCTGCCGCTCCGACAAAGGTACGTTCCCTCCCCCCTTGTGGGGGAGGGCTAGGGAGAGGGGTAGCCCAGCAAAAGGTGCCGGTTGTCGATGACGCATAGAGCAAACGCGCTCTCGATAGAGTCCCCGTGCGGCACCCCCCTCCCTGACCCTCCCCCACAAGGGGGGAGGGAACGGAAAGAGCGCGGCGCGTCGACCAACTGGCTTCAACCGATCAGGCTCTAACGAGGACCCATGGCCAAGCAGGCGGAACGGCGAGCGGCAACGACGGAGGCGATCCTCACGGCGGCGCGTCGGCTGTTCGGGACGCAAGGGTTTGCCGCAACCACGATCGACGAGATCGCGGAAGCGGCCGGGATCGCCAAGGGCGCCGTCTATCATCACTTCAAGACCAAGGAGGCGGTGTTCGAGGCCGTGTTCGACCTGGTCTCGCGCGAGCTCGTCGCGGAGATCGACGGCGCCGCGCGCGCCGAGAAAGACGTGCTCGCCGCGATGGTCGCGGGCACGCAGCATTACTTCGCCGCAACTGCGAAGGGGCCGACCGGCCAGATCATCCTGCGCGACGGCCCGGCCGTGCTCGGCTGGGAGCGCTGGCGCGAGATCGACGCAAAACACTTTGGCGGCAAGCTGCCGCGTGCGCTCTCGGCCGCAATGGAAGCCGGCCTCATTGCAAAGCAGCCGGTCGAGCCGCTGGCGCGGCTGCTGCTCGGTGCCGTCACCGAGGCCGCGGTCGCCTGCGCCGGGCGCGCCGATATCGCAAGGGCGGGCGCGGAATATGCCCGTGCGTTCAAGTCGCTGGTGGAAGCGCTGCGTGTCGCTGCATGATTGTGCTAATCACGACACCGGAAACGCCCACGCCAACAAAAAGAACAGCAGCGCATGAACGCAACTTCCTCCCTGATGCCCTCCGATCCTGAATTCGACTACATCATCGTCGGCGCCGGCTCTGCCGGCTGCGTGCTCGCCAACCGGCTCTCGGCGAACGGCAAACACAGCGTGCTGCTGCTCGAAGCCGGGCCGAAGGATTCCAACATCTGGATCCACGTTCCGCTCGGCTACGGCAAGCTGTTCAAGGAAAAGACCGTCAACTGGATGTACCAGACCGAGCCGGAGCCCGAGCTGAAGGGCAGGCAGGTGTTCCAGCCGCGCGGCAAGACGCTGGGCGGCTCGAGCTCGATCAACGGCCTGCTGTACGTGCGCGGCCAGCACGAGGATTACGATCGCTGGCGCCAGCACGGCAATGCCGGCTGGGGCTATGACGACGTGCTGCCCTACTTCAAGAAGGCCGAGAACCAGACGCGCGGCGCCGACCAATATCACGGCACCGGCGGGCCGCTGCCGGTCTCCAACATGGTGGTGACCGATCCGCTGTCGAAGGCGTTCATCGACGCCGCGGTCGAGACCGGTCTGCCCTACAATCCCGACTTCAACGGTGCCACGCAGGAAGGCGTCGGTCTGTTCCAGACCACGACACACAACGGCCGCCGCGCCTCGACGGCGGTGGCCTATCTCGGCCCCGCGAAGGGACGCGGCAATCTCAGGATCGAGACCGAGGCGCTCGGCCGGCGCGTGTTGTTCGAAGGCCGCCGAGCGGTGGGCGTCGAATACCGGCAGGGCGCGCAAGTGCGCCGCGCGAAGGCGCGGAAGGAGATCGTGCTGTCGAGCGGCGCCTACAATTCGCCGCAACTGCTGCAGCTCTCCGGCGTCGGCCCCGCCGACCTCCTGCGCAAGCACGGCATCGATGTCGTGCTCGACGCGCAAGGCGTGGGCCACGATCTGCAGGATCACATGCAGGTTCGCATCGTGATGAAATGCTCGCAGAAGATCACGCTCAACGACACCGTCAACAATCCGATCCGCCGCACGCTCGCCGGCGCGCGCTACGCACTGTTCCGGAAGGGCTGGCTGACGATCGCGGCCGGTACCGCGGGCGCGTTCTTCAAGACCAATCCGCGGCTGGCGTCGCCCGACATCCAGGTCCACTTCCTGCCGTTCTCAACCGACAAGATGGGCGAGCGGCTGCATGATTTCTCCGGATTCACCGCCTCGGTATGCCAGGTCCGCCCCGAGAGCCGCGGCAGCCTGCGCATCAAGAGCGCGGACCCGACCGTGCCGCCGGAGATCCGCATCAACTACATGTCGACCGAGACCGACCGCACCACCAACGTCGAAGGCATCAAGATCCTGCGCAAGATCCTCAATGCGCCGGCGATGAAGCCGTTCGTGATCAGCGAGTACGATCCCGGTGTCAAAGTCTCCACGGACGCCGAGATCCTGGATTATTGCCGCGAGCGCGGCAGCACCATCTACCATCCGACCTCGACCTGTCGTATGGGCAATGACGCACTTGCGGTGGTGGATCAGCGGCTGAAGGTGAGGGGCCTCGAGGGCTTGCGCGTCGTCGACGGCTCCATCATGCCGGACCTGGTGTCGGGGAACACCAATGCGCCGATCATCATGATCGCGGAGAAGGCCTCCGATATGATATTGGAGGATGCGCGGTAAGATACCGCGTCTTGAAAGGACCCGTGACTTGGCAACGCGATTCAGGATCGGCACTCGCAAGAGCGCGATGGCGCTGGCACAGACGGAAGAGATCGCGCGCCGCCTGACCGCCGCCGTGCCCGGTCTCGACGTCGAGATTGTCAAGTTCGACACCACGGGTGACACCGACCAGATCAGCAAGCTCTTGCCGCATGGCGGCAAGGGCGGCGCCTTCGTGGCGCAGATCCGGGCCGCCGTGATCGCAGGTCAACTCCAGGCCGCGATGCATTCGCTCAAGGACATGCCCGGCAACGAGGACACGCCGGGCCTCGTCATCGGCGCGACGCTGTCGCGCGACCCGCCGAGCGATGCGCTGGTGTTGCGCGACGGCGTCACGCTGGAGGCGCTTCGCCAGTCCCGCGGCAAGGGCTTCAAGATCGGCACCAACGCGGTGCGGCGCGCGGCCTATGCGCGTCGGCTGTTTCCGGAGGTCGAGATCATCCACTTCCGCGGCGCAGCCGATACGCGCGTGCGCAAGCTCGACAATGGCGAGAAGCAGAAGCTGCCGGACGGTGGCACCGTCGGACCTGCGGACGCCCTGATCATGGCGCGCTCGGGCCTCGACCGGGTGGGGCTCGCGAGCCGCATGGCCTATGAATTCACGGCGGCCGAGATGCTGCCCGCGGCCGGACAGGGCATCGTCGCGGTCGAGTGCGCGGCCCAGGACTGGCAGACCCGGCAGATCCTGTCGTCGATCGACGATCCCGCTGCGCATGCGTCCGCCGATGCCGAGCGCGAGGTGCTGTGGGTGCTCAACGGCCACTGCAATTCGCCGGTGGCGGGGTTTTCGACCATCGCGGGCGAGCAGATGTCGCTGACGGCATCCGTGCTCGATCTCTCCGGCAACACCATCATCGAGGCCTCGCGCACCGGCCCCGCCAACCGCCCGCGCGAACTCGGCCGCGCGGTCGGGCTGGATCTGCTGGGCAAGGGCGCCGCCGGGATCATCGAACGCACCCGGCCGAGCTGAGGCGCGAATTTTCTCCGGCGTCCCTGAACTGGTATCTCCGCCGTCATTGCGAGCGCAGCGAAGCAATCCAGAATCCCTCCGCGACAAGACTCTGGATTGCTTCGCTACGCATGCAATGATGATTGTGGTGAGCAGCCGTCGTCTCGCTTGCCTCGGGGAGATCAGGCTCTGAGCGCCACAGACAGCGTCGGAATGGTGACATCATGCACCCGTTTTGCCCGACGGAGCAAGAAAAATTTCGGATTAAAAGAATTTGCAGGAAGTTCAACGACTTCCTTACTGTGCATGGGGTTGTTTTCGCGCTTCTTGTTGACCTGGTCATGACGATGCGGAGAGACCGCCCGTCGCTCAGCCCCGCACGCGCTTCAGCATCTGCTCGACATGGGCAATCGGCGTCTCCGGCTGGACGCCGTGGCCGAGATTGAAGATGAAGCGGCCTTGCGAAAAATTGGCCAGCGTCTCGTCGACCGCGCGGTCGAGCGCCGCGCCGCCGGTGATCAGCACCAGCGGATCGAGATTGCCCTGCACGGCGACCTTGCTCTGCACGCGCTCGCGGATGAGCGAGGGCTCCGCGGTCCAGTCGATGCTGACGCCGTTGACGCCGGTCGCCTCGACATAGCCCGGCAATTGCGCGCCGGCACCGCGCGGAAAGCCGATGATCTTCGCATCCGGCACCTTTGCGCGCACACCCTCGACGATGCGCCGTGTCGGCTCGGTCGACCAGCGTGCGAACTCAGCCGGCGGCAGCACGCCGGCCCAGGTGTCGAAGATCTGCAGCGCGTTGGCGCCCGCCGCGAGCTGCTTCAGCAGATATGCGATCGAGCTCTCGACCAATACGTCGATGATTTCCGCGAACGCCTCAGGATGCCGGTAGGCCATCATCCGCGCCGGCGCCTGGTCGGGCGTGCCGTGGCCTGCGACCATGTAGGTCGCAACCGTCCACGGCGCGCCGCAGAAGCCGATCAGAGCCACTTTGGGATCGAGCGCGTTGCGCACGATCTTCAGCGCCTCGAACACCGGTTCGAGCTTGCCGAAGTCGGCCTGCGCGGCGAGCGTCGCGACTTTCGCCGGATCGTCAAGCGGCTCCAGCCGCGGGCCCTCACCGACCTCGAAGCGTACGGAGCGACCAAGCGCGTAGGGGATCACCAGGATGTCGGAGAAGATGATCGCGGCATCGAAGCCGAACCGGCGGATCGGCTGCAGCGTCACTTCGGCGGCCAGTTCCGGATTGAAGCAGAGATCGAGGAAGCCGCCCGCCTTGGCGCGCACCTCGCGATATTCAGGGAGATAGCGGCCGGCCTGCCGCATCATCCACATGGGCGGGACGGCTTGCCGCTGGCCGGAGAGCACGTCGATGAAGGGCTTTGTCGCAGACTGGGGCACGAGACATCCTGATGCAGATCCGGTGTTCCTGATATACCGCCGCGGCGCGAAGCGGAACAGAGGAACCAGCGCAAATGCGCCGCGTTGACCAGCCAATGGAGGAGGAATTCCATGGCTCAGACGTTCAATCCCGCACCGCACGACAAGCACGCCGACGATCTGCGCGATGCGCTCGCTGCCGATCGCCATGCCAGGCTCGATACCGGGCTGGAAGATACCTTCCCGGCGTCCGATCCCGTGAGCGCCGCGCAGCCGACGCCATCGAAGGCCGATGTCGACGCCGACAATCCCTCGCTCTGGGACAAGGTCAAGGCGATCTTTAGCTAGGGCGTCGCCGATTACCGATAGGGTCGCTAACGTATTGTTAGCGATCCGGAGATGCATCGGTCCGTAGGAGTACGGGAAAACCCGTATAACGCTGCGAATGTCGGCAGACATTTCAGCTTTCACTAACAGAAGCGGCAGAGGTTCCGGTCATCGGAGATTTCTGCCGCATGAACGTCGCCTCACACAGAGCCGGATGGAGCCGCTTGCCGCTGCGGGCGGCGGCATTCGTCGTGCTGACCTGCGTGACGATCCTCGGCGTCAGCAGCTGGCGTGAATGGACCACGCGCGACACCGTGCTCAAGGGCGCCGAAACCGAGATGGCGAACGTCGCCCGCTCGCTGACGCAGCACGCCGAGGACAGCCTCGACCTGCTCGATTACGGCGTGGTCGGCGTCGTCAGCCGGCTCGAGATCGACGGCACGGGTCCGGACACCATCGGCAAGCTCAGAAACCTGCTGGAAGCGCGCAAGGCGTCGATGGACCGCGTCCACAGCCTTGCCGTCATCGACGACCAGGGCAATTCGCTGACTTCGCCCGGCACGGTCAACTCGACGTTCAGCGACGACGCCTTCTTCCGCTATCATCAATTGTCGCCGAAACGGGAGGCCCATGTCGGGCGGCCCGTGAAGAGCGCAATCGACGGCGAATGGGTCGTCACCCTGTCGCGCCGGTTCAACAAGCCGGACGGTAGTTTCGGCGGCGTCGTGCTCGCGGCGATCAGCGCGAAATACCTCGCGCATTTCTATGAGCAATTCGAGATCGGCCGCAACAGCTCGGTCTCGCTGATGTATGGCGACGGCACCATCATCGCGCGTAACCCCAACAACGATAAGTTCGTCGGCCGCAGTGTCGCAGACACCCAGCTGTTCCGAGATCCGAACCTGCAGCGGCCGAGCGGCGCTTATCATTTCAAATCCCCGCTGGACGGTGCCGCCCGCGTCAGCTTCTTCAAGCGCAGCAGCCGCTATCCGCTCGTCCTGCTCGCCACCGTCGACAAGGACGAGTTGCTGGCACCCTGGCGCGCGGCCGCGATCTCCCGCATGCTCTACGTGGTCGCGCTGGTGATGCTGATCGCGGTGATCGGCGCCGTGCTGGTGCGGCAGTTGCAGCGCGGACAGCGAATGGCCGCCGCGCTGGTCGAGAAGGAAGCGCATTTCCGCCTGCTCGCGGAGGGCTCCAGCGACATGGTGACGCGCATCGGGCTCGACGAAAGGCTGCGCTATGTCTCGCCCTCGTCGATCCGCGTCGTCGGCTGGCGCGCCAATCAGTTGATCGGAACGCTGGCGCTCGCCGGCATCCACGAGGAAGACCGGCCGCATGTCCAGGCCATCGTCGATGCCATGAAGCGCGGCGATACCGAAGAGGCGCGGCTCACCTATCGCAACACGCACCGGACCAACACCGAAGTCTGGCTGGAATCCACCATGCGCGTGACGCGCAAGGACAACGGAACGGTCGACGGCGTGGTCGCGATCTCGCGTGACATCACCGAGCAGAAGCAGCTCGAAACCCGGCTCGAGACGCTCGCGACCGAGGACGGCCTCACCGGGCTCGCCAACCGGCGCCATTTCGACGAACGGCTGCAGGAGGAATGGGCACGCGCCTACCGCGATCGCTCCAGTCTCGGTCTGCTGATGATCGACGTCGATCGCTTCAAGGCCTACAACGACGAATACGGCCATCCCGCGGGCGACGCCTGCCTGCGCGTGGTGGCGCAAGCCATCGCCACGGAAGCGCAGCGCGCCGGCGATCTGGCCGCGCGCTATGGCGGCGAGGAATTCGCCATGCTGCTGCCGAACACCGATGCCGCAGGCTGCGCCCGGATCGGCGAGCGGATCCGCAAGGCCATCCGCGAGGCGGGCCTCGTTCACGCCTCCAATCCGGCGTCAGGTTTTGTCACCGCTTCGCTCGGCGGCGCCGTCTGCCGGCCAGCGCTTGAGCGCACCGCCGGGGTCGGCACGCTCGTCGAGGCCGCCGACCAGGCGCTTTATGCCGCGAAGGAAGCCGGCCGCAATCGCCTGATGATGTCGGCCGAGGTCGCGAAGCTGCTGCCCAAGGCCGTCGGGGAGTAATGTCCCTCAGTAATGCGGCGGGCGCTCGTTGGCGGGGCCCGGCGCGTTGGTCTCGGCCTCCTGCAGCCGCTCGCCGATCTCTGCGACCTTCCGCGTCAGTTGGTCGATCTGCTTCCACTGCGCCGTGATGGTTTGGTTCAGCGTTTCGATGGTGTCGTCCTGGTAGGCGATGCGCATTTCCAGCGCGTCGACGCGCTCGGCCAGCGTCCCGATCTCATTCGTCACGTGCGGCGTCCTTTCGCTCGCGCAGGCCATGGCCGAGCGCGACGCGCTCGTCGAACACGAAGCATTCGCCGCGCCATCGGCTCTCGGCCTCCGGCACCTCTTCCAGATATTTCAGGATGCCGCCCTTGAGGTGATAGACCTCGGCAAAGCCGCGTGCGAGCAGATGTGAGCTTGCCTTCTCGCAACGGATGCCGCCGGTGCAGAACATCGCGATTTTGCGGTGCCTGGCCGGATCGAGCTGCGCCGCCGCAAAATCCTTGAACTGGCCGAAGCTCTTGATATCGGGGTCGACGGCGCCTTCGAACGTGCCCATCGCCACCTCGAAGGCGTTGCGGGTGTCGAGCACCAGCGTGTCGGGCGAAGCGATCAGCGCATTCCATTCGGCGGCCTCGACATAGGTGCCGACCTGCCGGGTCGGATCGGCGGCCTCGTCGCCGAGCGTGACGATCTCTTTCTTCAGCCGCACCTTGAGCCGGCCGAACGGCATCGCCTCCGCGGTCGAGAACTTCAATTCGAGGTTATCGAGACGGCCGTCGAACATGGCGCCGTGCGCGAGTTCATGGGTAAAGGCATCGATCGCCGCAGGCTCGCCCGCGATCGTGCCGTTGATGCCCTCGCGGGCCAGCAGCACGCTGCCCTTCAGCTCAAGACCCGCGCAGAACGCGTGCAGCGGCTCGCGCAGCGCGCGGTAGTCGGGCAGGGCGGCGAACTGGTAAAAGGCGGCGACCTTGTGGATCATGGCAGCCCGTTTAGCAGGCGGCCGCCGCCTAGAAAACCCGCATGGCTCCGGACGACAAAAAGCCTATACGCCCGGCGGATGGCAGCCATTTCCCTGGCATGCCAGCCATTGCCCCGGCGGGCCGGAATGTGTCATGTAGGCGCGGTTTTTCCTGTACGGCGCGTCCTTCGCGCCGGCCCAAAATCCTTCGCCCAACAAACATCCATGGCCCGAGAAGACACGACGCGGGCCTCAAGCGAGCCTGAGAGAGCAGACATTCGATGAGAAACTTCCACTTCCCCGGCAGGTCCACGGTCCACGCCACCAACGCGATGGTGGCGACCTCGCATCCGCAGGCATCGCTCGCCGCGATCGAGGTGCTGCGCGAGGGCGGCACGGCGGTGGACGCGGCCGTGGCGGGTTCGGCCATCCTCGGCGTGATCGAGCCGCAATCGACCGGCATCGGCGGCGACTGCTTCGCGCTGATCCAGCCGCGCGGCGAGGGCAAGATCTTCGCCTATAACGGCTCCGGCCGCGCGCCCAAGGCGGCCAACGCCGACTGGTATCTCGAGCGCAAGATCAACTCAGTGCCGCTGACCTCGGCGCACGCGGTCTCGATCCCCGGCGTGATCGACTGCTTCGCGACCGTGCTGCGCGACCACGGCAAGTTCGGCTTCGACCGGTTGCTCCAGCCCGCGATCAAGGCGGCTGAAGAGGGCTACGTCGTTGCGCCCCGCATCGCCTTCGACTGGAAGAACCAGTTCGAGAAGCTGAAGGCCGGTACCAACACCGTGCGTTACCTGCTGCCGGGCGGTAAGCCGCCGGTCGCGGGCGACGTCATCCGCCAGGCCGAGCTCGGCAAGACGCTGCGTGCGATCGCCAAGGACGGCCGTGACGCCTTCTACAAGGGCGCGATCGCCGAGGACATGGTCGAGACCCTCAAGAGCATCGGCGGCCTGCATACGCTTGACGATTTCGCCGCGCACACCACCGAAACGACGACGCCGATCGGCACCATGTACAAGGGGTACGACGTCTGGCAGTGCCCGCCGAACGGCCCCGGCGTCACCGCGCTGCTGATGCTCAACATCCTGTCGCGCTTCGACCTCACCAAGTACGCGCCGCTCAGCATCGAGCGCTTCCACCTCGAGGCGGAAGCCGCGCGCATCGCCTACATGAATCGCGAGATGCATGTAGCCGACCCCGATCATATGAAGATCAACGTCGCCGAGATGCTCGAGGAGGGCTTTGCCGACGAGTACATCAGCAAGATCCGCATGGACGGCATGCTCGACCTGCCGAACGTCGCGCCGCCGATGAACCCCTCGACCATCTATATCACCGTCGTGGACAAGGACCGGAACGTCTGCTCGTTCATCAATTCGATCGCGCATTCGTTCGGATCGGCGATCGTCTCGAACAAGACCGGCGTGCTGTTCCAGAACCGCGCCGGCGGCTTCCGCATCCAGCCCGGCCATCCCAACTGCATCGCCGGCGGCAAGCGGCCGCTGCACACGATCATGCCGAGCCTCATGACCAAGGGCGGCCGCTCCGTGATGCCGTTCGCGGTGATGGGCGGACAGTACCAGCCGGTCGGCCAGACCCATGTCGTGACCAACATCCTCGACTACGGCTGCGACGTGCAGGAAGCGATCGACATGCCGCGCGGCCTGCATTACGAGGGCCAGTACCAGCTCGAGGACAGCGTCCCCGCCGACATCGTCGAGGGTCTCAAGAAGCTCGGCCACAAGACCACCAGCGTGGTCGGCCCGCTCGGCGGCGCCCAAGCCATCTGGATCGATTGGGACAAGGGCACGCTCACCGGCGGTTCCGATCCGCGCAAGGACGGCTGCGCGCTCGGCTATTGATCCAGAGCGGCGGAAGCGGCGGGACTGGAAACGACCAACGCATTGCGCTAGACACCTTCCGCCTCAAACGGAAGGTGTTCTATGCAGCGTTTTCAGCGCGCACTCCTCGCCATCATGTCGGCACTCGCGATCACCGTGATCGGCAGCGTGTCGACATTCGTCTCCCCCACGGCATCGGCCCAGACCGCAGGAAAACCCATGACCACAGCTTCAGGCTTGCAAGTAATCGACAGCGTCGTCGGCACCGGTGCCTCTCCGAAGCCCGGACAGATCTGCGTGATGCACTACACCGGCTGGCTCTACGAGAACGGCCAGAAGGGCAAGAAATTCGACTCCTCCGTCGACCGCAACGAGCCGTTCGAATTCCCGATCGGCAAGGGCCGCGTCATCGCCGGCTGGGATGAAGGCGTTGCCACTATGAAGGTCGGCGGCAAGCGCACCCTGATCATCCCGCCGCAGCTCGGCTATGGCGCCCGCGGTGCCGGCGGCGTGATCCCGCCGAACGCGACGCTGATGTTCGACGTGGAATTGCTCGGGGTGAAGTGACGCACGGCTCCCGACGTCGTCATGTCCGGGGCAAGCCCGGCCATGACGGATAGGGATCAGCCCAAACAAAAAAGACCGGCCTCGCGGCCGGTCTTTTCATGTCAGTCAGAGGCGGACTATTCCGCCGCGCGACGAGCAGCCGCAGCGGCGCGGTCGATCGCTTCCTTCGCGGCGTCCTTGGCATCGCCCATCGCCTTCTGGCCCTTGCCCTTCACTTCCTGAACCACGCCCTCGCCCTTGAGGCGGTCGGAACCGGTGGCTTCACCGATGCCCTGCTTGGCCTTGCCGATGGCTTCGTTGGCGTTACCCTTGATCTTGTCGCTGGTGCTACCCATGGAAACTCTCCTTCCAGTTTGCTCGCAAAGACAACGTTCGGCGGCTATGAGAGTTCCGATTTTGGTATGGCTTGATGTCGCGGCTTTGGTTACGTTCGCACCCACGGAACCAACAGAAAGCAAGCCTCATGACCGGCCATGACCATACGCATTCCCACCATGACCACGATCACCATGATGATCGCTGGAAACATGACGGCGTGCGCGTCATTCCCGGCAACCAGCTCGATACGAATGTACCGTCGACGGCGGGTATGGATCGCGCGGCTGCGATCAATTTCGCCCGTGTCGGCGCGCAAAAATTGTGGGCGGGCACCGTCAGCATCAAGCCCGACGCAAAGACCGGCGCGCATCACCACGGCCATCTCGAAAGCGTCATCTATGTCGTGAAGGGCAAGGCGCGGATGCGCTGGGGCGAGAGCCTGCAGTTCACCGCGGAGGCAGGTCCCGGCGATTTCATTTTCGTTCCGCCCTACGTGCCGCACCAGGAGATCAACGCCAGCCCCGACGAGGTGCTGGAATGCGTGCTGGTGCGCAGCGACGGCGAGGCGGTAGCGATCAATCTCGACATCGAACCGGTCGAGAAGCCCGAGACGGTGCTGTGGGTCGATCCGATCCATCGGGATCCCGGCGAGAAGAAGTAACACGGCCAGGACGGCGCGGGGTTCCGCGCGGCAGCGCCCCGCAGGCGGGGTCCAAAATAACTTGCAAAAATAACTCGAAAGCGATGTCGGATGGCCGCAGGGCCGTCCGTCCTTGGGGCGGACCCAGCCAAGGAGCTTTCGATGCCCAGGATGATTTTCCTCAATCTGCCGGTGACCGACCTCAAGCGCGCGACCGCCTTTTACGAGGCGATTGGCGCGAGCAGGAACCCGCAATTTTCCGACGATACCGCGAGCTGCATGGTCTTTTCCGAGGCCATCTACGTGATGCTGACGACGCACGACAAGTTCCGTCACTTCACGACGAAGCCGATCGCGGATGCGAAGACCTCGAACCAGGCCTTGTTCTGCATCTCCGCTGACAGCCGGTCCGAGGTCGACGAAATCGTCGACAAGGCCGCCGCTGCGGGTGGGATGGCCGATCCCAGTCCGAAGGACGAATACGACTTCATGTACGGCCGCAGCTTCGAGGACCCGGATGGCCACATGTGGGGTGTGAACTGGCTCGACATGGCTGCCGCTCCCAAGCAACCCGGCATGGCTGACGCCTGATCGAAGCCCCTGATCGACATTTCTGGGATCGAAGAGGAGCCTGCACAATGTCCAAGCTCGTGCCCTGCATGTGGTTCAACGGCGATGCCGAGGACGCCGCGAAATTCTACACTTCACTCGTGCCGAACTCGGAGATCACGCACGTCCAGCAGAACGTATCGGATGGCCCGTCCGGCAAGACGGGCTCCGTGCTCGTCGTCGAGTTCACGGTGGCCGGCCAGCCGCTGGTCGCGCTCAACGGCGGGATGACGATGGAGTACACCCACGCGATCTCGCTGATGATCCATTGCGACGATCAGGCCCAGGTCGACAGCGTCTGGAATGCGTTCCTTGGCCATGGCGGCCGGGAAGAGCAGTGCGGCTGGCTCAGGGATCGCTGGGGCGTGGCCTGGCAGGTCGTGCCGAAGGTGATGTTCGAATTCCTGTCGAGCCCCGACAAGGCCGCGGCTGCGCGTGCCATGCAGGCGATGATGAAGATGGTGAAGCTGGATGTCGACGCGCTGCGTCGGGCATTCGAGGGCAAGCCGGCGGCGTGATGTCAGCACGGACGCTGTAGGGTGGGCAAAGCGAAGCGTGCCCACGTTCTTTTGCAAGTCGCGAGAGATGGTGGGCACGGCGCTCTCGCGCCTTTGCCCACCCTACGAAACCGTGCCTAGCGGCTAATAATTGATCCTGAGCCCCACGCCGCCGTGGATCGTATTCCCCACTGGTTGCGGACCGAGCGTGCCATTGGCGAACAGGTCCACGACCCAGCCCTTCTGCACGCGGAAGCCGAGCCGGCCGCCATATTCGAACCAGCCCTGGTTGCCCATCGTCGGCGTCACGGTGCCGTCGCCGGTCACCGCGGCGACGATGCCGCTGTGGCTGGCGAAGGATTGCACCCAGCCGCCGTTGATGTTGGTCTCGATGTTGTTGCCGAACAGATGCGTCCACTGGCCGCCGATCTTGACCAGGCTGGTGCGGTCGGTGCCGGTCGCAATGGTGGCGTCGAATGGATTGAACGCGACGGCGCCGTCGGAATAGCCGGACACGCGCTGCCAGAGTTGCCAGACCTCGATCGACGCTGCGACTTCGTCGCGCGGCGATACGCGGCTCATCCAGCCGGCGCGGCCGTAGACCGCGTAATTCGACGCGTTGGTGGAGCCCGTGACGGTCACCGGGCCAAGGCTGGTGTTGTAGCTGCGGGTGTAGCGCGCCTTCTCCCACGGCGTCAGGATCGTGCCGACGTCGAAGAACGGGCGTGACGAGCCCCAGTCCGTGAAGTCGTAGCGCAGCGCGAAGGCGCCGATCGGCGCGTTGGTGATGTGGTAGCCGCCCTCGTTGTACTGCGTGTAAGCGAGGCCGGCGAGCAGCGAGAGATTATTGGTCAGCTCCTTGCGGCCATGGATGCCGGCCGAGAACGAGCCGGCCGAACCGAACGCGCTGACGCAGTCGCTGCAATTGACCTGCTCGTTGACGCCGAGCAGCACCGTGCCGAGCACCCGGTTGGTGATCATCTGATTGAAGCGCTGATCGGCGAGGCCGCCGATCGAATTGCCGCTGGAATCGGAGCCGGTCGGGCCTGCTGACGGCGGCGAACTCGGGCTCGGCGAGGGCGCGGGATTGGGGCTAGGCGAAGGCGAGGGCGTCGGCGATGGATACGGCGACGGCGAATAGGTCGGCGACGGGTTCGGTTCACCGCAGTTGAACTCGCACGTGGCCGACTGGGCGGCTGCTGGCCGCGCGCCGAACGCGAGGTACGCAAACGCCGCGGCCGCGGTCAGCGCTGCGGCAAGGATGAGACGCCTGATGTCGAATTGCGCCATCATCACCGCCCGCACAGCATGCCGTCTTCCTGGACGGCAGGCGTGATGGTCGGAGAAGCGTCGGCGTACTGGTTGACCGAGCACAGCCCGGCGCTCGCGGCGCAGTTAGCTGCAAATGTCCAGGGTGGCGAGTTGGTCTTGGTGATGCTGACCTTGCCGCCGGTCGACGTGATGATCGCGGTGTCGCCGGGCTGGGTCAGCTGTACGCACTGGGAGCCGGTCGTGCAGACGCTGGCCGCACCTTCCTGGAGCACGACGACGGAGCGCCCACGCTGCGAGAGGATGTCGAGCGTGGTGCCGCGCACGCCGATGGTCGCGAGCGGCGTCGTGATCTTGTAGGCGGCCTTCTCGGAATGTCCGGTGACGAAACGGAAGGCGCCAGTGGTCATGCGGATCGCGACGTCGCGATAGCTGTGCTCGTCGTTGAAGACGGTGCGGTCGAGCTTGAGGGTCGCACTCGGTCCGAGCGAGAGGTTGGTGCTGTCGGCCATGACGAAGCGTGCCGCGCTGTCGGCGCCGGTGCGCACGGTCTCGTCGCGCAGCATGCTGTCGCCGACGCTGATCGGTGTCGTGCTCGCGGCCACGCGCACCACTTCGTTTTGAATGACGACGGCTTCACCGACGCGCGTCTGCGCATGTGCGCCGGTCGCCGCAAACAACGCGGCCGACAACAAAGTTTGGAAGAGCCAGAAGCGCAAATTCATTTCGCAACCGATCGATGTGTCCCTGATCGTACCGGATCGCGCGCGCTTTCGATGTGGCGGAAGTATCACAAGCGGCGCGGGACCTGCGTTATGCTTAGTGACAGTTGCGGCAGAATGCGTTCAATGAGAAGTACGATTTTCGTTTTTGTCCGCGGTGACGCAAATTTGCCACGCAAAACATCCTCCAAAGATATGATTGAACGGCCCGCGGTTCCGGTGGTGTCGCGGAGCGCAGTGATCGCTGTCGCGATTTTCCTGATTGCTCATCTTGCACTGTTGGTCGGCCTGACCACCCCGGAGAAGTTCGTTTTCGACGAGGTGCATTACGTGCCCGCTGCGCGGCAGATGCTGGCACCGTCGATGTCGCAGCCGATGCTCAATCCGATGCATCCGCCGCTCGCGAAGGAGTTGATGGCGACGTCGATCGCGGCTTTCGGCGACAACGCCTTCGGCTGGCGCTATCCGGCGACCTTGTTCGGCGCGCTCGCGCTCGTCGCGATCTATCTGTGCGGCCTCGCGCTGTTTGCCGCGCAAGGGCCGGCGATCGCGGCCATGTTGATCGCTGCCTTCAACCAGATGCTCTACGTGCAGGCGCGCACCGCGATGCTCGACATCTTCGCGCTGGGTTTCGGGTTGCTTGCGATCGCCGCCTTCATGCACGGCTTTCGGAAGCTGCGGCCGCATGCGCTGTTCGCGCTCGCGGGCGCGCTGTTCGGTCTCGCCGCGGCCTGCAAGTGGAGTGGCCTGTTTCCGCTCGCAGTCTGCATTGTCGTGGTCGCGCTGATCCGCACGATGCAGGGCTGGCATACGTTGTTCGCCGACGCCAGGCCCCAGGACTGGTATCAGCCCGATTTCTGGCCGGACTTTCGCGTGCATCACGCCGCACTGTGCTTTGCCGTGCTGCCCGCGATAACCTATCTCGCCGCATTCGTTCCGCTGTACGGCTTTTCGCTCCCGGATCTGCTCGAGGCGCAGCGGCGGATCTTCGCAGACAACACCACGACGGCGATCGCCGGCCATACCTATATGAGTTCCTGGCCCTCGTGGCCGCTGCTGGCGCGCCCGGTGTGGTTCCTGTTCGACAAGACGTCGGAGACCGGCGTCTCCGCGGTCGTCCTCCTCGGCAATCCGCTGGTGCTGTGGCCGGCGCTACCAGCGCTTGTGGTGGTGCTGCACGATTTCCTCGTCGCGCGCCGCTGGGACGCGTTCCTGATTGCGGTGTTCTACTTCGGCTGCTGGCTCGCCTGGGCGCTGCTGCCGCGCACGCTTGGCTTCATCTATTACTATCTGCCGGCGGCAACGATTGCGTCGCTTGCGTTGGTCTATGCGCTGCGGACAAACGGACTGCCGCGATGGTTGTTGTGGGTTTATGTCGGCATCGCCGCCGTCGGCTTCGTCATCATGCTTCCGGTCTCCGCGGCCTTCATCGGCACGTCGATGCAGTATTTCAACCGGCTGATGTTGTTCCAGAGCTGGATATGACAACGCCGCCTGCCCGGGGATCGGCAGGCGGCGTATCGCCGGCGGCGAAGTGGGCCTTACTTCGACGCGGTCGTCTTGGCTTCCATGTTCACCACCTGGACGCGGCGGTTGACCGGGTCGGCGCCGTTGGCGCTGTCCTTCAGCTTGGTCTTGCCGTAGCCGACGGTGACGAGATCGGTGCCGTTAAGGCCGTAGTTCTGCACCAGATACTTCTTGATCGTGTCGGCACGCCGTTCGGAGAGGCCCTGATTGTACTCTTCGCCGCCGACTGCGTCGGTGTGGCCGGCGACCACGAAGGTCGAACCCTTGAGCGACGGATCTGACAGCGCCTTGCCGAGCGCCTGCACCGACGGCACCGAGCCCTTGGCGATGTCGGCCGAGTTGTAGTCGAACTGGATTTCCAGGTCGATCTTCGGCTTGGTCGCCGCAAGCTCGGCGATCTGCTCGCGCTCGCCGGTCGAGAGCGAGCGGGTCGAACGGTTGCGCACGGTGTTGAGGAAGGTGGTTTCCTTCGCCTGCACCGCCGGATCGGCCTGCGGGCCGGCGGACAGGCCGCGCGTCGCCGGCTTCGACTTGAGCGCGTCCAGGATCTTGTCGGACGAGATGTTGTTGTCGCCGGCCAGAGCCAGACCGGCCGTCATCGACAATGCCGCCGTGAGAGTAATCGTCTTCAATGCAAAAAACTTATTGAAACGGGTCATCTTGGTATCCTCGCTGTTACGCCTAATGGCGATTTGATGCTGCGAGCCTAGGGCAGGTTCAAACGCCCTGATGTGATATTGGTCACGGTGGTTGCGGGGGCTTCCGGGCTCGTGCAGGCGCATTTGGCGCTGTTTCGGATGCGGGACCGGGATTCTGCCCTCCGGAGCGGAGGAGGTCCGTGGCCACACCAATAAGGGTTGTCGCTCGCGCCGTATCGCTGGTTCAGACGGCGCTTGTTCCTCGTGTGCGCCATGTCACGTTGATGACTCCGCCGGTCTGGAGTGGGGTGGGCCCGCCAGCTTTTGCATCGCAGCAAAGGAATAAAATTTCGCGACGAAACATCCGGGCAGCACGCACGTAATTCGAATGCCGGTACGATGCCGGTTTTGTTTTTTGCAGGAGACTTTTCAATGAAGACCTTGCTCGCAGCCGCAGTTCTCGCCGCGTTTGCCGTCTCGCCCGCGTCCGCCGCGATGATGGCGTGCACCGGCGACAACATGATGAAGTCCACCGCGATGATGGGCGGCATCGCCGATACACCCGGCAAGATGGCGGCCAACAAGGAAATGGCCATGGCCAACACGGACATGAGCAACGGCAAGATGAAGAGCGCCTGCATGCACTACATGAAGGCTCAGAAGGCGATGATGATGAAATAGGCCTCGGCCGTATAGACGTGCCGCGCTGCGAGCAGACTGCAGCGCGGCTCTCTTCCTGATCGCAAGGTCGCCTTCCGCCCGGCGCGATCAAAAGCCGCACGCTGATGCGAGCGAAATTCCTTTCTCTGCGAAACGCGATCCCGGAAAGATGGATGCCGCGCAGGCCGGCATCACGCCGGCTTCGTTTTCCGGAGGAGGAAACTTGATGAAGACCCTGTTGCTCGCGGCGGCGTTCGCTGCACTTGCTCTGTCTCCCGCATCCGCCGCCAAGATGGCGTGCACCAGCGCAAACATGGCCAAGCTCGTTACCGGGTTGGGCGGCGAAGACACCGCAGGCAAGATCGCGGCGCGCAAGTCGATGGCTTCGGCCAATTCCGACATGAGCAAAGGCAACATGCGCGGAGCCTGCAAGCACTACATGAACGCCGAGAAGGCGATGGCGATGAAGTAAGGTTCGCGCCGATCCGGCGTGACCGGGCCGCGCTGGCAGCAGATGGCAGCGCGGTCCTTGCTTCTTCCGCTCCCTTTCGTCCGGCGCGAATCCCGCTACATTGCGCCTAGAAATGTCACGCGCGCCCAAACCTCTTCCGCTCACCACCACGCAGGCCCGGCAGATCTGGCTGCATGCCCAGCGGCTGGACGTGCGTGCGCCGTTCGGGGAGGGCGCGCACGCGGTGGCTGAGGCGATCGCCCATCTCGGCTATGTCCAGATCGACACCATCAACGTCATCGAGCGCAGCCACCACCACATCCTGTTCAGCCGCATCCCGTCCTATCGTCGCGCCGACCTGCGCCTCGCCCAGAGCGTCGACCGGAGCGTGTTCGAATACTGGACCCATGCGCTGTCCTACGTGCCGGCGAACGACTTTCGCTTCTTCCTGCCGGCGATGCGCGAGCACAAACGCCAGGGGCACAGATGGTACGCCTCCGTCACGCCGGCCGACACGCGCAAGGTGATGCGGCTGCTGCGTGCCGGCCCGCTGACGATCCGCGACATCGAGGACGACGTGCTCACCGAGAAGGAGCACCTTTGGCAGAGCCGAAAACCCTCGAAGCGCGCATTGCAGCTTGCGTTCTACACCGGCGTCGCGACCATCAGCGCGCGCCAGGGCATGCTCAAGACCTACGATCTGATGACGCGTCATTTCGGCTGGGACAAGCTGCCGAAGCCGGCCTCGTCAAAGGACATCACGGCGTATCTGCTCGACCGCGCGCTGCGCTCGCAGGGCGCGGTCAGCCTGGACTCGATCTGTCATCTCGATGCGCCGAGCAAGAAGGCGGTCGCCGGCCTGATCGCCAAGCGCGTCCGCCGCGGCGAGCTCGTCCCTGTCGCGATCGAGGGCGCCGGCAAGCAGGAGCATTGGGCGGCGCCGGCGGCGCTGGAGCCGCATGAGATTTCGCCCGATCTCGTCCACATCCTCTCGCCGTTCGATCCCCTGATCATCCAGCGCAAGCGCACCAATCTCTTCTTCGGCTACAACCATCTGTTCGAAGCCTATGTGCCGAAGGCCAAGCGCAAGCTCGGCTATTTCGCACTGCCGGTGCTGGTCGGCGACGAGATCGTCGCCGCGCTGGACCTCAAGACCGACCGGCAGGCGAAGAAGCTCCTGATGCAGAAATGGACTTGGGTCGGGCAGGGCAAGAAGACCGCGGGACGCAAGGAACTGAAGCGTCGGATCGAGGATGAGCTCGATCGGTTCGAGCGGTTTCAACTGGCGGAGTGAGCCGTCACGGCGCCGGTCTCGCACGGTGGATTACGCCCTCGGCTAATCCACCCTACGCAGTTGCAAGAGCCGGTCGATCCAGACCCCAAACGCAATCCCCGCCGCATACGCCACCAGATTCGACAGCGAGAAAATCCGCCCCAGTAACAGCGCGCCCGCCGTGGTCAGCCGGAATGCATCGAGCCACGGCATGTGCACCAGCCGCGAAAACTCGACCACGACGGCGATCGCCATTGCGATGACTGCAAGCCGGCTCCGCGTCATCATGGGCAGCAACGCCCCGACCAGCAGCAACACCATCGTCGCCCACAGCAGCGAGCCGCCGTACTTGACCACAAAGGCGGGCAGGCCGAGCGGAAAGCCGTACCAGCGTAGGGATAGCCCGCAGGCGATCACGACCAGCGCCAGGGCGGCGCGGGTCATCATGCTCCGGCGCAATGCAATGATGTTGACCGGCTGCGCCCCGTGCATGGCTTCCATTGACTCTTTGCCCGTGATGCTGAAAACCCCGGATCAGCTCACAAAAGCAATAACCCGGGGGAAAGCCATGAGCCAGACCACGACCTATGCCGGTTCCACCGGCGCTGCCAAATCGGACATCGAGAGTTCGACCATCCGCGCCATCTCCTGGCGCCTGATTCCGTTCCTGGTGCTGGCTTACTTCTTCTCCTATCTCGACCGCGTCAATCTCGGCTTCGCCGCGCTGACCATGAACGCCGAGCTGAAGTTCACGCCGCTGATCTTCGCCTGGGGGGCGGGCATCTTCTTCATCGGCTATTTCATCTTCGAGGTGCCGAGCAACCTGGCGCTGGAGAAATTTGGCGCCAGCCGCTGGATCGCCCGCATCATGGTGACCTGGGGCATCATCTCGGCGCTGATGGCGCTGACCAGCGGCGTCACCAGCTTCTACGTGCTGCGCTTCCTGCTCGGCGTCGCCGAGGCCGGCTTCTTCCCCGGCATCATCCTCTATCTCACCTATTGGTACCCGGCCGAATACCGCGCGCGCTTCCTCGCCGCCTTCGCCATCGCCGTTCCCGTGTCCACCGTGATCGGTGCGCCGATTTCGGGCATGCTGCTCGGGATGGACGGGGTGATGGGCCTGAAGGGCTGGCAGTGGCTGTTCATCATCGAGGGTATCCCCTCGGTGCTGCTCGGCATCGTCACCTGGTTCTACCTCACCGACAAGCCGGAGAAGGCGGACTGGCTCTCGGCCGAGCAGAAGGCCTGGCTCAAGGCGAAGCTCGATTCGGAAGTCGCGGCCAAGCAGGCGGTGAAGCATCTATCGCTCGGCGAGGCGTTGTCCTCGCCGAAGGTGATCGCGCTCAGCCTGATCTATTTCGGCTTCGTCGGCGCGCTCTACGGCATGCAGTTCTGGCTGCCGCAGATCGTCAAGGCGTTCGGCCTCACCAACGCCCAGACCGGCTTCGTCACCGCGATCCCGTATCTGTTCGGCACCATCGCGATGATCCTGTGGGCGCGGCATTCGGATGCGACGCGCGAGCGCGTGTTCCACGTCGGCGCGCCGATGGTCCTGATCGCCGTCGCGCTCGCCGTCTCCAGCTACATCACCGATCCGACCATCACCATGGTGACTCTGACCTTCGCCGCGATCGGCGTGTTCTGCGTCTTCGGCGTGTTCTGGACACTGCCGACCGCCTGGCTCTCGGGCACCGCTGCGGCCGGCGCCATTGCGCTGATCAACTCGATCGGCAACCTCGCCGGCTTCGGCGGGCCCTATCTGATCGGCTGGGTCAAGGAAGCCACCGGTCAGACCTCGAACGGCCTGCTCGTGCTCGCCGTCCTGCCGTTGCTCGCCGCCATCCTGATCTTCATCGGTGGCCACGAGACCAAGCACGAGTTTGTCGAGCAGGGGCGGTAGAGTCGAGCTTTCGGTCCCGCAGGGTGGGCAAAGCGTAAGCGTGCCCACCACCCCTCTCTGATCCAGACAGGTCGTGGCACGGCGCTGACGCGCCTTGGTCCACGGGTGACGGCTAATCCGTGGCGTTCTTTTGCGAGCCAGCCAATCCGAGAAACACGAGTAAAGCGCGGTTCAACCGCAAAAGGTCCTCATCGTTGAGGTCCCCTATGAGTGCTCCCATCTTGGTCTTCGACACCGTGGTTATCTTGTCGACCATCAGATAGGACTGCACGAGAAGGCCATTGCGGTCGTTTGGATCAATCTGCAATCGGATCAGAGGCGCTTCAAATTCGCGCGTCGTTAATGGGCAAACGGTGACCGAATCTGTTGCGTCAAAATTGTGATCCTGAACAATGACGGCGGGACGCGGCTTCCCAGCGTCGTCCTTTCCACCGGCAACAGTCCAGACTCCGCCTCTTCGATAAGTCACCATCTTAGGCGTGCTCTGCTGCTGAATGTCCGCCCGCGTGCAGGCGGTTTTGAATGGGCTCTAACTTTCGTAGAATCTGGCTGGGAGAATGTTTCGGATCAGAGGCCTTGCAGGCTCTATCCGCCAGCTACTCTATGTCGTTGGGCCATTCCGAGATGGCATCAATGAACGCTTGCTCCTCGGATGCGTGAGGACTTGCCGCTACCGCGAGCGACTGTCGATGTGCTTCTGCCTTGAAGGCGGCGGAACGCACATCTGGGACCCAAATCTGGATCGGGCGGAGCCCCTGCGCGCGCAGTCGTTCTCGGTGCTCACGCACCTTTGCCCGCGATGACTTCGGCTTCGAAGAGGGTGACATAGTCTTTCCGCGTGGTTACATGTAACCGTACCAAGATCAGTGCGTTCCCACAATCGACAACGTCCCTCCACCCCTTAACGATCACGCTTTCCTGATGATTGACGATTATTGACTTTTATCAGTGATTAGTCGACATTCCTCTCATTGCAGACGCAGGAGTGTCCTCCGATGTTCGTTCGGTCGGTTTTGTCGAGCTATTCCAGGCTTTTGGCGGGTGTGTCGCTGGCCCTGATGGCCGCCACGCTGGCCGGGTGCAATGATACCGTCGCCGAAAAGGCCGAGCCGCCGCGGCCGGTCCTGGTCGCGACCGCCCATTATGATTCCGAGACGCCGGAGCGCAGCTTCGTCGGCACCGTGCGCCCCCGGATCGAGAGCGACCTGGGCTTCCGCGTCGCCGGCAAGGTCGCCAAGCGTCTGGTCGAGGTCGGCCAGACCGTCGAGATCGGCCAGCCGCTCGCGACCCTCGACGAGGTCGATCTGAAGCTCCAGGCCGAGCAGGCCGTCGCCGAGCAGTCGGCCGCCACCGGCGTGCTGGCCCAGGCCGGCGCCGCCGAGCAGCGCGCCAAGGACCTGAAAGCCAAGGGCTGGACCACCGACGCGCAGCTCGACCAGAGCCGCGCTTCCGCCGACGAGGCCCGTGCGCGCCTCGATCGCGCCGTCCGCTCGGTCGAACTGACCAAAAATTCCCTTTCCTACGCGACGCTTGTTGCCGATGCCCGTGGCGTCGTCACCGCAACGCTGATCGAGCCCGGCCAGGTGGTTGCCGCGGGCCAGGCTTCGATCCGTGTCGCCCGCTTTGCCGAGAAGGAAGCGGTCGTCGCGATCCCTGAGACGCTGGTTGGACGCGCCAAGTCGGGCGTCGCCAGCGTCACTCTTTGGTCCGAGCCGAACAAGAAATACACCGCGAAGCTGCGCGAGATCGCACCGGCCGCCGATCCGGCCACGCGCACCTATCTCGCAAAATTCTCGCTGCCCGAAGCCGACGACAAGGTCGCGCTCGGCATGACCGCGACGCTGACGCTGTCGGACGCCGCCACCGAGCGCGTCGCGCGACTGCCGCTGTCGGCGCTGTTCAACGAAGGCGGCAAGCCGTCCTTCTACGTCGTCGACGACAACGGCTCCGTCACGCTGAAGCCGGTCGTGGTGAAGTCCTACGAGAGCAGCGACGTCGTCATCACCAGCGGTGTCGACGAAGGCGCGAAGATCGTCGCGCTCGGCGTGCAGAAGCTCGATCCGAGCCAGCGGGTGCGGGTCGTGTCGTCTCTCTCTTTCTAAGATTTTGGCGAGTTACGTCGTGTGAGGTGAGTTTCGGCCCTTGTCCCTAAGCAAAGGCTGAAGCGGCGAAGCGATCCAGAACCTGCCCAGCCCCCTGGGTTGCTTCGCTGCCTCGCGACGACGGTTTGAACAGGGCTGCTGTTTTTCAACTGGATCGTCTTCCGGAGAGTGCGATGAAGCGCTTCAACCTTTCGGCCTGGGCCGTCAGCCATCCGACGCTGGTTCTCTTCCTGATGATCATTCTCGGCGTCGCAGGGTTCTTCTCCTATGAGAAGCTCGGTCGCGCCGAAGATCCGTTCTTCACCGTGAAGGTGGTCAACGTCTCCGTGATGTGGCCGGGCGCCACCGCGCAGGAGATCCAGACCCAGGTCGCCGATCCCATCGAGAAGAAGATCCAGGAGCTGCCCTATTTCGAGAAGGTGCAGACCTACTCCAAGCCCGGCTTCACCGCGTTGCAGGTGACCTTCCGCGATTCCACGCCGCCGAAGGACGTGCCTTATCTCTTCTATCTCCTGCGCAAGAAGCTGGTCGACGTGCAGGGCCAACTGCCCTCGGGCATTCTCGGACCCGTCGTCAACGACGAGTTCTCCGACGTCGATTCCATCCTCTACATGTTGACCGGCGACGGCGCCGACTACGCCCAGCTCAAGAAGGTCTCGGAAGGCTTCCGCCAGCGCCTGTTGAAGGTGCCCGGCGTGACCAAGGTCGACATGTACGGCAATCAGGACGAGCGCATCTTCGTCGAGTTCAGCCACGCCAAGCTCGCCACCCTCGGCATCACGCCGCAGGCGCTGTTCGACTCGCTCGCCAAGCAGAACAATGTCGTGCCGGCCGGCACGGTCGAGACGTCGTCGCAGCGCGTGCCGCTGCGCGTCACCGGCGCGCTCGACGGCGCCAAGGCCGTGGCCGAGACGCCGGTCGAGAGCAACGGCCGCGTGTTCCGCCTCGGCGACATCGCCACCGTCACCCACGGCTACGTCGATCCGCCGAGCTTCATCGTGCGCCAGGAGGGCAAAGCCGCGATCGGCATCGGCGTCGTCACCGCCAAGGGCGCCAACATCCTCGAGCTCGGCAAGGAGGTCGAGAAGGCGACGTCCGAATTCATGAAGGCCGTACCGCAGGGCATCGACGTCAAGATGATCGCCGACCAGCCCAAGGTGGTCGAGCACGCCGTCGGCGAGTTCGTGCATTCCTTCATGGAAGCGTTGGTCATCGTGCTGTTCGTCTCGTTCCTGGCGCTCGGCTGGCGCACCGGTATCGTGGTGGCGCTGTCCGTGCCGCTGGTGCTCGGCATCGTCTTCATCGTCATGAACACGATGTCGCTCGACCTGCATCGCATCACGCTCGGCGCGCTGATCATCGCGCTCGGCTTGCTCGTTGACGACGCCATCATCGCGGTCGAGATGATGGTGGTGAAGATGGAGCAGGGCTGGGACCGCATGCGCGCGGCCTCCTTTGCCTGGGAATCAACTGCGTTTCCGATGCTCACGGGAACGCTGGTCACGGCCGCTGGATTCCTCCCCATCGGCTTTGCCAATTCGGCGGTCGGCGAATATGCCGGCAGCATCTTCTGGATCGTGGCGATCGCGCTGGTCGCGTCCTGGTTCGTGGCGGTGATCTTCACGCCCTATATCGGCGTCAAGCTGCTGCCGGAGCTCGAGGCGCACCATAACCACGACCCGCATGCGGTCTACGAGACCCGCATGTATCGCGGCCTGCGCGCCATCGTGCAGTGGTGCGTCAACCACCGCATCACGGTGGTGGTCGCGACCGTCGGCGTCTTCGTCGCCTCTATCATCGGCTTCGGCCACGTCCAGCAGCAGTTCTTCCCGCTGTCGGAGCGGCCCGAGCTGTTCCTGCAGTTGCGCCTGCCCGAGGGCACCGCCTTCAACGTCACCGAGAAGGCCGTGAAGAAGGCCGAGACGCTGCTGAAGGACGACAAGGACATCGACACCTATACGGCCTATGTCGGCCAGGGCTCGCCGCGCTTCTGGCTCGGCCTCAACCCGCAGCTGCCGAACGAGGCCTTCGCCGAGATCGTCATCGTGGCCAAGAATGTCGAGGCGCGGGAACGCATCAAGGCCAAGATCGAGAATGCGGCCGGCGAGGGCTTCCTGTCCGAAGCGCGCGTCCGCGTCGACCGCTTCAATTTCGGTCCGCCGGTCGGCTTCCCCGTGCAGTTCCGCGTGATCGGCCCCGACGCCAACAAGGTGCGCGAGATCGCCTACCAGGTTCGCGACGTCATGCGCCAGAACAAGAGCGTCAAGGACGTCCAACTCGACTGGAACGAACAGTCGCCTTACCTCAAGCTCGTCGTCGACCAGGATCGCGCCCGCGCCATGGGCCTGACCCCGCAGGACGTCTCGCAGGCGCTGTCGATGCTGATCTCGGGCGCGCAGGTCACGACCATCCGCGACGGCATCGAGAAGGTCGGCGTGGTCGCGCGTGCGATCCCGTCCGAGCGCCTCGACCTCGGCGGCGTCGGCGACCTCACCATCACCTCGAAGAACGGCGTCGCCGTGCCGCTGCAGCAGATCGCGAAGATCGAGTACTCCCACGAGGAGCCGATTATGTGGCGGCGTAACCGCGACATGGCGATCACCGTGCGCTCCGACGTCGTCGACGGCGTGCAGGCGCCCGACGTCACCAACCAGATCACGCCGAAGCTGAAGGCGATCAAGGATCATCTCGAGCCGGCCTACCGCATCGAAGCGGGTGGCGCGTTCGAGGAATCCGCCAAGGGCAATGCCTCGATCTTCATCCTCTTCCCGTTGATGGTCATGGTGATGCTGACGCTGCTGATGATCCAGTTGCAGAGCTTCTCGCGCCTGATCCTGGTGTTCCTGACCGCGCCGCTCGGCATCGTCGGTGCCTCGCTCGGCCTCAACGTCGCCAACGCCCCGTTCGGCTTCGTGGCGCTGCTCGGCCTGATCGCGCTCGCCGGCATGATCATGCGCAACACGGTGATCCTGGTCGACCAGATCGAGACGGACGTCTCGCACGGTCTGACCCGCCGCGAGGCGATCGTGGAGGCCACCGTCCGCCGTGCCCGTCCGGTGGTGCTGACGGCGCTGGCCGCGATTCTCGCCATGATCCCGCTGTCGCGCTCGGCCTTCTGGGGCCCGATGGCGATCACGATCATGGGAGGCCTGTTCGTGGCGACCTTCCTCACGCTCTTGTATCTGCCCGGTCTCTATGCCCTGTGGTTTAGAAAGAGCCTGGACGAGGCCGGTACGGGCGAACAGCCTACCGCGCCGCAGCATGGGAGCGATGAGCATCCGGCAATTCCGCTTGCCGAAGCGGCTGAATAGATGAGAAGACTGCTGACGAACGAGTCCTGACACATGACACTGGTAGCGGAACATATCGAGGGCGACACGCGGGATCGTATTCTCGAGGTGGCCGAGCGGCTGTTCCGCGTGATCGGCTACCAGAAGACCACGGTCGGGGACATCGCCAAGGAGCTCCGGATGAGCCCCGCCAACGTGTATCGCTTCTTCGAATCGAAGAAGGCGATCCACCAGGCGGTGGCGCGGGGCCTGATGGGCGAGGTCGAGCTCGAGGCGCAGCGGATCGTGACGCGGCCCGGCCCGGTGCTGCCGCGCTTCCGCGAGCTGCTCACCACCATCAACCGCATGAACACCGAGCGTTATGTCGGCGACAGCAAGCTGCACGAGATGGTCGCGATTGCGATGGAGGAGGACTGGGAAGTCTGCGTCGCCCATATGGAGTGCATTGCCGGCGTGATCGGCCAGATGATCACGCAGGGCGTAGCCACCGGCGAGTTCGTGGCGCCGGACCTGCAGCTGGCCTCGCTGTGCGCCTGCACCGCGATGATCCGCTTCTTCCACCCCCAGATGATCGCCCAGTGCGCCACCAAACCGGGCCCGACCATCGACCAGATGATCGATTTCGTCATCGCCGGTCTGTCGCCGCGCGGCTGACGCGGCCGCGCTTTTCCCCTATAAGCACCTGACCGCCGCCTGTGGTGGCCCGGACGGATCAACAAACTCCGTCATTGCGAGCGTAGCGAAGCAATCCAGACTGTCTCCGCTGTGGGATTCTGGATTGCTTCGCTACGCTCGCAATGACGAGCAGGGGAAAGCCAGCGTGACCGACAAAGACCTTTATTTCTACGAGCCCTCCAAGGGCCATGGCCTCAAGCACGATCCCTTCAACGCCATCATCGCGCCGCGGCCGATCGGCTGGATCTCCTCCCGCGACACCAACGGCCACGTCAACCTCGCGCCCTACAGCTTCTTCAACGCGTTCTGCTACGTGCCGCCGATCATCGGCTTCTCTTCCACCAACTGGAAGGACTCGGTCGAGAACATCAAGCAGACGGGCGAGTTCGTCTGGAATCTCACGACGGTCGAGCTCGCCAAGCACATGAACGCGACGGCCGCGCATGTCGGCCCCGAGGTCGACGAGTTCAAGCTGGCGGGGCTGACCGCCGTGCCCGGCAAGCTCGTCAACGTGCCGCGCGTCGGCGAAAGCCCTGTTGCCTTCGAGTGCAAGGTCTCCGACATCGTCCGCCTCAAGGGCGCCGACGGCAAGGAGGCCCAGGCCTGGCTGACCATGGGCGAGGTCGTCGCCGTCCATATCGACAAGGCCATGATCGAGGACGGCGTCTACCAGACCGCCGCCGCCCGCCCGATCGTGCGTGCGGGGCGCCGCGGCGACTATTTCGAGATCAAGCCGGAAAACATGTTCGAGATGGTCCGGCCGGATTAAGGCCGGAAAAACCGTCGCCTGTAGCCGGATGGCGCGAAGCGAAATCCGGGTTCTTCCTTGGCGGATCGACCTTTCCGGATTGCGCTTCGCGCCATCCGGGCTACGACCTTCTGCCATCCCCCTCCCGGAACTGCCTGCACGACCCGGCCGTTATGGTCTCCGGGGGCGGCCGCCCGGCCGCGTCAATTCGCTGCATTTTGCAGGCGAAGTGTTCACTTCCCCCGGCCACTTTCCGCTAAAATGCCTGCTAACCGCGCCGTTGCATGAGGTCCGCCATGAGCTTCCGCCGCGACAACATCACCAAGCCGATCTTCTCCTGGGCACGCGGCGTGCTGCCGGCGATGTCCGACACCGAGCGCGAGGCGCTGGAGGCCGGTGACGTCTGGTGGGATGCCGATCTCTTCACCGGCAATCCCGACTGGTCCAAGCTGCTCAAGGTGCCGCAGGCGAAACTGACCGCCGAGGAGGAGGCCTTCCTCAACGGCCCGGTCGACGAGCTCTGCGCCATGCTCGACGAGTGGAAGATCTTCTGGGAATGGCGCGATCTGCCGCCTGATGTCTGGACCTTCATCAAGCGCGAAAAGTTCTTCGGCATGATCATTCCGAAGGAGTTCGGCGGCCTCGGCTTTTCGCCGTACGCGCATTCGGAAGTGGTGCGCAAGATCTCGACCCGTTCGATCGCGGCCGCCGTCACCGTGATGGTGCCGAATTCGCTCGGGCCTGGCGAGCTCCTGATGCATTTCGGGACCAAAGAGCAGCGAGAGCAGTGGCTGCCGCGCCTCGCCGATGGCCGCGACATTCCCTGCTTCGGCCTCACCAGCCCCGAAGCCGGCTCCGATGCCGCCTCGATGGTCGACACCGGCATCATCTGCAAAGGCAATTTCGAGGGCCGCGAAGTCATCGGCCTCCGCCTCAACTGGCACAAGCGATATATCACGCTCGGCCCGGTCGCGACGCTCCTGGGCCTCGCCTTCAAGGCCTACGACCCCGATCATCTCGTCGGCCATCAGGACGAGCTCGGCATCACCGTCGCGCTGATCCCGACGAATCTGCCCGGCGTCGAGATCGGCCAGCGCCACCTGCCGTCGATGCAGGTCTTCCAGAACGGTCCGAACTGGGGCCGCGACGTCTTCATCCCGCTCGACTACGTCATCGGCGGTGAGGCCCGGCTCGGGCAGGGCTGGAAGATGCTGATGACGGCGCTGGCCGCCGGCCGCGGCATCTCGCTGCCGTCGCTGTCAGCCGCGGGCGCTGCTTATGCCGCCCGCACCACGGGTGCTTACGCGCGCATCCGCGAACAGTTCGGCATTTCCATCTCGAAATTCGAAGGCGTCGAGGAGCCGCTGGCGCGCATCGTCGCGACCGCCTACCAGCTCGACGCGGCGCGGCGGCTGACCTGCGCGGCGCTCAATGCCGGCATTCATCCCGCCGTCATCTCCGGTATCATGAAGCTGCACGCGACCGAGCGGATGCGCACCGCGGTCGACGACGCCATGGACATCCATGGCGGCAAGGCCGTGATCGACGGCCCGCAAAATTACATCGGCAATCTCCACCGCGCCGTCCCCGTCGGCATCACGGTCGAGGGCGCCAATATCCTGACCCGCAATCTCATCGTGTTCGGGCAGGGCGCGATCCGCGCACATCCCTATCTGCTCGACGAGATGAACGCGCTCGCGGATACCGATCGCGAGCGCGGGCTCACCGCGTTCGACAAGGCGTTCTGGAAGCATGTCGGCCATAGCTTCAATACGTTGCTTCGCGCCTTCGGCCGGAGCTGGACCTTCGGTGCCTTCGCGCTGGCGCCGGATGCCGGCGACGCCACACCGTTCTATCGACAGCTCTCGCGCTACTCCGCGGCGTTTGCGCTCTGCGCCGACATGGCGCTGCTGACGCTCGGCGGTGCGCTCAAGCGCAAGGAGATGCTGTCGGCGCGCTTCGGCGACATCCTCTCCGAGCTGTATCTGCTCTCGGCCGCGCTGAAGCGCTGGCAGGACGAGGGCCGGCAGAAGGAGGATTTTGCCGCGCTGGAATGGTGCATGGCGACCGGCTTCAAAACCATCGAGAACCGGCTCGCCGAAATCCTCGCCAATCTGCCCAACCGTTTTGTTGCTGTCATCCTCAAGCTCGTGGTCCAGCCGTTCGGTGCCCGCGTGCTCGGCCCGTCCGATCGCATCGTGCATCAATGCGCGGCCATCGTGCTGGAGCCGTCGGCCGCGCGCGAGCGCCTCACGCCGGATCTCGCCCATGTCGATGACGACAGCGGCTTCGCCCGGCTGGAGCGCGCGTTCAAGCTGGTGACAGCTTCGGATGCGATCGCCAAGCGCATGCGTTCGGCGCATATCCGCGACTGGAAGGATGCCGTTGCCAAGGGCGTGATCACGCAGGCCGAGGGCGAGCAGCTCGCTTCCGCTCACGAAGCCGTCACAAAAGTCATCGAAGTCGACGATTTTGCGCCCGAAGCACTGTCGCCGATTTACAAGAAATCCGGCGACGTGCATCAGTTCTTCCAGGAACTCGGTGAACAGAGGGCGGCGAGCTGATGGCACGACCGGTTTTCATCGTCGACGGCAGCCGGACGCCGTTTCTCAAAGCGCGCAGCGGGCCCGGGCCATTCACGCCGGTCGACCTCGCGGTGCAATGCGGTCGGCCGCTGCTGGCGCGCCAGCCGTTCTCACCAACCGATTTCGATCAGGTCATCCTCGGCTGCGTCAACGTCATCGCCGACGAGATGAACCCGGCGCGCGTCGCCGCGCTCCGGCTCGGTATGGGCGAGGACATGGTGGCCTTCACCGTGCAGATCAATTGCGGTTCGGGCATGCAGTCGATCGACACCGCCTACCGTTACATCCGCGAGGGCCATGCCGACATGATTTTGGCCGGCGGCACCGAGGCGCTCAGCCACGCGCCGCTGGTCTGGCCGAACTCAGGCGTGCGCTGGTTTGCAGGCCTTGCCACCGCCAAGGGCGTGGCGGCGAAAATGGCCGCCGCCTTCAAGCTGCGCCCGCGTCATCTCAAGCCGATCATCGGGCTGGAGCGCGGGCTGACCGATCCAATCACCGACCTGAACATGGGCCAGACTGCCGAGGTGGTCGGCCATCTCTTCGGCATTACGCGCGCACAGTCGGATGCCTATGCCGCCGAAAGCCACCGCCGCCTCGCGCATGCGCAGGGCGCGGGCTTTCTGAAAGGCGAGGTCGAGACCGCGTTCTCCCGCGACGGCAAATTCTTCGACCATGACGACGGCGTGCGTCCGGACTCAACGGCCGAGTCGCTGGCGAAACTCCGCCCGGTGTTCGAGCGCCCCTGGGGCCAGGTGACCGCGGGCAACTCCTCGCAGATCACCGACGGCGCGTCCTGGGTAATCCTCGCCTCCGACGCCGCAGTGGCCAAGCACAGGCTGGAGCCGAAGGCCGCGATCGTCGACAGCAACTGGGCCGCGCTCGATCCAGGCATCATGGGGCTCGGCCCGGTGATGTCGGCCACGCCGCTGCTCCAGCGCAACGATCTGACCCTGGGCGATGTCGACACCTGGGAGCTGAACGAGGCCTTTGCCACGCAGGTGCTCGGTTGCCTTGCCGCCTGGAACGATGACAAGTTCTGCCGCGAGATCCTCGGTCTCGACGGTGCGGCCGGCGCGATCGATCGCGACAAGCTCAATGTCGATGGCGGTGCGATCTCGCTCGGCCATCCCGTCGGCACATCCGGCAACCGCATCGTGCTGCATCTCGTCAATGCGATGAAGCGGCTCGGCACGCGGCGCGGCATTGCCACCGAATGCATCGGCGGCGGGCTCGGCGGCGCCATGCTGATCGAGGCGGTGTGACCATGGATTCCAGGATCATGACCGCGCTCGGCGACCGCGTGCTGGAGCTGGGGCCCAAGCCCGCGACCGACAGCCCCTACAAGCATTTCAAGCTGACGCGCGATGCCGACGGCGTCGCCTGGCTGCTGTTCGATCGTGCCGACACAAGCGCCAACACGCTCTCATCGGACGTGATGGAAGAGTTCGATGCCGCGCTCGCGGTGATAGAGACGGAGCGCCCCGCAGGCCTCGTGATCCGTTCCGCAAAACCGTCCGGCTTCATCGCAGGGGCCGACGTCAACGAATTCCGCGGCGCCAGCGATCCTGACATGGTGGAGACGCGCATCCGCGCCGCGCATGCCGTGGTGGATCATCTGGAAGCCTTGAAGCTGCCGACGGTCGCGGTCATTCACGGCTTCTGCCTCGGCGGCGGGCTCGAGGTCGCGCTGGCCTGTCAGTCGCGTATCGCGATCGACGGCGCGCGCTTCGGCTTCCCGGAGGTGATGCTCGGCCTGCATCCCGGCCTCGGCGGCACCGCGCGGTTTACCGCGCTGGTCAATCCGACCCAGTCGATGGCGATGATGCTCACCGGCCGCACCATCGACGCGCGCCGCGCCAGATCGCTCGGCCTCGTCGATACCGTGACGCAGGAGCGTCACATCCGCGGCGCCGTGAAGGATGCGCTGTTCGGCCGCCTGAAACGGGCCCGTCCGGGCTTCCTCACGCGTGCGGCCAATGTCGGTCCCGTGCGCCGGCTGCTCGCCAAGCGCATGCGCTCCGAGGCGGCGAAGGCCGCCTCGCGCGAGCATTATCCCGCGCCTTACGCGCTGATCGATCTCTGGGAGAGACACGGCGGCAACAAGGCCGCGATGCTGAAGGCCGAACAGGCGTCGTTCGCGAAGCTGATGGTGACGCCGACCGCGCAGAATCTGATCCGCGTGTTTTTCCTGCGCGAGCAGATGAAGAAGACCGCCGGCAGCGGCAATGCGATCAGGCATGTCCATGTCATCGGCGCCGGCGCCATGGGAGGCGACATCGCGGCATGGTGTGCCGGGCAGGGGATGCGCGTCTCGCTCGCCGATATGAAGGCCGAGCCGATCGCGGGTGCCGTAAAGCGCGCCGCCGAGCTCTACGGCAAGATCATCCGCAAGCCGACGGAGGTGCGCGATGCGCTCGATCGCCTCATCCCCGACATGGATGGCGAGGGCGTCCGCAACGCCGATCTCATCATCGAGGCTGTGCCCGAGAAGCTCGAGCTGAAGCAGAAGGTCTATGCCGGCCTCGAGCCGCGAATGAAGCAAAGCGCGATCCTGGCGACCAACACGTCGAGCATTCCCCTGCAGGATCTGCGCACGACCCTGGCGCGGCCGGAGCGGCTGGTCGGCCTGCATTTCTTCAACCCGGTGTCGCGGCTTCAGCTTGTCGAGGTCGTCAGCCATGACGGCAACGACGCGCAGGTGCTGAAGGAGGCACTCGCCTTCGTCGGCGCGATCGACCGCCTGCCCCTGACGGTGAAGAGCTCGCCCGGCTTCCTCGTCAACCGCGCGCTGACGCCCTACATGCTGGAAGCCATGGTGATGCTCGACGAGAAGATCGACCAGCGCCTGATCGACGCGGCCGCGGAGCAGTTCGGCATGCCGATGGGACCGATCGAGCTCGCCGACCAGGTCGGCCTCGATATCTGCCTCGACGTCGGCGACATGCTGCGCACCAAGTTCGGCGATCTGCTGCCCCCGACGCCGGCCTGGCTGCGCGAGAAGGTCGCCAGGGGCGAACTCGGCCGCAAGACCGGCAAGGGCTTCTACACCTGGAAGGATGGCAAGGCCGAGAAGGCGCCGCTCCCCGAGACCGGCCCGCGCGTGACCGACCAGATGATCGACCGTCTGGTGCTGCCGATGTCGAATGTCTGCGTCGCTGCGCTGCGCGAGGGCATTGTCGATGACCCCGACACGGTCGACGGCGCCATGATTTTCGGCACCGGCTATGCGCCGTTCCGCGGCGGGCCGCTGAATTATGCGCGCACGCGCGGCGTGGAGAATGTCGTATCCACCCTGCGTACGCTGGCCGAGCGATTTGGCGGGCGCTTTGCGCCCGATCCGGGCTGGGACAATTTGAAATAGGGACGCGTCGGCGAAGGATGCTATCATGGGTGGTGCTGCCCGTGGGGGAGTATCGCCGATGCCGACGGTCCCGTTCTTTGAGCATGCGACCCTGCGCGAGATCATCATCACGCGCCTGTGCTGTGCGGCAGATGCCGTCGTGATCCTGTGTTGCGCATTCTATCTCGTCGGGTACTACCACGCGGCGGGCTTGCACTGGCTGTGGCTGATCCCGGCAGTCCTGCTCGGCTATTTTCTCGCCGACCTATTTTCGGGGCTGGTGCATTGGATCGTCGATACCTGGCTGGATGAGCAGATGCTCGGCCGCGGCATTGCGATGACGCGGGAGCATCACACCCACCCGAGCCACGTCCTCCTCTACGAATTCCTGGACCAGGCTTCTCTCGGCGCGGCACCGAGCGCTCTGGTGGTCGGCATCGCGGCCGCGATAACCGCGCTTTTCCCAGTGTCCCCATTGACCTATGCCCTGATGATCGTCTGGTTCGTGATCGCGACCTGCATGCTTTTTGGCATGAGCTTCCATAATCTTGCGCATTGGCCGGTCCGGCCGCCGCTGCTGCGCATGGCACAACGCCTGCATCTGGTCTGCTCGCCCGAACATCATTGGCGTCACCACCGCGACCACACCGTCCGCTATTGCGTCATCAATGGATGGGCCAACTATCCGTGCGACGCTCTCCGGCTCTGGAGCAGGCTGGAATGGCTGGTGACGAAGACGACGGGACGCAAGGCGCGCGCCGACGATGCGGAGTGGCAACGCAAACTCGGCGATATCGGCGTCTTCGTGGGGACGCCGGGGCCGACCGGATAGCGCGGGCCTTCCTCCGCCGGTGTTGCGCGAGGCGACGTGGCTTTGTATCCAGAGCCGGGATCCGCGGGAGATCAACGATATGACCGACACGCACGTTCACGCCACGTCCGAAACCGCGCCGCGCGGCGATCTCTGCATTCGCACGCTGGCGATGCCCGCTGACACCAATGCCAATGGCGACATTTTCGGCGGCTGGCTGCTCAGCCAGATGGACGTCGGCGGCGGCGTGTTCGCCTCGAAGATTGCGAAGTCGCGCACCGTGACTGTCGCGATCGAGGCGATGAACTTTCGCAAGGCGGTCTATGTCGGCGATCTCGTGTCAGTTTACGCCAATCTCGTACGCGTCGGCCGCACCTCGATGACGGTGCATCTGGAGGCCTGGGCGCTGCGCCGAGGCGAAGAGCATCCATTCCTCGTCACCGACGGCAATTTCACCTACGTCTCGATCGACGAGCACGGCCGTCCGCAGGAAGTCCGCCCGACCGATGCGCCGATTGCGACGTAGTTACGCGCGGCGCTACATCCCACCTCACGAAAACTTGCAGCGCGCCAAAGGCGGCGCGGATGAATCAACGCGTCGCGGCTTTGCCAAGAACGGGTCACAAAACGGATGAGGTCCCGGCGTACTCAATTAAGCGTCGATTCGAGGGTGGAAGCGTCCGATTTGCCTGAGGAACCTTTAGGCAAAGTCGGTGTTATTTGCCCGCACTGAGGAATCTACGGGCCATGCCGGATAGCTACATCATCGAAGTAAATTCAGAGACCGCGGGTATCGTCGTTCGCGGCCATGGCGGCTACTGCTTCTTCGCCTCGTCCCACCAATTCAATCGACTCGAAGGCCAGCTCTTCCGCAACGCTCGCGAAGCCGAGCGTGCGGCGCGGAAGCTGGTTAACGGTGATGTGAAGGAAGCGGCGTAAGACCCTGCCGATCATTCCGGGGCGCGCCAAGCGCGAGCCCGGAATCTATGACGCTGCAGAAATTGCCGACCAATGAATTCCGGGCCCGCGCCTTGCGGCGCGTCCCGGAATAACGCTGTTGGTCACAGCTTCGTCGCGGAGCGCGACAGCAGCTTCCAGTCGTCGCCCTGCTTCAGCCAGTTCATCAGGATGTGAAGGCTGTTTGTCACCTTTTGTCCGCCGGTCGTCATCTCGGCCAGCCAGTGGAAGCGCACGATCGCGGCGGGACCGACGATCTTGATGGTCGGATCCTTGTACGTGATCGACTGGAATTCGGTCTTGCCATCGGTGGCATTGGCGATGAAGGCCGCCTTGTCCTCGAGGAAGCCGCTGGAATGGCTGTAGCTCAGATCGTCCGCGCAAAGCGCGCCGAGCACCTTCGGATCGGCCGCGATCTGGGCGAGGCGAAATGCCTCGAGGTTTCTCGCCACCGCGTCGTGGTCCGTCGTCATCATATCCTCCGTTCTTGATCTTGCGCCAACTGTTGCAGCCGGCGAGCCACCCTCTCCTGCAAGGAGAGAGGGTAAGTCCCACCATTACAATTTCGTCGCGGCGCGCGACAGCAGCTTCCACTCGTCGCCCTGCTTCTGCCAGTTCATCAGGATGTGAAGGTTGGTCGGCACTTTCTTCCCGTCGGCCGCCATCTCCTGTTCCGCGACCCAGTGGAAGCGCACGATCGCGGCTGGGCCGACGACCTTGATGGTCGGGTCCTGATAGGCGATCGACAGGAACTTCGACTTGCCGTCGGTGGCGTTGGCGATGAAGGTCGCCTTGTCCTCGACCTTGCCGCTGGAATGGCTGTAGCTGAGATCGTCCCAGCACAACGCGCCGAGCGCCTTCGGGTCGGCCGCGATCTGGGCGAGGCGGAAGGCCTCGACCTTCTTCGCCACGGCCTCTTCGTCGGCTGACGCGGCGAGCGCCGGTGTGGTCAGCGCAAGCGCGGAAACAGCCAGGCTCGAGATAGCCAGGGTCGAGAGAGCGAGATCGCGTCGGTTGATCGTCATCGTTTCCTCCTTTTTGATCTTGGCGAGAGTGTTGCAGCCATACGCGACTTTGTCGAGTGCTGCGCGACGATCATGCACCTGCGTCATTGCGTGTTCGCGGCTGCATTGATACGTCTTGCGTATTGATGCGCCATCCATTCTGGAAAGTACGGAAATGATCGACGTTCTCGGCAAGGCTTTGCTGTTCGACATCGACGGTACGCTCGCCAACACCGACCCGCTGCACCTGAAGGCCTTCAATCAGGTGCTGGGGCCGCGTGGACATCTGTTCGACCACGCTCGCTTCTCCAGGGAGCTGCAGGGCTTCTCCAACGCATCGATCGGCGAGCGCTTTCTGCCCGACGAAGCTGTGGAGAAGCGCGCTGCGATCCTCGGCGAAAAGGAAGCAGTCTTTCGCACGCTGGTTGCCGGACAGATTGAGCCGTTGCCGGGCTTGATGGCTTTGCTCGATCGCGCCGACGCCGCCGGCATTCCCATGGTCGCCGTGACCAATGCGCCGCGCCTGAATGCCGAGCTGTTGCTCTCCGGCCTCGGCATCACGCATCGCTTCAAGACGATCGTGATCGGTGACGAGCTCGCACACGGCAAGCCGCATCCGCTGCCCTATCAGGAGGGCTTGCGCTTCGTCGGCGGCAGCGCGGCGGCCTCGATCGCATTCGAGGATTCCCGTTCCGGCGTGCAATCGGCCACAGCTGCCGGCATTCCGACCATCGGAATCCGGACGAGCCTCGGCCATGCTGACCTTGTCGGCGCGGGCGCGGTGGCTTCCGCCGCGGCTTTCGATGATCCGGAGCTGCTCGGACGCCTTGCGACCACGATGGCGTGGTGAAGCTCATTCGTTAACCCTGACCGGCGCCCGCATTGACCGGACGCGCGAACCGCCGCACCATGCGGCATTCTGATTTGAGGCGCTCGCCGTGACCGGACTGACTCATCGCCAAGCCGAAATCCTCAACATCGCGCGCGCCTCCGGGCGCGTCATGGTCGAGGAACTCGCGCGCAAATTCGAGGTCTCGGCGCAGACCATCCGCAAGGACCTCAACGATCTCTGCGAACGCCGCTCGCTGACCCGCGTCCACGGCGGCGCGATCATCGCCTCCGGCGTCGAAAACCTCGCCTATGAGGCCCGCCGCTTCGTCGCCGCCGACGAGAAGAAGGCCATTGGTGCCGCCGCCGCCTCGCTGATCCCGAACGGCTGCTCGCTGTTCATCAACATCGGCACCACGACCGAGGAGGTCGCGAGCGCGCTGACCTCGCACGAGGACCTGCTGGTCATCACCAACAATCTCAACGTGGCAATGCTGCTCTACCGGCATCCGCGCATCGAAGTGGTGGTTGCCGGCGGCACGGTGCGGCGCGCCGACGGCGCCGTGGTCGGCTCGACCGCGACGCAGCTGATCGGCCAGTTCAAGGTCGACTACGCCATCATCGGCGCATCCGCGATCGACGAAGAAGGCGCGCTGCTCGACTTCGACTATCGCGAGGTGCAGGTGGCGCAGGCCATCATCGCCAATGCGCGCAGCGTCATGCTGGTCGCGGACTCGACCAAGCTGCGCCGCAGTGCGCCGGTGCGCATCGCCCACATGACCCAGATCCAGACTTTTGTCACCGATCAGGAGCTCCCCGAGCGCCTCGCCAGCATCTGCCACAGCAAGGGCATCGAGGTGATCGCGGCGATGCCGAAGACAGATGAGATCGACGATGCCCAAGCCGATGCTCAGGACGCGGCACCGCTAGCTGCGCCGGTGGTGAAGTTGCGGTAGGGCTTATACGTCGTCCCACGGGTTGAGCAGCGGGACGCCCGTCGATTCGAAGTCCCCCACATTACGCGTAACGACGGTCAAGCCGTGGACAAGCGCGGTCGCTGCAATGAGAGCGTCGCGTTCGGCCCGTGGATTGGGGACATGAAGCTGCGCACACCGCTGTGCGACCACAGTATCGATCACGAGAATTCGTCCCTCGAAGCGTGCCAGAACGTGATCGTCGATCCAGGTGCGCAGAACGGCACCTTGCGCCGCATCCCTGCGCTCGATCAGGCGCGCGCCGAGTTCAATTTCAAGAATTGATATGACGGAGATGAAGAAGTTCGCCGCAGGCGCTGCATTGGCCCAGGCGAGGACGTTGCGATCCGCTCTGTCCGGTCGCCTCAGCTCGGAGACGACATTGGTGTCCAGTAGAAACATCAGTCGAGGTCGGCGGGCCTAGAGATGCCGCCCTCGATGCGTGGCGGATCGAAATCGAAGTCCGCTTCCGCCTGCGCCAGAGCTTCGGCAAGGCTCATATGTCCGCCGCCCAGGCGCAGATAGTCCTCGATCGTCAGCAGGACATGCGCCGGGCGGCCGCGATCCGTGATGAAGACAGGCCCTTGCGAGGCCGCCTTCTTGGCGCCGCTGGTATCCTGGTTGAATTCCCGGCTGGTCAGGGTGGTCACCATCGTCCGCGCGTCCTCGCTGCAGCGGTGCATTACAGCTCCGATTATATGTAGATATGTTGCTACATTCAAGTTTGCCGATATGCTCTGAAGCCGCTCGATAGAGCTGGTTGCCTCCAAAAGTTGCTCTTCTCGTGCCCATTCCTCGCCCGCAATGGCGGTGAAAAAGGTCCGCTTTCACTTCCCTTCGTCGCTCTTTCGTCTTGCTTTCGTTTTTCGGTGTGATCTAATCAAAAGCGAAAGTAGCCGTTCGAAGGAACGAACGGCCCTCGGGGGATGCGTCTGTTGGAGCGTATTTTCGACCTCGCCATCATCGGAGGCGGTGTGAACGGCTGCGGCATCGCGCGCGACGCGGTGGGCCGCGGCAACACGGTTTTCCTGTGCGAAATGAACGATCTGGCGAGCGGGACGTCGTCCTGGTCGACCAAGCTGGTGCATGGCGGCCTGCGCTATCTCGAATATTACGAGTTCCGGCTGGTCCGCGAGGCGCTGATCGAGCGCGAGATTCTCTGGGGCATCGCTCCCCACATCATCCGCCCCCTGCGCTTCGTGCTGCCGCATCATGCCGGCCTGCGCCCGGCCTGGCTGCTGCGCCTCGGCCTCTTCCTTTACGATCACATCGGCGGCCGCCATCTGTTGCCGGCGACCCGGTCGGTTGATCTCAAGCGCGACGAAGTCGGCAAGCCGCTGATCCCGAACCGCTACAGCCGCGCGTTCGAATATTCCGACTGCTTCGTCGATGACGCCCGTCTCGTCGTGCTCAACGCGCGTGACGCCGCCGACAAGGGCGCGGAGATCCGCACCCGCACGCGTGCGACCGAGATCAAACAGGCCGACGGCATCTGGACCGTCAGCATGGTCAACACGCTGACCGGCGAGCGCTCATCGATCAAGGCAAAGGCTTTGGTCAATGCAGGCGGCCCCTGGGTCGAGGACGTGCTCGGCCGCGGCGCGGGCGTGAATGCGAAAGCCAAGGTGCGCCTGGTGCAGGGCTCGCACATCGTGGTCAGGAAACTCTACGACCACGACCGCGCCTACATGTTCCAGAACGCGGACGGCCGCATCATCTTCGTCATCCCGTACCAGGACGATTTCACGCTGATCGGCACCACCGATCGCGATTATGACGGCGATCCCTCCAAGGTGAAGGCGACGCCCGAGGAGATCCAGTATCTCTGCGCCGCCGCGAGCGAATACCTGGCCAAGGCGGTCACGCCCGAGGACGTGGTCTGGACCTATTCCGGCGTGCGGCCGCTTTATGACGACGGCGCCAGCGAAGCCAAAGCCGCGACCCGCGACTACGTGTTCGAACTCGACACGCCCGGCGGAGTGCCGCTGCTGTCGATCTATGGCGGCAAGATCACCACCTATCGCCGTCTCGCTGAAGAAGCACTGGAGCGGCTCGCGCCGTATCTTCGCAGTGCGAAAGCCCGCGAGGGCTGGACCGGCAAGGCGTCGCTGCCCGGCGGCGACATGGGCGTCTCCGACGTCGACGGCCTGATCGCCGAACTGCAGCGCGGCTATCCCTTCCTCAGTCACGAACACGCACGGCGGCTCGCGCGCGCCTACGGCACCCGCGCCTCGAAACTTCTCGGCGATGCGAAATCGGCCGCAGACATGGGCCAGGCGTTCGGTGCGACATTGACCGAGCGAGAGGTACGCTACCTCATGGCCAACGAATGGGCCGTCACGGCCGAGGACATCGTGTGGCGCCGCTCCAAACTCGGCCTGCGACTTTCTGCCGACGAGATCGCGACATTGAACGACTGGATTGCAACCCACGGTCTGCCGCAAAATCCCCTGCTGGAAGCAGGAGGACGCGCATGAGCGTGACACTCGATCACGTGACCCGGACTGTCGAGGGTGTCGCGCATATCCGCGACGTCTCGCTGACGCTCGAAAGCGGCACGCTCAACGTGCTGCTCGGGCCGACGCTGTCCGGCAAGACCTCGATCATGCGGCTGCTTGCCGGCCTCGACAAGCCGACCACGGGCAAGGTGCTGGTCAACGGCAAGGACGTCACCGGCGCCGACGTGCGCCAGCGTTCGGTCGCGATGGTCTACCAGCAGTTCATCAATTATCCTTCGCTGACGGTCTACGAGAATATCGCGTCGCCCCTGCGCGTGCAGGGCAAGCCGCGTGACGAGATCGAGAAGCGTGTGGCGGAAGCCGCCAGGCTGCTGCGGCTCGAACCGTTCCTGAAGCGTACCCCGCTCCAGCTCTCCGGCGGCCAGCAGCAGCGCACCGCGATCGCGCGCGCGCTGGTCAAGGGCGCCGACCTCGTGCTGCTCGACGAGCCGCTTGCGAACCTCGACTACAAGCTCCGCGAGGAACTGCGTGCCGAACTGCCGCGCATCTTCGAGGCCTCCGGCGCGATCTTTGTCTATGCCACCACCGAGCCGACCGAGGCGCTGCTGCTTGGCGGTAACACAGTCTGCATGTGGGAAGGCCAGGCGTT
>Ga0207426_1000548_pt1 | contig 52429 bp, 50 predicted proteins | sample AraplaMF_Cvi_mMS_FD_184265 | JGI IMG/M metagenome (GOLD analysis project Ga0207426, IMG submission 184265) | Arabidopsis root microbial communities from the University of North Carolina, USA - plate scrape MF_Cvi_mMS (SPAdes) (version 2) | ecosystem: Host-associated > Plants > Roots > Endosphere... | reverse complement strand
CCTCCGGATGCAGGGTGATGCCGATGCTGGCGGTCAGCGACACGGTGCTGTCGTTGCGGATATGCGGCCGGGCGATCTCCTGCAGGATCTGCGCCGCCGCCGCGGCGGCGTCCTCGCCCCGCGCCGGCCCCAGCTGCAGCACCGCGAACTCGTCGCCGCCGAGCCGGGCGACGATGTCCCCGGGCCGTGCCGCCTGGCTCAGCCGTCGCGCCACCTCCTGCAGGATCTGGTCGCCGAAATGATGGCCCAGCGCGTCGTTGATCGACTTGAAACGGTCGAGATCCAGGAAGTGCAGGGCGAAGGGCGCGTTGGCATCGCGGGCCAGGATCCGGCGGATCCGGTTCAACAGATGCACCCGGTTGGGCAGGTCGGTCAGCGCGTCGTGATTGGCCAGGTGGTGCAGATGCTCCTCGGCCAGCTTGCGGTCGGTGATGTCGAGCGCCGTGGTCAGGACGCTCTCCACCTGGTTTGCGGCGTCCCGCAGCGGCGCCTTGCTGGTCAGGAACACCTGCCGCACGCCGCCGCGCTCGATCACCTCCTCATAGCTCGGCAGCGGCTCGCCGGAGGTGAAGACCAGCTCGTCAAGCTGCCGGCTGCGCTCGCCGCGCTCCGGCCCGAACACGGCGGCGACGGTCTCGCCGACCAGGGCGGCGGGGGTCGAGCCGCTGATCGCTGCCTGGTAGGCGTTGACGAAGACGCAGCGGCCCTCGCGGTCGGCCGCGCTGATCATCGCCGGCAGCGTGTCGATCACCTGGGCCAGCGCCTCGCGGCTGTTGCGCAGCGCCTCCTCCTGGCTGCGCCGGGTGCGCTCCAGCTCTCGCTCCAGCGTCGCGGCGCGGCGCTTGACCCGCTGCTGCTGGCGGCGCAGCCGCAGCAGGTTGCGCGCCCGGGTCATGAATTCGTGATGGTCGACCGGGCTCTGCAGGAAGTCGGTGGCGCCGGCCTCAAGCGCCTGCAGCCGGAAGCTCCGGTCGTCATAGGCGGTTATGACGATCACCGGAACGTCGGCGACATGGGGGTTGCCACGCATCCGGCGAGTGAACTCGGCGCCGTCCAGGTTCGGCATCTTGTAGTCGGCGATCACCAGGTCGGGGGTGTGCCCGGCCAGCCAGCCCAGCGCCTCCAGCGGGTCGCCGAACGCCTGCACGGTCACCTGGCTCTCGAGCGAGGCTGCCAGCTTGGAGAAGATGTGCCGGTTGGTGGGCCGGTCATCCAAGATGACGACGAGCGACATTCCCGCTGCTGCACTCCCTGTCGCATCCGGCCGCCATCATACCCGGTGGGGCCGATGGTATCGCCTACATACAGTATAAGCGGGGTTTTCGCGGCATTAAGAAGGAATTCGTATGATGGCCGGGTCGCGGTCCGCCGGCGCGGGTTCCGTCTACTCCGCCAGGGTCATGACCACCGGCGTGTGGTCCGAGGCTTTGTCGCGGCCGCGCGGCTCGCGGTCGATGATGCAGGCGTCGAGCCGGTCGGCCAGCTCCGGGCTGGCCAGCAGGTGGTCGATGCGGATGCCGTTGTCGGCCTGCCAGGCCTGGCCCTGATAGTCCCAGAAGCTGTAGCCGGTCGCGGTCGGATTCAGTGCCCGCCACGAATCGGTCAGCCCGAGATGCGTCAGCGCCCGGAAGCGGCGGCGCGTCTCCAACAGGAACAGCGCGTCGTCGACCCAGGCTGCGGGATCGGCGGCGTCGCGTGTCTCGGGGATGACATTGAAGTCGCCGCCCATGACGAAGGGCGTTCCGGCCGCCAGCAGGGTCTCGGCCCGGAGCCGCAGGCGGTCCATCCAGGCCAGCTTGTAGTCGTATTTCTCCGTGCCGGCGGGGTTGCCGTTCGGCAGGTACAGGCCGCAGACCCGGACGCCGCGAACCGTGCCCTCGACATAGCGGGCCTGGACGTCCTCGCCGTTGCCGTCCAGCCCGGTCAGCGGATCCTCGATCGGCGTCTTCGATAGCAGGGCGACGCCGTTATAGCTCTTCTGGCCGTGGATCAGCAGCTTGTAGCCCAGCGCCTCGAACTCGAAGCGCGGAAAGGCGTCGGTCTCGCATTTGATCTCCTGCAGCACCGCGACGTCGGGGTCGGCGCTCCGGAGCCAGTCCAGCACGTTCGATAGCCGGGCCTTGACCGAATTGACGTTCCAGGTGGCGATGCGCATGCCTCAGCCCTCCGCCCGGAGGATCGGGGTCGGGGCGGGCAGGGTGGGGGGCATGGCTGTCCTCCGAGGGCTGGGCGCCCACCGACTCCGGCGGGCGCGGCCGCTCAGATTGCGAAGGAAGTGCCGCAGCCGCAAGAGGAGCTGGCGTTCGGGTTCTTCACCTGGAAGGACGCGCCGATCAGCTCCTCGACATAATCGATCTCGGCGCCGGCCAGCAGGTCCAGCGAGGTGTCGTCGACCACCACGGTCACGTCGTCGCGCCGGAAGGTCAGGTCGTCGCCATTGACCTTGTCGTCGAAGCTGAAGCCGTACTGGAAGCCGGAGCAGCCGCCGCCGGACACGGCGATGCGCAGCATCAGGGCGTCGTTGCTCTCGGCCCGGCGCAGCTCGGCGATCCGCCGGGCGGCGCTTTCGGTCAGGTTCAGGATGCGGCCATCGTCGGGCATGGCGTGTCCATAGATCAAAACGGGCGGTCGAAACCGGTCCCCTCCAATGTAGGGAGCCGCGAGGCATCTGCAAAGCGCCGCCAGTGATTGCCAGCCCCGCATGCGATGGCTAGCTTGGCCTCCGATGACCGCAGCATACGCCACCGCCCCGGACCGCAGCCGCGGCCGGCTGCATGCCGAGCCGGACAGCGGCATGCGCTCGCCGTTCCAGCGCGACCGCGACCGCATCGTCCACTCCTCGGCCTTCCGCAAGCTGCAGTACAAGACCCAGGTCTTCATCTATCACGAGGGCGACTATTACCGGACCCGGCTGACCCACACGCTGGAGGTGGCGCAGATCGCCCGCACCATCTGCCGGTCGCTCGGCCTGGACGAGGATCTGGGCGAGGCGGTGGCCCTGGCGCACGATCTCGGCCACACCCCCTTCGGCCATGCCGGCGAGGATGCGCTGCACGCGGCGATGGCCGGCCATGGCGGCTTCCACCACAACGACCAGACGCTGCGCATCCTGACGGCGCTGGAGCAGCGCTACGCCGGTTTCGACGGGCTGAACCTGACCTGGGAGACGCTGGAGGGCGTGGTCAAGCACAACGGCCCGCTGCTGCCGCTGCCCCCGGGCGGGGCGCTGCCGGCGACGATCGACGCCTTCCGCGCCGCCTGGGACCTCGACCTCGCCTCGCAGCCGGGGCCGGAGGCGCAGGTGGCGGCCCTGGCCGACGACATCGCCTACACCAACCACGACATCGACGACGCGGTCCGGGCCGGGCTGCTCGACCTTGACGCGCTGCGCGGCCTGCCGCTGGTCGGGCCGGTGCTGGCCGAGGTCGAGGCGCGCCATCCCGGCCTGCCGCGCCGGCGGCTGATCCACGAGACGGTGCGGCGGGTGATCGACCAGATGGTCACCGACCTGCTGGCGGAATCGCGCCGCCGCCTGGCGGATCTGGCGCCGGACTCGGCCGAGGCCATTCGCGCCGCGCCGGTGCCGGCGATCGCCTTCTCCGACGGCGTCGCCGCGGATCTCGCCGTGGTCCGCGGCTTCATGTTCCGCGAGGTCTACCGGCACTATCTGGTCAACCGCGAGACCAGCAAGGCGCGGCGGGTGGTGCGCGACCTGTTCGACCTGTTCACGGCCGAGCCGAACACCCTGCCGACCGACTGGCGCCGGCAGGCCGAGGCCGGAGGCGCCGCCGGCCTGCCTCGGCTGGTGGCCGACTACATCGCCGGCATGACCGACCGCTACGCCCTGCTCGAACACCAACGCTTGTTCGCTTTGGATAGGCCGGCTTGAGAAGGGTGGGGGCCTCGGCTAAAATGATTCATCATTGAATCAATTTCTTATCGCCCGTTTCTCCGATTCGCGTTACGATTCCGAATCAGTCGGGGGATAGTATGGTCGACACCGCCACGCAACTGCGACTCGCACCGGACGGACACTGGGTGGAAGCGCCTCACGCTCTCCCCATGACCGCACCCGCCGCGGTCCAGCTCAGGCCGGTTCCGGCCTCGCCGCCCTGGCGCATCATCGTCCCGGCCGGGGTGATCCTGGTCGTGGTCCTGCTGTTCGCCGGCATCCTGATCTCGACCTACACCTCTGGCGGCTCGGTGACCATGGAGGGCGGGGTGCCGATCATCCGCGCCGACCGCACCGAGTTCCGCACCCGGCCGGAGCAGCCGGGCGGCATCGACATCCCGAACCAGGACCGCCTCGTGCTGCAGGATCTCGGCCGCCGTCAGGCGCCGGTGACTGTGGCCACGGTGCTGCCGCCGCCGGAGCAGCCGCTGCCGCGGCCGGTCCAGGCCGGCACCGATCAGCGCGGCTGGCGCCTGCCGCTGCCGGCCGCCTCGCCCGGCGCCGGGGTGGTGGAGATCCTGCTGGCCCGCCCCGCCCAGGCCGCGACGCCGCCCGAGGCGCCTGCACCGGTCCAGCCGGCGGCTCCTGAACCCGCCCCTGAGCCGGTTGCCGCGGCACCGGCCGCCGCGGATCCGGCCCCTGTTGCCGATCCTGCCCCGGTCCAGACCGCTGCGCTGGCGCCGGTCGCTCCGGCCGAGCCGGTCGCGCCCGAGCCGGCCCCGCAGGCGGCCCCAGCCGACCCGATCGCGGCTCTCCTGAACAATCCGGCCGCCGCGGGCGGCTGGATCGATCCGGACGCCGGCGCGCCGACGCAGGTCGCCGGCCTCACGACCTCGGCGCCGACCCTGCCGGTGATCGTCGCCGTGCCGGCCGGGCGTTTCGCGGCGCAGATCGCGGCCGTGACCTCGCCGCAGGAGGCGCAGGCCGAATGGGCCCGGTTCCAGCGCCGCTTCCCGGAGCTGTTCGGCGCGCTGCAGCTCGCCGTGCCGCAGGTCTCGGCCTCGACCCGGCTCGGCTATCGCGTCCAGGCCGTGCCGCTCGACCAGGCGACGGCGGCGCGGCTGTGCGAGGCCCTGGCCAGCGAGAAGACCGGCTGCCTCGTCGTTCCCCGCTGAGTTTCGTCCATGCCCAAGGCGATCCTGTTCGGCTGCGCCGGCCCCGTCCTGGCGGCGGAGGAGCTGGTTTTCTTCCGCGACGCCGATCCGCTCGGCTTCATCCTGTTCCGCCGCAACTGCGAGACGCCGGACCAGCTCGCCGCCCTGGTCGCCGAGCTGCGCGACGCGGTCGGCCGCAAGGTGCCGGTGATGATCGACCAGGAGGGCGGGCGCGTCGCCCGGCTGCGGCCGCCGCACTGGCCCGCCTTTCCCGCCGCCGGCCGCTTCGGCGCACTGCACGCGCTCGACCCGGCGGCGGCGGAGGAGGCGGCCCGCGCCAACGCCACCGCCATCGCGCTCACCACCGGTGCCGCCGGCATCGACATCGTGGCCGCGCCTGTGCTGGATCTCGACCTGCCCGGTGCCGACCGCACCGTGGTCGGCGACCGCGCCTTCTGCGGTGATCCGGCCGCCGTCGCCCGGCTCGGCCGCGCCGTGGCCGAAGGGCTGCTCGACGGCGGCGCCCTGCCGGTGATCAAGCATCTGCCCGGCCATGGCCGGTCGCGGGTCGACAGCCATGTCGCGCTGCCGCTGGTCGAGGCCGATCTCGACACGCTGGAGCGCACCGATTTCGCGCCGTTCCGGGACCTGTGCGACTTGCCCTGGGGCATGACCGGCCATCTGGTCTTCACCGCGCTCGACGCGGACCACCCGGTCACCCAGTCGCCGACCGCGATCCGCGACGCGGTGCGCGGCCGCATCGGCTTCGACGGCGTCTTGTGCAGCGACGACCTGTCGATGGGCGCGCTGTCCGGATCCCTGCCGGACCGGGCGGCGCGGGCATTGGCCGCCGGTTGCGACCTGGCCCTGCACTGCAACGGCGACCTGTCGGAGATGCGGGCGATCGCCGCCGCGATCCCGGCGATCGGCCCCGAGACCGCGGCCCGCCTGGACCGCGCAGAAACCTGGCGCCGGTCCGTGAGCGGCCGTCCGGTGGAGAGCTATCTGGAGCGGGTGAGCGAGCTGCTCGGCCGCCTGCCGACGGCTTAGCGTTTTCAGCCAATCTCCAACACCGTCATCGCGAGCGCAGCGAAGCGATCCATGGCGCAGCTTGTGCGGGACGATGGATTGCTTCGTCGGCTTCGCCTCCTCGCATTGACGGTGAGGGGATGGCCTACAGCATCCCCGCCCGGAACAGCGATTTCCGGTCGACGACGCCACCCGCGGTCACGAACACCCCGCCGCCGGTGTAATGCAGCGTCTTCGGGTGCTTCGGCACCGGCGCGACATGCGCCTTCACCACCTCGAAGATGAAGACGTTGTAGCGGTCGACCAGCACGTCGTCGTGCAGCCGGCACTCGAAATTGGCGTGGCATTCGCGGATCAGCGGTGCCCCGACCTCCTGCGCCGCCTCGGCGGTCAGGCCGAATGTCTCGAATTTGTCGATCTTCGCGCCGGAGGTGTTGCCGATCCCGACCACCGTGTCGGTCAGGGCCGTCGTCGGCAGGTTGATGACGCATTCGCCGCTGTCGCGGATCAGACGGAAGCTGTGGTTGCCGCCGGAGATCATGCAGCCGACCAGCGACGGCGAGAACTCCATCACCATGTGCCAGCCCAGGGTCATGATGTTGGTCCGGTCGCGCCAGCGCGACGACACCAGCACGATCGGTCCGGGCTCCAGGTAGCGCCGGACCTCGTGGACGGGGAAATCGGCCTTCCTGCGCAGTCTTGCCATGATGAGTCTCCGAGGCGGATTCCAGCGATCTGGCGGCGCCGGGGCCCGCGAACAGGCCGGGGCGGCGGGATGTCGCGATCGAGGTTGCTTCGGCGCGCCCGGGCGGCGACACTCCGCGCATGCTGGAAGACTGGTCGAAGGTCGATGCGCCGCCGGTGACGAGCCGGGAGGACGCCGCCTTCATTCTCAAATTCGAATCCTATGAAGGGCCGATCGATCTGCTGCTCGAACAGGCGCGCGAGCAGAAGGTCGACCTGACCCAGATCTCCATCCTGGCGCTGGCCGACCAGTACCTCGCCTTCGTCGAGCGGGCGCGGCGCCTGTCGCTGGAGCTGGCGGCGCACTACCTGGTGATGGCGGCCTGGCTGGCCTATCTCAAGTCGCGCCTGCTGCTGCCCGCTCCGCCGGGCGACGACGAGCCGAGCGGCGCCGAGCTGGCCGAGGCGCTGGCCTTCCAGCTGCGCCGGCTGGGCGCGATGCGCGAGGCCGGGCAGGCGCTGATGGCGCGGCCGCAGCTCGGCCACGACCTGTTCGCCCGCGGCGCCGCGGAGGAGGATGAGGCGACCCCGACCTCGGTCTGGGCCGTTTCGCTCTACGACCTGCTCAAGGCCTATGCCGAGCACCACCGCGCCAAGGCCGCGGCCGAGGGCGGCCTGCGCATCGAGGCCTCGGTGCTGTTCTCGCCGGAGCAGGCGCTGGAGCGGCTGGAGGCGATGCTCGGCCGGTTCCCGAGCTGGACCACGCTCGCCGCCTTCCTGCCGCCGCTGACCGGCAGCCCGCTGGTGCGGCGCTCGGCGCTCGCCTCCACCTTCGTCGCCACGCTCGAACTGGCCAAGGCCGGCCGGCTCGTACTCCGCCAGGACGGGCCGTTCGGCCCGATCTGGCTCAAGGCCCAGGCTTCTCAGACTCCGGAAGAATGACCGAACCGACCCAAGCCCTGCGCCTTGTGGAGGCGATGCTGTTCGCCTCGCCGACACCCCTGACCGAGGCGGCGATCGCCGAGCGCCTGCCCGACGGCGCCGACGTGCCGGAGCTGATCGACACGCTGGCGGAGCAGTATCGCGGCCGCGGCGTCGCCCTGATGCCGGTCGCTGGCGGCTGGGCCTTCCGCACCGCGCTCGACCTGGCGCCGTTGCTGCGCGACGCCGGCCATGTGGTGCGCCGGATGACCCGGGCGGCGCTGGAGACGCTGGCGATCATCGCCTACCACCAGCCGGTGACGCGGCCGGAGATCGAGGCGGTGCGCGGCGTCGCCGTGGCCAAGGGCACGCTCGACACCCTGCTCGAGGCCGGCTGGATCGCGCCGGGCCGGCGCCGGCAGCAGCCCGGCCGGCCGCTGACCTGGATCACCACCCCGGCCTTCCTCGACCATTTCGGCCTTGCCGGCCTCGAGGACCTGCCCAGCGTCGACGAGCTCAAGGCCTCCGGCCTGCTCGACACCCGCCCGGCCATGGCGGTGCTGCCCGGCGGCACCCTTTCGGGAGAGGACGGGCCGGAGCCGCCGGAAGAAGACGACAGGGAGTAGCGGAACCGGCCGAACCGGGCGGTTTTCGCCGGTGCGCAAGCCCAGGATTTCTGCGCTGTTTCGCCCCGTCCGCCGGCATTGCGGTCGCGGGGGGTTTCTGCGATGATCCCGCCGCCTTGGGGCTGGAGGAAAAGTTTATGGGTGGTTTGAGTATTTGGCATTGGTTGATCGTCCTGGTGGTCGTGCTGCTGATCTTCGGCAACCGTCTGCCGCGGGCGATGGGCGACCTGGCCAAGGGGATCAAGAACTTCAAGACCGGGCTGTCGGACGACCCCAAGAACGAAGGGTCGGATGATCGTCCGGCCGTGCCGCCGCCCGCGGGAACCGAAGCCGGCAGTCCGAACCGGACGACCGTCGACCGCCAATAGTCCCTTCGGGGAACCGGTACCGCGCCCCGTCCCCGGTGGCGGGGCGTGATGGACGAATGTGATGTTCGGTTTCGACTGGTCGGAATTGATGATCATCGTGGTCGTGGCACTCGTCGTGCTCGGCCCGAAGGATCTGCCGCGTGCCCTCTATCAGCTCGGCAAGTGGACGCGGCATGCCCGCCGCATCACCGGCGAGTTCCAGCGCCATGTCGACGACATCGTGCGCCAGGCCGAGCTGGAAGAGGTGCGAAAGACCGTCCAGGACGCGGCCAAGACGCTCGACGTCCGCGGTCAGGTGACCGAGCACGTCAACACGGTCCTGGACCCGGTCAAGGACATCAAGCAGGCCTTCGACAAGGCGGCGCCCGGCGCCACGCCGCTGGCCGAGCCCGACAAGGCCGCGACCAACGGCCAGGCCGCGCCTGAGCCGCAGCCGGTCGAAGGTCCGCAAGCCGCGTCGGTCCCGGCTCCGGAGGCCCCGGCCGTCGCCGCCGCAGAGCCCGCGCCGGCCGCCGTTCCTGCGGCGCCGGCGGCCGCCCCCGCGGCCGCTCCCACCCCGACCGACCGCGCGAGCTGATCCATGGCGCCCGCCGACAAGGAGATCGACGACAAGCAGATGCCCCTGATGGAGCATCTGCTGGAGCTGCGCACCCGGCTGATCTATGCCGTGGTCGCGATCCTGGTCGGGTTCTTCATCTGCTACCACTTCTCCGAAGTGATCTACCTGTTCCTGGCGCAGCCGCTGGCGGACGCGCTGGCCGCGGCCGGCCAGGCCAGGTCGATGATCTCCACGGCGCTGACCGAGACCTTCTTCACCTACATCAAGATCGGCTTCTGGGGGGGCTTCTGCCTGGCCTTCCCGGTGGTGGCCAGCCAGATCTGGATGTTCGTGGCGCCCGGCCTGTACCGGAACGAGCGCAACGCCTTCCTGCCGTTCCTGCTGTTCAGCCCGGTGATGTTCCTCATCGGCGCCGCCTTCGTGTACTATTTCGTGTTCCCGCTGGCCTGGAAGTTCTTCTTGTCCTTCCAGGTGCTGGGCCCGGATGTCGGCAGCGGCATCGAGATCAAGCTCGACGCCAAGGTGTCGGAGTATCTCGACCTGGTGATGCGCCTGCTGCTGGCCTTCGGCATCGCCTTCCAGCTGCCGGTGCTGCTGACCCTCCTGGTTCGCGTCGGCATCCTCAGCGTCGCCACGCTGAAGAGCAAGCGGCGCTACGCCATCGTCATCGTCTTCGTCGTCGCCGCCGTGCTGACCCCTCCGGACGCGATCAGCCAGATCGCGCTCGCCGTGCCGATGCTGCTGCTCTACGAGATCGCCATCCTGATCGGTAGCGTGATCGAGCGCGACCGCGCCAAGCGCAACGCAGAGGCCGAGGCGGAAGACGCCCGCGACGACGGCGCGGCCTAACGGGCCGCGAACGCCGCGACCAGCGAGCCATAGGCCTCCATCGGCGGATAGGTCTCGTAGCTGTGGACGGCCGGCGTGGCCGCCCAGGGCAGCTTCTCGCCGGTGCAGGTCTCGATGAACGGCACCGACCAGGCCGGGTCGTCCAGCATGGTCGACCGGATGTTGACGAAATGGTCCAGCCCTTCCGGCCGGGTGAACAGCCAGCTCAGGCAGTGCGGGCAGAAATAATGCCGCGATGCGCCGTGCAGGCCGCCGATCACCGGCTCGCCCTGGGTCACCTCGAACCCCTCGCTCGGGATCGCCGCGGACAGCGAGAAGGCGCTGCCCGTCATCCGCTGGCAGCCGGCGCAGTGGCAGGCCATGGTCAGCAGCGGCTGGGCGGTGACGCGGAAGCGCACCTGCCCGCAGCGGCAGCGTCCTTCCTGCGGCAGGGTCAGCTGGGCCATGGCGTCCTCCTGATGGTTGTCCTGTTCTAGAACGGTGGAGGACGCCCGGCCAGGGTCAGCCCTTCGCCGCGGCCTCCAACCCGGCGACGTCGATCTTGATCATCTGAAGCATCGCCTCGGTCACGCGCTTGACCTTGGCTTGGTCGGGGTCGCCCATCAGCTCGCCGAGCCGCTTCGGCACGATCTGCCAGGACAGGCCCCAGCGGTCCCTGAGCCAGCCGCACTGCTCGATGCTGCCGCCGTCCTTCAGCGCGTCCCACAGCCGGTCGACCTCGGCCTGGCTGTCGCATTCGACCATGATCGAGAAGGCATGGTTGAACGGGTCCAGCGGCCCGGCCTCGATCGCCTGGTAGCGCTGGTCGCCCAGGGTGAAGCCGGCGAGCCGCACGCTGCCGGCCGGGCCGCTCGGCGTATCGGCCGGCAGGGGCGAGATCCAATGCACCGCCGAGCCGGGGATGAGCGAAGTGTAGAAGCCGATCGCGGCCTCCATGTCCTTCTCGAACCAGAGATGCTGGGTGACCTTCATCGCGGTGTTCCTTCCTCGATCGCGCGGCCGCGGGCAGGGCCGCTCCTGATCCAAGGACGACCGAGCACATGCGGTTCCGACATCGCCCGCAAATTCGGGGCAGTAGGACGATCGATCAATGGTTTCCGGACCGGCGCAGGCCTAGGATGCCGGCGGCGGCGTCGGGAGGGGGAGATGGCCGGGCACGGGCATGTCGGCAGGACGGATGTCGCCGCTCTGGAGCGGTTCCTCGCCGACTCCGCCACCGCCGCGCCCTCGCAATACGCCTTCGTCCGCCGCGGCAAGGTGATGTGCTTCTACGCCGATTCCGCCGTGGCGCTGGAGGTCGGCGCCCGCTGCTTCCCCGACCGCGAATTCTCCGTCATCGACATCCACGCCCGCAAGGTGGTGCTGCCGCACTGACCGGCCCGGCTCAGCTCTGCCCAACTTCAGCTCATGTCTCGGTGAAGAATTCCTCGTTTGGATAGGCCTTCATTTCCGCCTATCCAGGGTTCGAACGGCGGCGCCGTTTCCCACCCGACTATGGAGACAGGATTGACCATCCCGGTATCACGCCGGCGGGCTTTGCTCGCGCTCGCCTTGCTCGCGGCCGCCTCCCTGGCCCCCGGCGCCCGCGCCGCCGACGGCCCGCTGGCCCGGATCGTCGACGAGGCGATCCGGCCGGTGATGGCGGAGAACGACGTTCCCGGCATGGCCGTGGCGGTCACGGTCCGGGGCCGGCAGTCGGTCTTCAACTACGGCGTCGCCGCGAAGGACAGCGGGCGGAAGGTCACGGACGACACGCTGTTCGAGATCGGCTCGGTCAGCAAGACCTTCACCGCGACCCTCGCCGCCTATGCCCAGCTGCAGGGCACCCTGTCGCTCTCCGACAGCGCCAGCCGATACCTGCCGGCGCTGGCCGGCAGCGCCTTCGACCGGATCAGCGTGCTCGAGCTCGGCACCTACATGGCGGGCGGCCTGCCGCTGCAATTCCCGGACGACGTCATCGATCCGGACCGGATGATCGCCTTTTATCGGAGCTGGCGCCCGGCCTCCGCCCCCGGCACCCAACGGCTCTATTCGAATCCCAGCATCGGCCTGTTCGGCTATCTCGCCGCCCGCAGCCTGAACCGGCCCTTCGACGAATTGATGGAGCGGACGATCTTCCCGGCGCTCGGCCTGACCCGGACCTATATCCGGGTCCCGCGGGAGCAGATGGACCGCTACGCCTGGGGCTACAGCAAGGCCGGCAAGCCCGTCCGGGTGACGCCGGGCGTGCTGGATGCGGAGGCCTATGGCGTGAAGACCACTGCGGCCGACATGATCCGCTTCGTCGAGGCCAACATGGGCAGCGGCGTGCAGGACGACACGCTGCGCCGCGCCATCGCCGCGACCCATGCCGGCTATTACCGGGTCGGCGACATGACCCAGGGCCTGGGCTGGGAGATGTACGCCTGGCCGACCGGTCTCGACCGGCTGCTGGCCGGGAACTCCTCCGAGATGAGCCTCAAGCCCAACCCCGCCAGCCGGCTGGACCCGCCCTTGCCGCCGCAGGACGAGGTGCTGATCAACAAGACCGGCTCGACCAACGGCTTCGGCGCCTATGTCGCCTTCGTTCCCGCCCGGGGCATCGGCGTGGTGATCCTGGCGAACCGCAACTACCCGATCGCGGCGCGGGTGCAGGCCGCTCACCGGATCCTGGCGGCGCTGGACGTCGAGGCCGGCGAATAGGCGCTCGCCTTCGCTTCACGGTCGGGGTCACGGATATCGTCATGACCGCAGGCGGCGCCTGCCACGGAGTGCAGATCCACGGTCCGCCGGCGCTATCCGATTGGTCCGTAGGTTGGGCTCGCGGAACGCGAATCCAACAGCAACAGATGTGCCGGCTTCGCCTCCTCGCCATGCGTTCCGCCGCCGGACGCGAATTGCCGCGGGCAGGATCGCGATTCCAGTAGTATTAGCCGTCGCGCTTGTTCATGATACGTTCTATGGACTTGGCGCAATCCGACTCCGACGAGATCAGGCCGACCGACCCCGACATGAAATGGACGGGGTGGGCGCTGGACACGCTGCGCGAGTTGGTCGCGATCGACATGCTCAGCAAGCGGATGATCTCGACGCGGCAGCAGGCGACGCCGGCGGGGTCGGAGTCGGACGCCGATTTCGACCTGAAGCAGTCGCGGCTGTCGCGGTCGGTGCGGCTGTCGATCGCCATGACCGAGCGGATCCGCGCCCAGTACCTGATGCGCCGGGGAAAGCGCAAGGACTCGGGCGAGCAGGAGCGCCGCCGTCGGCGGCGGCAGCAGGCCGCCGACACCGTCGCCAAGGCGATCGCGCAGCCCGAGGACGTCGAATACATGCGGAACTGGGTCTGGGAGCATCTGGTCGAGGACGAGGTCCTGGACGAGCAGCTCGACACCCTGTCGCCCGAGGATTTCATGCGCGAGGTCTGCCGCAAGATCGGCCGCTCGCCGCCGCACCCGATCCGGGTGCCGCAAGGCTGGGACGACTGCGCCGAGGCGCAGGACGCCGAGCCGGCGGAAACCGCCCGCGCCGATCGCGAGCCTGCCGAGGCCCGGCCCCAGGCACCGGACGACTCCGCCGCCGGCCGGCGTCCGCCGGAGCCGTCGAAACCGGACAGCAGCTGAACGCTGTGCCGTTGTCGGGTTCGCGTGCTGCGACCCCAACCTGCGAACGACAAATTGCCCGGCCTTCCACTCTCCCCTTGCGGGAGGAGGGAGGGGTCTGCGCGCGTCCGCACGCCTTCCCTCTCCCAAACAAACCTCGTCATCCCCGCGAAAGCGGGATCTCGTCAAGCTTGCACCGGCAGGAGATTCCCGCTTTCGCGGGAATGACGGCCAAGAGGATGGGAGCGTATCCGCCCTACCGCCCGAACAGCCGCGGATACTCCGTCCCAGCCAGCGCCTCTCCCAGCGTCCGGCGCTCAGCTTCGGTCAGGGGGCGCAGCGGCGGGTGCGGTCGGCGCCAGGAGGCGTCGCCATGGATCTCCGCCAACGTGTCCTTGACCGCCGCCACCAAGGTGACGGTGCTGAGCGCCGCCCGCAGCGCACCGGCGGCTGCCACCGCGGCCTCCGCCGCCGGGCTGCCGGCCTGGTGCCAGGCGATCCGCGCCAGCGGGCCGGTGACGTTGGTGGTGGCCGAGATGCAGCCGGCGAAGCCGCGGTCCCTGGCCAGGCCCAGCGTCGCTTCGGAGCTCGGGAACACGGCGATGCCCGGCACCCGCTTGGCCAGATCGGTCGAATAGGCGATGTCGCCGGAGGAATCCTTCAGCCCGGCCAGGGTGGCCGGATGCCGCTCCGCCAGCGTCGCCACCACCTCGATCGGCCAGGGCACGCCGGTATTCTGCGGGATGTGGTAGAGGTAGAGACTCCCCGTCCCCGTCCGCTCGATCACCGTGTCGACGTAAGCCACCAGGCTCTCGTCGTCGATGCCCTTGTAGTAGAAGGGCGGCAGCAGCAGCGCCCCGGCGAAGCCCAGCGCCTTGGCCTCCGCGGTCAGCCGCACCGCATCCGCCAGCGCCGAGGCGCCGGTGCCGACCATGAAGCGGTGCATCGGCAGGCCCGCCTCGGCCACCGCCTGCATCGCCGCCAGCCGCTGCTCGACCGAAAAGGAGGTCGCCTCGCCGGTGGTGCCGAGCAGGTTGACCGCGTCGCAGCCGCCGTCGCCGAGCAGCCAGCGGCAATGCGCCGCCAGCTTGGCATGGTCGATCGAGAGGTCGTCGCGCAGCGGCGTGGCGGCGGCGGCGATGACGCCGGACAGTCTCGGCATGGCAGGCACCTTCATTCAGCCGGCCTTCCGGCCGGGCACCAGGAAGTCGAAATCGCAGCCCTCATCGGCCTGCAGCACGCTGTCATGGAACAGCCTGGCATAGCCACGGTCCGGCGCCGGCCTGGCCGGCGGCGCCGCCTCGGCCCGCCGCGCCAGCTCGGCCTCATCGACCAGCAGGTCGAGCCGCCGTCCGGCGGTGTCGAGCCGGATGTGGTCGCCGGTGCGGACCAGGGCCAGCGGCCCGCCATCCGCCGATTCCGGCGTGATGTGCAGCACGATGGTGCCGAAGGCGGTGCCGCTCATCCGCGCGTCGGACAGGCGGACCATGTCCTTCACCCCCTGCTGCGCCAGCTTGCGCGGGATCGGCAGGTAGCCGGCCTCCGGCATCCCGGGCGCGCCCTTCGGCCCGGCGCTGCACAGCACCAGCACGTCATCGGCAGCAACGTCGAGATCGGGATCGTCGATCCGCGCCGCCATGTCCTCGATCGAGTCGAACACCACCGCCCGGCCGGTGTGCTGCAGCAGCGCCGGCGTCGCCGCCGACTGCTTGATCACCGCGCCGCGCGGGCACAGGTTGCCCTGCAGCACCGCCATCGCGCCCTGGGCCTTCAGCGGGTTCGACCGCGGCCGGATCACCGCTTCGTCGCGCCACTCGCCGGGCTTGGGCAGCGTGTCGGCCAGGGTGCCGCCGGCCACGGTCGGCACGGTCAGGTCCAAGAGGTCCTGCAGCTCCGCCAGCAGATGCGGCACGCCGCCGGCATGGTGGAAATGCTCCATGTAATGCGCGCCGGACGGCTTGAGGTCGATCAGCACCGGCGTCTCGCGGCCGATCCGGTCGAATTCGGCATAGTCGATCGGCTGGCCGACGCGGCCGGCGATGGCGGCCAGATGCACCAGCCCGTTGGTCGACCCGCCGACCGCCTGCAGCGCCACCATGGCGTTGCGGAAGGCGCCGGGCTGCAGGATCTGGGACGGGCGCGGCCCGCCGGTCACCGCCATCCGCGCCGCCGCCTGGCCGGTGGCCTCGGCGCAGCGGATGCGGTCGGCATGGGTCGCCGGGATGGCGGCGGCCCCGGGCAGCGACAGGCCCAGCGTCTCGGCGACGATCGCCATGGTGCTGGCGGTGCCCATCACCATGCAGGTGCCGACCGACGGCGCCAGCCGGCCGTTCACCGCCTCGATCTCCTCATCGTCGATCTCGCCGGCGCGGTAGCGGCCCCACAGCCGGCGGCAGTCGGTGCAGGCGCCCAGCACCTCGCCCTTGTGGTGGCCGACCACCATCGGGCCGGTCGGCAGCACGATCGCCGGCAGGTCGGCGCTGGCCGCGGCCATGATCTGGGCCGGCACAGTCTTGTCGCAGCCGCCGATCAGCACCACCGCATCCATCGGCTGGGCACGGATCATCTCCTCCGTGTCCATCGCCATCAGGTTGCGCAGGAACATGCTGGTCGGGTGGGCGAAGGATTCGTGGATCGAGATGGTCGGGAACGCCATCGGCATGCCGCCCGCCAGCATCACCCCGCGCTTCACCGCTTCGACCAGCTGCGGCACGTTGCCGTGGCAGGGGTTGAAGTCGCTGCCGGTGTCGACGATGCCGATGATCGGCCGGTCCAGCGCGTCGTCGGAATAGCCCATGGCCTTGATGAAGGCCTTGCGCAGGAACAGCGAGAACCCGGCGTCGCCGTAGCTGGTCAGGCCCTTCCGCAGGCCGCGCTTGTCCATGGGAACCTTTCGAGATGGCGGATCGCGGCCCGGGGGCCGCAAGACGGATGCACCCTACGCCGCAGCCCCGGATTGTCAATAATCCGGCGATATGATCCCGCGATCGGTGCGATCCGAGGTCCGATTATTGACAAGCCATGCGGCGGATGTGATCTGATCCGGCATCGCAATGGACCTCGGGACTCCGCGGATCATGACGGACATCGCTGGCGCCGGCGGCAAGGAGGCCGCGGTCGTGCGGGCGTTGGAGGAGGACATCATCTTCGGCCGGCTGCCGCCCGGTGCGCGGCTGGTCGAGGATGTGTTGCTGGCCCGCTTCCCGGTCACCCGCCACGTCGTCCGCCAGGCGCTGGTCGAGCTGGAGCGGCTGGGCATCGTGGTGCGCGAACGCAACAAGGGCGCCGCGGTCCGGTCGCTCGGCCAGGACGAGGTGCGACAGATCTACGAGGTGCGCGAGCTGCTGCAGCGCCAGGCGGCGCTGGCCATCCCCCTGCCCGCCCCGCCGGCCCTGATCGGCCGGCTGCTCGACATCGAGATCGAGCTCGAAGGCCACGTCGCCCGTGGCCATCTGCGCGGCGTGCACGAGTGCAACGACCACTTCCACCTGACCCTGTTCGGCGCCTGCGGCAACGCCTACCTGGTCGGCTCGATCGAGCATTACATGCGGCTCAGCCTGCCGATCCGGGCCAAGACCCTGGCGGATCCCGAGAACCTGGAGGTGTCGCGCCGGCATCACCGGCTGATGATCGAGCTGCTGAAGGGCCGCGACAACTGGGCGTTGGCCCAGCTGTGCATCGACCATCTGCAGCCGAGCAAGCAGGACTATCTGGCCCAGGCCGAGCGGCCGTCCGACGCGGCCTAGCCGTAGAGCGCCGCGACGCGCCGGGCCCCCTCCGCCAGGGCCTGTCTCAGCCCGGGCGGCTCCAGCACCTCGATCGTGTCGGTGAAGCCGAGCAGCAGCCTTGCGGCATGGCCGATTCCTTCGATCGGCACCGTCGCCCGTCGCCAACCCTCGGCATCGGGCTGCGCCTGCTGCACCGCCTCGACCGCGTCGGCGCCGAGCCGGTCCAGCAGCGGCAGCGCCTCCGGCGACACGCGCAGCACCGCCTCCGCCCGGCGCAGCTCCTTGGCGAAGCGCTGCAGCGACTCCTGCCACTGCGCCGCCAGGTCGAAGCCGGCGGGATAATCGAACCCGTCCGAGAGCACGTCGAGATCCAGCACCTTGGCGACCTTGTAGGTGCGGATGCCGTCGCCGATCCGCGCCATCAGGTACCAGGTGCCGGCCTTGAGCACGAGGCCGAGCGGGTCGACCGTACGTCGCACCGTGGCCGACCAGCTCTCGTAGCGGATCACCAGCCGCCGCTGGCCCCACACCGCCCGCGCGATCGCCGGCAAGTGCGGCGGCGGCTCAGCCCGGCGGTACCAGTCGACCGGGTCGAGGTGGAAGCGGTCGCCGACCCGGGCCGCCCCCTCCCCCGCCGCCTGCGGCACTGCCGCCAGCAGCTTCAGCCGCGCCGCCGCCAGCGGCTCGGCCAGGCCGAGATCCGCCGCCGGCCCGGGCAGCCCGGCCAGCAGCAGGGTCTCGGCCTCGCCTGCGGTCATCCCGGTCAGCCGGGTGCGGTAGCCGTCGAGCAGAGCGAAGCCGCCGCCCGGGCCGCGATCGGCATAGACCGGCACGCCGGCGGCCGAGAGCTCGTCGATGTCGCGATAGACGGTGCGCACCGACACCTCGAACTCCGCCGCCAGCGCCTGGGCGGTCAGGCGGCCGCGGGACTGCAACAGCAGCAGGATCGACAGCAGGCGGTTGGCGCGCATGGTCCCAGCATAGCGGAAAAAATCCTGACACTGGATGTCAGTTGGCGGCCCGCATCATCCGTCGCATCGCCCTTTGATCAAGGAGAGACCGATGCCCGCCCTGTTCGCCAAGCCCGCCCCCGGCACCGACCCCAGCGTGCCCGACTCGGCCGGCGACGGCCGCGACGATTTCGGTCCGCTGTTCGGACGCTGGTCGGTGTCGCACCGCCGGCTGCGCCGCCGGCTGGCCGGCGACACGCATTGGGACGAGTTCGCCGGCGCCTCGGAGATGCGGGCGCTGATCGGCGGCCTGGGCACGATCGACGACAACATCCTGGAGCTGCCGGCCGGGACCTATCGCGCCGCCACGCTGCGCCTGTTCGACGCAGAGTCGAAGCTGTGGTCGATCTGGTGGTTCGACGGCCGCACCCTGAAGATGGACGAGGCGCCGCTGCGCGGCCGGTTCGAGAACGGCATCGGCACCTTCTTCGCCGACGATGTCTGGGAGGGCACGCCGATCCGGGTGCGCTTCATCTGGTCGGAGATCACCGGCCATTCGGCGCGCTGGGAGCAGGCCTTCTCGACCGATGGCGGCGACAGCTGGGAGACCAACTGGATCATGCGCTTCGAGCGCACCGGGCCGTAATCTGGGCTCAATCGTCCGACTCCTCCATACTGGCTTCGCCGAGGGATGGAGGATGGATTGATCAGGGACCAGTTGCAGCAGGACGACGTCGTGGTGCGGCGGCTGGTCGAGGACGCCTTCCGCGGCCGCCCCTACAGCGACGGCCGCGAGCCAGCCATCGTCGAGGCGCTGCGGGCCGCCGGGGCGCTGACGGTGGCGCTGGTGGCGGAAGAGGACGGCGAGATCCTCGGCCAGGTCGCGTTCTCGCCCGTCGCCATCGATGGCGCGATTCGGGACTGGTACGGGCTCGGCCCCGTGGCGGTGCGTCCGGACCGGCAGGGCCAGGGCATCGGCCAGGCCCTGATTCGCGCCGGCCTCGACCGGATTCGCGCCCTCGGCGCCCGGGGCTGCGTCCTGGCCGGCGCGCCCGGCTACTACAGCCGCTTCGGCTTCACCGCCGATTCGCGGCTGCAGTCCCCCGGCATCCCGCCGCAATACTTCCTGGTGCTGCCCTTCGGTGCCGAGGTGGCGGAGGGGACCGCAACGTTCCACCCGGCGTTCGAGGTCGAGCCCTAGGCGCAGGGCGCCGCCCGGGCCATGCCGCCGAAGGCATCGAGCAGCCGGTCGCGCCAAGCGAAGACCGGGTCGTCGGGCTGCAGCAGCTCGACCGTGCTGGTGCAGCGGGCCCACATCAGCATGCCGAACACGCAGTAATCGGCATAGGCCGGCGCCGGCCCGGCGATGAAGGGCGCGTTGGCCAGGGTCCGCCGCAGCGGCGCCAGGGCCTGGCGCAAGGCGGCCAGATGCGCCGGCCGATCGGCCGCGGCCTCCTCCAGCGTCCGCCCGAACCGGGTCTCGCGCGAGCTGCGGAAATAGTCGCGGTCGCAGTCGTGGAGGCGGCCATGGATGTCGAGCAGGATGACGCGCGCGATCGCGGGGGACAGGGTCATGTCGGCCCAGTCATTGACGAAGCGCGCCGGCGCAACGGCTTCGGCGCTGCCGAACAGCGACGGCCGGTCGGGGAACTGCTGCTCCAGATGCAGCGCGATGCGCCAGGAGTCGGAGATGGTCTCGCCGTCATGCACCAGCACCGGCACCAGCCCCTGGCCGGAGAAGGCGATCGCATCCTTCTCGGTGAACCGCCAGGGCAGCCGCTCGGCGTCGAGCCCCTTATGGGCCAGGGCCATGCGGGTCTTCCAGCAATGCGGGCTGAAGCGCAGCGCGGCATCGGCGCCGGCCAGCTCGTAGAGGGTGAGTGCAGCCGCCATGGGTCAGGCCCGGCCCTGCACGGTCGCGGCGGATTGGCCGAACAGGTGGCGCTTCGACTCCTCCGTCACCGTCGGCACGGTGTTGACCTGCGCCGCGATCTCATAGGCACGGACCACCGAGGGCCGGGCCGCCATGGCGGCGAACCAGCGGGCGATATTCGGGAAATCCTCGAGCCGCTGCTGCTGCCGCTGATAGGGCACGATCCAGGGATAGATCGCGATGTCGGCGATAGAGAACTCACCGGCCACATGGTCCCGGCCGGCGAGCTGGCGGTCGAGAACGCCGTAGAGCCGCCCGGTCTCCTTGACATAGCGCTCGGTCGCATAGGGAATGCGCTCCGGCGCATAGACCGAGAAGTGGTGGTTCTGCCCGGCCATCGGCCCCAGGCCGGCCATCTGCCAGTACAGCCACTGCAGCACCGCGAACCGCCCGCGCGGTGCCCGCGGCAGCAGCTTGCCGGTCTTGTCGGCGAGGTATTCCAGGATGGCGCCGGATTCGAAGATCGAGATCGGCTCGCCACCCTCCGCCGGGTCGTGGTCGAGGATGGCCGGGATGCGGTTGTTCGGGGCGATCGCAAGGAAGTCCGGCTCGAACTGGCCGCCCTCGGAGATGTTCACCGGGACGATCCGGTAGGGCAACCCCAGCTCCTCCAGCGCGATCGTGATCTTGTGGCCGTTCGGCGTGGTCCAGTAATGCAGGTCGATCATCATCGGGTCCTTGGGTCTGGCCGTCGCGAGGTCGATCGGCTATGTTTGACATCAATGTCAAATTTGACATCGATGTCAAGGATGATCCGGAGCAACCATGGCCGGTGTGCGGCAGTTCGACGAAGGCGAGATGCTGGCGGAGGCGCTGGACGTGTTCTGGCGCAAGGGCCTGCGCGCCACCACCATGCAGGACATCGCCCAGGCGACCGGAGTGCTGCGCGGATCGCTGTACAACGCGTATGGCGGCAAGGAGGAGATCTTCCTGCTCGCCTTCGACTCGTATGTCGGCCGGTTCCTGGCCGCCATGCGGCAGGCCCTGGAGTCGGCGCCGGACCCGGAACAGGGGCTTCGGGCCGTGTTCGATGCCGCCATCGCCAGCATGACCAGTGGATCTCCAGCGCGCGGCTGCCTGAGCACCAGGACGGCGACGGAGGCAGCGGCGCTGGACGACCCGCGGCTGCAGGCGCGGCTGCGCGGCATGCTGGACGATCTGCGCCACATCGTCCTGGCCGCCGTGTCGACCGACGCGGCCCGCGCCCGGCTGGCGGTGACGCCGGACGAGGCGGCGGATCTGGTCGTCACCTTCACCCGCGGCCTGGCGGTGATGGAGCGGGTCTACCAGGACGCGACTCATCTCGATCGGATTGCTTCTGCGCTGGTGCGGGCGCTGTTCCGATAGAGTCGACTTATTTCTGAAATGGAAATTATCTGGCTTGCCCCTTGCGGCATCCTGAAATATGAGTCCCAACAGACGTCGCCCTTGTGAATGAAGGGCGACGCAGCGGGGGCGAGATGGGGCGAGGCACCGGAGAGCCGGATCTGCGCGGGCGTGATGCCTCGGAGCTGCTGCGCCTGATCCACCGCCGTGGCGGCGCCAGCCGGATCGAGGCGGCGCGCGAGCTCGGCCTCAGCGCCTCGGCCATGACCCCTCTGGTCCGCACCCTGATCGGCCACGGCCTGCTGCGCGAGACCGGCGCCAAAGCGTCGGGCGGCGGCCGGCCGCGGATGATGCTGGACCTCGACCCGAACTACGGCACGCTGCTGGGCCTGCATCTCGGCGCCGACACGGCGCAGCTGGTGATCGCCGACCTGGCCGGCACGCCGAAGCAGAGCCCGATCCCCCTGCCCGCCCCGGCCAATGACGACCCATCGCCGCTGGTCGACGCGCTGGACCGCCTGCGCCGCAAGGGCGGTCCCGGCTGGGACGCGCTGGCCGCCGGCGGCGTGGTGCTGGGCGAGGTCGGGCCGCGCCGGGCCGAGGTGATCGGTGCCGGCCAGCGCCTGACTGCGGCGCTGCAGGACGCCTTCGGCATCGGCATCGCGGCCGAGACCCCGTCCAACGCCATCGTCGTCGCCGAGCGCATGCTGGGCCTGGCCCGGGCCTATGAGAACTACGCCGTGGTCAGCCTGCAGAACGAGATCGGCTCCGGCATCTCGATCAATGGCGACGTCTATCGCGGCAAGGGCCAGGCCGGCGAGATCGGCCACCTGTCGCTGGCGCCCTATTCCGGCGCCGCCTGCCGCTGCGGCAAATGCGGCTGCCTGGCCTCGCTGGCCTCGCTGTCCGCCATCTCGCGCCAGGCGCTGAAGCGCGGCCTGTCCGACGACATTGCCGTGCTGGCCCATATCGCGTCCGAGGGCGACCCGGAGGCGATCGAGATCTTCGACTGCGCCGGCCGCTGGATCGGCCAGGCCCTGGCCCAGGTCGCCAACCTGTTCGACCTGGAGGCGATCGTGTTCCGGGCGCCGCAGCCGGCGCTGAACATCTACCTGCTGAAGGCGCTGAACGAGAGCTTCCGCGCCCATGGCTACAATTTCGACGAATGCCGCACCGGGATCGTCATCAGCCCCGACGAGGGCGACGGCTATCTGCGCGGCGCGGTCGGCCTGGCCCTGGATCTTCTCTTGCGCCAGGGCGGGATGAGACGCCCGCCCTGATCCTCCGGGATCGGGGCGTCCCAAGCCAAGCAACACCAGCCAGCCACGGGAGGCTAGAATGAACCTGCGCAGCATGCGGCTCGGGCCGAGCCTTTGTGTCCTCGCCATCGCCGCCGGCCTCGCCGGGCCGGCCCTGGCCGAGACCACCGAGATCCGCTTCTTCATCCCCGGCGCCAGCGAGGAGCGGAACCAGAAGCTGCTGGGCGAGATCGTCGCCGGCTTCCAGGAGAAGAACCCGGACATCACCGTGAAGGTCGAGGGCGTCGGCTGGGACGAGGCGTTCCAAAAGCTGTCGACCGACTTCATCGCCGGCCGCGCCGCCGATGTCGCCTATATCGGCACCCGCAACGTCGCCGAGTTCGCGATGATGGGCGCGATCCAGCCGGTGGACGGGCTGGTCGACGCCGAGACGCTGGGGCGGATCCCGGAGCCCGTGCGCGTCGCAGCGCAGTTCGGCGGCAAGCAGATGGCCGTGCCGATGGCGTTCTCGACCCAGGCCCTCTACTACCGCACCGACCTGATCCCGACCCCGCCCAAGACCTGGGACGAGCTGGTGGCCACGGCCAAGGCAGTGACCGAGAAGAACCCGGGCATGTATGGCTACGCCACCGCCGCGGCCGCCCATGTCACCCTGGTCAGCCAGTTCCTGAACTTCGTCTACCAGAATGGCGGCGAAGCCTTTGATTCGTCAGGCGAGATCAGGATCAACAGCCCGGAGGCGGTCGGCGCGCTGCAGTTCTATGTCGACCTGTTCCAGAAGGACAAGGTCGTGCCCAACCCGCTGGAGCTGAACCGCGAGCAGCACCCGCCGCTGTTCGCCCAGGGCAAGATCGCGATGATGGTCAGCGGCCCCTGGGGCAAGGCGATCATGGGCCTGGACCCGGACAACAAGACCGCCCCCTACGCCGTCGCGCCGCTGCCCTGCGGCAAGGAATGCAAGGGCGAGCTGGTCTCCGACAGCCTCGCCATCTCGGCCAAGAGCGAGCATCCCGAGGCCGCCGGCAAGTTCGTCGCCTATCTGCTGCAGCCCGACATCCACGCCAAGTGGGACGCGACCAGCGGGCTGGTGCCGCTGCTGGCGGAGGAAGAGCAGATGGACACCTTCAAGACCCCGTTCTGGCAGACCTTCATCGCCATGAAGGCCAACGGCTTCGCCCAGCCGACGCCGCGGGCCTGGCAACCCTTCGAGAAGATCATGGTCGAGGCGGTGCAGTCGGCGATCCTGGGCAAGGCGACGCCGCAGGAGGCGCTGGATGCGGCGGCGGAGAAGATCCGCAAGGCCCGCATCGAACCGCGCGCCTGACCCCGTGGTCGCGCTCGCTTCCACCGCGCCGCGCCGGGCCGTCCGGACCCGGCCCTGGTCGCCGGACCGGGCGCCCTGGCCCTATCTGGCGCTGCCGCTGCTGCTGATCGCGGCGCTGCTGGGCCTGCCCGTGCTGCGCATCTTCTGGCAGTCGGTACACCATGTGGTGCTGACCGCGCCCTGGGAGGGCAACGACTTCGTCGGGGCCGAGAATTTCCTGGCGCTGGTGCAGGAGCCGGCCTTCCTGCGGACGCTGCGGCTGACGGTGGTGTGGACCGCCTGCTCGGTGGGGGTGAAGCTGCTGATCGGCCTGGGCGGGGCGCTGCTGCTGCAGCGCCCCTTCCCCGGCCGCAAGGTCTATCTGGCCCTCCTCCTGCTGCCCTGGGTGACGCCGGCGGTGATCGCCGCCATCTCCTGGCGCTGGGTGCTGGACGGCCAATCCGGCTGGATCAACGCCGTGCTGCTGGTCACGGGCGCGATCCGCGAGCCGATTTCCTTCCTCGGCCAGGAGACCACGGCCTTCATCGCCACCGTGGTGGTCGACGCCTGGCTGGGCATTCCCTTCATGGTGGTGACGCTGATGGCCGGGCTGCAGCGCATCCCGGACGACACCATCGAGGCGGCGCGGATCGACGGCGCCGGCCCGGTCCAGATCTTCCGCCGCATCACCCTGCCGCTGCTGCGGCCGGTGCTGACGACCTGCGTGCTCCTGTCGACGGTCTGGACCTTCAACTCCTTCCAGGTGATCTGGCCGCTGACCAAGGGCGGCCCGGCCGGTGCCACCGCCACCCTGCCGATCCAGATCTACGAGACCGCCTTCGGCACCTTCGACTTCGGCACCTCCTCGGCCATGGCGGTGGTGATCTTCGCCATCCTGATGTCGGTGTCGCTGCTGTACTGGCGCGTCCTCAAAGGGGGTGAGGAGTGACGGCCCGCCGCTTCTGGCCCGAGGCCGGGCGGCACGGCGCCCTGATCCTGCTGCTGGGTTTCCTGCTGCTGCCGGTCTGGGTGATGCTGAAGACCTCCTTCACCCCCTATGACCGGCTCTATGTCTGGCCGCCGGAGTTCCTGCCGCGCAGCCTGGACCTTGGCAACTATGCCCGCGCCCTGTTCGGCCAGTACCGGGTGATCGAGGCGCTGGGCAACAGCCTGATCATCGCCGGCACCGCCGCGGCGATCTCGACCAGCTTCGGCTTCCTCGGCGCCTATGGCCTGGCGCGGTTCCGCTTCACCGGCCGCACCACGCTGCTGTTCCTGGTGCTGGCGACGCAGATGCTGTCGCCGGTCGTCATCGTCATCCCGCTCTACGAATTCATGATCGCGGCCGGCCTCCTCGACACCTACCTGTCGGTGATCCTGTGCAACACCGCCCTGGCGACGCCGATCGCGATCTGGCTGCTGCACGGCTTCCTGCTGGGCATCCCGCGCGAGTTGGAGGAGGCGGCGATGGTCGACGGCTGCTCGCGGCTGAAGAGCCTGTGGCACATCATCCTGCCGGTGGTGCGGCCGGGGCTGGCGATGACCGCGATCTACACCTTCATCCACGCCTGGAGCGACCTGATCTTCCCGCTGGTGATGCTGACCGACGATGGCAAATGGCCGGTCACCCTGGCCCTGACCCGCTTCGTCGGCGAGAACGTGATCCGCTGGGACTATCTGATGGCCGCCGGCGTCGTCACCACCCTGCCCGCCGCCATCCTGTTCGCCCTGGTCCAGAAACACTTCACCCGCGGCATGGTCGCCGGCGCGGTGAAAGGTTAAACCTCGCTCTCAACTCCATCGTTCGAGCCGAAAGCCAAGACCGATGTCCAAATCCCTGAAATCCCAGCAGATCCGCGTCGCCGTGATCGGCGCCGGCAGCCGCGGCATCGAGGCCTATGGCGACTATATCCGGCGCCGGCCCGACCAAGCGCGGATCGTCGCCATCGCCGACCCGCGGGCCGACCGGCTGCAGGACGCCGCGGCCCGGCACGGCCTGGGGTCCGAGCATCTCTATGCCGACTGGCGCGACCTGCTGGCGCGCGAGACCGAGCTGGACGCGGTGCTGATCACCACTCCGGACGCGCTGCATCTGGAGCCGGCGCTGGCCGCGATCCGCCGCGGCCTCGGCATCCTGCTGGAGAAGCCGATCTCGCCGACCGAGGAGGAGACCCGCACCCTGGCCGAGGCCGCGCGGGAAACCGGGGCGGATGTCACAGTCGCCCATGTGCTGCGCTACACCGCCTTCTTCTCGCGCATCAAGGAGATCCTGGACCGCGGCGTGATCGGCCGGCTGGTGACGCTGCGCCAGACCGAGCACATCGGCTACTGGCACTTCGCCCACAGCTTCGTGCGCGGCAACTGGCGGCGCGAGGAGGAGTCCAGCCCGCTGATCCTGGCCAAGTCCTGCCACGACCTGGACATCATCCGCTGGCTGGCCGGCGCGCCCTGCCAGGAAGTCTCCTCCTACGGCTCGCTGGCCCATTTCCGGCGCGAGAACGCGCCCGACGGGTCGACCGACCGCTGCGACGAGGGCTGCAAGGTCGAGCGCGTCTGCCCCTATTCCGCCCAGCGCATCTATCTCGAGAAGTTCAAGCCGGCCGATGCCTGGCCGCACAAGGTGCTGAGCCTCGACACCTCGCCCGACGGCATCCGCGCGGCGCTGCATGAAGGGCCCTATGGCCGCTGCGTCTATCGCTGCGACAACGACGTGGTCGACAACCAGGTGGTGGCTATGCGCTTCGCCAACGGCGTCAGCGCCACGCTGAACGTCAGCGCCTTCACCGCCGAGAACACCCGGACATTGCATCTGATGGGCACCCATGGCGAGATCGCCGGGCATCTGGAGAAGAATGAGATCACGGTGATCGACTTCCGCACCGACGACGTCACCACGATCCGCCTGACCGTGCCCGGGGATGGCGGCCATGCCGGCGGCGACGACCGGCTGATGGCCGAGTTCCTGGGCCGGCAGATCCAGCGCCGCGGCCGCAGCCAGGTGAATGTCGCCCTGACCTCGCTGGAGGAATCGCTGGACAGCCACTTCATGGCCTTCGCCGCCGAACGCTCGCGCCGCACCGGCACCGTGGTCCGGCTGTGAGCCGGATGCTTCCTTGAGCCAGCCCGCCCATCGGCGTTGCCTCTCCCGCGTGGCGGGAGAGGTCGACAGCGCGCAGCGCTGGCGGGTGAGGGCTGGCACCAGCCTCGACAAACTCCCCTTACCCGGTCTCGCTGCGCGAGCCCGACCTCTCCCGCAAGCGGGAGAGGCAACGCCATGAGCAGCCCCTCGGACGGCGTCTCACGCCCCGCAGGTGATCATGGCCGGCTGCGCGCCGTGGCCGCCCTGTCGGCCCATTACGGGGTCAGCGGCATCCTGACCCCCTACCTGCCGGTGTGGCTGGCGGCGAGCGGGCTCGCCGCCGATGCAGTCGGCTGGACCATGGCCGCGGGCTTTGCCCTCCGCGCCGTCTGCATCCTCGGCTTCGGCATGGTCGCGACCCTGCTGCTGCCGGCCGGCGGCGTGGCCGCCGGCGCCGCGCTGGCCGCCGCGCTGGTGCTGGTCGCGGCCACGCTGATCGCCGACCCCGGCACCGTCGGCCTGCTGTCGGTGCTGGCGGTCGGGCTGGTCTATGGCTCGATCCCGCTGATCGAGAGCTTCGCCAACACGGTGACCCTGCGCAGCGGCCATGGCTATGGCCGGATGCGGGCCTGGGGGTCCTTCGCCTTCATGATCGGCAATGTCGGCATGGGGGCGCTGCTGGTCCTGCCCCACGGCGCCGCGCTGCTGCCCTATATCACCGCCGGGCTGCTGCTGTGCCTGTGCCTCTCGGTGCTCGGCCCGTCCTGGCAGCCGCCGACGCCGCGCCTCGACCCGCGCGCCGCCGCCGCGGCCCTGGCGGTGGCGGGGCCGTTGCTGGCGCCGGCCCTGCTGCTGCAGGCGTCGCACGCCTTTTACTATTCCTTCGGCACGATCTGGTGGATCGACCACGGAGTCGCCAAGGGCAGCACCGGCATCGTCTGGGGCGCCGCCGTCGCCGCCGAGATCGTGGTCTACCGCTACGCCGCCCGGCGGCTGGAGCGGATCCCGCCGGCGACGCTGCTGGCGGTGTGCTGCGTGGTCGCGATCGGCCGCTGGCTGCTGCTGGCGACCGACCCGCCGCTGCCCCTGATCATCCTCAGCCAGTTCGGCCATGCCATGACCTTCGGCGGCGCCTATCTGGCCGCACAGACCGTGATCCGCACCAGGATCCGGCCGGAGGTGCACTACATGGCCCAGGCCGGCTACGCCTTCCTGACCACCTTCGTCGGCTTGGCCGGGACCACCGCGCTGATGCCCTGGGCCATGCGCGTCACCAGCGCCGATCCCTGGCTGCTGATGGCCGCGATCGCCACGGCGGCGCTGGCCTGGCTGGGCCTGGCCCGGATCGTCCGCCCTGCGCCATAACGTTGCCCCGGCCACCGGACAGCTTCCCTAGCGTCGGCGAAGCAGGATACAACACGCCGCCTGCCCCTCCCATCATCGCAGAGCAGACCGCGTGCCTGGCTCCAAACTGTCCGCGACCCGTGCCCTGGTCTATCTGGGCGCCGCCTGCCAGCGCCGCGCGCTGTGGGTGATCGGCGCTGCGCTGGTCCTGTCGGTCTGCGCCGTGCTGGTGGTGATGCACCGCCTGTCGATCAACACCGACACCGGCAAGCTGATCGACCCCGACCTGCCCTGGCAACAGGACAACGCCGCGCTCGACAAGGCGTTTCCGCAGAACACCAACCTGCTGGCCATCGTCATCGACGGCAAGACGCCGGAGCTGGCGGAATCGGCGGCGACGCAGCTGACCAAGGCGCTGGAGGCGGAGCCGTCGCTGTTCAAGACGGTCCGCCGCCCGGATGGCGGGCCTTTCTTCGATAAGAACGGCATCCTCCTCCTGCCGTTGAAGGAGGTGCAGCAGACCGCGGACGACATCATCGCCGCCCAGCCGCTGCTCGCCGGCCTGGCGGCCGACCCGACGCTGCGCGGGCTGCTCAACGTCGTCCAGCTGTTCCTGCAAGGCGTCGAGAGCGGGCAGGCGCCGCGGTCGCGCGTGCAGCCGGCGCTCAGCCAGATGGCGGCGACGATCGATGCCAACCTGACCTCGGCGCATGTGGTGCTGCCCCTCTCCTGGCAGTCGCTGCTGTCCTCGGGTCCGCCGTCGCCGCGAGCGCTGCGCCGCTTCGTGCTGGCGCAGCCGGTGCTCGATTACGGCGCGCTAGAGCCGGGGGCGAAGGCCACCGACTTCGTCCGCGCCACGGCGGAGAAGCTGCACCTGACCCCGGATTACGGCGTCACCGTGCGGCAGACCGGCAACATCCCACTGAACGACGACCAGTTCGCCAGCGTCAGCGAAGGCATCGGCGTGTCGACCACGGTGTCGGTGGTGCTGGTGCTGGGGCTGCTGCTGCTGGCCCTGCGCTCCTTCGCCATGACCGGGGCGATCATGGTCACGCTGTTCGTCGGCCTCTTGCTGACCGCGGCCTTCGCGGCGCTGGCCGTGGGGGCCCTGAACCTGATCTCGGTCGCCTTCGCCGTGCTGTTCGTCGGCATCGCCGTCGATTTCGGCGTCCAGCTCTGCATCGCCGTGCGGGCCAAGCGCACCACCGCCCCCAACATCTTCGCCGCCACCAACGCCGCCATCCGCCGCGTCGGCGCCGCCCTTCTTCTGGCCGCGCTGTCCGCCGCCAGCGGCTTCTTCGCCTTCCTGCCGACCGACTATCGCGGCGTCTCCGAGCTCGGGCTGATCGCCGGCGTCGGCATGCTGATCGCCGTCACGCTCAACCTGACGCTGCTGCCGGCCCTCTTGGCGGTGCTGCCAGTGCGGGCCGAGCCGCGCGAGGTCGGCTGGACGGAGCTGGCCCCGGTCGACCGCTTCCTGCTGAAGTACCGGCGCTGGGTGCTGGCCGCCGGCGCGCTGCTGGCGCTGGCGTCGCTGGCGCTGATGCCGCGGCTGACCTTTGACTTCAATCCGCTGAACCTGGTGGACCCGCGCTCCGAAGCGGCCTCGACGATGCTCGAGCTGATGCGGGATCCGCTGACCACGCCGAACACCATCGACATCCTGACCCCGTCGGTCGAGGCCGCGGCGGCGCTGACGCCGAAGCTGCAGGCTCTGCCCGAGGTCGATACCGTGCTGTCGCTGAACAGCTTCGTGCCCGGCGACCAGGAGGCCAAGCTGGCGATCCTGTCCGACCTCGCCCTGCTGGTCGGCCCAGTTCTGGATACCCCCGCGGCGGCGGATCCACCCTCCGACGCCGCGATCCGCGCCGCCGCCACCAGGACCGCCGCGGCGCTGCGCGAGATCGGGCCGGAGCCGGACAGCCCCGAGCGGCGCCTGGCCGACGGGCTGGACCGCCTGGCCAAGTCCGACGCCGCGACCGTGGCCAGGGTCGGCGAGGGGCTTTTGAGCGGGCTGCCGCCGACGCTGGACCGGCTGCGGCTGCTGCTGTCGGCCCAGCCGGTGACGCTGGCCGACCTGCCGCAGGACCTGAAGGAGACCTGGGTCGCACCGGATGGCCAAGCCAAGCTGACGGTGTTCCCCAAGGGCAATGCCGCCGACAACGCCGTGATGGAGCGATTCGTCGACGCCGTCCGCAAGGTCGCGCCGCACGCCACCGGCACCGCGGTGACGATCCAGGAATCGAGCCGCACCATCGTCGGCGCCTTCATCACCGCCGGCATCCTGGCGACCGTGATGATCGCGATCCTGCTCACGGTCGCGCTGCGCCGGGTACGCGACGTGCTGCTGGCGCTGACGCCGCTGCTGCTGGCCGGCCTCCTGACGCTGGCGACCACCGTCGTCACCGGCATGCCGATCAACTTCGCCAACATCATCGCCCTGCCGCTGCTGCTCGGCGTCGGCGTCGCCTTCGACATCTACTTCGTGGTGAACTGGCGCGCCCGGCGCGGCGAGCCGCTGCAGTCCAGCACCACCCGCGCCATCGTGTTCAGCGCCCTGACCACGGCCTCGGCCTTCGGCAGCCTGTGGCTCTCGCCCCATCCCGGCACGTCGGGCATGGGCGAACTGCTGACGATCGAGCTGCTGTTCACCCTGTTCTCCGTGCTGGTGTTCATGCCGGCGCTGCTCGGCCCGCCCGCGCCACTGCGGCGCCATCATCCGGCCGCATCGTGAAGCCAGGCTTCACGGAGCGTCCGGTTCAGGACCGGTGACGGCCCGGCCGGATGCGGCTAGTCTCGCCCCGTCGCGACTCTCGCGGCCCCGGCCGGCGCCCGGGTTCTCGGCGCCCCGTACGATGCGGACTGACGGAAGGGGAACAAAGTTTTTCGTCAGGTGGTTGTTGCCGCACGGGCCGCAGGATATTGTTCGCGTTCTAACTTTCTTCCCCGCCGCGGAGTTGGTTCGATCCGAACCGCGGACGGAAATGTGCCAGGCCGCCGATCCCCGGCGGATTAATTCACCGATTGTCGGTTTGCTTACGGGATCGGACATGCCGTTGCGCTCACGTGGATCCTCTCGCCTTCTCGCCCTCGGCATGGCCGCGCTCCTCGCGGGCACCGCACTCAGCGGCTGCGCCACGCCGCCGACTGACCCGGCGCAGCGGGCGGAGTTCGACCGGATCAACGATCCGCTCGAACCGATGAACCGGGCGATCTTCGACTTCAACCAGGCGCTCGACAAGAACGCCATCCGTCCGGTGGCGATCGCCTATCGCGACACGGTGCCGGAATTCGCCCGCGACGGGCTGCACAACGCGCTGCAGAACTTCGGCGAGCCGGTGGTCTTCGTGAACAAGGTGCTGCAGGGCGAGCCGATTGCCGCCATCAAGACGCTGCTGCGCTTCATGGCGAACTCGACCTTCGGCCTCGGCGGCTTCTTTGACGTCGCCACGCCGCGCGGCGTCGTCCGGCAGCAGGCCGGCGATTTCGGCGCCACGCTGTACAAATGGGGCATTGGCGACGGCCCGTACCTGATGCTGCCCCTGCTCGGCCCCTCGAACCCGCGTGACGCGGTCGGCTTCGCTGTCGACACGGTCAGCAGCCCCTGGGGCTACATCGTCAACATCCCGACCGAGGCGAGCATCGGCCAGTTCGTGTTCAAGGGCGTCGACGTGCGGTCGCGCACGGTCGACGCCACCGACGAGCTGGAGCGCAACTCGGTCGACTACTACGCCACGCTGCGGAGCGTGTTCCGGCAGTATCGGCAGGCCGAACTCGACGGCGGCCAGGCCCCGGCGGGCGGCGACCTCTACACCGACCCAGCCGGAGCGGCGGCTGGCGGCGGTGCGGCCGCCCCGGCTGGGTCCGGTGCTGCCATCGACCTGCCTGCCTCGCAGTTGCCGGACATTCCTTGATCGACATCCGGGCGGGAGCAGCGCTCCCGCCCGGATCGACGCCTACTTCTTCGGCGTCAGCTCGACGATCTTGCCTTCGATCATCTTGATCAGCGCGTCGCCGCCGCCGCTGCGCAGGGTCGCGCCGAATTCCGACCGGTAGTTGGCGAGCTGGCTGATCGTGCCGTTCAGATAGATGTCGATGATCTGCCAGTTCGGTCCCCGCAGCCGATAGTTCAGCGCCACCGGATCCGCGTTCGGCCGCACCAGCTTGGTGTTGACCACCTGGTCGCCGCCGCTGACCGGCTTGGCGTCCTCGGCCTGGAAGCTCTCGCCGCTGTAGCCGTTGAAGCGGGCGGCATAGGTGGTGATGCTGAAGCGGCGGAACGCATCCGTCACCTTCTGCTGCTGGGTCGGGCTCAGGGTCGACCAATCTGGGCCGACGGCGATTCGCGCCATCAGCGGCAGGTTGAAGGTCTGGTCGAGCACCGGCGCGAGCTTCTGGTAGCGCCCTTGGAAGCCCAGCGAGGCGGCGTTCTTCATGACATCGAGCAGGGCACTGTCAAGGGTGTCGACGACCTGCCGCGGCTCCGCGGCCTGTGCCGCGGGCGCCGCGAAGGGCAACGGCAACAGGAGCGCGAGGGCCAGGGCAAGGCGGCGAGGAAGGTCAGGCGAGCGCATGATGGTCTCTTCCGATTCGGAACATTGGGGTCCGCCGCCGACCGGCTTGCGACGCGGCGCAATGGCCCATGATGTCTTCAACCCGCGCCTTTGCCGAGAAGTTCCGAACGCCGCAGCGCCGGAATTCGGCTGTGACGGCCAGCACATCGGCCGACGCGGCCAATTTGATAAAGATCAATCGCGACCTATTGCATGTCCCGGCCGTGGTCACGTTAGTGACACGCAAAGTTGGCGCGTAGTATGGTCCAATTGAGAGCGATTCACTCTGGCGAATCCCTAGCCCCAGCCAGAACATCAAGGTGCGGAATGCGGATCATCTTGGCCCAGCCGCGAGGCTTTTGCGCCGGCGTCGAACGTGCGATCGAGATCGTCGAGCGCGCGCTGGAGATCTATGGCCAGCCTGTCTATGTGCGGCACGAGATCGTGCACAACCGGCACGTGGTCGAGAGCCTGCGGGCGAAGGGCGCCCGCTTCGTCGACGAGCTGGACGAGGTGCCGGCCGGCAGCATCACGATCTTCAGCGCGCATGGCGTCGCCCGGTCGGTGGAGAACGATGCGGCGCAGCGCGGGCTGCAGGTGATCGACGCGACCTGCCCGCTGGTGTCGAAGGTGCATATCGAAGGCCGCAAATACGCGGCGCAGGACCGCACCGTCATCCTGATCGGCCATGCCGGGCATGCCGAGGTCGAGGGCACCACTGGCCAGATCCCCGGCGGCGTCACCCTGATCTCGACGGTCGAGGAGGTCGCGGCGCTCGAGGTGCCTGATCCGGAGCGCGTGTCCTACATCACCCAGACCACGCTCAGCGTCGACGACACCAAGGCGGTGATCGATGCGCTGACAGCGAAATTCCCGGCGATCGTCGGGCCGGACACCAAGGATATCTGCTACGCCACCCAGAACCGCCAGGGCGCTGTGCGCGAGCTGGCGCAGATGGTCGACGTGCTGCTGGTCATCGGTGCCCGCAACAGCTCGAACTCGAACCGCCTGCGCGAGATCGGGGCCGAGCTTGGCGTGCCGAGCTATCTGATCGACGACGCCTCGGCGCTGGATCCGGCCTGGCTGGCGGGCAAGGAGGCGGTGGGTATCACCGCCGGCGCCTCCGCCCCCGACAGCCTGGTGCAGGAGCTGGTCGAGACCCTGCGACGTTATGGCGAAGTCGAGGTCTCGACGCTGCAGGGCGTCGATGAGAATATCCGTTTCCGTCTGCCATCCCAATTGACCGCACCGGTGCCTGCCGAGTAGGCAGTGTCGCTTGGCTCGGGTTTCAGCCGACAGTTTTGCGAAGGTCCCCATGGGTATCCCGCTTCAACAGCAGATCCGTATCGGCGCTTACCTTCTGAAGAACCACCTGATGGGCACCAAGCGGTACCCGATGGTTCTGATGCTGGAGCCGCTGTTCCGCTGCAACCTGGCTTGTGCCGGCTGCGGCAAGATCGACTACCCGGACGAGATCCTGAACCAGCGCCTGTCGGTGGCTGACTGCCTGCAGGCGGTGGATGATTCGGGCGTGCCGGTGGTCTCGATCGCCGGCGGCGAGCCGCTGCTGCACAAGGAGATGGCGGAGGTGGTGCAGGGCATCATCGACCGCAAGAAATACGTCTACCTGTGCACCAACGCGCTGCTGATGGAGAAGAAGCTCGATCAGTACAAGCCGAGCCCGTTCCTGATCTGGTCGGTGCATCTGGACGGCGACCAGGAGGATCATGACCGGTCGGTGTGCCAGGACGGCGTCTATGATCGCGCGGTCAAGGCGATCAAGGCGGCCAAGGCCCGCGGCTTCCGGGTCAACATCAACTGCACGCTGTTCAACAATGCCGTGCCGGAGCGCGTCGCCAACTTCTTCGACGACGTCAAGGCGATGGGCGTCGACGCCATCACCGTGTCGCCCGGCTATGCCTATGAGCGGGCGCCGGACCAGCAGCACTTCCTGACCCGCCAGACCACCAAGCAGCTGTTCCGCGACATCTTCAAGCGCGGCGACAACGGCAAGCGCTGGTCGTTCAGCCAGTCCTCGATGTTCCTCGACTTCCTGGCCGGCAACCAGACCTACCACTGCACGCCCTGGGGCAACCCGACCCGCACCTATTTCGGCTGGCAGCGGCCCTGCTACCTCCTCGGCGAGGGCTATGCCCAGACCTACAAGGAGCTGATGGAGGAGACGGACTGGGACAAGTACGGCACCGGCAACTACGAGAAATGCGCCAACTGCATGGTGCATTCCGGCTATGAGGCCAGCGCGGTGAAGGACATGTTCCGCAACCCGCTGAAGGCCTTCATCGTCGGCATGCGCGGCATCCGCACCGAAGGGCCGATGGCGCCGGAGATCTCGCTGGAGCGGCAGCGCCCGGCCGAGTTCGTGTTCTCCTCCCACGTCCAGAAGGCGCTGGAGAAGCTACGCCACACCCCGAAGGTCGCGGCCAAGGGCGCCGGCGGCGGCAAGTAAGGCTTTCATCGCCGCGCTGCTCTGCCGCCCCAGGCGGATCAGCGCCGGCAGCTGACCAGGGCTGCGGGCCAGGGCCCGCAGCACCGGCCCGAACGCCGGACGTCCCTCGCTGTCGAGGCCGACCAGCGCCGCCGGCGGCAGGCCATGCGCCGCCGGGTCGGCCACGGCGCGCAGCACGCCGAAGGGCAGCCCTGCTTCAGTAGCAACCGCGGCCACCGCCGCACTTTCGAGATCGACGATGACGGCGCCGCTGTCGTGGTGCAGCCGGTCCTTGGCCTCGGCAGTGTCGACGATGACGTCGCCGCCCCAAATGCCTCCCCGGACAGCGCCCGGCAGGGCGGCTGCGAGCCGCGCCGCCAAGTCCGGATCGCAAGGATAGGCCACTGCACCCGTCGCCACGGTCGTGCCGATCACGAGGTCACCGGTCGCCAGATCCGGCGCCAGCCCGCCGGCGATACCGAAGCTGAGCAGGGCAGTTGCCCCCTGCCCGGCCAGGTCGCGCGCCAGCCGCTCCGCCCGGGCCGGATCGCTGGCCGAACAGGCGACCAGCGGCGAGATCCACCGCGCGATCTCCGCCTCCTTCGCCAGGCCGGTCAGGATGCCGAGCATGACGTCATCCCCGCCCTGACCAACCCGTCATCCCGTGCGCGCTGTGGCGCGCAGTGCCGCTGCGCAGACACGGGATCTTGTCGCCATTCCAAAGAGATCCCCGCTTTCGCGGGGATGACGATGAAGGAAAGCGGCAGAAGGCGTTCACATCCCGACCTCGACCCGGCCGCTGTTGCTGTCGCGCAGGCGGCGATAGCGGGACAGGGCCCAGGTCGGGAAGAAGGCCGGATAGCCGTGGTAGCGCAGGTAGAACACCCGCGGGAAGCCGACCGCGGTGAAGCTGGGCTCGTCCCACAGCCCGTCCGCTCGCTGATTTGCCGACAACCAGGCGACGCCGCGCTCGACCGCCGGATGCCCCGCCTCGCCCACCGCCATCAGCCCCAGCACAGCCCAGGCGGTCTGCGACGCGGTGCTGGTGGCCGGCGTCATCTCCGGCTTGCCCTCATAGTAGCTGTCGCCGCTCTCGCCCCAGCCGCCATCCTCGCGCTGCTGCGCCGCCAGCCAGTCGACGGCCCGGCGGATCATCGGGTCCTGCGGGTCCATGCCGATGGCGTTGAGGGCGCACAGCACCGACCAGGTGCCATAGATGTAGTTGGTGCCCCAGCGCCCGAACCAGGAGCCGTCGCGCTCCTGCTCCTGCCTCAGGAACTCCACGCCGCGGGCCACCGCCGGATCGTCCATCCGTCGGCCGAGCTGGCCCAGCATGCTGAGGCAGCGCGCCGTCACGTCGGAGGTCGGCGGGTCCAGAAGCGCGCCATGATCGGCGAAGGGGATGTGGTTCAGGTAGTGATAGGTGTTGTCGACCTCGAAGGCGGCCCAGCCGCCGTTTTTGCTCTGCAGCCCGAGCAGCCATTCGACGCCACGGTCGATCGCCTCGCGGTAGCGCTCCGGGTCGGCCCGGTGCATCGCCATGACCACGACGGCGGTGTCGTCGAGGTCCGGGTAATGCGCGTTGTTGTACTGGAAGGCCCAGCCGCCCGGCCGCACGTCGGGCCGGCGCTCGGCCCAGTCGCCCTTGACGTCCAGCACCTGGCGCGGCACCAGCCAGTCGAGCCCCTTCTTGGCCCGGGCCACCGCCTCGGGGTCATCGGATTCCAGCAGCGCGTGGGCGGTCAGCGCCGTGTCCCAGACCGGCGACAGGCAGGGCTGGGCGTAGGTGACGCCGTCGACCGTGTCGACCAGCTTCTCCACGGAGGCCCAGGCGATCTGCAGGTCCGGATGGTCGTCCGCATAGCCCAGGCATTTGAACATCATCACGGAGTTGGCCATGGCCGGGTAGATCGCGCCCAGCCCATCCTCGCCGTTCAGCCGCTCGGTGACGAATTCCACCGCCTTGCGGATCGATGTCTCCCGCCGCGGGAAGAACGGCTCGATCGGCCGCAGCACCCCGTCCAGCCGCCGGAAGAACCGGCCCCAGAAGGTGCCGTCGACATGGACATGCCAGTTCTTCACCTGCTCCGGCGGCTCGACCATCAGCTCCTGGATCGACAGCGCCCCCGGGTTCGCCGGCCGCGGCTTCTTGGCCATGATCACCAAGAGCGGCACGATCACCGTCCGGCTCCAGTACGACACCTTGTTCAGCTGGAACGGGAACCAGGAGGGCAGCACCATGATCTGCGCCGGCATCACCGGCACGGCGCGCCACGGCACCTGCTCGAACAGCGCCAGCAGGATGCGAGTGAAGACGTTAGAGCGGGCGGCGCCGCCGGCCTTGAGGATGGCGGTGCGGGCGCGGGCCATGTGCGGCGCGTTCGGGTCGTCGCCCGCCGCCTTCAGCGCGAAATAGGCCTTCACGCTTGCGCTGATGTTGAGCGGGCCGTCATGCCACAGCGGCCAGCCGTCATGCACCTTCGACTGGATGCTGCGGATATAGGTCGCCAGCAGCGCCTCCTTCTCCCGATCGACCACGCCGAGGAAGTGCTTCAGCAGGATGTATTCGGCCGGGATGGTCGCGTCGGCCTCCAGGATGAAGGCCCAGTGGCCGTCCTCGCGCTGCAGATCAAGCAGCCCGCCGACGCCGCGGCCGATCGCGTCGTCGAGGCTGGCGCGGGTGGGCCCGGCGAGGTCTTCGGTCTGGAAGGAGGGGCTGGAGATGGTCATGGGGACGGATCTGACGGCTGACGGGACAGGGAGGCGCCGGGCTGGTCGTAGACGCGGCCCTTCCAGGCCCCGCCGACACCCGCCCAGTGGCGCCGCGCCGAATCGATGGTGGCGCCGAGATACACCACCGCGGCAAGCGGCAGGAAGGGCGCCCACAGCGGCGAGCGCCGGTAGAAGCGCAGCATCGGCAGGTAGGTGGCGCTCATGATCGCCCAGGCGGCCAGGGCGATGTAGCGCGCCGCCCCCTCCCCCAGCAGGGTCAGGGCCGGCGGCGCGATATAGGTGACGATCAGCCCGGCGACGGTGCCGAGCAGCAGCCAGGGCGAATAGCGCAGCTGGGTATAGGCGGTGCGGGCGACCATGCGCCAGATCTCACCGATATCGCCGTAGACGCGCAGGCTCTCCGCCTCGTCGGTGAGGTCGAGCCGGATCCGGCCGTTACGCTTCAGCGCCGCCGCCAGGGTGCAGTCGTCGATCAGCGCGTCGCGGATGGCGGCGATGCCGCCGATCCGGGCCAGGGCCTCGCGTCGCACCAGCATGCAGCCGCCGGCCGCGCCGGCCGTGGCCTTGTCCGCCCGGTTCACCCAGGCGAAGGGGTACAGCATCTTGAAGAAGAAGACGAAGGGCGGCACCAGCCAGCGCTCGGCGAAGTCGAGGCAGCGCAGCCGCACCATCAGCGACACCAGATCCAGCCCGTCCGCCTCGCCGCGCGCCACCAGCTGCGCCACGTTGCCGGGCCGATGGACGATGTCGCCATCGGTCAGCAGGATCCAGCGCGCCTCCGGGTCCAGCCGTTCCGCCGCCGCGACGCCCTGCGACACCGCCCACATCTTGCCGACCCAGCCGGGCTGCAAGGGTGCGCCGGAGATCACGGTCAGGCGATCGGATGCGCCCGCCTGTGCCGCCGCGGCCCTGGCGAGGTCGGCGGTGCCGTCGGTCGACTGGTCGTCGACCACCACCACCTGCAGCCGCCCCGGATAGGCCTGCCGCAAATGCGAGCCGACCGCGGCGCCGATGCCCTCGGCCTCGTTGCGCGCCGGGATCACCACCACCACGCCCGGCCATTCGGCCGGCGGTGGCGCGGCGGGCGCGGTCGCGGTCTCCCAGAACCGGCCCTGGGCCAGCCACAGCTTGAGCCACGCGGCGAGGCTGGCGAAAGCGAGGATCAGGCCGATCATGTCAGGTAGCCGTTGACGCGGAACCAGTCGAGCGCATCGACCAGGGCCTGGCGCGCCGGCCGCGGCCGGTAGTCCAGCGCCGCTCGGGCTTTGTCCGAGGAGAAATACATGGTCTTGCGCGCCATACGCAGCGCGTCCCGCGTCACCATCGGCTCCTTGCCGGTGAAGCGCGACACCGTCTCGGCCGCCAGCGCGACCGGCCAGATCGGCCCCAGCGGCAGCCGGATCTTCGGCGCCTTGCGGCCGACCAGGGCGGCGATCTCGGCCAGGATGGCGGAGAGCGCGAAATCCTCCCCGCCCAGGATGTAGCGCTCGCCCGGCACGCCCTGGGCGAAGGCGGAGAGATGGCCCTGGGCGACATCGTCGACATGGACGAGGTTCAACCCGGTGTCGACGAAGGCCGGGATGCGGCCGGTCGCGGCCTCGACGATGATCCGTCCGGTCGGGGTCGGCTTGACGTCGCGCGGCCCGATCGGGGTGGAGGGGTTGACGATCACCACCGGCAGCCCGCTCTCGGCGGCGGCAGCGCGGGCCGCATCCTCGGCCAGGAACTTCGACCGCTTGTAAAGGCCGATCATCTGGCCTTCGGTCGCGACCGTGGTCTCGTCCGCCGGCCGCCCATCGGCGTGATGGCCGAGCGTGGCGACGCTCGAGGTGTAGACGGTGCGGGCCACCCCGGCCGTGGCGGCGGCACGCAGGATCGCGGCGGTGCCCGCGACATTGGTGCGCAGCATCGCCTGCGGGTCCCGGACCCACAGCCGATAGTCGGCCGCGACATGGAACAGCGCGGTGCAGCCTTTCAGCGCCGGCGCCAGCGAAGCCGGGTCGTCGAGGTCGCCGGTCACCGGCTCGGCGTCCAGCCCGGCCAGGTTGCGGCGGTCGCTGTTCGGGCGCACCAGCGCCTTGACCCGATGGCCTTCGGCCAGCAGGGCGCGGGCCACGGCCGAGCCGACGAAGCCGGTGGCCCCGGTGACGAGGGCGATCTCGCTCATTCGTCCCCGCGGGGATCTGCCGGAAGCGGCGCCTGTCGCGGCATTGTCATCATGGCGGCGACACTGTCGAACCGGACCGGCGACCGCAACCGAAAAAGCCGTAACTCACCCCTGCGTGCGGCCCTTCGTCATCGGCGTTTGCCTTGACAATTCAGGGGGCTCTGCGGTCTGGTGGCCCCGTCCAGGGCCGCGCGGCGGAACCGCCGCCGAACCCCCGTTTCCGAGCGCCCTGGCCGAGGCAAGACAGGCGATCATGACCGTGCCGGCCGACCGAGCCATCGTCGACTCTTCCCCGCCCGCCGGCGCCCCGTCCTCCCGCGCGGACGCCGTCGAGCTGCCGGCGTCGAAGACCTCGGGCCAGGAGAACTTCCCGGTCGGATCGTGGCTGCTGCCCAAGCGCCACCGGCCGCACATCGCCACCTTCTACCGCTTCGCCCGCGCCGCCGACGACATCGGCGACGACCCTGCCCTGCCGACGGATGAAAAGCTCGCCCGGCTGGACGCGCTGGAGTCCGGGCTGCTCCACGGGGGGCCGGAGGCTGCCGCCCGGATGCGCGCCTCGATCACCGCCACCGGCGTCGGGCTGGTCGACTGCCGCGACCTGCTGGTCGCCTTCCGGCGCGATTCCGAGAACCGCAGCTGCCGAACGTGGGGCGACCTGATCGACTATTGCCGCTATTCGGCCAACCCGGTCGGACGCTACCTGCTGCGGCTGCACGGCCAGGCCGAATCGACCTTCCCGGCCGGCGACGCGCTGTGCACCGTGCTGCAGGTCCTGAACCACCTGCAGGATTGCGGCGACGACTGGCACAAGCTGCGCCGGATCTATGTGCCGACCGACTGGATCGAGGCGGCCGGCGGCATCGACCGCTTCTTCACCCCGGACCAGGCTTCCGCCCGCCTCCGCCGGCCGGTGCTCGACCGCTGCCTCGACCTGGTCGATGCCATGCTCGACACCGCCTCCACCCTGCCGGGACAGCTGACCTCGCGGCCGCTGGCGGCGGAGGTCAGCGTCATGCTTTGGCTGGCCCGGCGCCTGGCGGGCCGGCTGCGCCGGGGCGACCCGATCCTGGCCCGGGTGGCGCTGAGCAAGGCTGATTTCGCCTGCGCGCTGCGCCCGGGCCTGTCGGTCATGGCCTTCGGCGCCAAGCCGCTGGACGACGCGGCGCTGGTTCGGATGGCAGTGTTCCGCGCCAAATCCTCCTTCGCCTCCGGCATGCGTATCCTGCCGGCCGACGGCCGCCGCGCCATCTATGCCGTCTACGGCTTCTGCCGGCAGGTCGACGACATCGCCGATTCCAGCGCCTCGGTGGCGGAGAAGACCGCCGATCTGCAGGCGTGGCGGCAGCGGCTGGACCGGATTTTCGCGGGCCGGGGCGAGGACCCGTTGGACCGCGAGCTGATCTGGGCGATCCGCCGCTTCGCCCTGCCGCGGGCCGAGTTCGACGGCATGCTCGACGGCATGACCATCGACGCTGCCGCGGAGGTGCGCATCGCCGACCGCGCCGGCCTGGCGCATTACGCCCGCTGCGTCGCCGGCACCGTCGGCGTCATGGCGGTCAAGATCTTCGGCTGCCCGGACCAGGCCAGCGAGGCCTTCGCCGTGGCCCAGGGCGAGGCGTTGCAGCTGACCAACATCCTGCGCGACGTCGACGAGGATGCCGGGCTGGGCCGGCTGTACCTGCCCGAAAGCTGGCTGCGCGAGGCCGGCATCCCGACCGACGCGCCGATCCCGGCGATCGTCGCCGACCCGCGCATCGCCCAGGTCTGCGCCCGGCTGGCGGCCGAGATCCAGCCGCTCTACGCCGCCCTGCCCGGGCTGATGCCGGCGGGGACGGAGAAGCGGATGAAGGCGGCGCTGATCATGCAGCATAGCTATCGCCGGATCTTCGAGATGCTGCAGGCCCGCGGCTATGCCGACCGGTCGGTGCGGCCGCGCCTGTCGAAGCGCGAGAAGATCGGCATCCTGCTGTCGGTCCTGCTGAAATGACCGTCCATGTCATCGGCGGCGGGCTGGCCGGCCTCGCTGCCGCGGTCGAGCTCGCCCGCATCGGCGTCCCGGCAGTGGTGTACGAGGCCACGCCCCGGCCCGGCGGCCGCTGCCGCGCCTTCCACGAGCCGGCGCTGGACCGGGTGATCGACAACGGCAACCACCTGGTGCTGTCCGGCAACCGCAACGTCCGGCGCTATCTCGACCTGATCGGCGCCCGTGACCGGCTGGCGGCGCCGGCCCGGCCCGGCTTCCGCTTCGTCGACCTGGAGCGCGGCCGCGAATTCACCGTGCGCCCGAACCGCGGCCGGCTGCCCTGGTGGGTGCTGCTGGCCCGGCGCCGGGTGCCCGGGACCCGGCCGCGCGACTATCTGGCGCTGCGCCGGCTGTCCAAGGCCGGGCCGGGGGACACCGTGGCCGGCATGGTGCCGCCGGGCGAGCTGTATCGCTGCCTGATCGAGCCGCTGGCGGTCTCCGCCCTCAACACCCCGGCCGACGAGGCCTCGGCCCGCGGCCTGTGGGCGGTGGTCGAGCAGACCCTGGCCAAGGGCGGCGCCCGGACCATCCCGCTGATCGCCCGCACCGACCTGGCCGACACCTTCATCAACCCGGCGCTGGACTTCCTGCACCGTCACCGCGTCACGGTGCGGACCGGCATGCGGGTCAAGGCGCTGGAGTTCGAGGAAGGCCGCATCATCGCGCTGGAGCTGGACCAGGGCACCCTGCCCCTGGCGCCGGACGACCAGGTCATCCTGGCGGTGCCGCCGGCGATCGCGGCGCGGCTGGTGCCGGGGCTGACGCCGCCGGAGACGGACGAGCCGATCGTCAACGGCCATTTCGCCATCCCATTCCAGGAGGAACCGCACGACATCGCCGGCATCGTCGGCGGCACCGCGCATTGGGTGTTCCGTCGCCCCGGTATCGCCAGCACCACGGTCAGCGCCGCCCGAGGCCTGGTCGACGCGCCGGCGGAGGAGCTGGCGTCGCTGCTGTGGGCCGATGTGGTCCGGGCCTTCCCGGAGCTGGCCGGCCCCCTGCCCGCCTATCGCATCATCAAGGAGAAGCGGGCGACGATCCGCCAGAGCCCGGCGGACGAGGCCCGGCGGCCGGGCTGCCCCACCCCCTACCCCAATCTCTGGCTGGCCGGCGACTGGACCGCGACCGGGCTGCCGGCGACGATCGAGGGCAGCCTGCTGTCCGGCTTCCGCGCCGCCGACCATGTCCGCGCCGCCGGGGCATCCCCCGGAGCGGCGCGGAAAGGCAAGGTCAAGCCAGCATCTCGCGGACGAGCGGCATGACCTTGCTGCCGTAGAGCTCGATGCTGCGCATCAGCTTGTCATGCGGCAGCGGCCCGGCGCTGTACTTCATCTGGAAGCGCGCGGCGCCGAGCGCGGTGACGGTCGCGGCGATCTTGCGCGCCACGGTCTCGGGCGACCCGACATAGAGCGAGCCGTGCTCGGCCTCGCGCTCGAACTCGCCCTGCCCCATCGGCGGCCAGCCGCGCTCGGCGCCGATCTTGTCGCGCATCCGCTTGTAGTCGGCGAACAGCTCCTCGCGCGCCTGGGCGTCGGTGTCTGCGACATAGCCCGGCGAATGGACGCCGATCGGCAGCACCGGCCGGCCCAGCTGCTCGAAGGCGCGGTGGTACAGGTCGACATAGGGGCGGAAGCGCTTCGGGTCGCCACCGATGATCGCCAGCATCAGCGGCAGGTCATAGCGCGCGGCGCGGACCACCGATTCCGGGCTGCCGCCGACGCCGATCCAGGTCTTCAGCCGGCGCTCGCCCTCGACCGGCGGAAAGACGCTCTGGCTGCGCAACGGCGGCCGGGTGCTGCCCTGCCAGCTCACCGGCTCCTGCTTCAGCAGCGCCGCGAACAGGTCCAGCTTCTCCTCGAACAGCGTCTCGTAGTCGCTGAGCTCAAAGCCGAACAGCGGGAAGGATTCGGTGAAGGAGCCGCGGCCGAGGATCACCTCCGCCCGGCCGTTCGACGCCGCGTCCAGGGTCGAGAAGCGCTGGAACACGCGGATCGGGTCGTCGGAGCTGAGCACCGTGACCGCCGAGCCGAGATGGATCTGGCGGGTGCGCCCGGCAATCGCCGCCAGCAGCACTTCGGGCGCGGAGACCGCGAAATCGGCGCGGTGATGCTCACCGACGCCGAAGAAGCCGACGCCGAGCTGGTCGGCCAGCACGGCCTCTTCGACCACGTTCCGCAGCACCTGGGCGTGCGGCAGCGGGGCGCCGTCCGGCCCGGTGGTCACGTCGCCGAAGGTGTCGAGTCCGAATTCGAGAGGCTGGGCCATGATGGTCTCTGGATCGCGAAGGAGTTCACGGCAGAGATGGCCACCGGGGACGGCCGGTCAATCGTCCCGATTGGAAACAGACTGTCCCATATGCGGATCTTCTCGCCCGCTCACTCCGGCCGGAAGCGCCATTTCCGCTCGACCGCCGCGGCCAGGTCGATCCCGTTCGCCCGGGCGAACAGCAGGACGTGGCCGAGCATGTCGGCGGTCTCATCGGCCAGCGCCTGCCGCAGCTCGGCCTCGGACCGGCCATGAGTCCGGCCGCGGCCGGTCAGCTTGTTCGAGACCTGGGTCAGCTCGCCCAGCTCCTCCTGCAGCTTGAGCAGGAACCAGTCGGTGTCGCGCCGCAGCCCGTTGGCCTCGGCATAGCGGCAGGACGCGTCCTCGAACTTGTCCTTCAGGCGGTCGAGCATGGGAAGCCCCTCATTGTCATGCCCAGGCTTGACCCGGGCATCCAGAAGATGTCGAGGCCTTCTGGATTGCCTGGTCAAGCCCGGCAATGACAGGAAGGGGAAAACGGCAATCGGCGCGTCAGACCCGGAACTTGTACTCCTTGCCCGGCTCGCGCTCGATGTCGGGCGGGAAGTTGGCGCGCTTCTCGGCGAAATAGCGCTCGCGGTGGTCGCCATCGGCCAGGCGGTTGTAGGTCAGGTACAGGATCCGCCGCGCCGCGTCGGTCAGGTTCGGCTTCGACGCATGCGGGGCGTAGCTGTCGAAGAACAGCACGTCGCCCGGCTCGGTCGGCACCGGGACCAGCTTGAAGCTGGCCATCTGCTCGTCGGTCAGCGGCTTCCACTCCTCGCCGATCAGCCCGGTCAGGCGCGGCATGTCGGCCATCTCCAGGCAGCCATTCTCGACCGTGGCGCGGTCGACCGAGACCATCACGGTCAGGAAGATTGGGGCGTAGCGCGACCAGCCGGCCTGCTGGTCCTGGTGCGGCTCGAAACCGGCGCCGCCCGCCATCTTGAAGTTGATCTTCTCCTTGTAGAGGCAGGACGGCGCCTCCAGCAGCTGCTCCACCGCCTGGAACAGGCGGCCGTGCCGGACCAGCCCGTCGAACTGGGCATGGTAGGGGCAGAAATTCTCGATCCGCTGCACCACCCGCTTGGTCGGGTCGAGCAGGCTCGGCTCGTAATAGACCATGTGCTTGCCCGGCTCCTCGGGCATGGCGCTGAGTTCCTCGGTCCAGCGCGTGATCGCCGCGGTCTCGGCGGCGTCGAAGAAGCCGCGGGCGGCGACCCAGCCGGTGCGCGCATAGGCCGCCAGGTCTTCCGCCGAAAGCGGGCCGGCGGCAGTGCCGGGAGGTAGGGAGTCGGGCATTCTCAACGCTCCAGCTGCGGCAGGATCTCCCGCTGCGCGCGGGCCACATCCACGTCGAAATCGATCTCGGTCCAGGGCAGGTCGCTGATGTCCTCGACACCGAACCGGCGCGGCTGCGCCAGGATCAGGTCGCGGATCGCTTCCTCGTACTCAACAGTGGTGATGCCTTGCCGCACATACCAGTCGGTGCGGTCGCCGAGCGCACGGGCCATGTCGGGCGAGAAGCGGAAGAAGCCGACCGACTCGCCGTGCCAGTCATGCGCGTGCTCAGGCTTCTTGCGGAAGTCGACGATGGTGTCGCCGCGAAAACAGATCTTCACCGGCTCGTCGCCCGGCTCGATCTCGCGATCGACCAGCAGCACGTTCTCCGGCGCGGCATCCAGCAGGCGGCCGATCATCGGATCGGGGTACAGCACGTCGCCGTCCATCAGCACCACCGGGGCGCCGGCAGCGAGTTGTTCCCGCTGGACCCAGAGCGAGACCAGGCTGCCCTCGCGGTAGCGCGGGTTCTCGACGAAGCCGATGCGGCCGCCGAGGCCCAGCCGGTCGATCTCGCGCCGGATCGAGTCGCCCTCGTGGCCGATGGTGATCCAGATGTCCTCGATGCCATTCGCGCGCAGCGCGGCAATATGCCGTTCCAGCAGCGACTTTCCGCCGAACCGGAGCAGGATCTTCGGCCCGTCGGCGGCCGTTCCCAGGCGTCGTCCGACCCCGGCCGCGAGGATGATCGCGGTGGCCGCCCGCGTATCGGAGAATGACAAGACCGTGATGCTCCGGTTGCATTTTTCTGAAGTCGAACGAAGATACAGGCCGAATTGCCGGCCCGGCAAGGCGTCGGGCGGCCGAGATTCCGCAACCCGGACATCCGGTTTCATGAGTGAAGAAGCGATGAAGGCCTTGGAAGACACCGCCGCGGCGGGCTCGACCGGCAGCGGTTCCTCGGCCAAGGCCGCCGACCGCCCGAAGACGGTGTTCGCGGCGCTGCGCCAGGAGATCTTCTCCCCCACCCTCTCCTTCCTGATGGAGGCGCATAACGGCCTCTCCGCCAAGCTCGTCGAGGAAGCCGGCTTCCGCGGCATCTGGGCCTCGGGCCTGACCAATTCGGCCAGCCTGGGCCTGCGCGACAGCAACGAGGCGTCCTGGACCCAGGTGCTGGACGTGCTGGAGTACATGGCCGACGCGACCACGCTGCCGATCCTGGTCGACGGCGACACCGGCTACGGCAACTTCAACAATGTCCGCCGCCTGGTGCGCAAGCTGGGCGAGCGGGGCATCGCCGGGGTCTGCATCGAGGACAAACTGTTCCCGAAGACCAACTCCTTCATCGGCGAGGCCCAGCCGCTGGCGGACATCGACGAGTTCTGCGGCCGCATCAAGGCCGGCAAGGACAGCCAGACCGATGACGACTTCGTGCTGGTGGCGCGGATCGAGGCGCTGATCTCTGGCCGCGGCATGGAGGAGGCGCTGCGCCGGGCCGAGGCCTATCACGCCGCCGGCGCCGATGCCGTGCTGATCCATTCCAAGAAGTCGACCGCGAACGAGATCTTCGAGTTCACCGAGCGCTGGGCCAACCGGTCGCCGGTGGTGATCGTGCCGACCATGTACTATGCGACGTCGACCGACCTGTTCCGCCAGGCCGGCATCTCGACCGTGATCTGGGCCAACCACCTGCTGCGTTCCTCCATCACCGCGATGCGCGAGACGGCCAAGCAGATCTTCGAGGACCAGTCGCTGCGTGAGGTCGAGGGCCGGGTCGCCAGCGTCCGCGACATCTTCGCCATCGTCGGCAATGCCGAGCTGGAGGCGGCGGAGCGGCGCTACCTGCCCGGCAAGGCGGCGCCGAAGGCCGTGGTGCTGGCGGCGTCGCGCGGCGACCTGGGCGACGAGCTCACCCGCGACCAGCCGAAATGCATGATCGACGTGCGCGGGCAGTCGCTGCTGCAGCGACTGGTGTCGACCCTGGGCGACAGCGGCCTGAAGGACGTCACCGTGGTCCGCGGCTACCGCAAGGAGGCCGTGGTGGTGCCGGGCATCAAGACCGTCGACAACGACCGCTACGACGAGACTGGCGAGGTCTGGTCCCTGGCCCAGGCGCGCAAGGCGCTGGACGGCGAGACGGTGGTGGCCTACGGCGACGTGCTGTTCCGCCGCTACATCCTGGACGGGCTGATGTCGAGCGAGGGCGACATCGTCCTGGCGGTCGACGCGATGAGCCTGTCGGTCAAGCAACCGAAGAAGACCCTGCGCGACCTGGTCGCCGCCGACCGGCCCTATTCCGGCAGCTATCTCGACGACACGCCGGTGCATCTGAAGGCGATGTCGGAATCGATCCCAGCCGGCGACGTCAGCGGCGAATGGATCGGCCTGGCCCGGTTCAGCGCCGAGGGGTCGGTGTGGCTGCGCGAGGAGCTTGACCGGATCGAGGCCGAGGGGCTGCTGGAGACGGCGGACCTGCCGCTGCTGCTGACCCGGCTGGCCGCCCGCCATCCGGTGGCGGTGCAGTACTTCACCGCCCATTGGCTGGATGTCGACACGCTGAGCGACCTGGCCGACGCGCGCAATTTCACCTGAGGAGCCGCGGCGCGCGACCCTGCCATGCGTCCGTGCGCCGCTTCCCTCCAGCGCCATCGCGCTCTAGAACGTCCCGCATGATCACCGCAGACGAGTTCATCGCAGCGGCGAAGGCGCGCGGCCACGACTTCTACACCGGGGTCCCGTGCAGCTTCCTGACCCCGCTGATCAACGGCGTGCTGTCGAGCCGGGCCCTGACTTATGTCGGCGCCGCCAGCGAGGGCGAGGCAGTGGCGATCGCCGCCGGGGCCTGGCTGGCCGGGCGCAAGACCGTCGTCATGTGCCAGAACTCCGGCCTGGGCAACGCGGTCAACCCGCTGACCTCGCTGAACGCGCCGTTCCGCATCCCGACGCTGTTCGTCACCACCTGGCGCGGCCAGCCCGGCCAGCCGGACGAGCCGCAGCACGAGGTGATGGGCCGCATCACCCAGGATCTGCTCGAGCTGATCGAGCTGCCGCAGGCAGCGTTCCCGGCCACGCCCGAGGCGCTGGGCCCGGCGCTGGACCAGGCCGCGGCCCGCATGGTCGAGACCGGCCTGCCCTATGCCTTCGTGATGAAGAAGGGCGATGTCCGCGACGAGGACCTTCAGTCGGCGCCCCTTCCTCTGCCCCGCCCCGGCCGCCGCGCCGACTGGCCGGAGGCCGGGCCCCGCCCGACCCGGGCGGCGGTGCTGGAGCGTTTCCTGGCCCTGACCGACGACCGCACCGCGGTGGTCGCCACCACCGGCAAAGCCGGGCGCGAGCTGTTCACCCTGGCCGACCGGAAGCAGCACATCTACCAGGTCGGGTCGATGGGCGGGGCTTCCGGCATGGCGCTGGGCGTGGCGCTGAACACGTCGGCACCAGTCGTGGTGCTGGACGGCGACGGCGCCGCGCTGATGAAGCTGGGCACCTTCGCCACCATCGGCGCCCAGGCGCCGGGCAACCTGATCCATATCCTGCTCGACAACGGCGTGCATGATTCGACCGGCGGCCAGGCCACGGTCTCCGCCTCGGTCGACTTCGCCGCGGTGGCGCTGGCCTGCGGCTATCAGTTCGCCGCCTCCTGCGCCAGCCTGGACGGCTTCGAGGCCGCGTTCCGCGCCGCCTCCGAAGCGCCGCGGCCCGCTCTGGTCCATGTCCGCATCGCGCCGGGCTCGATGGACAAGCTTGGCCGGCCGACCGTCGGCCCGGCCGATGTCGCCCGGCGCTTCCAGGACTTCCTCGCCGGCCTGCGCCCGGCGGCAACCGGTGCCGGTTCCGCATCATGAAATGGCCCGCCTGCATCGGAATCGCCGTCGGCCTGGCGGTCGCGGTCGTGCTGGTCTGGCTGACCGGCGCGGCCGAGATCTGGGCCGCGCTGGCCGGCGCCGGCTGGGGCATCCTGGCCGTCATTGCCCTGCACTTCCCGCAATTCCTGTTCTCCTCGCTGGGCTGGCGCGTGCTGGTGCCGGAACGACCGGTGCCGCCCCTGAGCTTCTTCATCCGGCTGCGCTGGATCCGCGAGGCAATCAACTCGCTGCTGCCGGTGGCGCAGATCGGCGGCGAGTTGATCACCGCGCGCCTGCTGGCAATGCGCGGCGTGCCGCTGAACCGGTCCGGCGCCGCCATCGTCGTCGACCTGACCACGCAGATGGCCAGCCAGGTGGTGTTCACCGTCTTCGGCCTGGTGCTGCTTTTCCTCGGCGCCCATGACGGCGCCATGACTCCCTGGATCATCGCCGGCGCCGGCGTCGGCTTCGTTCTGGTGGTGCTATTCGTTGGCGCCCAGCGCTTCGGCATGTTCAAGGTACTGGAGCGCGGCCTGATTCGCCTGGCCGACAAGTTCGGCTGGGACTCGCTGGGCGAGGTCTCCGGCCTGCATGATTCGATCGTGTCGCTGTATGGCGATCATGCCCGCCGGGTGTGGACCTCCGGCGGTCACCACCTGGTCTCCTGGCTGCTGGGCTGCCTGGAGATCTGGATGACGCTGTGGGCGCTTGGCCTCGAGCCCAGCCTGCGCGACGCGGTGATCATCGAGAGCCTGGCCCAGGCGGTCCGCATCGCCGGCGTGCTGGTGCCCGGCGCGCTGGGGGTGCAGGAGGGCGGCTTCATCGTCATCTGCGGCCTGCTGGGCATCCCGCCCCACAGCGCCGTGGCGATGGCCCTGATCCGGCGCATCCGCGAGATCGCGCTGGGCGTGCCCGGCCTGATGGCCTGGCAGGTGATGGAGGGCCGGCACCTGGCTCAGCGCCGCCGTGCTCGGGCTTCGGAGGCCTCGTCATGACCTGGTCCGCCGACGAACCGGCCCTGTTGACCCCCGGCCCGCTGACCACCCGGATCGAAACCCGCCGGGCCATGCTGCGCGACTGGGGCTCGCGCGACCGCGCCTTCATCGCCCTGACGACGGAGTTGCGGCAGCGGCTGCTGGCCGTCGCCCGGGGCGAGGCAGGCCATGTCGCGATCCCGCTGCAGGGCAGCGGCACCTTCATCGTCGAAGCCGCGATCGCCACGCTGCTGCCGCCCTCGGGCAAGCTGCTGGTGCTGGCCAACGGCGCCTATGGCGAACGCATGGTCGCCATCGCCAATCGCCTCGGCCGGCAGGTCGAGGCCCTGCGCTGGCCCGAGGACCGGCCGGTCGAGCCGGAGCGGGTCGAGCAGGCCCTGGCCGCCGATCCGTCGATCAGCCATGTCGCCCTGGTCCATTGTGAGACCACCTCGGGCATCCTGAACCCGTTCGAGGCGGTGGCCGCCGTCGTGGCCAAGCACAGCCGGGCGCTGATCCTGGACGCGATGAGCAGCTTCGGCGCTCTTCCGATCGACCTTTCCACCACGCCGGTCGTGGCGGTGCTGGCCTCCAGCAACAAGGGGCTGGAAGGCGTGCCGGGCCTTGGCGTCGCCCTGGTCGAGAAGCGGGCGATCGAGGCTGCAAAGGGCAACAGCCCGTCGGTCAGCCTCGACCTGCACGACCAGTGGCGTGGCTTCGAGGGCAACGGCCAGTGGCGCTTCACCCCGCCGGTGCAGGTCGTGGCGGCGCTGGTCGAGGCGCTGCGTCTGCTGGAGGCGGAGGGCGGACCGGCCGCGCGGCTGCGCCGCTACCAGGACAATTTCACCACGTTGGCCGCCGGCATGGACCGGCTGGGCTTCCGCCTGTTCCTCGACCCGGCGGTGCAGACGCCGATCATCGCCACCTTCCACCCGCTGGACGATCCGCGCTTCGCCTTCGACCGCTTCTACGAGGCGCTGGCCGCGCGCGGCTTCCTGATCTATCCAGGGAAGCTGACCCGGGCCGACAGCTTCCGCATCGGCTGCATCGGGGCCCTCGACCGCAACGATTTCCGGGCTCTGCTCGTTGCCATCGAGGAAGCATTGTCGGAGATGCGCCGATGAAGATCCCTCTGCTCCTCGCCTCCGCCTGGTTCGGCCTCGGCGCCGCCACCGCCTCCGCGGCGACGGTCGAGATCGTCGTGGCCAACATCAAGGAAGCCAAGGGCACGATCCGGATGTCGCTGTGCCCGCAGGACAAGTTCCTGGGGGATGACTGCCCCTACAGCGGCACCGCGCCGGCCAAGGTTCCTCAGGCGACCGTGGTGATCCGGAACGTCGCCCCGGGTGTCTACGCCGCCCAGGGCTATCAGGACGTCAACGACAACCGCAAGATCGACCGCACCCTGCTGGGCGTGCCGGAAGAAGGCGTCGCCTTCTCGCGCGACCCCTCCTATTTCTTCGCCCCGCCGGACTTCAAGGACGCCGCCTTCACGGTCGGCCCGAGCGAGACGCTGACCACCCTCCACCTGCGCTATTTCCG
>Ga0207426_1000547_pt1 | contig 52775 bp, 38 predicted proteins | sample AraplaMF_Cvi_mMS_FD_184265 | JGI IMG/M metagenome (GOLD analysis project Ga0207426, IMG submission 184265) | Arabidopsis root microbial communities from the University of North Carolina, USA - plate scrape MF_Cvi_mMS (SPAdes) (version 2) | ecosystem: Host-associated > Plants > Roots > Endosphere... | reverse complement strand
TGTGGCTGTACAACGGCACGGGCAAGGCATCGGCGCCGTTCAAGTCCCGGGTGAAGGTCGGCTCCGGCTTCAACCAGTACCGCGAACTGTTCTGACCATCCTTACGGGGCGAGGTGTCGCGCTACGTCCAGTAGCGCGACACAGGACCTCTCACCTCTACGCGGCCCGTCCTCTGGCAAGCCGTCTCAGCCTGTGCCGGTTGGCCATGAGGACATCCGTGGCCGCCACCGACCGCTCGACCACCGCAGCCAGGCACCAGCGGTTCTGCTTCATGCCCGACGATGACGACGACTTCGAGCGGGAACGTGCGGCGGACGGAGTGTGATCCCGCATGGACCGCTCCCCCTCCCGCGACGACGCCGAGAGCGTCCGTAGCCCCCCTGCACCTCCCAGCCCCTGATGGCGAGGCGGTGGCGGGACGGTCGCTTCCTGCTCGCGGGGGCCGAGTGAGCGACGGCCGACGGACAGGACTGCTCGACGAAATCGCCGACGGAGGCTTCCGCCTGCTGGTCACCGACGAGTCCCTCGCCCTGCTGAATCCAGCCTCGCTCGCCGCCCCTGGCGTCACGGTCATCGCCTTCGATCCCTGCGCGGCCGGAGCCGTCGCCTCGCGGGTGAGGTGGACCCAGGGCCCTCCTCCTCGGTTGCCGGACGAAATCGCCCCAGCCCCCGCGGTCCAGAACAGGGCGATCATGCGTGGAGCCAGCTGGACCGCATTGCTGCGGTGACGATGCCGCGTCACTGCTCGAGTCGGTCGAGGCCTCGTTCGACGGTGTTGCACTGCTCGTAGATTTCCGGGTCGAAGGCAGGCGCCCCCCGGCCCCTGGTTCCCCGACACAGTCGATGACCTTGCTGGTCCGCCGGGACGGGGATCAGCGTCCGGATACTGCACGTGCGCACGTGCGCACGTGGTCGCGGAACGGGCGGGAGGCGTACGCGTCATCCGTGGATCCCGCCGATCACGGACTTCCGACCGGGCTTTTCATATTCGTGTTGATCCTGTGGATCTTTGCAGTCGGGGACATGGAATCCGGACGAGGGCGCCCATCTCACTGGGGAACCTGTGTCTGTGCCGTGATAGCACGGAGTAATTCGATTCGAGGGAGGCTACGACCGCATGGGTATCTTCAGCCGTCGCCAGAGCGCGACTATCGAGCCGACGCAGGCGGTTGGCCCCCGTACGTCCGCCCCGGCGGCCGACGGCACCGGAGTCCCGCTCGACCCCGCACTTCGTGCCCTGACCGGGCAATGGACCATCGACCGTCCGCACAGCCGCATCGGATTCTCCGTGCGCCATGCGATGGTTACGACGGTGCGGGGCGCTTTCACCGATTACGACAGCGCGCTGTATTTCGACGGCGCCCAGCCTTCCCAGTCCCGGGCCGAACTCGTCATTCGGGTCGCCAGCGTCGACACGGGCGTGGAGCAGCGGGACGCACACCTCATAGGCACCGACTTCTTCGACGCGCAGCGCTACCCGGAGATGGTGTTCCGCAGCACCTCCACGATCCACGAGGGCGCAGAGAGCTTCCGCATGACAGGGGATCTGACCATCCGTGGCAACACCCGGCCGGTCGAGCTGCAACTCGCCTACCTCGGCTCGGTGGTGGACCCGTTCGGCTATGAGCGAGCCGGGTTTGACGCCACCACCACCATCGACCGCACCGATTGGGGCTTGGTCTACAACCAACGCCTGGAGGCGGGCGGCGCCATGGTGAGCGAGAGGGTACGGCTGCAGTTCGACATCTCCGCGATCCGGTCCGTGCCCCCGGCGTAGTTGCCCGGAGGGGCCCTCCCGGCGTTCCGTACGCCCTGCCCCGCTCGCTCGACGAGGCGCGCGAACTCCGCGGGGCGATCGCCGTTTCCGCCCCGGTCCCGGCGCGGTCACGGCCGCACAGCCCTCCGGCCCCGGCTCGCGCCAGGGCCGGAGGGGCCGGGAGGGGCCCGAGTCAGCGTCGGATCACAGCTTCTGCTTGCCGCCGCCACCGACGTGCTGCATGTTGTTGCTGGTCTTGTTCTCGGCTCCGGTGGTGCCGCCGGCGTCGTCGTTGGTGTTGCCGTTGACGTTGGTCGGGCTACCGCTGTTGCTGTTGTTGCCGGACAGGTGGACGTTCTGCGAGTTGCGGACATTGCCGCTGTTCAGCGGGCCGTTGATGCAGATCCTCGCCCGGTTGCGGCAGCTGAAGCCGGCGTGGAAGCTCGCCACGGTGTCGCTGTTCCACACCCCGTCCCCACGGCCGCCGAACAGTCCGCCGCCGTCCCATGCCTGGGCGGGCGAGGCACCACCGGCAGCCAGGAGCAGACCGCAAGCTCCTGCGATCACCAAATTGACGCGTGGCATGTTCTTCACTGTGTGCTCCTGGACCTCGCAGTTGGTACCTTGCGCCTTGCTACCGGCCCTGCGCTCCTGCACCAAGCCTGAGCAACGGCCCGTCCCGTGTATTCACTCGTACCGATCAGCGAATTCACCGTGACAGCCCTCCGGCTCGTTCCCCGCGGCTGCCGTCCGACGCCGGGTGTCGCAGCCACGCCGTCGGCTGCTGCGGCGAAGGCTCAGCCTCAACGGGCAGCTGGACCAAGGCTGGAAGCAACCCTGCCGCCGACATCGCCGAACTCCGCCGGACTCTGACGAACTCCGCCGAACTCCGCCGTGAGTGCACCCGTTTGGGAGGTCGGCCTGCGGCACTCACGCGACGCGGCGCCTCACGACGAACACGGCGAGAGCGGCCGTGAGCAGCGGCCAGAGCGTGTCCACGATCCCTTCGTCCACCCGGTTCCGTGCGATGCCGTTGCTGCGGGCCAGAGCGGACAGGTGGGCCGCGGCGCTGCGTCCGCCGTGGACCTGTCCGGCGTCGAGGAGGGCGCCCGCGTGGCGCAGTCCGCGCGGACGGCGGTGGAACGGGGCGCCGCGGACGATGGCGGCGCCGGTGGTGGGCGCGTCCAGACCGAGGGGCATCCGCAGCGTGGTGGACTTGCCTGCCCCGTTGGGGCCGAGGAATCCGGTGACCAGGCCCGGCCGCGCCAAATATGGCCTCGGAGAGACGATTGTCAACCGACACGGAGGAACCGAGTTCGCGCATACGTTCGTGTCGCCCACGTTGCGCGGCAACACGACGCCAACGCCATGGGACCTCAGGGCTGTGAGCTGCATGAAGGACGGGTGTCACGCGTGGGTGACCGTGGGCAGCGCACAACTTGGATGCTCTGCACGGGCGTTCCCGACATGCAACGGTGCTGCTGCCCTCCATGCTGTGTGCCAACCGTTCGGCAATCGGCTGCACGGGTGAAACCTCCCGCCCTGCGCGGGGCGGATGGATGGAGATGCCGTGGATCGGCCCTTGCTATCGCTCAGAACGACGTTGGTGTTCCTGCTGGCCGTGCTCGGTGGGACGGTCGCGGCGCTGCTGTCCTGGACGGCCGGCGAAGGCGTTCCGCAGAGCGTGCTCGTCGGGCTCGCCGCAGCAGGCGCGGCGGTGTCGTTCTTCAACCGGCTCATCGTCGCCGAGTCCGAACGAGGCCAGGCCGAGGCGGTCCAGCACCAGGAGGGTACGGAGCGTGGGTGAATTGCGGCCGCTGGGGAGTGATCTTCCGGAGGAGTCGCGGGCACTTGCCCAGGCGCTCCGGGAGCTGTTCGAGGGCCTGGAGGTGTCGGTGCGTCGCTATGCGGCTCGGCGCCGCCGTGACCCCGGTACGCTCTCGCGCTACCTCAACGGCACACGGTTACCTCCGTGGAGAGTCGTCACCGATCTGCTCGCGGACCTCGCCGAGCATCGAGGCACGGCGGTGACGAGTGATGCCGTGGAACTCGTGCGCGAACTCTACAGGTCTGCGGTCGACGCCTGTTCGATGCCGAAACATGCCGTGGAGGTCTTGGAGGAGCAGCTTGCCGATGCGGACCGGGTGTCCCGGCGCTCCAGCGTACGTGGAGATGTGTTGGGCGATGCTCTGCTGGACCGCACGCACCGCATCGCCGACTTGGAAGTGCGGCTGGGACAGCTGGAGGCGGATTGGAAAGTCGAACGCGCCCGCGCCGACCAGCTTGCGGCGGCCCACCCCGACCTTACTCAGCTGCTGGAAGAGCGTGACGCTCTGCAGCAGCAGGTGTTCCAGCTGGGGGAGGAGCTCCAGACGGTGAGGGAGCAGCGCGCGGCCGCCGAAGCCCGTTGCGAGCTGCTGGAGCGGCAGCTTGAAGCTGTCGAGTTGCCGACCGTCGCGCTTCCGACTGCGACAGACACGAGAATGCCCAAGATTCTCGTAGTGGACGACCAGTCCGACAACCTCCTTGCGATGACCGCGGTGCTGGCAACGCTCGACCAGGAGCTCGTTACGGTGAGATCTGGCCGGGATGCGCTCAAAGCTCTGCTGGACCACGACGACTTCGCGGTCATCATCTTGGACGTGCAGATGCCGGAGATGGACGGCTACGAGACCGCCGCCCAGATCAAGCGCCGTGCCCGCAACCGCGACGTCCCCATCATCTTCCTCACCGCCATGGGCACCGACCCTGAGCACACCGCCCGAGGGTACGCCGCCGGCGCGGTCGACTACATCAGCAAGCCCTTCGACCCTTGGGCGCTGCGAGCCAAGGTCGCGGTCTTCACTGCGATCTACCTCGAACGTCGCCTACGCGCGCCATCACCGTGACGCCTTGCATCTGCGCGCCCAAAGCGGCGATCTCCGTGTGCTGCTGACGTCCTGAACCAGACGTTCGATCTTGTGGGCGTCATGCGCGCGGATCACTTCGAGGGCGTCACCGATCTCGTACTCCTCGACGATCCGCTGCGCTCCGGCCTTCACCGCCGGGTGCGTGGCTGCCCCCTGCCTCGCGCCGGAGATGAGGCGCTGGGCGCCGGCTTTGACCTTGCTGCCCCTGAGTCGGACCGGGGGAGGGGACGCGTCGGACTCTCCGGTGTACTCGGGCCCCAGGTTCTACGGTTGCGCAGTAGAACCCGCGGGATCCCGTGCCTCGCTTTTCCTTGTCCCAAGGTCCCTCAGCGGCCGGGGTGCTCTCCCACCGCGAACCGGTACGAGGGATTCTTGGGGCAGTACCAAAACGGCCAGCTTCCTTCTCTGCCCGGGCCGAGGCTCATGGGGTGCGGATGCTTGCCCTGACACACGGGCCAGGCGTGGCCGTTCTTCGATTTCCTGAAGGCCACGGACGTGAGGCGCCCGGCTGGCCTGCCGCTGCCGTGCTCTTCCCGGATGGGTGCTACGAGATCGGCCTCCCGGGAACGTCTGTCTGGTTCGGGGAGTGCGGTGTGGGCAGCCATTGCGATGGCGTGGGGAATTGAAGCTCAGTGGGCAGGTGCTCGGCGGTCGCGGATGGCGGACGCTACCGTCAGAGCGGTCCCGGCGAGTACCGGCGCGGTCATCGCGGTGAACAGCCAGCCCGATACCGCTCGCTCTGGCACCGAGCGCCACAGGACTGCGCAGCCGACCAAGAGCGAGATGCCTATGCAAGCGTTGAGCCCGAGCAACGCCCGGGCGGTCCAGAGGGCGGAGGCGCGTGTGCGAGGCCTGTTGAACGACGACCTCACCAGCGCGTTGCCGAAGGGCGCAACGCTGTCCGGGAGTTCGGCACATGGAGTCACCCGCAGTGTCAGCTCCGCGCAGGCGGTCAGCAGAACAGTGACGCCGATGTGTACGAAGACGAGCACGAAGGCGCTACCGATAGACCGGTTCGTCCAGGCGTCCACCCCATCGGTGCCGATGTGCTGCGGTATCCGGCTCGGCAGGTGCGGATAGCGGACGATGCCCCAGACGGCCAGTGCGGTCAGGAGAGCAGCGTTGGGGAGGAGCCACAGGCGTACGGGAGAGGACAAGACCATGCGTCGATTGTCCGGCGAACGCGCAAGGGTGGGTACCGCTTTACGGCAGTGACCGGTCGGAGCGTGGTGGTGGCCGGGCAGACTCCGGCGCCTGCCGTTTCCGCAGCCGACGCCTGACGCGACGAACCCGGCGCCTCTTACGTGCCGCCCTATGCCAGGCGGTCCTGCGGCAGAGCCGGGCCGCTCCGAGCCGGTCGCCTATACGCAGCCTTGACGGCGAACTGTTGTGCGCACAGGAACCGGACGTGCCACCCGGTCAATCTTGATGATGTGACGTCAACTCTTCATCCGCGTAGGCCAGTAGGACGGCTCTCCCGGCACATGGTGATCTGCGGCGACGACGGGCTCGCACATCGCCTGGCGGTGACACTGGATGCGGTGTGCGGTGAAGCGGTCACGGTCGTGCTGCCCTCGCGACGTGAGGGGCATGCACCGGAGATCGCCGCGCTGCACCGTGATCCGCAGTCGACGGTCGAACTGTTGGTGGCCGCCGGTCCGGACGAACAGACGCTGCGTGCCGCGGGGGTGGAGCGGGCCGTCGCGCTCGCCCTCACCTACCGCGACGACCAGGTCAACGTCACCGCCGCTCTGCTCGCCCGCACCCTCAACCCGACCATCCGCCTGGTCATCCGCATGTACAACCGAGAGCGTGGTCAGCACCTCGAACGGCTTCTGGACCGCGCCGTGTCGTCGCTCGGCCGGAACGAGGACATGGCACTGGACATGTCGACCACGGTGCTCTCCGACACCGACACCGCGGTGCCCGAGCTGGTGGCCGCCGCCGCGGTCGGCCGGGGCCACACGCTCCAGGTCGAGGGACAGGTCTTCCGCGGCGTGGTCCGCCCCGCCCGGACTCCGCCTCACCCTGCCGACCTGGCCACACTCGCCGTGCTGTCCGGCGCCCACCAGGATGACCCGGCCAGCGAGGACAGCCCCGAGACCCCGGGCGAAGAGGGCACCCAACTACTGCCCGACACCTTCACCTCCTACCACTGCCAGTTCACCCACGGCCGGCTGATGCTGGAAGAGGTCACCCATCACCACCCGCCCGAGCCCCCGCCCCGCGCCCGGCGCGGCTACGGCACCTGGCTCCGGGACCGGCTGGCGCATCTGCCGTGGACGGTGTTCCTCTCCCGCGAGGTCATCGCCGTCTTCGGTGCGCTGGCCGCGATCGTGCTGGTGCTGGCCGGTGCCACCGCACTGGCCGAGCCCGGACCGCTGTGGAAATCGCTGTACCTGCCCCTGTTGGACATCTTCACCATGGGCGACCCGGCGACCGACGAGTCGCCCGCCCGCCGGGTGCTCCAGCTGATCGCCGGTTTCGTGGGCCTGGCCGTACTGCCGCTCGTGGTCGCCGCGACGATGAACGCGACCGACGCATTCCGCAGGGCATCGGTCGGGCATCCGCCGGCCGAGGGCCTGGCCGACCACATCGTGCTGGTCGGACTCGGTAAAATCGGCACCCGCGTACTGGCCCAACTGGGGACCACCGAACATCACGTGGTCGTGATAGAACGCGATCCCGGCGCCCGCGGCGTAGCCCTCGCCCGCGAACTCGGTGTTCCCCTGCTGTTGGAGGACGCCGGCGCCCCCGGCGTCCTCGACCGGGCGCGCATCCGCCAGAGCAGATCGCTGCTGGTGCTGACCCGTGACGACGGCGAGAACCTCGACATCGCCATGGCCGCCCGCGAGAGCAATCCCGAGGTGAGGGTGGTGATGCGGCTCTATGACGACGACTTCGCGGCCACCGTCTCCCGTACGATGCGCGCCTCCTATCCCGACGCCACCACCCGCAGCCGCTCCGTCTCGGCACTCGCCGCGCCCTCCTTCGCCGCCGCCATGATGGGCCGCCATGTTCTGGGCGTCATGCCGGTCGAGCGCGGCTCGCTGCTCTTCACCACCGTCGATGTCGGGGGTCACCCGGAGCTGGAGGGCCGCTCCGTCCATCAGGCCTTCCGTGAGAACGAATGGCGCGTCCTGGCCGTCGGTACCGCCGTCGAGCCCTCGTCGCCCGGCTCGACGGACACCCTCGGCAGCCTCCGTCTCGACCGTCCGGGGTTCAACTGGCGCCCGCCGCACGGCCGGATCCTGCGCGCCGGCGACCGTGCGGTGGTGGCCTCGACCCGGCGCGGCCTGGACTTCCTGATGACGGGAGTGCAGCGGCACCCAGTAGACCCGCGTACGTGAACGGCCCTCGGCTTCCTGGGCAGCCGCCACGCGGTCTGCCGGACGTCCGGCAGCGGTCGCGAAACGACCGTGGCGGGAAGGTCGGGCCGGGCCGACGGTGACCGGCGGCAAGGGGAACCGGAAGGGTCATCGTCATGCCGCCACCGGGGTGCCCTCGGCGTCGAGGCCTGAGGGACCGCTGGCGGAGGGGGAAGCCCTTGAGGGGGAGGTACGGCACGTTCCTCGCCCTGGGGCGATCATCATGTGGATCACGATCATCGTGGTGTTCCTCACGCATGATCCCGGCGCCGGCGCGCCGTGGGCGACCGGCCACAGGGCAGGTGAGGCCGGCTGCAAGGGGCGCCGGGCGGCCATGACCCAGTACTCCCCGGGTAGGCACACTGGCGGCCGTACCACCCTGTAGGAGCCAGCGTGTCGATGATCCACGACCTTCGTCAAGCAGTCCGCATCCCGAGTGTGCGCCCGCGCGCCGTGGACCTCAGCCACCCGGCGCGGTCCCCGCTCGGCAACTCAGTCGTGAACTGCGTGGTCTACGTGGACGGTGTGCGCCAGGTCGGGGACTGTCCGGCGCAGGAGGCGATCGAGCGGGTCCGCAAGACCGGCCATGGCTTCGTGTGGATCGGACTGCACGAGCCGACACAGGACGAATTTTCCGGCATGGGGGAACTTTTCGGTCTGCACCCCCTGGCGATGGAGGACGCCGTTGACGCCCACCAGCGGCCGAAGCTGGAGCGCTACGACGACACGCTCTTCACCGTCCTCAAGACGGTTACCTACGTCGAGCACGACCAGCTCACGGCCACCAGTGAGGTGGTGGACACCGGGGAGGTGATGGTCTTCACCGGACCCGACTTCGTGATCACCGTCCGGCACGGCGGGCACGGCTCGCTGGGGCCGCTGCGGGAAAGCATCGAGTCGATGCCCGGACATCTGGCCAAGGGGCCCTCCGCCGTGCTGCATGCCATAGCCGACCATGTCGTCGATGACTACCTGGCGGTCACGGCTGCCGTGCAGAACGACATCGACGCGGTGGAGAGCGATGTCTTCTCGGATCATCGCGGCGGCGCGGACGCCGGCCGGATCTACCAGCTCAAGCGTGAACTGCTACAGCTCAAACACGCCGTGGTCCCACTGGACCGGCCCCTGCAACTGCTCGCGGAGCAGTCGACGCAGCTGGTCGACGCCGACATCCGGAAGTACTTCCGCGACGTCGCCGACCACCTGGCCCGGGCCAACGAGCACATCACCGCCTGCGACGAGCTGCTCAATTCGATCCTTCAGGCCAACATTGCCCAGGTGACCATGTCCCAGAACGAGGACATGCGCAAGATCAGTGCCTGGGTCGCCATCATCGCCGTGCCCACCATGGTCTGCGGGGTGTACGGAATGAATTTCGACTACATGCCCGAGCTGCGCTGGACCTACGGCTATCCGCTCGTGCTCGCGGTGATGGCCGGCGCCTGCTTCCTGATGCATCGCGGGTTCCGCCGCAACGGCTGGCTCTGAAGGCCCGCTCGGCCTGCTCCTCAACGCCACTCTTGGCTCGTCGTGGGCCGACCCGATCGCCGCCCTGGTCATCGCGGCCATCGCGGTCCGGGAAGGTCGTGATGCCTGGCAGGGCAAGGGGTGCTGCGCACCTGCTGCTGCCGGGACGTCGGCCGCTTAAGGATCAGGAACCGGCTCGTTGCGGCTACCGGCCGGGATGTGACTGCTGCGACTGATCGTGGCGTTGAGCTGCAAGGCTGTCTTCTCCGTATCCCGCGCATCGTGTGGTCCCGCCGAACGCGGCACCGCTTGCCTGCCGTGCCAGCGGATCAGCCGGAGTCTCTCCTCTGTGTCTCCGGCTTGTGCCGCACCCTCGTCGAGGTCCTGCCACGGCGCGCGATCCGATCACCGCGGCCGGCTGCGGGTGGCAGGTTCAGTCCGCCAACTCCCGGGCATCGAGCGGTAGTTTCCATGCATTGCGGCGGTGCGCAGCCTCGAGTGAGTTCTGCAACGGCGATGGGGGCACGGCCAGCACCGGGCAGCAGGCGCGTGCGAGGCAGTACCGGGCGACGGAGGGCCACATCGCCCGACGCAGCCTGCCGCGGGCTCCGGCCCCGACCACCAGGAGATCGTCGGGCTGGTCGGCGGCCGCCAGCAGGGCATCGCCAGGTTTGCCACGGATGACTAGGCACCTCAGTGGCACCTCGGGCCCCGCGCCGCCGAAGGCATCTTCGAGCGCGCTCAGCAGGCGCTCATGCGCCATCCGGCGCCACGCAGCCATCGGCGCCGGGCATGGCCCGCCGCGATGGGAAATCTCTCCACCTGGAGGCTCCCAGGCCAGTACGGCCCACAAATCCGCACTGGTGACGCGGGCCTCGGCGGCGGCCCGGTGCAGTGCCGTCAGGCTCCCCAGCGAGCCGCTCACGCCGGCCACGATGCGCCGGCCGCCGGGTGCGCCCATGGGGCCACGCTCCTCGTCCTGTATCACGTTCATGTCTGTTTCATCGAAAACCCACTGACAGGGCGAGGGAGACTTGTTGGCGCTTCCCTGACGAGAGCAGGGGAGTCTCTGACGACTCCATGACGAGAACACGCGGGGCCGGTGGGCACCGAACAGCAGGGGGCGGTGGCCCAGGCCCCGTCATTGGCGAGGTGGGGCACTGCACAGCCGGTGGCCACCGCCGAGTCGCACGTGTCACGGCTGCTCTCCAGACAGGGCGCCCGGGACCGCGGCCAACTCGTCATCACCGCCTATGAGAGGGGGCTCGTCACGGTGCCTGGCTGACGGCGTCCCAGACTCCCGTGGTGAAGCCGGAATCGGCGATCTCCTCGATGGTCTTCGCCAGGTCCCGACGATCCTGCCCGGAGAGGGTGAGGCACATGGCTGTGCTCCTTCATGGTGGCGTGGGTGGTTGTTGCGGTGAGGGGTGTGGCGGCCCAGGGCGGCAGCAGTGGGGTGGTGCCGCCCTGGGCAGGGGCGTGAGCGGGTGAGCGCTCCAGGGCGATGGCCGTGCAGCATCCGCTGTGCGGATGCCTTCCGGCGCGGCGGTCAGAGGCTGCGGGCGGTGATGTTGCCGTAGGCGGTGGTCGCATGGATCGTGAGGTCAGCGGCGCCGTCGGTGTTCTTGAGCGCGTTGTGGATCCGGCCGTAGGCGGTGCCGGCGTCCAGGGCGGCGGAGACTCCGCGGGCGGCCCCGACCGAGATCTCGCCGTGTTCGGTGCGCAGTGTGACGGTGCCGTGGACGGCTTCGGCGACGTGGATGTCGCCCTTCTGGGTGCTGATCTGGGCGGGGCCGCCCAGGCGCCCTACCGAGACGTCGCCGGCGGCGAGGGTGAGGCGGGCGCTTTTGGTCTCGTCGAGCTTCACCGCGGCCTGCGCGCCCTCGAATGTGACGTCGCCGAGCCGTCCGACGCCCCGGAACTCGGAGAGCGCCGCCTTCGCCTCGATGGGGGAGCCGGCGGGCAGTTGGACCGTCACCTCGACGGACCCGGAGGGGCCGAGGATCCGGTTCTTCGCCGCCAATGTCTCGATCCGCAGGACGCCGTCGCCGTATGCGACTCTGGTCTGCTCCGCGGCCTTCACGTCGCGGCTCTTGGAGGCGTCGGCCGGCAGGACCTCGACCGTGGTGTCGGCCCGGTCGGCGGCGATGAATCGGATGTGACCCGCGGGGATGTCGAGGACGACGGAGACCGGGGCGGGGGTGTCGAACTTCTGCATCGTGCGCTCCTTGGTTCGTTGTTTCTGATGAGGGAAACGCTACGTTGCGTTCAATAGGTAGGCAACGAGTGTGTTGCGAGAGAATGGCATTAATGCAGGTGAAGGCCGTAAAATCGTTGCAACGATATCCGTGCTAATGCAACGAAACGAGTGCTCTCCATTGCAATGAATTGAGAGTGAACGCTATCGTGGAGGCAATACGAACCATGAAGGAGGCGGCAGTGCCGGGAGGCAGGCTCACCCAGCAGGAGCGCCAGCAGATCGCGTTGGGAGTGGCCGACGGCCTCGCCTACGCGGAGATCGCCAGAGGCCTCGACCGTCCCACCTCGACGATCACGCGTGAGGTGATGCGCAACGGCGGCCCCACCGCCTACCGCGCCGACCTCGCTCACCGTGCCACCGAACAACGCGCCCGCCGCCACAGGCAGGCCGCGACCCGGGACCCGAAGGCGTACCCGCAGGCCCACGGGCGCGACGCCGAGGCGGTGCGCGCGTACGAGGAGACGTTCACCACCGTCCTCATACAGTCGGGTACGCCCAAGATGATGGCCCGGGTGCTGGCCTGTCTCACCCTCACCGACACGGGCAGCCTCACCGCGTCCGAACTCGTCCAGCACCTCCAGGTCAGCCCGGCGTCCGTCTCCAAGGCGATCGCGTACCTCGAGAGCCAGGGCCTCGTCCGCCGGGAGCGCGACGTACGGCGCCGCGAGCGCTACGTGGTCGACGACGATGTCTGGTACGAGTCGATGATGGCCAGCGCCCGCGCCACCGCCCACCTCGTGGCCACCGCGCGGCAGGGCGTCGGGGTCCTCGGCCCCCACACCCCGGCCGCCACCCGCCTCGAAAACATCGCCCGCTTCGCCGACTTCGTCTCCGAGAGCATCGCCCGCGCCGCCGAGCAAGCCCGCGACCTCCTCCACGCGAAGCCCGAGACGGCCCCGGATCGCGCCGGCACGCCGCGTTCGGATCGCGCATAGCCCCAGCCGTCTCGATGCTCACGGCTGTGTCGTCTTGGTGCTCCGACGCGCCGCGTTCGCCCTTTCCTCGCCCGGGCCGGAGGGGTTCGGCGGCCAGCGGCCAGCGGCCAGCGGCCACCAGTCACCGGCCCCATGCGCTGCGCGGCACCTGACGTTCCCGGACCGGAGGAGACGTCATGCGGCAGCGTGGCGGGCGGGTCCGCCCGACGTGTCGTCGGGTGGCTGCCGGCTATGTGCGGGTCGCGTTCAGTGCGGTTGGCGCAGTCCTTCGACGAGGTGTGCGACCAGTCGGCGCGCGTCGTAGCGCGGGTCGCTCTCGGCGCCGATGCAGAGGTTTCCGATGCCGCGCAAGAGTTGGTAGGCGTCGAGGTCGGAGCGGATCTCGCCGGAGGCGGTGGCGGCATCCAGGAGCTGGGTGCACACCGGTAGGAGGCGTTCGAGGAAGTAGGCGTGGAGCGCCTCGAAGCCGGTGCCGTCCCCCTGCATCGCGGCGGCCAGACCGTGTTTGGTGACCAGGAAGTCGACGAAGAGGTCGACCCATTGCCCCAGGGCGGCATGGGGGGTCGTGCTGGTCGCCAGCAGGGTCGGGCCGGCTTCGGCACAGGCGTCGACCTGGTGGCGGTAGACGGCGATGACGAGGTCCGCGCGGGTGGGGAAGTGGCGGTAGATCGTGCCCATCCCGACGCCGGCCTTGGCTGCGATGTCGCGTACCGGCGCTTCCACGCCCGAAGCGACGAAGACCGAGGCTGCCGCCTCCAGCAGGGTCTGCTGGTTGCGCCGGGCGTCCTTGCGCTTGGGCCTGGCTGAGGTTCCCGGGCCCTGGCCGCTGTCGTTCACCGCGGGCACTCCTTTCGTGACGGGTCTTGCGAAGCGGAACAGTGTTCCGTATCGTTAGCGGAGCGATGTTCCGTTTCATTCATGATGGCAGACGGCGCGTGCGGTCGGCCAGGCCGCTGACGCGCTACGTGCCACCTGGGCGGACGAACACGCGACCGTCCGTACCAGGCGTCGACGCGGCTGTGCAGGAGACCTTCGCCGAAGAAGCGCTCCCCGGTCCCCACTCGGCGCCCGGCCTGCGGCGCCATCGAACGCAGGCCCCACCGAACCCAAGAGTGCGACGGCCCTTAAACGGAAGGCGTTTCCATGTCCGACGAGAAGACCGCGCATGCGCAGAAGATCGCGAACGTACCGAAGACCGCGAACGTACGGAAGACCGGGAGTGCGCCCCTCACGGTGATCTCCGCGAAGCCGGTGGTCCTGTCCGCCCCGGGCCGCGGTGAGGACCTCCAGGTCCGCGTTTCCGCCCCCGCGACCGGCGGCGATCTGCCCGTCATCGTCTTCTCGCACGGTTCCGGCTCTTCAATGCACGGCTACGGCCCGCTGGCCGACTACTGGGCCGCCCACGGCTTCGTGGTCCTGCAGCCCACCCACCTCGACTCCAGGACACTCGGTCTCCCTGCCGAAGACCCCCGTACGCCGCGGATCTGGCGCTTCCGTATCGAGGACCTCAAGCGCGTGCTGGACGGACTCGACGTTCTGGCGGCTTCCGTGCCGGGCCTCGCTGGGCGCCTCGACCGCGACCGCATTGCCGTGGCCGGCCACTCCTGGGGAGCCCAAACGGCGAGCACGCTGCTGGGTGCCCGGATCCTCGGCTCCGACGGCGTACCCGGAGAGGACTTGTCCGACCCTCGCGTCACGGCGGGCGTGCTCCTCGCCCCGCCCGGCCTGGGCGACGACCTCACCCCGTTCGCGTCCGAGCATCTCCCCTTCATGAAGCCGCACTTCGACACCATGACCACACCGGCACTCATCGTCGCCGGCGACAAGGACCAGTCCCGCCTGTCGAACCGCGGACCGGACTGGTCCACCGACCCCTACACCTACAGCCAGGGAAGCAAGAGCCTGCTCACGCTGTTCGGGGCAGAGCACTCGCTCGGAGGAATCCCCGGATACGAGGTCGCCGAGACGACGGACGACAGTCCCGCACGCGTCGCCCTGATCCAGCGGCTCTCCACGGCCTTCCTCCACAGCGCCCTCCACCGCGAGGACACCAGCTGGAAGGCGGCTGTCACCGCACTGGAGGAGGACCCCGATCCGCTGGGGACGTTGCGGAGCAAGTAGTCGGTTCGGCCCTGCGCACCTGCATGCGCTTCCACCTGTTTCCAGCTGCGTGTGTTTCCGCAGCCCCCGGCGGGTGTGCGTCGGAATCGTCGCCTCGCCGCCACTCCTGACCCTCACGATTGCTACCGGAAGGACACGTCATGATCCTCGTCACCGGAGGTCTCGGCTTCATCGGCTCCCACACCGTGCGCGCGCTGCTCGACCTGGGCGAAGACTGCGTCGTGGCCCAGCGCCGTACCCGTGAACTCCCGGCCGTACTCGCTGGAGCGCGGGTGGCGGTCGAGCAGGCGGACGTCGCCGACCGCGATGCCCTGCTCGCGATCGGCGAACGCCATGACATCACGGGCATCGTGCACCTGGCGGGGTCCTATCCCTGGCCTCCTGTCCCTCACGCGCCGGTCGCGGCGACCCGGCAGGCGCTCGACGGGCTGCTGAACATCGTGCAGGCAGCGCAGGAGTGGGGTGTGCGGCGGCTGGGCGTCGCCAGCACGATCGGGGTCTATTTCGGCGCCGAGAACGACGGACCGCTGCGCGAGGATGCCCCCTTGTCGATGAGCGCACCCGTCTCGATACCCGCCTTCAAGAAGGTCGGCGAACTGCTGGGCGGATTCCTTGCCGACACCACGGGCATCGACATCGTCAACTATCGGGTCTCCGGCACCTGGGGCCCACTCGGCCATCCCGATCCGTTCTTCGCTGCGCCCGCCCTCATCCACGCCGCCGCCCGCGGCACCGCCCCGGACCTCTCCCACCTCCTGGGTCCGGCCTTCGCCGAGGACGGGCTCGACCTCACCTACGTGAAGGACACCGGGAGGGCGATCGCCCTGCTCCAGCTCGCGGACAAGCTGAACCACCGTACGTACAACATCGGTTCCGGCCGCGCCACGACCAATGCCCAGCTCATCGAAGCGATCAAAAGAGTGGTTCCGGACGCCCGGGTCGCCCTCCCCGCCGGAGGCGACGCACGGCCCCTGGTCCTCGACACCAGTCGCCTGAAGGAAGACACCGGCTACCAGGCCGAGTACGACACCGAGCGAGCCGTCGGCGACTACCTGGCATGGCTGCGGGCAGGCCATCAGAGGTGAGCCGTAGCTATCCCGACCGCATGGTGATGGCCGCTGTCGGCTCCGGTGGCCGCGAGGTGCCGGCCGTCGCCATCTTGGGGGGCGAACCTGCAGGACAGCAGGCCTTGATCCCGCTGGTCGAGGGCATACCGCCGATCCGCTCCCGCCGCGGCCCGCGACATCGCAGGCTCGGTGCCGACCCCCCCACCGCCGCTATGAACGCAAGGGCTGAACACTTCCTCGACGTCAACAGCATTGGCGGCAGCCTCACTTGCTACCGCTGTCCACTGCCCTCACCCTTCGGCCCTCAACATCATGAAGGTCTCGGGGTTCGGTACCGGGACGAAGCCGGCCTTGGCGTAGACCCCGTGCGCGTCGAGGGTCGACAGGAGGACGCGCTTGAGCCGATAGGGGGCAAGGCGGTCGCGAACGGCTGTCGCCAGCCACGTCCCCAGTCCCTTGCCGCGGTGGGCAGGAGCAACGTAGACGTCACAGAGCCAAGCAAACGTGGCGTGGTCGGTGACCACGCGAGCATAGGCGGCCTGGTCGCCGCCGGCGTCGTGGACGGCGAAGTTCAGCGAGCCGCGCACCGACTCTTCGACGGTTTCCCGGGTACGCGCCAGGGCCCAGTACGCGTCCGTCGAGAGCCACCGGTGCACCAGTTCCGCGTCGAGGCGATCCGGGTCTGTGGGCCATACATCGGGAGACTCGCGGCGACATCCACCAGGCCTTCACCACACTCGGTTGTGCCGTCGTCTGCCGGCGACGACTGAGGATCCCGCTCTGATTCCAGTCCGAAAAAGTAAGGTGGCATCCCATGTCGCGCACTCGCGCCGAGCACAAGGAGGCGGAATGCTCGCTGACTCGTCGGCGCTGGCGGCCGGAAGGCGTCATTCGGTCGGACGGTGCCGGGACGGCACCGTTCTCGCCGTGGGCAATACCGCAGCCGCTGAATGTCGTGTCGAGCGATGGGAAGACGTCGTCGCGGTGGCAGCCGGCAACGTCCATACCGCGAGGAACACGGGCAGGTCTCATACGGTGGGACTCCGGTCGGACGGCACGGTGCTGGCGACGGGGTGGAATGGCGAGGGGCAATGTGATGTCGCCGGATGGCGAGGCGTCACGGCCGTGGCCGCAGGCTGGCGCCGCACGCTCGGGCTACTCGCGAACGGTCGGGTGCTGGCAGTTGGCCGGAGTTCGGAAGGGCAGTGCGACGTGCAGTCCTGGCGCGAGATGGTCGCCCTCTCGTGTGGTGACTGGCACTCGGTCGGTGTCCGGTCGGACGGTTCCGCAGTGGCCGCGGGGAGCAACCGACGACGGCAGTGTGCCGTTGAAGGGTGGCGTGACCTAGCCGCCATTTCGGCCGGGTATCTCCATACCGTCGGCCTCAGAGCCGACGGGCGGGCAGTGGCGACCGGAGACCGGGCAACCGGGGCGTGCGAGGTCGATGAGTGGGAAGACGTGGTGGCACTCGGCGCGGGCAGCTACCACACCGTCGGGGTCACCGTGTCCGGACGGGTCCTCGCAGCGGGAGACAACAGTTACGGCCAGTGCGAAGTCGGTGATTGGCGCGACATTGTCGCCGTGGCGGCCGGTTCAACGCACACCCTTGGCCTGCGTGCCAACGGCACAGTCGTGACCGCAGGGAACAATGCCGACGGGCAGTGCGAAGTCGATGCCTGGTCCGGAGTCCAGCTCCCCTAGGCCTCAGAGCCGCCCCGACGCGAACTGACATGCCGTCATGTACGAGGCCGGAGACCTCCTTCTGATTCCAGTCCGAGGGCATCGAGCCCGGGACGGAAGGCGACTCCTCCTCCCAGGTGGCCACGACACCGAGCCGCGCCGCCGCGCGGGGGAGCGGGCCTCCTCCTCATCCACCCGGGTCGATCACGACGGTGACGCTTCACAGCATCATGATCAACAGGGGTGCCCCAGCTCCTGCCCCATCGGAAAGCCCTGGCGTCGGGCCGGCGTGGTGAGGCACGTCAAAGAGGCAGGGGAGACCAAGGGCATCGCAGCCCGCGTCACCTCGCGTGGGCGAACTTCGAGCTGACTGCGCGTTCCCGGCGCTGAGGTGTGAGCGCGCCGGGCAGCTTCCTGCGCGTCAGAACAGTCCGTTCCGGTAATGGTGTTCGGCGATCGTTTCCAGGGAGCTCAGCTCGCTGCCGAGGTTCGCGGCCATCTTTTCCGCCATTTGCGCGGTGACCTGGGCGTAGAAATTGCTGCCGAGCGTGAGGGAGTCGGCCAGGCCCCGGGGGTCGTTCTCCCAGAGTCGGGCGCGGATCACGGCTTTGCCGCACTGGAAGAACGCCTCGCGCACCTTGACGATCGTCGCGAGGACAGCGGGTTTGCCCTCTGCTCCGAGCCGCTCCAGCAGGCCGGGGTCGTCGGTGAGGAACGCGTCGCCGTTCACCCGGACCGTTTCGCGTACGCCGGGGACGAAGAAGACCATGCCCACGGCCGGATTGCGGGTGATGTTCTCAAAGGTGTCGGCAGTGCGGTTGCCCGGACGGTCGGGGACGGCCAGGGTCCACGGGTCCAGCACCCGGACCGCACCCGGCGGGTCGCCTTTGGGACTGGCGTCCACGGCCCCGCTGTCGTCGGCGGTGGCCAGGCAGAAGAACGTGCTGTGGGCGATGAAGCGGCGCATGAAATCGCCGAGGAACGGCTCCTTCTTCTCCGCGATGAAGGGCTCCGGGTACCCGAGGATCTCCCGGACGCGCGCCATGTCGATGGCGCGGTAGGCGTCGGCGGCGGTGTGTTCGGGGGCGGGGCCGCGGAGGTCCCATACCTCGACGGCGGTGTCGGCGGTGTTGCCGGAGAGGGCGTCGGACGGGTCGTCGTCGGCGGTGTGCCGGGTGGCGGTGGCCGGGTCCATGGGGCGCTCCTTGAGGGACGGGCGGGTGGTCCGGTGTTCGCGGCCGGTGGGTGCGGAGTCAGACATCGAGGACCAGCCGGGGGGTGCGGGCCCGGGAGACGCAGAGGTACATCCGGTCGCCGTTCTCCCGCTCGTCCTCGGAGAGGATGTCGTCGCGGTGGTCGGGAACGCCTTCGAGCACCTTGGTCTCGCACGTGCCGCACACTCCCTCGCGGCACGAACCGGCCACCGGCAGGCCCGCGTCGGCGAGCGCGTCCAGGACGCTCCGATCTGCCGGTACGTCCACGGTTCGGCCGGACCGGGCGCAGACCACCTGCACGCCGGCGTTGCGTGTGCTTTCCCTGGCCCGCGGCCTGAACCGCTCCATGCGTACGGTCCCCTGGGGCAGATGTGCGGCCGCGTCCGTCACGGCGTCCAGCAGCGGTTCGGGGCCGCAGGCGTAGACGGCCGTGCCCGGGTCGGTCTGCTCCAGCAGCGCAGCCAGCGGGATGCGCCCGGACTCGTCCCCGGGGTAGAGGCGGACGGCATCGTGGTGGGGTGCCAGCTCCTTTCGGAAGGCCATGGAGGCGGCGGAGCGCCCACCGTAGACGAGGCTCCACCGCGCGCCTGAGGCGGCAGCCTGACGCACCATCGGCAGGATCGGGGTGATGCCGATGCCGCCCGCGATGAACAGGTAGGAGTTGGCGGGCTCGAAGCGGAAGTGGTCGCGGGGTCCGCGGATCCGCAGGAGCTGACCTGGCCGCAGGAACGAGTGCACGTACTCCGATCCGCCACGGCTCGCGGGCTGGCGCCGCACCGCCACGCGGTACCCGGACAGGTCGTCGGGAGAACCGCACAGCGAGTACTGCCGGACGATGCCGTTGGGCAGCACCAGCTCCACGTGGGCGCCGGGCCGCCAGGCGGGCAGTCGCCCGCCGTCGGGCCGGGTCAGCAGCACGGAGACCACTCCGGCGGCCTCCCAGCGGAGCTGCCGCACCATCACCGGGATTTCCTGCGGCTCGGCCTCCGGGGCCGGTGGTTGAGCGGCGGCGGGCACGGTGCTGGTCGCCATTCCTCCTCCTTCCGACGGGCTTCTCGTGGATTACCCGAGAAACCAGTAACAGTGTTAACAACGGTGGAAAGGAAGCTAGTGATAACATCGTTAACATGTCAATGCAGGGAAGTAGTGGCGCCGGGACGCGCAAGGGCCCGATCCGTGCGGACGCCGTGGTGGACACCGCGTTGGCCCTGGTCAACCTCGGTGGCCTGGAGTCGCTGACCATGCGGCGCCTGTCCGAGGCCCTGGCGGTCCAACCGCCTGCCCTGTACCGGCTGTTCCGCGACAAGGACGCACTGGTGGACGCGATGGCCGACGCGGTACTGGCCGCCGCGCTCGGCCCGCTCCCCGAGGCGGACTGGGAGACCCGCGTCGGCGTGCTGGCCGGACGGCTGCGGGCAGCCATGCTCGATCAGCGCGACGGGGCCCGCATCGTAGGCGGCGCCTACACCACCCGGCAGCCCACCCTGACGCTCGCCGACTCCTTTCTGGCCGCGATGACGGAAGCGGGCTTCACCGGAGAGGCCGCGGTATGGGCCACCAGCACCGTCTTCTCCTACGTCCTGGGCGAGGCGCTGGAACAACAAGGGCGCACCGAGGTGGACCTCGACGAAGTGCAAGCGACGCTCTCCGCCGAGGACTACCCGCACCTGGCCCGAAGCCCCATGCCGGCCCTGCTCGACTTCGACGCCAGATTCGCGTTCGGGCTCCGGATGCTCACGGCGGGACTCCGGGAGGGAGCGCGTACCTTCCAGCCGGGTGGAACCGGCCCTGGAGGGGAAGCTGTGCGTGCCGACTGACCCCGTGTGGCCAAGTCGTGGTCGACCAGTGGGCCGCCTGCGGCGTCCGTGGAGAAAACGGGGCTGCAACTCCGCCCGTCCCGGGGCCGGAACCTGAAGAGCGCTTCAGGACTTCAGGGTGCGTTCAGGTTCCGTTCGGCACTGTGGTGAATGTCGGAAGGGCGCGACAGGGCCCGCCGACGGAACGAAACGCCACACGATCCGGAGGAACCTCCCCATGAAGGCCACCGTCAAGCGCACGCTCGCCCCCCGCGCCGTCGTCCTCGCCACGGCCGCTGCCGTCGCACTGATCGGCGGTACGGGTGCCGCGACCGCCTTCGCGGACGACGACGGCCCGGCCCCGCAGTCCTCGGTCCGGCTCTCCCAGAGCGAGCGTCACTTGGACGACGCCGCCAAGGACCGCGCGCAGGTCAAGGCCGACAAGGTCAGCCAGTCCGAGGCCACCGCCAAGGCCCTCAAGGCCGTTCCCGGCACCGCTACTTCCGCCGAACTCGACAACGCGGACCGCAACGGCTCCCTCGTCTGGGAGGTCGACGTCCTCGGCAAGGACCGCAAGAGCCACGACGTCACCATCGACGCCGGCAACGGCAAGGTCCTGAACACGCACACGGACCGCGACGACGACGCCGCCCAGGACGCCGCCGAGACCCAGGCCCTGGTCAAGGCCGACAAGATCGGCCACGGCAAGGCCACCGACACGGCGTTGAAGGCCGTCCCCGGCACCGTCGTCTCGTACGGCCTCGACGACAACGACCGCAACGGCTCCGCCGTCTGGGAGGTCGACGTCCTCGGCAAGGACCACAAGAGCCACGACGTCACCATCGACGCGGCCAGCGGCAAGGTCCTGGACCAGCACGTCGACCAGGACGACCAGGACGGCGACGAGGACTGATCAGACACCAGGCCGCCTGCCTGAAGCCCCGCCGCATCCTTCGACGCCGGTCTGGAAGCCGTCGCCTTCGCGGGGTCGCTCATCGGCCCGACCACGTGCCACTTCGCCGGAAAACACCGGCGGTCGAGCCGCGGAGCGCACAGCGGCCCGGCCCGGCAGAGAGCTCACTGGCCAACTGCGGCGCCCAGTACACGCGGTGACTGGGCGCCGCAGTTGGCGGGGACCTCACGAGGCGCGCTCAGGGGTTCGGATCAGGTGGGTCGCGTGAGGAGGAACCGACCTTCCCCCTGCGGTGTCCTGGCAGGCATGGCAAAGCTTGCGTTTCTGATCCTGGCCTTCGGGCCGATCTTGGCGCCCTGTGTGTTCGTGATCGCCGCCGTGGTGCTCGTCTTACGGGTCCACCAGCGGCTACCGGGCAGGGGGTGGCACCTGCCGGGCGTCGCGACGTGCGCCCTGGTCGCGGTCCTGGCCGGTGCGGCTGCGTTTGGCGCGTATGCGTGGGGCGTGATGTCGGGGTTCTACGTCCTTGACCCGGATCAGATGTGTGCGGCGCAGGGAGTACGGGGCGATCACATCGTGACGCGGGAGACGCTGCCGGTCAGTGCGCGCTGCGTCACGTCGGACGGGGTGGAATCCGAGCTGGTGCCGGGCTGGGTCAACCCCCTGATCTATCTGGGGCTCACGCTGCTCGTGTTCGCCCTGGTGATGGGAGTCCTCGCGGCCCTGCGCCGACGCCCCGGCCCGAGGTGAAGCAACTCGCCGTGCCCGTCGCACCCTCCGGGGATCCGGACTCGGGCCCGGTCTCATGAGGCCTGGCTTTGGGCGAGCTCAGGCGGGCAGTTTGGTGTCGACGACGAAGCTGATCTCGATGACCTGGCCGGGGAAGGTCAGTTCGGTGACACCGAGAACCGTGCTGGCCGGGCGGTGGTCGCCGAAGTACGCCAGGTTGCCCTCCGCCGTCGCCGCGGCGTTCTGCCGCAGGTCCACCACGTACAGAACCTGCGAGACGACCTGCTTCCGGGTGACTCCGTAGTGGTCCAGGACCCTGTCCACGTTGGTGTAGGTCTGCGTGAGCTGGGCGGCGAAGTCGTCCGCGTGGAGGAACTCGCCCGCCTCGTCGAGCGAGAGCTGTCCGGAGACGTGGATCAGCTCGCCGGATTTGATCGCCTGTGAGTAGCCGAAGTCGCTCTCGGCCGGCACGTTGTAGTGGAAGACATCGATGGTGGCCACGGTGCTCGCCCTTCCGGTTTGCTCTCTTGTAGTTACTCGGAAACTGTAGGAGAGTCAGGGTTGACCTGGAAGAACGCACTTTTCGGTGACTGAGGAACCTGATGGTGACCAAGCAACTGCTCAAGGGCCTGCCCGAGGACGCCGACCTGAGACGCGCGGACTCCCTGGCGCGGGAGATCTTCTCGGACGTTGCCAACAAGTGGGCGTTCCTGATCATCGAGGCACTCGGCGAGCGCACCCTGCGCTTCAGCGAAGTGCGGAACGAGGTCGAGGGCGTCAGCCACAAGATGCTCACCCAGAACCTGCGCATGCTGGAGCGCAACGGCCTGGTCTACCGGAAGGTGTACCCCACCGTGCCGCCGCGGGTCGAGTACACCCTCACCGAGCCGGGCCGGGCCCTGCGCGCCACGGTCGACGCCATATGCGGCTGGACCCACCAGTACCTCGGTCACATCGAGGACGCGCGCCGTCACTTCGACGCCTGACGGGCGCACGGCACCACCCTCTCGTTGGCGGTTCCTTGGCCGATCTCGAGTCGGTGGCCACCAACTCGGCCTGCGCTGCACCTGATTTCGGGCTGCCGAGCCGTCCCCATGCACTGCGGCCCTTCCTCGTGAACAGCCACGAGCTTCGAGATCACCAACTGCTGCCCGAACCGGTAGGCAAAAGCTGCTGCTTGAGGTGCACGAGCCGTGAGGTCACCGATGGATCACGAGGCCGTTAGGTCACCGATGGATTCCGAGAACAGGCCGGAACGACTGTTCGATCATGAGGGAGATGAGGGAGATGAGGGAGATGACGCATACGGCACACGCGACGCCCGCGCCCGAGTGGGTCCTGAAGTTCATGAATGCCATCGACACGTTGGAGTTCGATGAAGGCTTCGCGCCGCTGACCGAGGACACCGACATGTTCTTCGGCACCGCACACGTCCACGGCGTCGAAGCCATCAAGGCGTTCTTCGTCAAGATCGACGGGCCGCTGATCATCACTCACAAGATCCTGGAATTCTGGGCCACGGGCGACGGCGTCCGTCTCCTGCGCGGAGAGGCCACCATGGCCAAGAAGACCGAACCCGACCGCGTGGTCCGCGCCCCGTTCATGCACATCTTCTACCTCGCCGACGAGGAGACGATCCGCGTCCGTGAACTGCGCATCACCGCAGGACCACTGCAGACCGACACGGTGATGTGACCGACTTCCACCAGTCGTTGCTGCCGCTGGCCGCCTCGACCTCGACCTCGCCGGGGATCGCACCAGTCGACTGCCGCACGAGAGACGGCTGAGGGGGTGCCACGCGATCAAGCGGCACCCCCCGTGCTGCGAGGTCCGTTGCCGCGGCGGCCGCGCAGCAGCCGGAACTCCCGTCGGAAGTACCGCGGTTGCTCACTGGTGGATCCCCGGCTCCGGTTCCCGGTCACCGGTACCCGGCCCCGACGCCTTCACGAGCACCTCTCCGGCGGCCGTCCGCACGTAGAGCACCGACCGCCCGGACCGCCGGCGCGCCACCAGCCCCGCGTCCAGCAGCACCCGCAGGTGCCGCCCCACCGACCCCAGCCCCTGTCCGGTGACGGCGACCAGCTGGGTCGTGCTCATGGGAGTCCCGAGCAGCACCAGCAGTCCGGCCCGCGCCGTCCCGATGAGTGCCCCGAGCCCGGCCGGGACGGGGCGCCGGGCGTGGTCCTCGGCGAGCACCCCGAGACACGGGTACACGACGGCGTACCGCTCCCGTTCCTCCCACGACACCCATCCGGCCCTCGGCGTCACCGGCATGAACATCAGCTCGGCCCCGGCGGCGATCTCCCGCGGCGGATAGGCGTTCAGGTTGACCTGGAACCGGCTCTCCCCGAGCCACCGGATCCCGGGCCGAAGAGAGTCCAGCACCGCTGCCCAGCCGCCCTGGCTCACCTGCGCGGTCCGCGCGACCATGTCGGCCTCCAGGACGCGCCGCCGACGCTCCCAGTACGGTCGTACGGTCTGTTCCCAGACGTACGTCAGGAGCGCGGTCGCCCGCTCGGGAAGGTCGTCCCGCTCCAGGGCGGCGGGGAGCGGACCCCGCAGGGAAACGCGGAGGTCGGCGCGCGCCGCTCCGGCCCCGGCCGCCCGCACCCGGGACACGGTCTCCTCGAAGCTCTCCCCGACGCACGAGGTGGGGCAGATGAAGTCGGCGATCCAGGACGTGCCGAGTGCCGCCCGGACCAGCAGCGCGGTCACCGGGTCGGCCGCGAGGCGCGCGCGGTAGCCGGGCAGGTGCGCGCGCAGCCAGGTCTCCTCGCCGGGATGGGCGCCGGTCCCCGCGTGCAGCAGTTTCAGGCTCGCGAAGGTCTCGGCGAACGGCGAGAGCACGAAACGGCTGCGGGCGAGGGTGTCGGTGTCGATCTGCCAGAGGCCCATGCGTACGACCTTTCGCGTGTCGGCGAAACAATAAACACGACCCCCGGCCGCTCCGAGACTTCGACGCATGCGCAGCTACCGCTCCCTGTTCCGCACCGCGGAGTTCACCCCGTTCCTGCTCTCCTTCGCCGTCTTCGCCGCGGCCCAGACGATCGGCAGCCTGGCTCTCGGCACGCTGGTCTTCCGGGCCACCGGCTCCCCCCTCTTGTCGGCGGTGAGCATGTTCGGCCCGCAGCTGGCGCAGTTGGCGGGCGCCGCGTTCCTGCTCTCGGGCGCCGACCGCCTGCCCCCGCGCGCGATCCTTTCCGGCCTCGCCCTCGCCTTCGCGGCCGGCACGGCGGTGCTGGCGCTGCCCGGCCTGCCGGTCCGGGCGGTCTTCGCCGTCGTACTCCTGCAGGGCCTGGTCGCGTCGCTGGGCGGGGGAGTGCGCGGGGGACTGCTGAACGAGATCCTGTCCAAGGACGGCTATGTGCTGGGGCGTTCGGTGTACAACATGCTCTGGGGTCTGACGCAGGTGGCCGGGTTCGCGACGGGCGGCGCCCTGCTGGCGCTCCTGTCCCCGCGGACCTGCCTGCTCCTCGCGACGGCGCTGTACCTCACGTCGGCCCTCGTCACCCGCCTGGGCCTCACGGCCCGCGCACCGCGCTCCGCCGGCCGCCCATCCGTCTCGGCGACCTGGCGCACCAACGCCCTCCTGTGGTCGTCACGCTCCCGCCGCCTGACGTACCTGGGCCTGTGGGTCCCCAACGGCCTGGTAGTCGGCAGCGATTCGCTCTACGTCTCCTACGCCCCCGGAGCCGCCGGCACGCTGTACGCGTGCGGGGCACTGGGCATGTTCGTGGGCGACATGGCGGTGGGCCGGCTGGTACCGCCCGCGGCGCGCCCTCGGCTCGCGACTCCGCTGCGCCTGCTGCTGGCGATTCCCTACCTGTTCTTCGTCCTGCAGCCGGGAGTGCCGCTGTCGGCCCTGGCCGCCACCGTCGCCTCCGTCGGTTTCGCCGGGAGCCTGGTCCTGCAGGAACGCCTGATGTCCCTCACCCCCGACGACCTCGCAGGCCAAGCCCTCGGCCTGCACGCCACCGGCATGGCCGCCCTCCAGGGCCTCGGCGCCGCCCTCGCGGGCACGCTGGCCCAACTGACCTCCCCGGCCACGGCGATGACGTTGATGGCGGCCGGATCGGTCACCGTCACCCTTGCCCTCGCGGCGTGGGGAAGGCGCGAGGAACGACGGTCCGCCGTCACCGGCACACGTGCGGGAGCTCCGTCGGCGCCTGCCGCCGCGGACCAGTGAGCCTTCTCCGGAGATTCCCTCGGCCGTCGTCGGCGACCTTGCGTTTCCGGTCCGATGGCACTGCGGACGGGCCGGGGTCTGCTGGAGCGAGAGCGGGAGCTGCCTACGTGGTCGAGGTCCTCGGGCGCGAACACCGGGCCGAGAACGCGCCGTACCCGACGGCGGGCGCCTCGTCCCCTCAGTCGCCGCTCGTCACTGCGACCCCGCGGCCACCAGCGTCTCGGTGAGGGGTTCGAGCTCGGCGACCAGCTCGTCGAGCTCGGCGGGGGACAGGGCGTCGTACGGCGGGGCGGCGAGCTCGTCGGTGAGGGCTTCGATGCGTTGCTTGGTCTCGCGGCCGGCGTCGGTGAAGCGGCCGTCGGTGTCGACGAGCCCGCGCTCGCGCAAGCCGTCCATGACCGCGGCCAGCCGCTCCTTCGGCAGGTGATGGAGGCGCCCGAACGACTCCGGCGGGTGGATGCCCTTCGCCAGCGCGTCCAGCACGTGGGCCTCCGCGCCGCCGATGCGCGCGCCGACGAGAGCGGCGACGTGCCCGTCACAGCGGTGCTCGCGCAGCATGGTCGCGGAATGCCACAGCCGGGCGACCGGGTCGCTCGGCACCGGAAGGGCGCGCATCCCGGCGTACATCACCCGGCCTTCCGTGGGCGCGTTCGTCGCGGCTTTGGTGGTCAGGTCGGCGGCGCGCACCAGGCCCGGGGAGCCGGCCAGCTCGTCGCCGAGGATCCGCCGTACGGAGGCCGCGCTGCCCCGCTCCCGCGCGGCGACGGACGCCTCGGGCGGGATCGTCTCCCACGCGCTCGGGATGTGCCGCGCGGTCTCCCCGTCGGCGAAGCTGTAGAAGGCCGCGTGCACGACCTGCGCCGGCACCCGCCCCAGCGGCGCGGCGCGGCTGGCGAAGTAGCCGTCCCAGTAGGTGCGGTGGCCGAGCGCGGCCAGCTCCTCGTTGCACTCGTCGGCGAAGTAGGTGACCAGGCAGATCGGCTCCAGGAGCTCGAACATGCGGCGGGCGGTGTGCGTCATGGCCCCCATCATGCCTGCGGTCGCGCCCCGTGGAGCGGTACGGGCCGCTGGATCAGTTCCTGGGTGCGGCAGCCGGACCTCCGACCCTCCGGTGGCTCGACGAGATCCTGATCAACGGCCGGCAGCATGGCGCTACGCCCGGCCGGAGTGACGAGACCAGGTCTGTGCCGAGCCGCCCCTCCAGGACATTCCGTTGGAGGACGGTGCTGTCCCGCGCCGCGATGAACGGTTCTCGCCTGTCCGGGAACGGCCGCTACTGCGAGACTCATGCCTCGCACCGGCACCGGAATCCCTCGACCACCCGGTCGCGCGCAAGGGTGCGCGGGATGTTGCACCGGAACGGACAGGTGCCCTTGTGGTGAACGCGGTGGCGGGCCCGGGGGCGCCTTCAGGATGTGCTGGTCTGCTTGTTGTCGGCCCTGCGGCCGGTGTAGGGGGCGTTGGGGGCGGGCCAGTCCAGGCACAGAACGGTGGCGTCGTCGCGTGGGTCGTGGTTCGAGAGTTCCAGGACGGTTTCGGTGAAGAGGCGCACGGCGTCGCGGGGGTGCCAATCGCCCGTCTGCCCGAGCAGGTTGCCCAGGTCGGCTTCGGTCCCCCGGGGCTCCAGCATGCCGTCGGTGAGCAGGAGCAGCCGGTCGCCTTGACGCAGGTCGAGGCTCTGGAGGCGGTAGCCCGGGTTCGGAGTGACGCCGAAGGGCAGGTCGACCAGGGGAGTGAGCTCCTCGACCTGCCCGTCGCGCAGGCGCAGCGGCCAGACGTGGCCGGCGTTGACGAAGGTGGTCTGGCCCGTGTCGAGATCGAGGCGCAGCAGTTGTCCGGTGGCCATGACCTGGCCACCGTGCCGGATGACGGCCTGGCGTACCTGTTCCGACTGGGCGTCGAACGCCTGATGTGCTCGGTCGGCGTAGTCCGCGACGGCCTGGTGGGCATCCTGGGCCTGGTCGAGAAGGCTGCTGCCGGCCCGGCGGGCGTTGCGCAGGGCTCCGACGACCATGGTCGCCAGCAGAGCCGCCTGTACGTCGTGCCCCATGGCGTCGGTGAGGGACAGGTGCAGGGCATGACGATCGAGCGTGTAGTCGAAGGTGTCCCCGCCGATGTCGGCGGCCGGCTCCATTGCTCCGGCGACGATGAACCGGCCGGTGTCGCAGGTGAAGGAGTCGGGGAGCAGACGGTGCTGGATCTCGGCGGCCAGCGACAGGCGTGTGGTGCGACGGCCCCATTCGTACAGATCGGTGAAGCGTCGATTGACGATCACTACGTAGGCGAGCGCATGGGCGGCATCGACGATGAGTTGCCTCGTCTGGTGGTCGGGGCGGTCAGGTACCGTCAGCTCCAGCAGGCCGATCGCATCCCCGCGGTCGGACACCGGCGCGATGACCTGGACGAGGCCCGCTCCGCCCGCTCCCGACCCCTCGACGCTCGCCACGTGGACCTGCTGGGAACGGACCACTCGCTCGTAGACCGAGCCGCGCAGCTGGATCCGCCGCGGCTGTGTCGGCCCGCCCTCCGCGGCGGCCCCGGTCAGCCGTACGACGGCCTTGCCGCCGAGGTCCGTGATCAGGAAGGACACCTCGGTCGCGGCAAGCCTTCTCGCCAGCAGCTGGGCCAGCACGGAGACGGCCGTCTCCGGGGGCGCCGACTCCACTGATCTCAACAACTCGCCCAACCACGCCCGCTCGTCTGCCACGCGGCGTTCCTCCTCGGCGATCTCGACCGACCAGTCGGCGGGTCCCCGGCCAGGACCGCTCGGGACGACATATCCCTCACGGATCGGAGACATTTGTCCATTTATGCGGAGAATATCTCCTTCGTGGCGGTAATGGTTGCAGCGTGGCGGGCCCCGAGTCGGCCGGGGCCGGACGGACCGACCGGATCGCGGTGAGCGTGGATTCCACGGTGTGCCGTGGGCCGGCCCGGCAGCGGCTGCCACGCTGCCTGCGGTGGGCCCGCTGATCCCTGCGCTCAGGAGTGCCACGGCCTGTAGCGGGTGCGCGCCGAGCCCCGGATGTGCGCATGCATGGCGCAACCTCGGCTGACACGGCGCATCGACTCAGGGATCCTGGAGGCGTCCACCGGGGCTCACCGGTCCTTGGCCGGGCGACGAGCTCGGCGGCGGTCCGCCGACGCGGGGGAGATCGTCGTACGTGCCGTACTCGACCTTCTCGACCACGCGGCCGTGTTCCATGACGGTGAGCCGGTCAGGCGGGTGCCGGAGCCGTGCCCGCCGACGATGTCCGGGATCTCTCCGGCCACAGGCTCAGGGAGACGACGTTGACGGCGGGTTGCTCCTTGCCCGGGTACTGGTGGCCCACCGGGTCACCGACGAAGACGATCACGACCGGCGCCGCGTTGCCGATGTCCACGCGTCACACTGCGAGTTCCGTGAGCGAGGCCGGTGTGGGCGGCCGGGCGATCCGGAACACGGCTACACCGCAGGCGAAGGAGTGCGGGAGGCACTCCTTCGCGTCGGGGTGACGCGTTCGGCCGGCTTCGGCGTCAGCTGAGGATGCCGACCCTCCGACGCGCGGTCGAGCCGCGGGGGCGAGCACGCCCCGCGCCTTCGCGCGAGGCCGGGACTGGCGCCCGGCGGCGCTACTCGGCCACGTACGTGCAGCCCGCCCAGACGAACACCTGGAGGGTGTGACCGTCCTGGCGGACGCGTTCCGCCGTCGGTTCGAAATGCTCGTAGCGGTTGCCGCAGAGGAGCTTGAGCGGGGAGGTGGTGTCCGGTACGTAGCGGACCCGCTCCTCGTCTGCGACGTAGGTGGTGGGGCCCCCACGAAGCAGTGCGTTCATTTCGTTCATCAGCATGGTCAACTGCCCTTCTTCGAGCCCGTTCGACTGCGTAACGACCGATGTTCGGGGTGACGATTCGCTGCACGCCATTGGAGCAGGGGCGACGTTCGGGAAATCCCTAAAGCGCCCGGCCCCGGGGAACACCGCCGCGGGTGTGGTCCACCTGAGCCCGACGGCGGCATCCGTGTCCGCCCGGCGGGGCCGAACGATCCCCCATGACCGGGAAAGTCTGGTCATTTCCCCGGGACTTGAGGCGGGGCAGGCCACTGCGGTGGTCCCGGCCGGGCGCGCGCTCTAGTCTCGGCCCGCAGTGCCGTGAGGTGCTGCTCCGCGCCGGTGCCCAGCGAGGCGCACCCTCACAGGCCCAAGGACAGGAGGTACCGCTTTGATCGACGAGTTACTGCCGGAGTCGGTGTCCGCGGCGGAAATCTTCGGCGAGCCGCCGGCAGCGGCGCTCCTGCCGGAGGAGGAACCCCTCGTCTCCCGCGCGGTCGCCAAGCGCACACGCGAGTTCGCGGCGGGCCGCTGGTGCGCCCGCCGGGCGATGGCCGGGCTCGGTTCGCCGCCCGTACCGATCCTGCCGGGACCACGCGGCGAACCGCGCTGGCCGTCCGGGCTCGTCGGTGCCATCACCCACTGCGAGGGATATGCCGCCGCGGTGGTCGCACGGTCCACGGAGGTGCTCGCCCTGGGCGTCGACGCCGAGCCGGCGACGCCGCTGCCGGAGGGGGTCCTGGAGGCCGTGGCGCTGCCCGGGGAGCGCGCCGGACTTCCCCGGACCCCTTACGGTGCACCGCCGTTGCCCTGGGACCGGCTGCTGTTCAGCGCCAAGGAGTCCGTGTACAAGGCGTGGTTCCCGATGACCCGGCGTCCGCTGGAGTTCGAGGACGCATGTCTCTCCTTCGACCCGGACGACGGGACCTTCACCGCGCGGCTGCTGGTGTCCGGGTGGCAGCTGGGCGATTCCCTGCTGACCGGCTTCCAGGGGCGCTGGGCCGTGCGGGCGGGCCTGGTCATGACCGCGGTGGTCGTCCCCGTCGGCCAAGGAGGGCGGACGAGCCCGGCGCCCGGGGCCGGGGCCGCAACGGGGGCAGCGCGGTGACGGGCCGCCGCGCCCGGCCGGCGTGGGCCGGGCACGGAGACCGCTCCCCGCGGGACGGCGCGGGGACGCGCTACGGCCGGGACGTCACTTCGCTGCGCTCTCGGGGTCGAAGAACGCACCGAGGCCCCGCCGCCCGGACACCCCGACCTTGCGGTACACCGACGTCAGATGTTGCTCGACGGTGCGCTGGGTGACGAACAGCTCCTCGGCGATCTCCCGGTTCGTCCCACCGGCCGCCGCCATCCGCGCCACCTGGGCCTCGCTCGGGGTCAGCGACTTGACACCGCTCGAGGTGACTCTGCGGGGGCGGGCGCCGGTGGCCAGCAGCGCGTCGTTGGCCTGGGCGTGCAGCCGGGCGGCACCGAGCGCATACGCGAGATCGAGCCCTTGGCGCAGCGTCTCCCGTGCCGCTTCCGTGCGCCCGCACGCATGGAGGGTGGAGCCGTAGTCGACCAGCGCATACGCCCGTTCGAGCCGCGCCGGGGAGCCGTCGAGGACGGACAGCGCTTCCTCCAGCATGCTCAGCTTGCCGGCACCGCTCTCCGTCGTGGCGAGGAGCCGCAGACCGGCGCCCAGTGCATCGTTCAGATCCCCCTCGCGGGCCCGCTCCACGGCCTCCTCCGCGAGCTCCCGGGCGGCCGCCGGCGCCCCCAGGGCGAGGTGGGCACGTCCGGCCCAGAACCACCAGGACGACACGGCAGGACTCGTCCGGGTCCACTGGCCCTGCCGTCTGCCGGCCTCCAGGAGGTCCACCAGTGCCCCCTTCGGATCCTGCCGGGTGAGCCGCAGCCGCCCCCTCGCGCACAGGAACTCGTTCCACTGCCAGGTGTCCAGGCTCGTCGCCGGGAAGGCCTGCGCGGCCGCCTCATCGGCGCCGGCGAGATCACCGGAGTCGATCAACGCATGGATCTGCGTCGCGACGGGCAGCGCCAGGGTGCGGCCCCAGTGGCTGGGCGGCACCACATTCAGCGCCGACCGGGTGGCCGCCAGCGCCTCGGACAGCGCCCCCAGCCGGTACTGCGCCTCGGCCCGCAGCGCCTGGCACAGGCCGAACAGCAGCAGCCGCTGACTCTGCCGGGTGGCGTCGATGACCCGCTGATAGGCGGCATCCGCCTCGCCCGGCAGTCCCGCGTACAGCAGGGCCGTCGCCGCCGTGGTGAGGAAGAACGGCGAGTCGACACCGGGCACGCTGCTCTCCAGCACCCGGCGGGCCGCGGCGGCCGACTCCTGGGCCCGGTCCGCGCGCACCGAGCACAGGCCGGCCCCCGCGGCGATCAGGGCCCGCTCACCGGGGGTGTTTCCGGGCCTGCTGATGTCGAACGGATACTCCCGCAAGGTCACGGCCAGGCTCTTCAGGTCCTCGGCCGACGCCATCAGCCGCTGCCCCTCCAGAAGGCGCTGCAGATCGGCGTCGCGGACCGTCGGCGCCTGCTCGGCGAGCAGCCGCACGGCCTGGAGGGACTGCCCGCTGCGGACCAGGCCGCTGGCCAGCGAGCTGAGCAGACGGAAGCGCAGCGACGGCTCATGGACATGCTCCAGGGCCGCCTGCAGATGCCGGACGCTCGCCTGCGGGTCCACGCCCGCCTCGGCCAGCCCCAGCTCCACGAGGACCAAGGTGTCCTCGGGCGGCTGCCCCTGCGCGGGAAGACAGCGCCGCAGCAGATCCACGGCCAGTGCCGGCGCGCCGCGGAACGTCGCCTCCCGGGCGGCCTCCCGCAGCACGGCCACCGCCCAGTCCTCGGTGGCCGGCCGGTCGGTCAGCAGCAGATGACCGGCCACCTGCTCGGCACGGGCCCCCGCGTCCAGCAGCAGACGGGCCGCGTGCCGGTGCGCCTCCGCAAGCTGCCCGGGCGGCAGGTCCGCCACGATGATTTCCCTGATCACCCCATGATTGAAGGACCATCTCCGGCCGTCGTCGACCTCCGAGACCAGTCCGTTGGCCCGCAGCGCCCGCAGCGCGGCCAAGTGGGTCGCGTCGTCCAGTCCGGCCAGCCGTGCGCACACCTCCGGCAGGGCGTCGTCGCCCATCACGGCCAGTGCGCGGGCCGCCGCCGAGGCGGACTCGGGCTGACTTCGCAGGACGGCCCGCACCGCCTCGTGGAGGAAGGCACCGTCGTGCGCGCTGATGTACTGCAGACCGTCGACCGTCGGCGGCCGGCCGCCGAGCCGCAGGACGGTCAGCAGGGAGTGGACGAGCAGGGGGTTGCCGCCGGTGATCGCCAGACAGGCTTCGTGGAACTCGTCGTCCGCCTCATGGCCGAACACGGTCTTCACCAGCCGGCCGATCCCGCGGCAGGTCAGCGGGCCGGGCCGCAGCACCCGGCAGAGCGGCTGTCCCGCGATGTCACCGAGGAGCGCGGCGTCCGTCGCCTCGTCGCCGGTGCGCTGGGACAGCACCAGCGCGACGGGCAAGCCCTCGATCCGGCGGGCGAGGTGGGTCAGGAAGCGCAGCGACGCCATATCGGCGCAGTGCGCATCGTCGACCACGATCACGAGCGGCGCCTCCGCCGCCAGATTGCAGGTGAACCAGTACAGCCCGTGCAGCACGGCGTACGACATGTCCTCGGTCGGGACCATGACGTCGCCCGGGAGCGTCTCACCGCTCAGCGCCTGTGCGGCCGTACGGGCACTGCACGCCAGCAGCCTGGTGAGCTGCGGTGCGTCGGCGGTGGCCAGCAGCGGTTCGAAGAGCTGGCGCACGACACCGAACGGGAAGTCGCGTTCCAGCGCGTCACCGCGGGCCTCCAGCACCTGCAGACCCTCGGTGGGGAGAGCGGAGAGCATCCTGTGCAGCAGCAGGCTCTTCCCGATGCCGACGACGCCCTCCAGGAGCGCGATACCGCCTGACCCGGCGCGGGCGTCCTGCACGAGAGCGGAGAGGGAGGACAGCTCCTCCTCACGATTGACGAGCGTCAACCGGTCCCGCTGGCATTCGAACGCGTCGGTGGGTATCCCGTCGGTCATCGGGAGTCTCCTCTGTCCGCACTTGCACCCGGCACGGTCGTGCCGGGCAGTCCCCTGCGGGCAGGAGCGCAGCATCCGGACGGCTGCCGGCCGTCGGCCGGTCCGCTCCCGGGCAGGCCCCGCGTGGTACGCGGCGGCGCCCGTGCGCACAGGAATGCTGCCTGTCCATGGCTGTGTCCTTGGCCTCTCCCCGTAGGGGCGCTGTCTTCAGTTTCTCCTATATGCGGTGAGCGGGAGACCTCCGGGGGTGCCCGGGCGGCGAAGTTTCGGCGAAGATCTTCCCGGGTCCGGGTGGGCGCCCTGCCGGAGCACGCCATCCGGCCGATCCTGCGCCGGGACGTCTCCGGCCGGGGGCATGCGTCGCGCCGGTGACGCAGGCCCGGGCGACAGCGCCTGTCCGGCTGAGTTGACTCTAGCCCGACGACCCGGTCGGCAGTGAGACCCGTGCACCGTGTGACTCGGCGGACGGTGCGGACGGATGAGACGCGCTGCGGCCGGGAGCCGTTCGGTGGGTACGGCCAGGACATCGTCACCGGCTCCGCAACGTCGCTGCCGGCGGCCCGCTTTCCGGGAGCGCCGGGCCCGGTGGATCCTGCGGCAGGTCCGGGTGGGTGCGGCGGTCAGCACGGGGGCGCGCAATGATACTGACGCTACGTCAGCCAGCGTTGGCCGCTTGGGTGGACGGGCCGATTCCCCGGTGCGCCGCCGCCCGGCGAGGCAACGCCGGCTCCGTGAGGAAGGGGATTGTCCTCACGGAGCCGGTGCGCGTCAGGCCGGAGGCGTGCACCGGCCTTCGTCGCCATCCCAGCAAGGCTCTCGGAGCGCGGGGGCTCGGGTTCCGAGAGCCGCATCGGCGACATCTCCATCCTCGCCAACGGCAGTTGAGGAATTCCCTATACCCGAGGAGGGATTCCGGGTTCCCGGGCGGGGAGGAGGAGCGGCGGCCCCGATGCACGGAACAACGGAACAGGGGTGCCGGATGCCAGAAAGGGCGCCCCATCGGGGACGCCCCACTGTGCTGCCGGCCGTGCTGAGCCCTATGAGGCCCGGGAGTTCGGCAATGCCGGCGCGGTCCGGGCGCCGGAGGAGGCCGGCGGTGTACGAGGTGCCGCGGCCTCGGTGCGGGCGGCCGCGGCGCGCTGCCGTGAAGAGTCCGCCCGGCTGCCACGGCCGCCACGGCCGCGCCGGTTGTCGGCGTCCTTCACGAACTCGGGGAGGACCCTGGGCGGCCAACTGCCAATGGTGAGCATCCCCATGGAGTGTGCCCGGGCGACCAGCGCGGCGCGGTTGGGTGCCTTGAGCCGACGCAGCATCAGGCCGACGTGATACTCCACGCCCTGCCTGCTGAGGTAGAGCCGGGCGGCCAGCTGCACCGTGGAGGCGCCGCTCGCGACGCCTTCGAGGATCTGCGCATCGAGCTCGGTGAGCAGCTGTCTGCGGCCGGCCGGCGCGTCGTCCTGGCGGGTGAGCGAGGCCGAGTCGTCGTCGGGCCGGACGACCACGACGAAGGACGGTGCGTGTCCCGGTTCGCTCCGCACCGCTATGCCGGTCAGTTCGCCCGAGAACGGCACCTCCTCGCCACGGATCCCCACCATCCGTTCCACGAACCGTGTGCGCTGCCCCTCGGCCAGGCGGGCGAAGTGCCGGTTCAGCAGCCCGGGAGCGCTGGGGTGCAGAAGCGAGTAGAGGCTGCGGCCACAGGTTTCGGTGGAGTCCTGGCCGAACAGCCGGAAGAACTCCGCGTCGGCGGCCACGATCGCCAGGGTGGCGTCGAGACTCGCCATACAGGCCTGTTGGTGGTCGAGCGGGCGCCGCCCCGCCCCGGTGGCGGGTTGGTCGGGCGCACGCGGGGTGCGGGGGGCCGGGGCGTGAGCCGCCGCCAGAGGCATCGGGTCGGCGTAGTGCTGGGATGTCAAGGGAGCTACCGTCTTTCTGCGGTCGACGCACCGGGAAATCCGACGGCCGAATGAGGCATTGGTCGTCCTCGCTCCTTCGGTCTGCGGAGCGAAGTGCCTTTCTTTGCATTGGTATTCCGCTGTTCCGAGACTAGGAACGCCGCCTACCGAGAGTCAACGCGACATGTGGCAGTTGGCAAAACACTGTGGTGTCCCGGTGCGGTGGTTCGGTATCAATACGGTGCGGTAGCAATAACTCTTGGTCATGACGGGATTGTTGAGAGAGGCCGGCGCCGTCGAGCGACGCCGGCCGGTACCACAAAGACGAGGACGTGCCGGATCAATCAGATGCTGCCGTGCGGAGTCAGTAAGGCGCCGCCGCGCCGGGCGAGTCGGACTGCCGGTCGAGTTCTCCCAATGCGGTGACGAGATGTACTCGCCCGGGAATTGACATCTTGCGGTAGCAATTCGTCAGATGCTTTTCCACTGCGCGGCACGTGATGTTCAGCTCGCCGGCGATCACCTGGTTCGTCCGCCCCGAGGCGGCCAGCTCGGCGACCTTCCGCTCCGACGGGGTGAGCTGACCGCGGGTGGCCTCCGGGTCCGGCGGCGCCCCGGCGAGCAGTTCCTCCGCCCGGCGGGCCAGCCAGGGGGTGTCACATTCGACGGCCTCCGTGTAGGCCTGATGCAGTGCCGCGCGGCCACGGGCGTCGGCCGGGCCGAGGCGCTCGCCGAGATCCAGCAGGGCCTGGCACAGCTCGAAGCGGTTGGCGGACATGTGCAGGACGTCCACCGCTTCTCTCAGCACCTCGGTGCTGCCCGGGCCCTCGACCATATGGCCGTACACGCGCAGCGCCCGGCCGAGCGGCCCCGGCGCACCCCAGGCCCGGGCCCGTTCCACCTCCAGCGCGCTCAGCTCCCGTGCCTGTGTGCGCTCGCCGAGGTAGAGGTGCAAGAACGCGGCGGCCGAGGCCCAGGGGAGCAGCGCCGGATTGAGCCATCCGCACTGTTCCAGACGGCGTCCGGCGTCCAGGAAGCAGCCCAGCGCGGCGTCCAGATCGCCCTTCCGCGCCGCGCTCTGCCCCTTCAGCATGGCCAGCCCCGACCACACGTAGGGGTCGTCCTCCGCCCGGTACTTGACGGCGAGCAGCCGGTCGGCGAGCTGGTTGTCCCCGGTGAGGATCGCGCAGGTGGCGAGGGTCATGGAGGACACGGTGAAGACCTCTTCGTGCCTCTCCCCGGCCAGCTCGAAGGCGGCCACCGCCTGCTGCTTGGCCTGGGTCAGCCGGCCACGGGCCAGCGAGACGAGCGCCTGCTCGGTGCCGATCAGGGCCTGCTCCACGCGCGTCTGCCGGCCCACCGCGTTCTCCTGGACCGCGTCGAGCCAGGAAGCCAGCCCGTCGACGGAGTCCGCGGCCACGAGGCTGGCCACCACCAGCGGCATGGTGGTGTGCACATGCGCGGGCAGGGCCGGCTCGCGCTCCAGGACGCGGTTCGCCAGCGGCGCCACCTCATGGGCCGGCAGTGCGTTGGAGAACGTCACGGCACCGATGAGCGGAGCGAGCAGTTCCCGCTCGGCCACGGTGTCCGTCTTCGGCTCGGGGCCCAGACCGACGAGACGGGCCACGGAGTCGGCCAGTTGCTCCGGATCCGACAGCGCCGACTGCCGGATGCGGGCCTCCAGGCGCAGTGCCAGCTCCCGGTCCGGTCCCTGCAGCCGGTCCCCGGGCCCCAGCGCGTCCGCTGCCTCGTGCAGCAGCTCGTGGACGGGCAGCAGCGTCGAGGAGTACACGCTGGGCGCCAGCCGCACCACGGCCTGGGCGCGCTGTACGGGTCCGTCGCACAGCAGAACGGCCTGGGCGATGTGCCGCACGGACGCGTACGGGGCGAAGCTGCGTTCCGACGTGGCCAGGTCGATCAGCAGATCCGCCCGGTCGTCGGCCGGTGAGCAGTCCATCAGCGCCCGCCGCAGGTAGCCCGCGGCGACCTCGGGTGCGCCCCTGCGCTGCGCGGCGCCGGCCGCCGCACGCAGCACCTCGTTGGCCCAGGTGTAGGTCGGTGTCGTCAGGGCCATCAGATGCCTCGCCACCTGCTCGGGCGGCCGGCCGGCCCGGTGCAGCAGCTCGGCGGCGAGCGCATGGATGGCGGTCCGTTCCACCGGGGGGATGCCCTCCGCCACCGCGGTCCGCACGAGGGAGTGGACGAACCGGGGGCTCTGCATGCCGGTGGTCAGGCCGAGATCCGTCAGCTGCCGCAGGGCGTGGTCCCGCCCGGCGGAGTCCACCTCGGCCAGCCTGCTCAGCAGCTCGGGGTTCGTGGCGTCGCCGAGTACGGCCACCGCCCAGGCAACCCTTTTGACCTGCTCCGATTGCGCGTCCAGGCGGAGCAGCAGCCGGTGTTGCAGCGAGGCCGGCCGGAGCGCGCCCACCGCCTCGGCGTTCTCCGCGGCCGGCTGGAGGCTCCGGGGCTCCGCATCCGCCAGAAGGCAGCTCAGGATCAGGGGATTGCCGCCGGTGGACCGGTGGCAGGCCGCCGTGAACGCCTCGTCCGGCGGTTCCCCGTAGTGCCGCCGGATCAGCTCGCGGGTGTCGTGCAGGGCGAGGTTCCCGGGGCGCAGGATGTGCGTGGCCTGTTCGACGACGTCCTGGACGGCCGGATGCCCGGTGAAGGTGTCGCCCTCGCGTACGGCGCACGCCAGCAGTACCGGCAGGCGGGCCGCCCGCCCGCTCAGGTGCCGCAGCCACCGGAGGGTCGCCGGGTCCGCCCACTGCAGCTCGTCGACGAGCATCAGAACGGGCTGGTCGCGGGCCATGTTCTCGATGATCGCGGTGAGGCCGCCCAGAACGCTCTCCGACGGTCCGGTGCCGCCGGGCCGGTCGGCGTCCAGCGCGCTGCGCGCATGACCCGCGGCGCCCGAGGTCCATCGCTCCCTCGTCTCCGGCGGGGCCTGCCGCAGCGCCGGCTCCAGGAGCTGGCGGGCCGCGCCGAGGGAGAAGCCCCGCTCCATCGGGGCCGCGCTCGCCCGCAGGTGCTGGGCTCCCTGCGCCGCGCCGAGTGCACCGATGCCGTCGAGGAGGGCTGATTTGCCCACCCCCAACGGACCGCTGACCAGGACCAGAGCACCCCGCCCGCTCCTCAGGGCGGTGTCTGTCAGGTCCAGTTCAACTTCGCGGTCCAGCAACATCAGGTTCAGATCCCTTCAGACCGCGGGCTGTTGTCGCGGCGGCGGGTGCCGAAGGTGTCGCACGCTGCGCGGCCGAGCGGGGAGCGGCACCGGGGGTTTCCCGGCCGCGCCCCCGTCGGACTTCGGGGCACAGGGTGCGTACGGCTACGGACGTGCCGACGTGAGTGGCGCTGGAGGAGGGGCAGGAAGTGCAAAAATCCGGCTGGGCAGTGCGGTCGAGGCAGCCTGCTGGGTTTCTGTCGCTCACGCCGAGCGCCCGGCGTGGATTGCGGTGAGCTGGTTTCTGCTGTTGCTTCCTGTCGGTCTTCACCTTCCAACGGCGGTGCGGTTCACGGGTATTTCGTATTCGCTGCGTTCAAGGTTGCCACATCGTTCTGAGAACCCCTTCTTAGGGGCGTGGAACGGGTGGTCCCGGCGGCAATCGAAGGAAGGTTCTGGCGGATCCGGGAAGGGCTGGAAGGAAATACTCGGCGGTAGCCTCTCCCGGGAAAGGGATTTGACTGCGAACGGCGTCCGTCATGAAATTTTTCGCGGGGGCCGGGACGCGGTGCGGCGTCGGGCTCCGAGTGGCGCCGGCACCATGGATCGCACGGTGGCGGCAAAGCAGAATTCCGCGAGGAGACTGCCGGGCCGTAACGGTGTGACCAATGTTACGCACCCATCTCCGGTGTATTGCGAGGGCCTTGAGGAGAATCTGAGGCTTCTCCTTCGCCGGCGGTGGCCCCGGCTCGTGGCCGGGACGGGCCGGTCCGGCCGCCGCGCCGAGGGGTGGTGAACGGGCAGCCGGAACGAACCTCTCAGTCGTGCCTGTCCGGCTGTCCGACAAGTTCACGACGCATCGTCGAACTCCAGGTGAGAGGCGTCAACCGGACCAACGTCCTTCTCTGCGCCGCCAATGGTCCCCTCTTGCATCGATGCAGGTCGTGGCTGGTTCCAGGGGCTTCGGGCGATCGAGTTCGGCCACTCTTCTAGGGAAAAGCTCAGAAGTTCCCCCCTTGTCGTTGACGCGTTTCGCGGGGCGACCACAGGATGCGACGCATGGTCGACCTGGACAGCAGGACAGCACGGGTGCCCTCTCGGCGCGTCAATGCGATGGAGGTCGTGCTGCGTGACCTGCGTGGCGCCATCGAGCGGGGCGACTACGTGGTCGGGGACAAGCTCCCCTCGGAGGCGGAGCTGGGGCAGCGCTTCGAGGTGAGCCGCTCCGTCGTCCGCGAGGCGCTCCGCGCCATGCAGGCCATGGGGCTGACGGCCTCCCGCGCGGGCAAGGGGACATACGTCGCCTCGCCGGGAGCGACGGAGAATCCCACCTTCGGCGCGTACTCCTCGCGCGACCTCGTCGAGGCCCGGCGGCACGTCGAGATCCCGGTCGCCGCCTACGCCGCCACCCGGCGCACCCGGGACGACCTCGATCTCCTCGAGGGGCTGCTCGTACGGATGGAGCGGCAGACCGACACCACGGCCTGGGTCGCTCTGGACACCCTGTTTCACATCTCCATCGCCCAGTCGGCCGGAAACCCGGTGTTCCGCAAGGTCATTGAGGAGATCCGGGATGCCCTGGCCCGGCAGTCCACCTTTCTCGACATGCTGGCCAGGGACCGCCGCGAGCAGTCGAACCGGGAGCACCGCGCGATCGTCGAGGCGATCGTCGAGCACTCCGAGGAGGGGGCCGAGCGGGCCATGACCGCTCACCTCGACCATGTCGAGTGGGCACTGACCGCCATCGTCCGGCAGGACCGCACCGGCAGCGGAAGCGCCGCCCTGCCCGCCACCCCGGGCTGCCGGTGCGCGGGGACGCCGACGGTCCCGGAACCCGCAGGCCCCTGACGGTGGCCCCCTGACCGCGGATCGCTGACCAGTGCCGGTCGGCCGCCGATGCCGTGCGTCTCGTGGGCGCGAGGCGCCTGACAAGTCTGCGCGCGGGAACCGGATCACGCTGCCTCGGGCCGAGGTAGGCACCGCCACCAGCATGTTCCGGCCCGCACCGGACCGAAGACGCTTCTTGCTTGCCTATGCTACTTTTTGCTCGTGAGTGCGAAGAGGGTGAGTGAGCACGGCGGGCGGACCTTCACCGAGGAGGCCAGGCGCGCCCAGATCGTGCGGGCGGCCATCGACACGGTGGCGGAGCACGGCTACCCCAGCACCTCGTTCAGCAAGATCGCCCAACGGGCCGGCCTGAGCAGCACGGGCATGATCTCGTACTACTTCGCCGGCAAGGCCGAGCTCTTCGACGAGGTGGTGGCCACGGTCCTGCGGGCCGCCGAGGAATTCGTCGGGCCCCGCGTACAGCACGAGCAGACCTACCGGGCGAAGCTCCGCGTCTACATCGAGTCCAATCTCGACTTCATGGCGAAGTACCCCGGTCACACCCTCGCCCTGGCCGAGATCATCCTCGGCACCCGTGACCGGGACAACGTCCCGGTCGGCGCCATCAACCAGGCCACCGCGTCCATCGACGCGCTCGTGGACTGTCTGGACAAGGGGCTGGCCGCCGGGGAGTTCGCGGACGTGGAGCCCCGGGTGATGGCCGTGGCCATCCGCGGGGCCATCGACAACACCCTGCGGCACCACATGCTCACCCCCGGCGTCGACCTCGAAACCTACGGCAGGCAGCTCGCCGACATCTTCGACCGGGCCACCCGGTCCGTCGCCTGAACGGCACCCGGCAGCTCCGCTCCGCATTCTCCACGTGCGCCGGAAACGCAGCGGACACCGGTACTCCGGGCTGCCCCGGAGTACCGGCCCCGAACCCCTCCGGCCCGGCTACGGCAGCGTTCTCATCCCCGCGATCAGGGTCCTGGCCTGCACATTCAGATGGTGGCTGTACTTCAGCAGCTCATTGACCTGACGTAGCGTCACCCATCGGAAGTCCTCGGGCGCCTCGGTCGGGAAGTCCTCGTCCACCTCGATGATCAGGTAGCGACTACGGGCATGGCGGAAGCGGCCGCCCTCCTCCGACAGCACGGCATCGAACAGGGTCCGCTCCGGACGGCGTTCCCGGACGACATCGAGATACCGGGGACGGTCACCCGCGGGCAGCGCCGCATAGCTCTCCGGCGTGCACTGCACGGTGGGCCCCAGCTCCAACACATCCAGGAACCCCGGCTCGACCCGGGCACTGAGCAGCGCGTGCGGCACCCCGCCGATCCGCTTCACCAGCAGCGCGGCCATCCCCAGCCCGTGCGGTTCGAGCAGCGGCTGCGACCAGGCCGGAACCTCCCGGCGGTGCGAGCGGACATCGACGGCGACGATACTGAAGAAGCGCCCGCTCTCATGCGAGATCGCCTCCTCCGAGCGGCGCCACCCCTCCGCCTCGCGCAGCGGCAGCGGCTCGGTGGTGATCTCGTGCCGGGCCCGTCGCGCGGTGACCCAGCTGCGGATCTCCGTATCGGAGTGCAGCCCGGCATGGGCCGTTGAGGAACCCGCCCGCCAGTCGGGGATGCAGGACAGCACCGTACGGGCATCCATGTTCACCAGATCGGGACGGCGCAGGAGCGCACCGAGCTGGCCCAGGGTGACCCAGCAGAAGTCCTCGCCCGCCTCGACCTCGGGGCCCACCTCGACCACCATGTTGCGGTTGCGCTTCCGGTAGAACCATGACCCCTGCTCGGACTGGAGCACATCGGCCAGCACCCGGCGCGGATCGGGGTCGACGAAGCACTCCATGTACGGCACGGCGGAACCGCCGTGCACCCGGGTGTAGTTGCTCTTGGTGGCCTGCACCGTGGGGGAGAGCTGCACCGCATTGACGTTCCCCGGCTCCGGCTTGGCCTGCATCAGACAGTGCAGCACCCCGTCGATCTCCCGGACCGCGATGCCCAGCACACCGATCTCCGGCTGGTGGATGATCGGCTGGCACCACTCGCGGACCGGCCCGTAGTCGGAGCGGACCCGCAGGCCCCCGATGGAGAAGAAACGCCCGCTGTCATGCCGCAGGTCCCCGCTCCCCGGAGCGAAGCCCCAGCCCCGCAACTCCCCGAACGGTATCCGGCTGACCTGGAGCGCATGGGTGCGCTGCCGCTCCTCGAACCACGCGTGGAACGCCTCGTTGCTCATCACCCCGCCCTCGGTGGCCAGCGCCGAAGCGGCCAACCGGGACGACAGCGCCACCGCCCGCCGGGAAGACACCGCGGAGCCGGATGAGTACGAAGGCTCCACTGTGCTGTCCATATGCATTGCTGCGCCCCTCCACGCTGATGGGTGTACGGCACCGCCGATGGGTCTGCGGCACCGCACGGCCGACCTCTCCTCCCGCAGCCTGCACCGGGGAGTCCTGGCATTCACCTAGTCTCTGCGGCCCGCCCGCGGACGAGCCGGCGGCGGCCGCGCCCGAGCGGCCGGGGAAGGGTGCCGCGGCCGCGGCGGCCAAGGCTCCCGGCGGATGCCGCACACCGCTGCGGAAGCCCTGCTCAGAGCGGTACGGAAGGACTCTCCGCCGCGCCTAGGAGTTCCCCTAGAGGTGGCCTGCGGCCCGCCTTTCGCGGCCCGCCGCTGTGGAACGGTGAACTCCAGCCGTGACTGTGCCGCTTCGCGTAGGGAGTGCGATTGATGAACGGGTCGGAACCCGCGGGCTCCACGATTCCCTCGCCGGACGGCGAGCCGATCGCGGTCATCGGCCTCTCCTGCCGCCTGCCCGGGGCAGCCGACCCCGACGCCCTCTGGCGCCTCCTGCGCGACGGCCGGAGCGCGGTCACCGAAGCGCCGGCCGACCGCTGGACCACCGAACTCCTCGCGCAGTCAGGGCTGTCCGAGCCGCCCCGGGGCGGCTTCCTCGACGACGTCGCCGGATTCGACGCCGCCTTCTTCGGCGTCTCCCCGCGCGAGGCCCGGTCGATGGCCCCCCAGCAGCGCCTGGCCCTCGAACTCGGCTGGGAGGCACTGGAAAGCGCCCGCATCCGCCCGGAACGGCTGCACGGCCACCGGACCGGGGTGTACATCGGAGCCACCGTCGAGGACTACGCCGTACTCGTCCACCAGCAGGGCCCGGAGGCACTCGACCACCACACTCCGACCGGCCTCAACCGCGGACTCATCGCCAACCGCCTCTCCCACCACCTCGGCCTGCGCGGCCCCAGCATGACCCTGGACACCGCCCAGTCCTCCTCCCTCGTCGCGGTCCAGACCGCCTGCGACAGCCTGCGCCGCGGCGACTGCGACACCGCGCTGGCCGGCGGGGTACACCTCAACCTCGCCCCCGAGAGCACCCTCGCCATGGCCCGCTTCGGCGCGCTCAGCCCGAGCGGCCGCTGTCACACCTTCGACGCCCGCGCGGACGGTTTCGTACGCGGCGAGGGCGGCGGCCTCCTCGTCCTCAAGCCCCTCTCCCGGGCACGGGCGGACGGCGACCACGTCCACTGTGTGATCCGTGGCGGCGCCGTCAACAACGACGGTGGCGGACCCGGCCTCACCACCCCGGACGCCGGCGCGCAGGAAGAGGTGCTGCGCCTGGCCTGCGCACGCGCCGGCATCCACCCCGGCGACCTCGGCTATGTGGAGCTGCACGGCACCGGCACGAAGGTCGGTGACCCCATCGAGGCGGCGTCGCTCGGCGCCGCGTTCGGCACCGACCCGCGCCGGAGCAGCCCACTGCCCGTGGGTTCGGTCAAAACCAACATCGGCCACCTCGAAGGCGCCGCCGGCATCGCGGGACTGCTGAAGGTGGTGCTGTGCCTGGAGCACGGCCACCTCGTCCCGAGCCTCAATTTCGCGACACCCCACCCCGACATTCCGCTCGACGCCCTGAACCTGCGCGTACAGACCGAGTCCGGCGCATGGACGGCACCGGAGGGGCGGCAACTCGTCGCCGGTGTCTCCTCGTTCGGGATGGGCGGCACGAACGCGCATCTGATCGTGGCACGCACCGAGGACTCCGGAGACGCGTCGACCGCCGTCGGCCGGGACGGCGCCGCGTCGGCTCCGGAGGCGGCCGTGGCGGTGCCCTGGGTGGTGTCCGGGCGCTCCGCCGACGCCCTGGCGGCACAGGCGGAGCGACTGGTGTCGCGGGTGACGGATAGCGGCTTGTCGCCGGTGGAGGTGGGCTGGTCGCTGCTGGCGTCCCGGTCGTCGTTCGAGCACCGGGCGGTCGTGGTGGGCTCCGGGACCGGCGAACTCACCGTCGGGCTACGGGCGTTGGCGGAGGGGCGCCCCGACGCCGCGGTGACGATCGGCGCGGTGACCGGTCGCACCGGTGACACGGTGACCGACCGCTCCGGCAAGGCGGTGTTCGTCTTCCCGGGGCAGGGGTCACAGTGGGCCGGGATGGCGGTGGAGCTGCTGGACTCCTCGCCGGTGTTCGCGGCTCGGTTGGCGGAGTGTGAGGCGGCGTTGGAGCCGTTCACGGACTGGTCGTTGAGTGGTGTGCTCCGGGCGGCCGAGGACGCCCCGGGGCTGGACCGGGTCGACGTGGTCCAGCCGGTGTTGTGGGCCGTGATGGTGTCGTTGGCCGAGGTCTGGCGCGCCCACGGTGTCGAGCCGGCCGCGGTCGTCGGTCACAGCCAGGGAGAGATCGCCGCGGCCTGCGTCGCCGGGGCGTTGAGCTTGGCGGACGGCGCCCGGGTCGTGGCGCTGCGCAGCAAGGCCATCCGCGCCCTGTCGGGCCGCGGCGGAATGGTGTCGGTGGCACTGCCCCGGCCCGAAGTGGAGGAGTGGGTCGAGTCGTGGAGTGGTCGGATCTCGGTCGCGGCGGTCAACGGTCCGTCGTCGGTGGTGGTGTCCGGTGATGACGATGTTCTGGGCCGGCTGGTGGAGGCGTGCCGGGCGCGCGAGGTCCGCGCACGGCGCATCGAGGTCGACTACGCCTCGCATTCGGCGCAGGTGGAGTCGATCGAGGAGACCCTGAAGGACGTCCTGGCGCCGGTCACGCCCCGGCCCTCCGCCGTGCCGCTGTTCTCGACGGCGACGGGGGACTGGCTGGACACGGCGGAGATGGACGCCGGCTACTGGTTCGCCAACCTGCGACGGACCGTGGAGTTCGCCCCCGCCATCGAAGCCCTCACCGCCGCCGGGCACCACACCTTCGTGGAGGTCAGTCCGCACCCCGTCCTGACCATGCCGGTGCGGGAGACGGTGGAGGCCGTGGGCGCCGAGGGCGCGGTCGTGGGCACCCTGCGCCGCGACGAGGGCGGCCTCGCCCGGTTCTACACCTCACTCGGCGAGCTCCATGTGCAAGGCGTCGACGTCGACTGGTCCCCGGCCTTCCCTGCCCCCCGCCCCCCGCTCGTCGACCTCCCCACCTACGCCTTCCAGCGTGAACGGCACTGGGTGGAACCCGGCGCCGGGCACCCCCGCCCCACGTCCCCCGCCGCGCCGGACCGGCCCGCCACCACCACGACCGAGCGCCCCGGGACGACCCGGCCCACCCTCGACGTCGTACGGGACCACGCCGCCGCGGTGCTCGGTCACCGGGACCCCGCCGCGCTCCACGCCGCCCGCACCTTCAAGGACCTGGGCTTCGACTCGGTCACCGCCGAGGAACTGCGGAACCGGCTGAACCGGGCGCTCGCCGTACGACTCCCGTCCACCGCGCTCTACAACCACCCCTCACCGACCCGGCTGGCCCGCTTCCTCGACGCCGAACTCCTGGGCGGCGCACACGAGGTGGAACGGACCCGAGGCCCGGCCGTGGACCCCGACGAGCCCATCGCCATCGTCGCGATGGCCTGCCGCTACCCCGGCGGCGTACGGTCGCCCGAAGACCTCTGGGAGATCCTGCGCAACCGGGTCGACGCGATATCGCCGTTCCCCACCGACCGCGGCTGGCAGACCGACGGGCTGTACGACCCCGATCCCGGACGCTCGGGCACCAGTTACGTACGCGAGGGCGGCTTCCTCGACGCCGCGTCCTTCGACGCCGGTTTCTTCGGGATCTCGCCGCGCGAGGCCCTGGCGATGGACCCGCAGCAGCGGCTGCTGCTGGAGACCTCGTGGGAGGCGCTGGAACGGGCCGGCATCGACCCGACGGGGGCCCGCGGCAGCCTCACGGGGGTGTTCGTCGGGGCCATGGCCCAGGAGTACGGCCCCCGGCTGCACCAGGCGGGCCGGCAGGTCGAGGGCCATGTCCTGACCGGCACCACCACGAGCGTGGCCTCCGGACGCATCGCCTACACCCTCGGTCTCGAAGGACCGGCCATCACCGTGGACACGGCGTGCTCCTCCTCCCTGGTGGCACTGCATCTCGCGGCGCAGGCACTGCGCGCCGGGGAGTGCACCCTCGCGCTGGCCGGCGGGGCGACGGTGATGGCCCGACCCGGCATGTTCGTGGAGTTCAGCCGCCAGCGGGGACTCGCGCCCGACGGCCGCTGCAAGCCCTTCGCGGCGGCCGCCGACGGCACGGCCTGGGGCGAAGGCGCCGGAATCCTGCTGCTGGAACGCCTGTCGGACGCCCGCCGCAGCGGCCACCCGGTGCTGGCCGTGCTGCGCGGCAGCGCCACCAACCAGGACGGCGCCTCGAACGGCCTCGCCGCACCCAACGGCCCTTCGCAGGAACGCGTGATCCGCGCCGCGCTCGCCGCCGCCGGCCTGCGGCCCTCCGACGTCGACGCGGTCGAGGCGCACGGCACGGGCACGGCACTCGGCGACCCGATCGAGGCGCAGGCGCTGCTGGCGACGTACGGGCAGGAGCGGGAGGCGGACCGGCCGCTGTGGCTCGGCTCGCTCAAGTCCAACATCGGGCACACCCAGGCCGCCGCCGGTGTCGCCGGGGTCATCAAAATGGTGCTCGCCCTGCGCCACGGCGTCCTTCCCGAAACCCTGCACCTCGACGCGCCGTCCCCGCATGTGGACTGGACGGCGGGCACGGTACGGCTGCTCGCCACGGACCAGCCGTGGCAGGCGAACGGGCAGGTGCGCCGGGCCGGCGTCTCCTCGTTCGGCATCAGCGGCACCAACGCGCATGTGATCGTGGAACAGCCTCCGGCGGAAGCCCCGGAAGCCCCGGAAGCCCCGGACGCACGACTCGACGCGGCGGAGCCGGGCGGCGCGGGAGGAGCGGACGGCGACCGCTGCGCCCAGCCGGTCGTGCCCTGGGTCGTGCACGGCCGGACCCCGGAAGCACTGCGCGCCCAGGCCGCCGCACTCGCCACCCACCTCGAATCCCGCCCCGACGCCGCACCGTACGACGTCGCACACTCCCTGCTCACGACGCGCGCGGCACTGGAACACCGAGCGGTGCTCATCGGCGCCGACCGCGCCGCCCTCCTCGCGGACCTGCACTCCGTGGCCGAGGCCGACCCCGGCCCCCGTACCGCCACCGGCTCCGTACCCACCGCCCCCGCTTCGTCGCCGGTGTTCGTCTTCCCGGGGCAGGGGTCGCAGTGGGCGGGGATGGCGGTGGAGTTGTGGGACTCCTCGCCGGTGTTCGCGCGCCGGTTGGCGGAGTGTGAGGCGGCGTTGGAGCCGTTCACGGACTGGTCGCTGCGCGAGGTGCTCCGTGCGGCGGAGGGCGCCCCGGGTTTGGACCGGGTGGATGTGGTCCAGCCGGTGTTGTGGGCCGTGATGGTCTCGTTGGCGGAGGTGTGGCGGGCTCATGGTGTGGAGCCTGCGGCGGTCGTCGGTCACAGCCAGGGGGAGATTGCCGCGGCCTGCGTCGCCGGAGCGTTGACGCTGGAGGACGGCGCGCGGGTGGTGGCGTTGCGGAGCAAGGCGATCCGTGCGCTGTCCGGCCGTGGCGGGATGGTGTCGGTGGCCCTGCCGTCGTCCGAGGTGTCGGAGCTGATCGGGCCGTGGGACGGCCGGATCTCGATAGCGGCCGTCAACGGCCCCACGTCCGTGGTGGTCTCCGGTGACGCGGACGCGCTCGACGAGCTGATGCACGTGTGCCAGGAGCGCGAGGTTCGGGCCCGCCGCATTGAGGTGGACTACGCCTCGCACTCGGCGCACGTGGAGTCGATCCGTGCGGAGTTGCTGAAGGTTCTGGCGCCGGTGGTGCCCAGGGCGTCCGAGGTGCCGTTCTTCTCGACGGCGATGGGGGAGTGGCTGGACACGACGGAGACGGACGCCGGCTACTGGTACGCGAACCTGCGGCGGACGGTGGGGTTCGCGCCCGCCGTCGAAGCCCTCATCGCCGCCGGCCACCGCACTTTCGTGGAGGTCAGCCCGCATCCTGTGCTCACCGTGCCACTCCAGGAGACCGTGGAGGACGCGGGCGCGGATGCGGTGGTGACCGGCACGCTGCGGCGGGACGACGGTGGTCTGCCACGGCTCCTCACCTCTCTCGGTGAGCTGTATGCGCACGGCGTGGACGTCGACTGGTCCCCGGTCTTCGCCGACCGCCGGCCGCACCGGGTGGAGCTGCCGACGTACGCATTCCAGCGACAGCGCTTCTGGCCGGAGCCGGAGGCGCCGGCCGTCGCCGCCTCCCCCGAGGAGGCGGCGTTCTGGACGGCCGTCGGGGACCAGGACGCCGCATCGCTGGCGGGCACGCTCGGGCTGCCCGGCGCCGAGGCCCTGGACGAGGTGCTGCCCGCGCTGTCCTCGTGGCACAAGAACCGGCGGCAGCGGAGCACGGTCGACGGCTGGCGCTATCGCGTCGTGTGGCGGCCCCTCGCGGAACCCGCCGCCCGCCAACTGGAAGGCAGCACCTGGCTTTTGGTGGTACCGGCCGGGTACGAGGACGACGCGCTGGTGCGCGGCGCCCGCGCGGCACTGCGGGAAGCGGGCGCCCGCACCCACGCATTGACCGTGGACGACAGTTTTGGGCTCGCCGATCTGGTGCGTGCCGCCTCCGGTCCCTTCGCCGGTGTGCTGTCCCTGCTGGCCCTGGACGAACGGCCGGACCGTACCCGGCCCTGCGTACCCACCGGCCTTTCGCTCTCCCTCGCACTGCTCCGGGCACTCGGAGAGGCCGGGATCGACGCCCCGCTGTGGTGCGTCACCCGGGGCGCGGTCGCCACCGGCACCTCGGTCGAGGCCACGGGGGATGCCGCCACGGCCGATCCCACCGGCGATGGCGTGGACCGCGTCGCCGCCGCGGACCCTGCGCCTGCTCACCCCGACCAGGCCGGGGTCTGGGGGCTCGGCCTGGTCGCCGCGCTGGAGCATCCGGAGCGCTGGGGCGGTCTCGTCGACCTGCCCGGCCAGGCGGCGGCCGACGGCCAGGAAGTGGCGCTGCTGGCGCGGATCCTGGCCGGCGGTGGTGACGAGGATCAGCTTGCCGTCCGCGGGGCCGCCGTGTTCGGACGACGGCTCGTCCCCGCGCCGATGGCCGGGAAGACCCCACGGCGCTCCTGGCGCCCACGCGGCACCGTCCTCGTCACCGGCGGCACGGGAGCGCTCGGTGCCCATGTCGCCCGCTGGCTCGCCGCCAACGGCGCGGAACACCTCGTCCTCACGGGCCGCCGTGGCGCCGACGTCCCCGGCGTGGCCGCACTCTGCTCCGAACTCCGTGACCGGGGCGTCCAGGTCACCGTCGCGGGCTGCGACATCGCCGATCAGCAGGCGGTGACGGATCTCGTACGGCAGATCGAGCAGGACGGGGCACCGGTCCGCGCCGTGGTGCACGCCGCGGGTGTCAGCGCCCTCGGCCCGCTGGCGGAGGCAGGGCCGGACGACCTCGCGGCCGCGCTCGCGGGAAAGGTCGCCGGAGCCGACCATCTGTCCGCCGTACTCGATCCCGCATCACTCGACGCCGTCGTCTACTTCTCCTCCATCTCCGGCACGTGGGGAGTGGCCGAGCACGGCGCGTACGCCGCCGCCAATGCGCTCCTCGACGCCCGCGCCGCACGCGGCCGGGCCGACGGCCTGCCGGTCCTGTCGGTCGCCTGGGGCCCGTGGGCCGGCGGCGGCATGATCTCCGACTCGATTCACGACGTGCTGCGGCGCCGTGGCGTGCCCGTCATCGACCCGGACACCGCCCTCACCGCCCTCCAACAGGCGCTCGACCACGACGAGACCTCGATCGCGGTCGCCGATGTCGACTGGCAGCGCTTCGGCAGCGTCTTCACCTCCGTACGGCCCAGCCGACTCCTCAGCGAGATCCCACAACTGGCGGAGGCCGCGGACGGAGACGGTGACGACGGCGGCGCCGAGCTCGGGACGGCACGTTCGCCACTCGCCGAGCGGCTCGCCGGGCTCGATGCCCGGCAGCGCACCGCGGCACTGCTGGACCTCGTCCGTGAGCAGGTCGCCTCGGTGCTCGGGCACGACAGGACAGCACAGGTCGACCCCGAACGCCCCTTCAAGGAGCTGGGTTTCGATTCGCTGACCGCCGTCGAGCTGCGCAACCGTCTGGGCCGGGCCACCGGGCTGGGGCTGCCCAGGACCGTGGTGTTCGACCATCCCAGCCCGGCGGCGCTCGCCGACTACGTCGGCGCCGAACTGGTCGGCGAGGAGGAACGCGGCACACCGCCGGCCACGTCGTCCGCTCTCCTCTCCCTCCCCGCCACCGCTCCCGCCGACGATGACCCGATCGCCATCGTGTCCATGGCCTGTCGGTACCCGGGTGGTGTGCAGTCGCCCGAGGACCTGTGGCGGCTCGTCCGGGAGGGCGTCGACGCGATGTCCGCCTTCCCCACCGACCGTGGCTGGGACCTCGACGGCCTCTACCACCCCGATGCCGACCAGCCGGGCAGGAGCTACGTCCGGGAGTCCGGATTCCTGCGCGATGCCGGTGACTTCGACGCCGGGTTCTTCGGGATCTCGCCCCGCGAGGCGATCGCCATGGACCCGCAGCAGCGGCTGCTCCTGGAGACCTCCTGGGAGGTCTTCGAGCGTGCGGGCATCGACCCCAAGTCCCTGCGCGGCAGCGGGACCGGTGTCTACATGGGGGTCACCGACCAGGAGTACGGGAACCGGCTGCGCACGTCGGACCCTCAGCAGTTCGAGGGCTATTTCGCGACCGGGGCGGCCGCGAGCGTCGCCTCCGGCCGGGTCGCCTACACCCTGGGACTGGAAGGCCCGGCGGTCACGGTCGACACGGCATGCTCGTCGTCGCTGGTCGCCCTGCACATGGCGGTGCGGGCACTCCGCTCGGGGGAGTGCCCGCTCGCCGTCGCCGGAGCCGCGATGGTCATGGCCGATCCCGGGCCGTTCATCGGCTTCAGCCGGCAGCGGGGGCTGGCGCGGGACGGCCGCTGCAAGCCCTTCTCGGCGGCGGCCGACGGCTTCGCGCTCTCCGAAGGTGTCGGTGTGCTGCTGCTGGAACGCCTGTCGGAGGCCCGCCGAAACGGGCACCCGGTGCTGGCGGTCGTCCGCGGCACGGCGATCAACCAGGACGGTGCGTCGAACGGTCTGACCGCGCCGAACGGTCCCTCGCAGCAGCGGGTGATCCGTGCCGCGCTCGCCGACGCCGGGCTGTCGGCCGCCGGGGTGGATGTGGTGGAGGCGCACGGTACGGGGACGTCGCTGGGCGATCCGATCGAGGCGCAGGCGTTGCTGGCGACGTACGGGCAGGAGCGGGAGGCGGACCGGCCGCTGTGG
>Ga0207426_1000545_pt1 | contig 52897 bp, 48 predicted proteins | sample AraplaMF_Cvi_mMS_FD_184265 | JGI IMG/M metagenome (GOLD analysis project Ga0207426, IMG submission 184265) | Arabidopsis root microbial communities from the University of North Carolina, USA - plate scrape MF_Cvi_mMS (SPAdes) (version 2) | ecosystem: Host-associated > Plants > Roots > Endosphere... | reverse complement strand
CCCGCAGCGGCGTCCCGTCGGCGCCGGCCTGCTCGGCGACGTTGGCGTCCACACTCGGCTCCGAACTCATGTGATCCTCCCGGTCGATGCCTGAATATGCGTGCGCGCCGGCCGGTTTCCACTGCGGCGCCCTCCGGAGCGCGGAGTGCATGGTCACCGGGTCCGGGATCGAAAAAGCCCCGGCCTTGCGGCCGGGGCTGAAGTTGTCTCGGGGGTTGACCCGGGAAGAAACTCAGAAGAACCCGAGCTTCTTGGCCGAGTAGCTGACCAGCATGTTCTTGGTCTGCTGGTAGTGATCGAGCATCATCTTGTGGGTCTCGCGGCCGATGCCGGACTGCTTGTAGCCGCCGAAGGCCGCATGGGCCGGATAGGCATGGTAGCAATTGGTCCACACCCGGCCGGCCTGGATCGCCCGGCCGAAGCGGTAGGCGCGGTTGCCGTTGCGGGTCCACACCCCGGCGCCGAGGCCGTAGAGGGTGTCGTTGGCGATCGCCAACGCTTCCTCCTCGTCCTTGAACTTGGCCACCGAGACCACCGGGCCGAAGATCTCCTCCTGGAACACCCGCATCTTGTTGTGCCCGGCGAAGATGGTCGGCTCGACGTAGTAGCCCTCGGCCAGCTCGCCCTCCATCCGGGCCCGCTTGCCGCCGGTCAGCACCTCGGCGCCTTCCTGCCGGCCGATGTCGAGATAGGACAGGATCTTCTCGAGCTGGTCGTTCGAGGCCTGGGCGCCGATCATGGTGGCGGCGTCCAGCGGGTGGCCCTGCTTGATCTTCTTCGTCCGGGCCACCGACCGCTCCATGAACCGGTCGTAGATCGAGTCCTGGACCAGCACGCGGCTCGGGCAGGTGCAGACCTCGCCCTGGTTCAGGGCGAACATGGCGAAGCCCTCGAGCGCCTTGTCGAAGAACTCGTCATCGGCCTCGGCCACATCGGCGAAGAAGATGTTCGGCGACTTGCCGCCCAGCTCCAGCGTCACCGGGATCAGGTTGTCCGAGGCGTATTGCATGATCAGCCGCCCGGTGGTGGTCTCGCCGGTGAAGGCGATCTTGGCGATGCGCTTGTTCTGGGCCAGCGGCTTGCCGGCCTCGACGCCGAAGCCGTTGACGACGTTGACCACGCCGGCCGGCAGGATGTCGGCGATCAGCTCCATCACCACCAGGATGCCCAGCGGCGTCTGCTCCGCCGGCTTCAGCACCACGCAGTTGCCGGCGGCCAGGGCCGGCGCCAGCTTCCAGGTGGCCATCAGGATCGGGAAGTTCCACGGGATGATCTGGCCGACCACGCCCAGCGGCTCATGGAAATGATAGGCGACGGTGTCGGGGTCGATCTCGGAGATGCCGCCCTCCTGCGCCCGCACCACGCTGGCGAAGTAGCGCCAGTGGTCGACCACCAGGGGCATGTCGGCATGGGTGCTCTCGCGGATCGGCTTGCCGTTGTCCAGCGTCTCGACCAGCGCCAGAAGGTCGAGATTGGCCTCGAGCTTGTCGGCGACCTTGTTCAAGAGGCGCGACCGCTCCTGCACCGGGGTGCGGGCCCAGCCATCCTTGGCCTTGTGCGCGGCGTCGAGCGCCAGCTCGATATCCGCGGCGGATGAGCGCGGCACCTCGCACAGCTTCTGGCCGGTGATCGGGCTCGGATTGTCGAAGTAGCGGCCCTCGACCGGCGCCACCCATTTGCCGCCGATGAAATTGTCGTAGCGCTCGCGGAACGGCAGCTTCTCGGAAATGCGCTGCAACGCCTGGATGTACATGGGTTTCCTCCGTTGTGGATGCGCCCGTGCGGCGTCTTGTCGGCTGGTGGCTGGGCATCGCCGCGGCCCCCGGGAAGCGGGGGGAAAAGGGGCTGGGCGTCGCCTCGTTGACGGAACGATGGGCCCTGGCCAAAGGGCCGTCAACGTTATATTCGTAGAAATATATCGACATGTCCGACATGGCCATTCGACCTAGGGAGGACGACATGAACGTTGCCATTACGAAGCCGCGCCTGGGCTCCGCCGCTGCTTCATTCCTGGCCAAGGAGCACAAGCTGCTGATCGACGGGAAATGGGTCGCCGCCACGAGCGGCCAGACCTTCCCGGTGGAGGACCCGGCGACCGAGGAGGTGATCGCCCATGTCCCGGCCGGCGACAAGGCCGACATCGACGCCGCCGTCGCGGCCGCCCGCCGCGCCTTCGAGACCGGCCCATGGTCGCGCCTCTCGCCGAGCGAGCGGTCGCGGCTGGTCTGGCGCCTCGGCGACCTGCTGGAGCAGCATGCCGACGAATTCGCCGAGCTGGAGGCGCTGGACAACGGCAAGCCGGTGACCAATGCGCGCCAGGGCGACGTCCAGGGCTCGATCGAGATGTTCCGCTACATGGCCGGCTGGGCCACGCGGATGAACGGCGAAACCATCCAGGTCTCCAGCCCCGGCCAGTGGCACGCCTATACGTTGCGTGAGCCGGTGGGCGTGGTCGGCCAGATCATTCCCTGGAACTTCCCGCTGATGATGGCGGCCTGGAAGCTGGCTCCGGCGCTCGCCGCCGGCTGCACCATCGTACTGAAGCCGGCCGAGCAGACGCCGCTGTCGGCCCTGCGCTTCGGCGAGCTGATCCAGGAGGCCGGGATCCCGGACGGCGTGGTCAACATCGTCACCGGCTTCGGCGAGACCGCGGGTGCCGCCCTCTCCGAGCATCCGGATGTCGACAAGGTCGCCTTCACCGGGTCGACCGAGGTCGGCAAGCTGATCGTCAAGGCGGCGGCCGGCAACCTCAAGCGGGTGTCGCTGGAGCTCGGCGGCAAGTCGCCGGCGATCGTGTTCCCCGACGCCGATCTCGACCTCGCCATCGCCGGCACGGCCGATGCGATCTTCTACAATCAGGGCCAGTGCTGCACCGCCGGCTCCCGCCTGTTCGCCCATAAGTCGATCTACGACCGGGTAGTCGAGGGCGTGGCGGCCGCGGCCGGCAACCTCAGGATCGGCCACGGGCTCGACCCGTCGGTCAATCTCGGGCCGCTGGTGTCGAAGGAGCAGCACACGCGCGTCACCGGCTTCCTCGACTCCGGCCGCAGCGAAGGGGCCGAGGTGGCGACCGGCGGCAAGGCCATGGGCAACCAGGGCTATTTCGTCGAGCCGACGGTGCTGGCCCGGACCAACCGCGACATGCGGGTGGTGCGCGAGGAGATCTTCGGCCCGGTGGTCTGCGTCCAGGCCTATGACGACGACGACCTCGACGCCGTGGCGAAATTCGCCAACGACACCGAATACGGGCTGCAGGCCAGCGTCTGGACCCGCAATCTCAAGGTCGCCCATGTCATGGCCCGCAAGATCCGGGCGGGCACGATCTGCATCAACACCCACAATTACGGCGACCCGGCCTGGCCGTTCGGCGGCTTCAAGCAGTCCGGCTGGGGCCGCGAGATGGGCAAGGAGGTCATGGAGCACTACACCGAGACCAAGGCGGTCGCGGCGAGGCTCTAGGAAAGACAGCGGCGCACTGGCAGTGGGGCCGGCGCGCCGGGGTCGTCAGGCGATCACCGGCCGTTTCGCCGGCGGGCGATCGCCGGACCGCACCGGCTCCGGCCCGGACCCGAGCGGGGCCACCGGCGCAGGGGCATAACGAGACTCGCCCAGCGCGCCGCAGGCGGCGGCGAAGCTGCCCGCGGCGCCGAGCATGGCGCCGGCGGCGAAGCGGCGGAGGAACGACAGGCTCATCTGAGCCTCCACGGTTAGAGTTTGGCGACGTCGAGCACGGCCCGGGCGAAGGCCTGCGGGGCCTCCTGCGGCAGGTTGTGGCCGATGCCGCCGGTGATGGTGCGGTGCTCGTACTTGCCTGAGAACTTGCCGCGATAGGCGGCCGGCTCCGGATGCGGTGCGCCGTTGGCGTCGCCTTCCATGGTGATCGTCGGCACGGCGATCACCGGGCCCTGGGCCAGCTTCTGTTCGATCTCGTCGTAGCGCTTCTCGCCCTCGGCCAGGCCGATGCGCCAGCGGTAGTTGTGGATCACGATGTCGACATGGTCCGGATTGTCGAAGGCCGTGGCGCTGCGGTCGAAGGTGGCGTCGTCGAAATGCCATTGCGGCGAGGCGAGCTGCCAGATCAGCTTGTTGAAGTCGTCGCGGTTCTGGGTGTAGCCCTCGCGGCCGCGCTCGGTGGCGAAGTAGAACTGGTACCACCACTGGAATTCGGCCTTCGGCGGCAGCGGCTTCTTGCCGGCGGCGACGCTGCCGATCAGGTAGCCGCTGACCGAGACCAGCGCCTGGCAGCGCTCGGGCCAAAGCGCGGCGACGATGCAGGCGGTGCGGGCGCCCCAGTCGAAGCCGGCGATGATCGCCTTCGGGATCTTCAGCACGTCCATCAGGGCGATGGTGTCGACGGCCAGGGCCGCCGGCTCGCCGTTGCGGACCGTCGCCTCCGACCGGATCCGGGTGGTGCCGTAGCCGCGCAGATAGGGGATGATCACGCGGTAGCCGGCTGCCGCCAGCACCGGCGCGACGTCGACGAAGGCGTAGATGTCGTAGGGCCAGCCATGCAGCAGCAGCACCACCGGGCCGTCGGCCGGACCGGCCTCGACATAGCCGACATCGAGGTCGCCGGCGTCGACCTGCTTCAGCGGGCCGAAGCTGGCGCCGGATGCCGCGGGGGCTGCGGCCATGGTCTGGGCGGCGTCCGCGGGCCCGATCGAGACGAACGGGGCGGCGGCCAGGGTCATCAGCGCGGTGCCGAACAGGCGGCGGCGCGGGAGATCGATATCTTCGGGCATGGGAGGCTTCCTTCGGGGGCCGCGAGGGCGGCTCAGGCGACGGTGAGGGTAACGTCGATATTGCCGCGGGTGGCCTTGGAGTACGGGCAGAGCTGATGCGCGGCCTCGACCACTTGCCGGGCGACCTCTCGGTCCAGGCCGGGCAGGGTGATCGTCAGCCGGGCCTGCAGGAAGAAGGCGCCGTCGGTGGTGCCCAGGTCGACCTCGGCGTCGACCGCGCGATCGGCCGGCAGGGCGACCTTCATCTCGCTCGCCGCTCGGCCCATCGCGCCGATGAAGCAGGCCGACCAGCCGGCGGCGAACAGCTGCTCCGGATTGGTGCCGGTGCCCGGGCCGCCGGGGGGCGACAGCTTGATGTCCAGCCGGCCGTCCGAGCTGCGGGCCATGCCGTCGCGGCCGCCGGTGGTGTGGGTCCTGCCGGTGTACAGGACCTTGTCGATCTTGGTCATGATGGTCTCCAGGGTGTTCAGGGGGGCGTCAGGGGTGAAAGGGACGGCCTGGGCTGATGCCGCCGGCGCCAGGCGCTCGGGGTCTCGCCCAGCCAGCGGCGGAACAGCTTCGACAGATGCGCCTGGCTGGCCAGGCCGCAGGCCAGGGCGATCTGGCTCAGCGGGTCGCGGGTGCCCAGCATCAGCTGCTGCGCCCGCTCCAGCCGCAGCCCGGTGATGTAGCGCTGTGGCGTGGCGCCGAAACTGTCCTTGAAGGCGCGGGCGAAATGGCTGGCGCTCAGCGCCGCCTGCTCCGCCAGCTCCTCGATCCGCAACGGGCGGTGCAGGGACCGGCGCAGATAGCGGTCGACCCGGCGCTTCTGCCAGGGCGCCAGCCCGCCGCGAGACCCTTTGCCCCGGGTCGCGGCCGACAGGGTCAGCAGCGTCACCAGCCGCACCGCGGCGGCGCGCGCCGCCTCCGGGTTACGGTCCAGCCCGCGGCGGACATCCTCCAGCAGCGCCTCGGCCGTCTCGGCCGGGCCGCGGGACGCGTCGGCGGCCAGGGCCGCGAAGCTTGTCCCGTCCGTCTCCATCACCCGTGTCCTCCAGCCGCCTTCGATGCTGGATACCTAGTCGAGGTCGCGGAGGATCGCCCGTTAAGGGTTGTGAGCCGTTGTTAGCGGCCGTAAAGCGCGGTGAACCCGGGCCCGGCGGGAATGCCGGGCCCCTGTCCTGCCGGCCCAGGCGTCAGCGCAGCGAGCGGAAGGCCGCGCGGACCTCGGTGGCGAACAGCTCGGGCTCCTCCCAGGCCGCGAAATGGCCGCCCTTGTCGACCTCGTTGAAGTAAATGAGCGTGTGGTAGGCGCGCTCGACCCAGCTGCGCGGCGCCCGATAGATCTCGCCCGGGAAGATCGTCACCGCCGCGGGCAGCGAGATGTCCACCGCGTTGAAGTTGTTGGAATGGTCTTCCCAGTAGATCTGCGCCGCGGAGGTGGCGCTGTCGGTGAGCCAGTACAGCGAGATGTCGTCCAGGATCTCGTCCCGGGTCAGCGACTTCTCCGGATCGCCGCCGCTATAGGTCCATTGCGCGATCTTGTCGTACATCCAGGCGGCCTGGCCGACCGGCGAATCCGCCAGGGCGTAGCCCACGGTCTGCGGCCGGGTCACCATCATGGCCGCGTAGCCGGTGTTGTTCTGGTAGAAGTCGTTCAGCTGGTCGTAGGCTGCCTTCTCCCGCTCCGGCAGCCCCGCCGGGGCGGGAAGGCCCTGCGCCAGCAGCGGTTGCAGCTCGGCCGGCACGGTGGCGGGCATGTTGACATGGATGCCGATCAGCCCCGGCACCTTCTGCATCGCCATCCGGTGCGAGATCACCGATCCGCAATCGCCGCCCTGGGACACGAAGCGCTTGTAGCCCAGCCGCGCCATCAGCTCGCCCCAGGCGCGGGCGATGTGGTCCGAGCCCCAGCCGGTGGCGGTCGGCTTGCCGGAGAAGCCGAAGCCCGGCAGCGACGGCACGACGAGATGGAACGCGTCCTCCGCACTCCCGCCATGGGCGGTGGGGTCGGTCAGCGGGCCGATGACCTTCACCAGCTCCAGGATCGACCCCGGCCAGCCATGGGTCATGATCAGAGGCAGGGCGTTCTCGTGCTTGGAGCGGACATGGATGAACTGGATGTCCAGCCCGTCGATCTCGGTCACGAACAGCGGCAGGGCATTGAGCTTGGCCTCGACCTTGCGCCAGTCGTAGTCGGTGCCCCAATAACGCACCAGCGCCTGCAGCCGCGCCAGCTGCACGCCCTGGGATGCGTCGGCGACGGTCTCCTTGCCCGGCCAGCGCGTCGCAGCGATGCGCCGGCGCAGGTCGGTCAGGGCGTCCTCCGGCACCGCGACGCGGAACGGGCGGATCGCGCTGCCCTGGGTGGCGGCCGCGGCCAGCCGGGCGGGCAGGAAGCTCAGCGCGCCGGCGGCCGCAATCGCGGTCGCGGACGTCGCCAGGAAGCCGCGCCGGGTGGCGGGGGGCACTGCGTCGGACATGATCGTTCCTCTGCTGCGGGACGCACCGGCCGAAATGGGCCGGTGCGGGCGCGACCCTAGCGCCGGGTCCGCGCCCGTGCTTTCACCGGACCGCCGGGTTTGCCGCCGATCGCTGGATTCTGTGCCGCAAGGCGGCTGGTGGTGCCCTGCCGGCCATTCCCCTAGGATGCGGCGGATTCGAACCGTGGCGGAGAGTGGCAAGCGATGATGGGACCGGACGTCTTTTCCTTCGGTCCCTTCCGCCTGGCCGTGGGCGAGCGGCTGCTGACCCGGGACGGCGCCCCGGTCGATCTGGGGGCGCGGGCGCTGGACATCCTGGTCGCCCTGGTCTCGCGCCCGAACGAGCCGGTCGGCAAGCGCGAGCTGATGGCCGAGGTGTGGCCCGACGTGACGGTCGAGGAGGGCAGCCTGCGCTTCCACATCGCCGGGCTGCGCAAGGCGCTCGGCGACGGCCAGGACGGTGCGCGCTACATCACCACCCTGCCGGGCCGGGGCTATTGCTTCGTCGCGCCGGTGCTGCGGTCGGCCCCGCCGGCCCAGGCGGCCGCGGCCTCCCTCACCGGCGCCACCTTCCTGCCGGCGCGCCTGGCGCGGATGGTCGGGCGCGAGGAGGAGATCCGGGCGCTGGCGGCCCAGCTTGCCGCGGTGCGCTTCGTCACGGTCGTCGGCCCCGGCGGGGTCGGCAAGACCACCGTGGCGGCGGCGGTGGCGCATGAGCTGCTGGAGGCCTTCGCCGGCGCCGCCCTGTTCGTCGATTTCGGCCTGCTGACCGATCCCCGCCTGGTTCCGGTCGCGGTGGCGTCGATGCTGGGCCTGCCGATCCAGTCGGAGGATCCGGTCCCGCGCCTGATCGCCCATCTGCGCGACCGGCGCTTCCTGCTGGTGCTCGACAGCTGCGAGCATGTGATCGACGGCGCGGCCGCCCTGGCCGCCGACATCTTCCGGGCCGCGCCGGAGGTCCACATCCTGGCCACCAGCCGCGAGGCGCTGCGGGTCGAGGGCGAGCAGGTCCATCCACTGGCGCCGCTGGCGAGCCCACCGGAGGAGCCCGGCCTGACCGCCGCGGCGGCCGGGGCGTTCCCCGCCATCCGGCTGTTCCTGGAGCGTGCCGCCGCGGCCGGCGCCCCGCTCGAGCTCAGCGACGCGGACGCCGCGCTGGTGGCGGAGATCTGCCGCCGGCTCGACGGGGTGGCGCTGGCGATCGAGCTGGCGGCCGGGCGGGTCCAGGCCTATGGCCTGAGGCAGACCGCGGCGCTGCTGGACCAGCGCCTGCCCCTGTCCTGGCCGGGCCAGCGCAACGCGCCGCCGCGCCAGCGCACCCTGCAGGCGACGCTGGACTGGAGCTACGGCCTGCTGTCGGAGCCGGAGCGCCTGGTGCTGCGCCGGCTGGCCGTCTTCGTCGGGCCGTTCACGATGGAGGCGGCGCTGGGCGTAGCGACCGGCGGGGCGGTGGACGATGCCATGCTGTTCGCCGCCATCGACAGCCTGGTCGCCAAGTCGATGGTCGCGACCCGCCCGGTCGGGGCGATGATGCGCTACCGCCTCTTGGACACCACCCGCGCCTATGCCCTGCAGATCGCCGACGATGCCGAGCGCGCCGCTCTGGCCGCGCGCCATGCCGGCTATTACCGGCGCTGGCTGGAGCAGCTCGGCGGCGAATGGCCGACCCTGTCCAACGCGGCGGTGCGGGGGCCGTACCTGTCCGCCATGAACAATGTGCGCGCGGCGCTGGAATGGTGCTTCGGCCCGGGCGGCGACGCGGCGCTCGGGATTGCGCTGGCCGCGGCCGCGGCGCCGGTGTTCCTGGCGATGTCGCTGCTGACCGAATGCCGGCGCTGGTCGGAGCGGGCGATCCTCACCCTCGACGGCACTACCCGCGGCGGCGACGAGGAGATGCATCTGCAGGCGGCGCTGGGGATGGCGCTGATGGTCCTGCAGGGCGGCAGCGACGCAGCGCGCACGGCGCTGGAGCGGGGCCTGGCAATCGCCGATTCCCGCGGCGACGCCCTCGGCCAGCTGCTGCTGCTGGGCCCTCTGCACATGTTCCACCTGCGGACCGGGGCGTTCGACAGCGCCCTGGAGCTGGGAAGGCGGGGTGCCGCCCTGGCCGGGTCGGTGGAGGATCCGGCGGCTGCGGCGCTGGCGCATTTCCTGCCCGGCATCTCGCTGCACCTGGCAGGCGATCTCGGCGGCGCCCGGGCCGCGCTGGAGGCGGCGCTGCGGCACCAGCCCGGCGGGCCGCGGGCCAGCACGATCTATCTCGGCTTCGAGGGCCAGAACCTGTCGGGCGCCATCCTGGCCCGCACCCTGTGGCTGCAGGGCCATCCGGCCCAGGCGGCGGAGCAGGCGCGCCGTGCCGTGCGCGAGGCCGAGCGGATGGACCATCCGGTCACGCTGTCCGTGGCCATGATCTGGGCGATCACCGTGTTCCTGTGGGCCGGCGACCTGCGAAGTGCCGAGCAGCATGTGGCGTGGTTCACAGCCCGCGCCGGCTCCCATTCCCTCGGCCCTTATCTCGCCGTCGGGCGGGCCCTTGGCGGCGCTCTGGCCCTTCGCCACGGCGATGCGGCGGCCGCGGTCGAGGCCCTGCAGGACGGCCTGGCGGCGCTGCACGAGGCGCGCTACGAGGTGCTGACCACGGCGCTCGAGATCGCGCTGGCCGAAGGGCTCGCGGCGACCGGCCGGGCGGCCGAGGGCCTGGCCCTGGTCGAGGAGACGATCCGGCGGGTCGAGGCCCGCGGCGACCTCGTCTACATGTCGGAGCTGCTGCGGGTGAAGGGGCTGCTGCTGGCGGCAACTCAGGCGGCGGGCGCCGAGGCCTGCTTCCGCCAGTCGCTGGACCGGAGCCGAGGCCAGGGCGCGCTGGCCTGGGAGCTGCGGGCTGCCGCCGACCTCGCCGCGCTGCTGGCCGGGCAGGGCCGGTCCGGCGAGGCCGCGGCGCTGCTGCGGCCGGTGTTCGACCGCTTCACCGAAGGCGAAGAGACGGCGGATCTGCAGGCGGCCGCGCGCCTTCTGGCGACGCTGGGATAGCGAGTGTCTCGTAGGTTGGGCTCGCGCACGCGAACCCAACCGGATGGGGCCGCGAGGGCGGTGGAGCCTTGGGTTCGCAACCTACCTCGCTGACGTCGATCCGATGCCGCCCGACTCGTCGATCTCCGCCGCGATCCAGCGGGCGAAGGCCTGCATCGACGCGGTCTCGGTTCTCGACTTCAGCCGCGTCAGCCAATAGCTGCCCATCGACGCCGTGACGTCGAAGGGCTGGACGATCCGCCCCGCCTCGATCTCCAGGGCGAACATGGCGACGGGGACGAGAGCCACCCCGACCCCCTGCGCCGCCGCCTCGACCAGGGTCAGCGAGGAGTCGAACATCCAGCCGCGCAGCTTCGGCGGCTCGATGCCGGCGGCCCGGAACCACAGGCCCCATTCATCCACTCGGTATGATCGCAGCAACTGCTCGTTGGCCAGATCCGCCGGGCTGCGCAGGCGCGGGCGCAGCGACGGGGCGCAGACCGGCGACAGGGGCGCGTCCATCAGCCGGGCCGCATCGGTCCCATGCCAGGCGCCGTCGCCGAAGCGGATGAACCAGTCCAGCCCGTCGGCCAGCATGTCGGCCCGGTTGTTGTTGGTCTTGATGCGCAGGTCCACGAAGGGGTTCTGCTGCTTGAAGCTGTTCAGCCGCCGCAGCAGCCAGCCGGTGGCGAAGGTGGCGACCACGCCGATGGTCAGGATCTCCCGGAAATTGCCGTCCTCGAACTGGCTCAGCGTCGCGCTCATGCGCCGGAACGCGTCGGTCAGCACCGGCAGCAGCGCCAGCCCTTCATCGGTCAGGGCCAGGCCGCGCGGCAGGCGCTCGAACAGGGTCACGCCCAGCGTCGCCTCCAGCGCCTTGACCTGATGGCTGATGGCGGTCTGCGTCACCCGCAGCTCCAGCCCCGCGCGGGTGAAGCTGCCCAGCCGGGCGGACGCCTCGAAGGCCCGCAGGGCGTTGAGCGGCATCTTCGAGACGTCCATGGTCCGATCCGGTTGAGGCCAACTTCAGCTCATGTCTATGCCAAGCATTCCTCGTTTGGCCAGGGGCATGGCGTCCGTCTATTCAGGGATCGAACGGCGATGCCGACAGACCGGCAGCCACCCCACCCATGGAGACAGGATTGACGATCTTGGTATCGCGCCGGCTGGCGCTGGCCGGCTCTCTGCTTGCGGTCCCGGCGCTGGTCTCGGCGGCGCGGGCGCAGCCCGGCGGGGACGTCGCGGCCAGGCTGGCCGAGCTGGAACGCGCGAATGGCGGCCGTCTCGGCGTCGCGGCGCTGAACCTCGCGACCGGTGCGCGCATCGGGTACCGGGCCGATGAGCGCTTCCTGCTGTGCAGCACCTTCAAGGCCCTGGCGGCGGCCTTCGTCCTGGCTCGCGTCGACCGGAAGCAGGAGCGGCTGGACCGGCGAATCGTGGTCTCGCGCAAGGATCTCGTCGGCAAGTCGGTGCTCGAGCCGCGCGTCGGCGGGGCAGGGGTGACGATGGCCGAGCTGTGCGATGCGGCCGTGACCTACAGCGACAACACGGCCGGCAACCTGCTGCTCGCCAGCTTCGGCGGCCCGGCCGGGCTGACCGCCTTCCTCCGCTCCCTCGGCGATGGGGTCAGCCGGCTGGACCGCATCGAGCCGGGGCTGAACGCCTATGCCGGGCCGGGCGATCCGCGCGACACCACGACGCCGGCGGCGATGGTGGAGACCCTGCGCAAGCTGCTGTTCGGCGATGCGCTGTCCGCCGCCTCGCGCCACCAGCTGGCGGCATGGCTGATCACCAACAAGACCGGCGACACCCGGCTGCGGGCCGGCTTTCCGGCGGGCTGGCTGGTCGGCGACAAGACCGGGACCGGCGGCAACCCGGAGGGCAGCACCAACGACGTCGCGGTCGCCTGGCCGCCGGATCGCAGCCCGGTCATCGTCACCGCCTATTGCGAGCTGCCGTCGCAGAGCTTCGAGCAGCGCAACCCGGTGGTCGCCGAGATCGGCCGGATCGTGGCGCAGGTCTGAAGGGGCGTCGGTGCACGGCCGGGGCATCCCGGCCGTGCCGCCGGCGCGTCAGGCGATGTGCAGCCGCACGTCGACATTGTTGCGGGTGGCGTTCGAGTACGGGCAGACATGGTGCGCCTTCTCCACCAGCGCCTGCGCCTGGGCCTTGTCGAGGCCGGGCAGCGAGATGGTCAGGTCGACATCGATGCCGAAGCCGCCCGGGATCTCGCCGATGCCGACCTCGGCCTTGACCGAGGCGTCGGGCGAGATCTGCACCTTCTCCTTGCCGGCGACGAACCGGATCGCGCCCAGGAAGCAGGCGGAATAGCCGGAGGCGAACAACTGCTCCGGATTGGTGGCGCCGCCCTTGCCGCCCATTTCCTTCGGCACGGCCAGGGGCAGGTCGATGATGCCGTCGGACGACTTCGAGCGCCCGTCGCGGCCGCCGGTCGAGGTCGAGGTGGCCTTGTAGATGATCTTCTCAGGCTTGCTCATGGGATGCTCCTGGGTTGGGCCGCACCGCGATGCGGCCGGGGAAGACGGTACAGAGATGGGATGGCAGCCTGAGGCTGCCACCCGGCTGCGGCGCTATTGGTCGAAGCGCCGGGGATCGACCGCGGCGAAGCTGCCGCCGCGGCCGAAATCGTCGAAGCGGACCACCAGCGGCGCCGGCGACGGGTCGCGATAGGGTCCGAACTTGAAGTACTGGTCGCCGCCGCCCGGGACGCCGATCGGGCCGCGCACGGTGGCGACCGGCCGGCCGTCGGCCCAGATCTCGACCAGGTCGTCGGGCCGGCCGGCGACGCGCAGATGCACCACCATGTCGACCCAGGCGCCGAATGGCGAGGGCAGCGGCGCCGTGCGGTCGATGGCGAGGCCGCGGCTGCACTCGGCGGCGCGGTCCGGCGGCTCGGTGTGCAACTCGTCGGTGCCGCCATGCAGGAAGCTTCGCGTGCCGTCGGGAAAGTCCGAGAAGTCGTAGCCGTCTTGCCAGGCGACCAGCACCCGGCATTGCCGGCCGGGCGACGCGGTCTCCTGCTCCACCGTCAAATGGAAGGCGCCGCCCTTGAAGCGCTGGGCCAGGATCGGGCTCCGGCTGCCGTCCTGCTTCCACTGGCCGATCACCAGCCGGTTGCCGCCGGCCCCGGCGTCCGGGCTGTCGATGCGGAAGCTGAAGCCGAACCAGCGGTCCGTACCCGGTGGCTCGGTCGATTGCAGCCACAGCTCGGCGCGCTGGTCGTCCTCCGGCTCGAACACCGCCCCCGGCGCAGTGTCGAGGCAGCCGCTGCGCCGGCGCGCGACCTCGGCCTTCGGGATGGCGGGGGGCATGGTCGCGTCCGGCAGCAGGGCCATGCCGGCGGCGTAGCGGCCGGACCGCACCACCGTCTCCTCGATGAAGAAACGATTCTCCGCCCGCGGGCAGGGGGCCCAGACATGCGGATCGATCCGTCCCGATTCGAATCCGTCGCTGATGTCGGCGGCCGCGGCGGGAGCGGCGGCCGGTGCTGTGGCGAGGATCAGGACGGCCGGCAGCAGAAGCCACCGCGACAGGGCTACGGGCATGATCTCCCCGGGGTGTCGGGCCGCGGCAGGATAGGCGCGCGGCCGGACGCAGCCAAGCGGCGCCGGCCGCTCACTGGTCGAAGCGCCGGGGATCGACCTCCTCGAAGCTGTGGCCCAGGCCGAAATTGTCGAGATGGGCCACCACCGGGGTGTCGCCGGGGTCGCGATACGGCCCGATCTTGAAGTACTGCCGGCCGCTGTCGCGGTAGCCCAGCCGGCCGCGGACCGTGACGATCTTCCGGCCGTCGGCCCAGACCTCGATCAGGTCGTCCGGCTGCGCATTGACCTTGATGTGCACCACCATGTCGACCCAGGCGCCGTAGGGCGAGGGCAGCGACGCCGTGCGGTCGATGCTCAGGTTGCTGCCGCAGTTGGCCGTGTAGTCGGGCGCCAGCTTGTTGCCGGCCGCGTCGAAGCCGTCATGCAGGAAGCTGCGATGCGGCGGGAACTCCGAGACGTCGAAGCCGTCCTCCCAGGCCACCAGCACCCGGCATTGCTGCAGCCGGGCCGGCCCGTCCTGCTCGACGGTCAGGTAGAATTTGCGGTTGCGGAAGCGCTGGCCGAGGAACGGGCTGTACTGGCCGGCCTGCTTCCATTGCCCGACCAGCAGGCGCCGGTTGTCGGCCGCCGGCGCCGGCTCGGCATCGATGCGGAAGCTGAAGCCGTACCAGAGGTCGGTGCCCTTCTCCTCGGTCTCGCGCAGCCACAGCTCGGCCCGCTGGTCGCTGCCGGCCATGAAGTCCATGTCCCGGTCGGAATCGATGCAGCCGCTGCGCCGGTGGTCGGTGTTGACCGCCTCGACCTCGGGCGGCAGGTCCGGCGTCGGCAGCAGCGCCATGCCGGCCGAATATTTGCCGGAGCGCGCCAGCATGTCGTCGATGAAGAAGCGCCCCTCCGGCCGCCGGCAGGGCGACCAGATCTGCGGCGGGATGCGCCCGCCTTCGAAGCCGTCGCTGATCGAGCCGGCGGTCGGATCGGCGGCGGCCGGAGCGGCGGCCAGCAGGAGAAGGAACGCTGGCAGGGGCCACCGCAGAAAGGCTGGAAGCATGGATCTGTCGAACTGCCGAATCGGGAAAGCGAAACGGCAGGATAGGTCAGCGCGGCGGCCGGGTGGCGCCGAGAAGACGCGGCAGGTCGCCGCGCCATGCGACCAGCGAGAACACCAGCGCCGCCACGGCGATGAACAGCACCGTCACCGCCGCCATCACCGGGGTGTAGCCGTAGCGCAGGGCGTTGAAGATCTTGATCGGCAGCGTCTCCACCGTCGACCCCGCCACCATGTAGGCGACGATGTACTCGTTCAGGCTCAGCACGAAGGCGAAGGCGTAGCCGGAGATGATGTAGGGCCGGGCCGAGGGCAGCACGATGGTGCGGAACACCGTGCGCTCATCGGCGCCCAGGGTACGCGCCGCCTCCACCGCCGCGCGGTCGATCGAGGCCAGGCCGAGGGCGATGTTCACCAGCGGCAGGGTGACGAAGAAGATGCCGTGCGAGACGATGGTGGCGGCGATGTGCCCGTACAGGCCGACGATCTGCCAGAAGATCAGGAAGCCCAGCGCCGAGACCACCGGGGGCAGGATGAAGGGAGCGATGCCGAGGGTGTAGAGGGCGCGGCCCCAGCGCGGGTTCCAGCGCCAGAGATACCAGGCCATCGGCAGCGCGATCGACACCGACAGGGCGGCGGCCAGCACGGCGATGACCACGCTGTTGCTCAGCGCGCCCAGCCATTCCGGGTCCTGCAGCATCTCGCCGTACCAGGTGACGGACAGGCCCTGCGGCGGGAACAGCAGGCGCTTCTTCTCGTTCAGCGACACGCCGATGATGACGATGATCGGCGCCAGCAGCACGGCCCCGATCAGGCCCATATAGAGGCGGGAGAGGACGCGGCTCATCTCAGCGCCTCCTTCCCTGGCCCAGGAGAAGGGTGAGGCCGATCAGGGCCAGGCTGACCAGCACCAGGAACACGGCGAGCGCCGCGGCAAAGGGGATGTTCGACTGGTAGATCGCCTGGTCGGTGATCAGCACCGACAGGGTCCAGTGCTCCGGCTTGCCCAGTACCTGCGGCAGGACATAGCAGCCGAGGGTGAAGACGAAGACCAGGATGGCAGTGGCCAGGATGGCTTGGCGCAGCGACGGGATCACCACGGTGAAGAAGCCGCGCAGCGGCGATGCGCCGAGCGTGCGCGCGGCCTCGGTGATCTCGGGGTCCAGGCGGTTCACCGCCGGGTACAGCATCAGCACCGAATAGGGGAAGCCGATGAAGCACAGGCCCATCAAGAGGGCGCCGAAGCTCGGCGTCCAGGCCTCGGGCGAGTCCAGGATGCCGAGCGTGACCAGCAGGTTGGACAGGCCGGCCGACCGCGACAGCAGGATCGACCAGGCGAAGCCCATGATCACCTCGGACAGCGACAGGATCGACAGGATGCAGACCAGCCAGGCCACCTGCGCCGGCCGGCGGGTGCGGCTGAGGAACCAGGTGAAGGGCACCGCGGCGACGACGCAGAACACCGCCGCCAGGCCGCAGATCATCAGCGAGAAGCCGAGCACCCGGGTGAACAGCGGCGACCAGAACCGGGCGTAGTTGTCGAGCTCGAAGGCCGGCTGGTACAGCCCGCCCTCGACCCGGTGGTAGAAGCTGAACGCCACCATGATCACGAACGGGATCAGGAAGAACACGCACAGCATCGCCGCCGGCCACAGCGCCGGCAGCCGGGCGAGGAGGCCGTGGGGGGCGTTCCGGGCCGGCGCCGGGGCGGCCGGTGCCGCGGTCATGGCGGGCGCGGTCATGCCGCCAGCACCACGCAGGATTCGGGCGGCAGCTCGACCGTCACGGTCTGGCCGGCGGCGATCGGCGGCAGGTCCTTGCGCGCGGCGGCGGCGACCAGACGGGTGCCGGCGCAGTCGACATAGACCTCGACGGAGTTGCCGACGTCGCGCACGAAGTCGACCGTGCCTGCCACCCGGTTCGGCCCGGCCTCGCCGGCCGGGCGCAGCTGCACCTCCTCCGGCCGCACCAGCAGGGTGGCGCCGGCGCCGGGCTTGAGCCCGTCCAGCCCCTCGCTCGCGGTCAGCACAGCATCGCCCAGGCGCAGGCCCGCGCCATCGACCCGGACCGGCAGCAGGTTGCCGGTGCCGATGAAGTCGGCGACGAAGGCGTTGGCCGGGCGGCGGTAGATCTCCAAGGGCGCGCCGGCCTGCTGGATCCGGCCCTGGCCCATCACCACGATGACATCGGCCATGGTCATGGCCTCGCGCTGGTCGTGGGTGACCAGGATGGTGGTGACGCCCAGGCGCTGCTGCAGCTGCCGCAGCTCGATCTGCATCGCCTCGCGCAGCTTGGCGTCCAGCGCCGACAGGGGCTCGTCGAGCAGGAACAGGCTGGGGTCGATCGCCAGCGCCCGGGCGATCGCGACGCGCTGGCGCTGGCCGCCGGACAGCTGCGAGACGTGGCGGTCGGCCACGCCCGGCAGCTGCACCATGGCCAGCAGTTCCTCCGCCCGCTTGCGCTGCGCCGCCTTGTCGGCGCCGCGGATGCGCAGGGCGTAGGCGATGTTCTCGCCGACCGTCAGATGGTCGAACAGCGCCAGCGACTGGAACACCATGCCGAAGTTGCGCTGGTGCGTCGGCACCGGGGTGACGTCGCGGCCGTCCAGCAGCAGCTGGCCCTTGGTCGGGGATTCGAGGCCGGCGATGATGCGAAGCAGCGTGGTCTTGCCGCAGCCCGACGGGCCGAGGAAGCAGACCAGCTTGCCGGCCGGGACGGCCAGGTCGACATCGGTGACGGCGGTGACCCTGCCGTAATCCTTGGCGATGCCCTGGAGGCGGAGCTCGTGCATGCGGCGCGGGTCCTGTCTCGGAAGCAAAGCCCCGGCCACAGGGGTGGCCGGGGCGGGTCTCATCAGCCGGTGATCATGCCCGTCCACTTCTCCGCGACCCAGTCGCCGCGTTCGGTGTACAGCTTGTAGTCCGGGATGATCGGCTTGATGTCGCTGGAGACGGCGGCGAATTCCTCCGCTGACAGGCTCAGCAGCTCGCGCGGCACGATCGGCGCGGTGCCGACCTTGCGCGACAGCGTCTCCTGCTGCGCCGGCTGGCACATGTAGTCGATGAAGACATGCGCCTCCTCGAGCTTCTTCGACGCCTTGCTGACGGCCCAGGAGCCGCGGTCGGACACGCCGCCCTCCTTCGGGAAGGTCGAGCGCACCGGGAAGCCGTCCTTGATCGCGAGGCCGGTGACGTCGTGATAGTACTCGCCCATCGGAATCTCGCCCGACTGCAGGGCGTTCTGGAACTGGCCCTCGTCGCGGTACCACAGCGACACGTTCGGCTTCAGCTCGGCCAGCTTGGCCAGCACCTTCTCGACGCCCTCATTGGTCGCCAGGATGTCGCTGTTGCCGCCGAAATGGGTGTGGGCGGTGATCTCCAGCAGGAAGGAGTTGCTGGCCAGCGCCATCAGGCCGAGCTTGCCCTCATTGCCCTTGTCCCACAGGGCGGCCCAGCTGGTCGGCGCGTCCTTGTAGGTTTCCGTGTTGGTCACCAAAGTAATGAACCAGGCCACGGCCGCGACGCCGGCGATGCGGCCGTCGTCGTATTTGTTCAGGAATTCCGGGAACACCTTCTCGGCGTTCGGCATCTTGGCCGGGTCCAGCGCCTGCCACAGGCCGGACTTGATGCCGCGCAGCATGGCCACCTGGGCCATCATCGACACGTCGGCCGGGGCCTCGCCGGCATTGGCCGCGGTCTGCAGCTGCACCAGCCAGGCCTCGCCGGTCGGCTCGCCGACGCCCTCGACCTTGATGCCGCTGGCCTTGGTGAACTCCGGGAAGACGTGCTTGCCGAAGCTCTCCTCGAAATAGCCGCCATAGGTGCCGATCTTGATGCTGCGCTCCTGCGCATGCACGAAGGGCGCCCGGCCGATCGTGGCCAGGGCGGCGCCGGCGGCGGACAGCTTCAAGAGCGTCCGCCGGCTCGGGGAATAGCGATAGATCTCGCGGGTCATGAAACCTCCTTGTGTTTTCTTATGCGGCGTCACGGGACGCCAAAGCAGCGGTCAGCCGGTCGGCGACGATCGGGGCCACGTCGCTGCCGACATTGGCGAAGGCGACGCGCAGGAAGCGGTCCTGCCCCGGCCCGAACATGCTGCCCGGCAGAGTCAGCAGATTGTGCTCCAGCGCCAGCCCGCGGGCCACCGCGACCGCATCGCGGCCGGCGAATGGGTGCTCGAGATAGGCGAAGAAGGCGCCCAGGCTGACCAGGCGCCAGCCTTCCAGTTGCGACAGGGCGGTCCGGAACACGGTCGCCCGCTCGCGCATCGACGCGGTGTTGCCCTGGACCCAGCCGCCGAGTTGCTCCAGCCCGAACAGCGCCGCCTCCTGCCCGATGCGCGGCGCGCAGATGGCGACGCAGTCCATCGCCTTCTCGATCTGCGCCATCAGCGCCGGCCCGGCGGTGATCGACCCGACGCGGTGTCCGGTGATCGCGAAGACCTTGGAGAAGCTGTACAGGTGCACCACTGTCGACGCCCAGTCCGGGTCCTGGAACAGATCGTGCGGCCGGTCGTCGGTGGGCAGGAAGTCGATATAGGTCTCGTCCAGCACCAGGGCGATGCCGCGGCGCTTCGCCAGGTTGTAGAAGGCGCGCAGCGTCTCGGCCGGATAGATCGCGCCGGTCGGGTTGTTCGGCGTCACCAGCACGATGGCGCGGGTGCGGTCGGTGATGAGGCGGGCCACCTCCTCGACATCCGGCACGCCGCCGGCATCGGGCCGGAAGGCCGGGTGCAACGCCTGGATGCCCATCGCGTCCAGCCACATGCGGTGGTTGAAGTAGTAGGGCACCGGCAGCACCACCTGGTCGCCGGGCCGGGCCAGCGCCGTCATCGCCAGGCAGAAGGCCTGGTTGCAGCCGGCGGTGATCGCCACGTTCTCCGCGCCGATGGCGCCGCCATAGTAGCGGGCGAAACGCGCCGCCAGCGCCGCGCGCAGCTCGGGCAGGCCGAGGATCGCGGTGTAGCGGTGCATGGCGGGGTCGCGCAGCCGCTCGGCCAGATGCGCCACCAGCGCGTCGGGCGGAGCATAGCCCGGCACCGCCTGGGCCAGGTCGATCAGCGGCCGGTCGGCCGGGAAGCTGCGGCCTTCGACCCAGCGCTGGGCCTCGGCGATCGGCGGCGCCGCAACGGCGGTCAGGAGGGGATTGAGTGTCAACATTGCCGCCTCATTATACCGGATCGCGCCGCAGCGGCATGGTCATGCAGTGGATGCTGCCGCCGCCGGCCGCCAGCAGGTCCAGCTCCGGCTCCAGCACGGTGATGCCCTCGGCCCGCAGCAGCGAGTTCACCCGGGTGCTGTGCTTGGGCGACAGCACCCGGTCGCGGCCCAGCGCCAGCAGGTTGCAGCCCATCGACATCACCTCCTTGTAGGTGACGGGGATCAGCTTGATCCCATGCGCCTTCATCCAGTCCAGCAGGCCGTCGTCCAGCACCTCGGTGCAGGCCACGGCCAGCCCGTCCGCGGCCATGCAGAAGATTACGTCCATGTGCAGGAAATGCTCGGGGAAGGGCTCGACCCGTGCCTCCCAGCCCTCGGCCTCGAACCAGCGGGCGAACTGCCGGGCGCCGGCCTCGTTGGTGCGCTCGCCGGAGCTGCCGATCAGCACCAGCCCGGGGCGGATGATATGGATGTCGCCGCCCTCCAGCGTGCCGTCGGTCGAGTAGCGCCAGATCCCGCCATGCTGCTGGTAGAACTCGATGACGGAGGCGTATTCGCCGCGCCGCTGCGGCCGGAACAGCTGGGTCACCACCGGGCCCCAGGGTGTCACCTGGCTCGAATCCCGGGTGTAGACCTGATAGGGCAGGTGCGGCTCGGTCTTGAGGTAGTGGCAGGTGACGCCGGCGGTCTCCAGCGCGTCGACCATCTGCCGGTACTGGCCCTGCACCCGCTGGTGGTCATAGGCCGACCCGGCCTCCAGGGTGGCCCGGGCGATGCTGTTGGTCGGCTGCCAGGCATAATGCTCCGGCGTCGCCAGCAGCACATCGCGCAGCACGCCGGTCTCGGAATCCAGGGTCCAGGTCACGCGCCGCCTCGCTGTTCATCGCCGTTTCGTTGCCGGAAGGATGACAAATGTCACGCGGCTGAAAAATAGCGGCGTCGCGACGTTCACTTCGCAGATTCTCGATGTAATCTCGTCGCTATGAAGAACGTTTCGGATGTCGAGCTGCGGCTGCTGCGGATCTTCGTCACCGTGGCCGATGCCGGCGGCTTCGCCGCGGCGCAGGCGGCGCTCAATCTCGGCGCCTCCACGGTCTCGACCCAGATGGCGCATCTGGAGCGGCGGCTCGGCGCCCGGCTGTGCGAGCGCGGCCGTTCCGGCTTCCGCCTGACCGAGAAGGGGCGGGCGGTCTATGACGCGGCGCGCCGCCTGCTGGAGGCGGTGGAAGGGTTCCGGGCCGAGACCCTGGCCCTGGACGCCCGGCTGGCCGGCGACCTGCGCGTCGGGCTGGTCGACGCCACGGCGGGCGACCCGGGATCGCCGGTGATCGAAGGGCTGCGCCGGTTCGGCCGCCGCGATCACCGGGTGCATCTGCATCTGGCGATCGACACGCCGCCGCTGCTGGAGCAGCGGCTGCTGGACGGGCGGCTCGACCTTGTCGTCAGCGCCTTCCCGCGTCACATCGCCGGGCTGGTCTACACGCCGCTCTATCGCGAAAAGCAGGTGTGCTACTGCGGCGCCGGGCACCGGCTGTTCGGCGCGCCGGACAGCCCGGACACCCTGGACCAGATCCGGCGCGAACGGCTGATCACCCGCGGCTACTGGAATCTCAGCGACCTCGGGCGGCTGGGCCTGTCCGAGGCATCGGCATCGGCCACGGTCGACTGCATGGAGGCGCAGGCGATCCTGATCCTGTCCGGCGGCTATATCGGGTTCCTGCCGACCCATTATGCGGCGCCATGGCAGGCGGCGGGCCGGCTGTACCAGCTGTTGCCGGCTCTCTTGTCGTATGACGCGCCGTTCGAGATCGTGACCCGCAAGGGCGCCACCGTCTCCCGCGCGGCGAAGCTCCTGATCCAGGATCTGCAGGCGTCGCGGCCCTCTGTCGCGGAGCCCGCATCGCGCCCCTGAAAACGCCGCGGACAGGCCCGGGAACGGCCGGAAAGCGGACATTTGTTTAATGTTTCGTACACTTGTCAATTTGTCTGATAAATCCGATAGTGCCGCCGCCGGACGCGATTCCGGACAGAATATTTCGGGAGGATCAAGGTCCATGCGTGGTGTGAGAAACTGGGCGCTGGCGGCGCTCCTCTGCGGCGTCGCCGCGGTGCCGGCTCATGCGGCGGACGGCGTCGCCACCGGCGACACCTCGGGCAAGAAGATCGCGCTCAGCAACAACTACGCCGGCAATTCCTGGCGCCAGGCGATGCTGAAGAGCTGGGACGAGGTCGGCAAGGCGGCGGTCGCCCAGAAGATGGTGGCCGAGGCCCCGGCCTTCACCACCGCCGACAACTCGCCGACCGACCAGGCGGCGCAGATCCAGAACATGATCCTGCAGGGCTATGACGCGATCGTGATCGACGCGGCTTCGCCCACCGCGGTCAACGGCGCGGTCAAGGAGGCCTGCGATGCCGGCATCGTCGTCGTCTCCTTCGACGGCATCGTCACCGAGCCCTGCGCCTGGCGCATCGCCATCGATTTCGAGGGCATGGGCAAGGCCCAGATGGATTACCTGGCCACCCGGATGCAGGGCGGCAAGCTCTTGGAGATCCGCGGCCTCGCCGGGGTCTTCGTCGATGACGAGATCCACAAGGGCATCGAGGCCGGGGTGAAGGCCCATTCCGGCTTCTCGATCGCCGGCTCGGTGCATGGCGACTGGACCCAGACCGTGGCCCAGCGCGAGGTCGCCGGCATCCTGCCGACCCTGCCGGAGATCGACGCGGTGGTGACCCAGGGCGGCGACGGCTACGGCGCGGCCCAGGCCTTCCAGGCCGCCGGGCGCAAGGTGCCCCTGATCATCATGGGCAACCGCTACGAGGAGCTGAAGTGGTGGAAGGAGCAGACGGCCAGCGGCTATGAGACGATGAGCCTGTCGATCGCCCCGGGCTCGGCCCAGGTCGCCTTCTGGGTGGCACAGCAGATCCTGGCCGGCAAGGACGTGCCGAAGGACCTGCGGCTGCCGACCGTGGTGGTGGAGCAGGCGAAGCTCGACTACTGGCTGGCCCACACGCCGGAGGGCGGCGTGACCAACGCCACCTATCCGCAGGATTGGACCGTGAAGCTGATCGACGCCATCGTCGGCGGCAAGGACCTGCCGGCGACGCCGACCGAAGGTTAGTCGGGCCGAGGGCCGCATGATCCTGATGCAGTCTGATCTGTTCGTGTGCCTCTCCCGCTGTGCGGGAGAGGTCGGACATCCGCCAGGATGTCCGGGTGAGGGTGGGCGCGGCACCGCCGCGCCACGCCGTCAGGCTCCGATCCCGGCGTCGAGGCCGCAGGCCCTCACCCGGAGCCGCTTCGCGTCTCCGACCTCTCCCGCAAGCGGGAGAGGCAACGCGATCGGGAAGGCAGCACTCGCATGAATTCCGTACCGATCGTCGACTTCGCCGGGGTGGCCAAGAGCTTCGGGGCGGTCCGGGCGCTGGGCGGGGTCGACCTCGCCGTGGCGCCCGGCGAATGCCTCGGCCTGGCCGGGCACAACGGCGCCGGCAAGTCGACGCTGATGAACGTGCTGGCCGGCACCCTCGCGCCCGACGAGGGCCGGCTGACCGTGCTGGGCGAGGACCGCACCGGCCGCTACGCCATCGGCCCGGCCCAGGCGCTGGGCATCCGCTGCGTGTTCCAGGAGCTGTCGCTCTGCCCCAACCTCTCGGTGGCGGAGAATGCGCGGATCACCCATCCCGGCCTGACCGGCCCGGGCTGGCGCCGCCGTGCCGGCGACCTGATCATCGGCACGCTCGACCGCATCTTCCCCGGCCACGGCATCGCGCCGGAGGCCGAGGTGGCGGACCTGTCGATCGGCCGGCGCCAGATGGTCGAGATCGCCCGCGCCTTCAGCGTCACGGATGCGCCGCTGCACCTCGTCATCCTCGACGAGCCGACCTCCTCGCTCGACGCCGTCGCCGCCGGGCAGCTCTTGGACTATGTCCGCCGGCGCGTGGCCGAGGGGCTGTCGGTGATCCTGATCACCCATATCCTGGGCGAGATCCTGTCCACCGCCGGCCGCATCGTGGTGATGCGCGACGGCCGGGTGGTCGGCGCCTGGCAGGCGGGCGAGATCGACAAGCCCGGCCTGGTCGCCGCCATGGGCCATGCCGCCTCCGCCGCCGCCGAGGCCCGGGCCGAGGTGGACCGGTCTGCCCCCGTCCGGGTGCGCGTGCCTGCCGCTGCCGGGGTGGGGCTGGAGCTGGTGGCGCGCGAGGGCGAGATCATCGGCCTCGCCGGCCTGGCCGGGCACGGACAGAGCCGCCTGCTGCAGCGGGTCTACGACGCCGCCACCGGATCGCGCCTCGGCCTGCGCCGCGGCGGGGCCGAGGTGCGCGGCCGCGTCGCCTTCGTCGCCGGCGACCGCCAGACCGAGGGCGTGTTCCCGCTGTGGTCGATCGAGCGCAACATCACCATCCGCTCGCTGGCGGCGCTGCGCCGCTTCGGCCTGATCTCGCCCGCCGCCGAGGCGGCGCTGGGGCGGGAGTGGAAGGAGCGGATCGGCATCCGTGCCCCCGACCTGTCCGGCGGCATCCTCACCCTGTCCGGCGGCAACCAGCAGAAGGCGCTGTTCGCCCGCGCCCTCGGCTGCGACGCCGACACCGTGCTGATGGACGACCCGATGCGCGGCGTCGATGTCGGCACCAAGCACGAGGTCTACGGGCTCGTGCGGGCCCAGGCGCAGCAGGGCCGCAGCTTCCTCTGGTACACCACGGAGATGGAGGAGCTGGAGCACTGCGATCATGTCTATGTGTTCCGCAACAACCGCATCGTCGCCGATCTCAGCCGGTCGCAGCTGACCGAATCCGCCGTCCTCCAGGCCTCCTTCGCGGAAGAAGAGCGCCGCGCCTCATGACCGATCTCGCCTTGCCCCGCCCGCGGCCGCCCTGGACCGCACCGCTGACCCGCGCCTCGACCTGGCGGGCGCTGCTGCCCTTCCTGTCGCTGGTCGCGATCCTGGTGCCGATCTTCCTGATCAACCCGAGGACGATGAGCTATCTCGGGCTGAACCTGATGCTCGGCCTGGCGATCCCGATCATGTTCGCCACCCTGGCGCAGATGTGCATGCTGACGGTCAACGACCTCGACCTCGGCATCGGCGCCTATGTCGGCTTCGTCACCTGCGTCGCCGCCACCTGGTTGGTCGACACGCCGCTGCTCGGCATCGCCGTGCTCGCCGGCAGCGTCCTGGCCTATGGCGCGGCCGGCGCGCTGATCCATTGGCGCAACGTGCCGTCGCTGGTGGTGACGCTGGGCATGAGCTTCGTCTGGCTCGGCCTCGCCGTGCTGGTGCTGCCATCGCCGGGCGGCGCCAGCCCGGCCTGGCTGCGCACGGCGATGACCTGGAAGCCGCCCTTGGTGCCGCTGCCGATCCTGGTGGCGGTCGGGCTGGCCGCGCTGGTGCACCTGTTCCTGATGCGCTCCGCCCTCGGCTCCGTGCTGCGCGGCGCCGGCGGCAACCCGAAGGCGATCGCCCGTGCCGGCTGGTCGCTGCTCAAGGTCCGGGTCGGGCTCTACGCCCTGGCCGGGGTGTTCGGCCTGCTGTCCGGCCTGTCGCTGCTGGGCCTGTCGACTTCGGGCGACGCCAACATCGCCCAGCGCTACACACTGCTGTCGATCGCCGGCGCCATCCTCGGTGGCTGCGACTTCGTCGGCGGCCGGGTGTCGCCGGTCGGGGCGGTGACCGGGGCGCTGGTGCTGACCCTGGCCGGATCGCTGCTGACCTTCATGCGGATCTCCCCCGACTGGCAGATCGGCGCCCAGGGCGCGATCCTGATCATCGTCCTGGCCCTCAGGGCCCTGACCAGCCGGAGGCGGCGATGACCCGGATTTCCACCTGGACGTCCGACCGGCCCTGGCTGTGGTCCTGGGTCGGGGCATTGCTGCTATGGCTCGCGGTGGTCGTCATCGCGGCGGGCGAGGGCGCGGTCGGGGTGCTGTCCACCGCGCTCAGCTTCGGCGTGTTCTTCGTCGTCGTCGCCATCGGCCAGATGTTCGTGATCGCGATGGGGCCGGGCAACATCGACCTGTCGATCCCGTCCAACATCGCCTTGTCCGGCTCGGCCGCCATGATCGTGATGGCCGGACAGGACGGCATGATCCTGCCGGGCCTGGCCGTGGCGCTCGTGTGCGGCCTGGTGGTCGGCATCGCCAACTGGGCGTTGATCCGCGGCTTCGCCATGCCGCCGATCATCGCCACCCTGTCCTCCAGCCTGGTGTTCCAGTCGGTCGCCATCGCCTATGGCCGCGGCTTGCGCATCGCGCCGCCCGACGGCTTCGCTGCCTTCACCACGGCCAAGCCATGGGGAATGCCGGTGATGGCGATCGCCGGCTTCGTCCTGGCCGCGGTGATGGCGGTGGTGCTGCAGCGCACGATCTATGGCCGGTCGGTGCTGGCGGTCGGGCAGAACCCGCGCGCCGCCCACCTCGCCGGGGTGAAGGTCGAGCGTACGCGATTCCTCACCTACGCCCTGTCCGGCGGCTTCGCCGGGCTGGCCGGGGCGCTGATGGCCGGCTATTTCGGCGGCGCCTCGCTCGACATGGGCAAGGACTACCTGATGAACTCGATCGCCGTGGTGGTGATCGGCGGCACCAGCGTCGCCGGCGGCCGGGCCAACCTGGCGGGGCTGTGGGGCGCGTCGCTGTTCCTGTTCCTGCTGGTGACGATGCTGAACGCGCTCGGCACCGGAACCGGGTTGCGGCTGGTGCTGACCGGCCTGATCATCATCGCCGTGATCGTCGCGGCGGGCGGCGAGAAGACGCGCTGACATCGGCGTTCGAAGGAGAGATCCAGTGCACAAGATCGCCGTCATCGGCTTCGGCAAGATCACGCAGGACCAGCATCTGCCGGTGATCGACAAGAGCGGTTCGTTCGAGCTGGCGGCCGTGGTCAGCACCCGCGGCCTCAGCCATGGCGGCGTGCCGAGCTACCGCACCCCGGCCGAGCTCTATGCCGCCCGGCCCGACATCGGCATCGTCGCGGTCAACACCCCGCCGGAGGTGCGTCACGGCATCGCCCGCGAGGCGCTCCTGGCCGGCAAGGACGTGCTGCTGGAGAAGCCGCCGGCGGCGACGCTGACCGAGCTGGCCGACCTCGAGGCCACGGCGGCGGCCCAGGGGAGGGTGCTGTTCGCCACCTGGCATTCGCGCTTCAACCCGGCGGTCGAGGCCGCGCGGGACCTGCTGGCCGAGGGCGGGGTGCGCTCGGTCAGGATCGAGTGGCGCGAGGATGTCCGCAAATGGCATCCGGGCCAGGACTGGGTGTGGGCGCCCGGCGGCTTCGGCGTGTTCGACCCCGGCATCAACGCCCTGTCGATCTTCACCCGCATCCTGCCCTTCGTGCCCTTCGTCCGCAGCGCCGAGCTGACCTATCCGGCCAACCGGCAGACGCCGATCGCGGCCCAGCTCGTCTTCGCCAGCACCGACCCGGCGGCGCCCACCCTCACCGCCGATTTCGACTGGCGCGAGCAGGGCGACGAGAAGTGGCACATGACGATCGAGACGGCGGATGGCCGCCCGGCCCGGCTGTTCAAGGGCGGCTGCGCGCTGTCGGTGGGCGGCATCGTGGTGGCCGAGGCGCCGAGCGAGGAATACGAGCGGATCTATAGGCATTTCGCCGCGCTGCTCGACGCCCGCCGCGGCGATGTCGACGGCGCGCCCCTGCGCCTGGTCGCGGATGCGATGCTGGTCGGCAAGCGGGTGAGCACTGACGCGTTCGAGTGGTAGGAGCGTTTCCGCACTCCTAATTCGTCATCCCCGCGAAAGCGGGGATCTCCCGACGCTTTCAATGGAAAGAGATTCCCGCTTTCGCGGGAATGACGGCAAAGGGACGGACCTCACTTGCAGGCGCAGGCGGCGCCCACGCTGCCGAAGTTCTTGGCCACGAAGTTCTGGGCGTCGGAGAGGTAGTCGAAGGCGCCGAACTGGCAGACGTCGCTGCCGCGCGCGGTCTTCTCCTGCTCCAGGGTGCGCATCTCGATCTCGATGCGATCGTCGGCGCAGAACACGCCGTACTCGCCGGCCGCCCAGGCCGGTCCCGCCATCGCAATCAGGCCCGCAAAGCCGAGCAGCACATCACGCATCATGATCCTCCCCCTGTCGGTTCGCTCCGCCGAGCATAGCATGGCGGGGGGAGGAAAGGCCCGCGCCGGCCCGGAGACCGGCGCGGGGTGGCCATCCACAAGGCCTGGCCGTCAGGCCTGGCCGAAATCGCCCATGGCCGGGTCGGACACGCTCGGCGTGCCGTCCTCGATGCGGCCGGCGAAGCGGCGGGTGAACAGGGCGTCACCCTCGATCCGCGCGGTGAAGTCGTACCACCGGCCCGACAGCAGCAGCGGCAGGTAGGCGGTCGACTGGCCGTGCGGCACCACCAACTGGCGCCACGGCAGGTTGAGCAGGCTGTAGGCGTTGGCCTTGATCGTGAACACGCAGGGCACGTTGCCGCGGTTGGTCAGCCGCACGATCAGGCCGGAGGCCCGCTTTTCGTAGGAGACCGCGATCTCCGGACCCGCCTTGCGGTTGTTGGCGACGACCGAGCCGGTGAAGTGCCGGTGGAAGCCGTTCGGCCCCAGCACCCACAGGTCGTACTGGCCGAAATCGGCCGCCGTGCCCCAGTCGCCCTGCAGCTCCTTGCCCGCCTCGACCGTGTAGCGGCGCGGCACCCGGTCCAGATGCAGCCGGTCGTAGACATGGAACACGGCGCCCTGGTCGCCGGTATTGGCGAAGTGCAGCCGGATCCGGTTGCCGCCGGCGTCGGTCTCGGACCCGACATTCAGCTCATAGGGCAGGGCGCGCGACGGGCGGATGCCGCGGGCCTGGCGCGGCGCCTTCTGCACGCCTTCGTCCGGCAGCGGCACCTGCGGCAGGGCCTCCTGCTGCGCCCGCAGCGCGTCGGCCTGGGCCTTGGTCTGCATCGGCAGCCGCGGCGGCCGCTCGTTGTTCGGGTTCTGGAAGTTGAAGGCCGAGGTCAGGTCGCCGCAGACGGCGCGGCGATGGGCGCTGATGTTCGGCTCCTGCACCCCGAAGCGCGCCTCCAGGAAGCGCAGCACCGAGGTGTGGTCGAACACCTGGGAGTTGACCCAGCCGCCGCGGCTCCAGGGCGAGACGATGTAGCAGGGCACGCGCGGGCCGGGGCCGAAGACACGACCGTCCGGCGCCGGCTGGCCCTTGGTGCCCGGCGGCACCGGGTAGTTGAAACGCTCGAAGGCCAGCTTGCTGTCTGGCAGGGTCGAGTCGCCCGCCGGCGTGCCGTCGGGGTTCAGCGAATGCACCGCGGGCGGCGGCGCATGGTCGAAGAAGCCGTCATTCTCGTCGAAATTGATGATCAGGGCGGTGCGGCTCCACAGGTCCGGATTGGCGATCAACGCGGCGAGGACTTCCTGGATATACCAGGCTCCCTGCACCGGGCTCGACGGGCCGGGATGCTCCGAATAGGTCTCCGGCGCCACGACCCAGGAGATCTGGGGCAGCTTCCCGGCGCGGATGTCGGCCTTGAACTCCTCCAGCAGGCCGCTGGCCGGCATGGTGTTGCCGACGCCCTTGTACAGCGGCTGCGCCTTGTCCTGCGACGGCTGCCACGGGATGTAGGGCTTGCCGTCCGGGCCGTTGCCCATCGCCTCGTTGGCGCGGCGGTACTGCTTGAACCCGACCAGCGGGTTGTCGGTGAAGTTGTCCGGCAGGTTCTGGTACAGCTTCCAGGATACGCCGGCCTTCTGCAGCCGCTCCGGATAGGTGGTCCAGGTGTAGCCCAGGCTGGACGGGCCGAAATCGTCCCACTCATTGACCACGGCGGCGACGCCGGCGCCGGTCGGGCCGTTGGTGCCGGTCCAGTGGAACAGCCGGTTCGGGTTGGTGCCGCCATGCAGCGAGCAGTGATAGGCGTCGCACAGGGTGAAGGCGTTGGCCAGGGCGTACTGGAAGGGGACCTCCCCCTCCTTGTAGTAGCCCATCGACTGGTTGCGCTTGAACAGCGGCCACTGGTTCATCTGGCCGTTCGCCCAGGCCGACTGCGCGTCGCTCCAGCTGTGCGGCGTGCCCGAGACGCGCTGCGCGTTGCCCTTCTTCTCGTCCAGATGATAGGGCATCACCACGCGTGTGCCGTTCCACTGCTGGAACACCGAGCGGCCATTGGCCAGCGGGATGGTGAAGCGGTCGCCGAAGCCGCGGACGCCCGGGAAGGCCCCGAAGTAATTGTCGAAGGACCGGTTCTCCTGCATCAGGATCACCACATGCTCGACATCCTTGATCGAGCGGGTGGCGTTGTGCGCCGGGATGGCCAGCGCGTCGCGGATCACCGGCGGGAACATCGACAGCGCCGCGGCGCCGCCGGCCGCAGCGCCGGCCATCTTCAGGAAATCGCGCCTGCTTTCGGAAGTCATTTCGAATCCTTAGAAGAGAAACTCGACGCTCCGGTCGCGTCGGGCAGTGATCACCGGACATGCACGAGGCACAGCACCGCCCGTCGCCGCGAATCCCGGGGATTGCGACGTTGGTAATGGTGCTGTTTCAAATGTAGCGGGACCCTAGTCGAGGTTTGTTGCAGGCAGATGTCGCTCCGCTGGGTTTTCTCAGGAATGTTGTGGATGATTTCTCTTGCGAAGGCGGCGAAGGTTCCATGAATGCTGTTCGAACCTGATTTCGTGATGGATTAAGTGAGATTGAGAATGATTTGCAGAAAAATATTGACGGTCCGGCGCCGCTGCGGATAACTCACAGCCGGATCGCACGGTGCCGAGGCCGATCAGAGCCGCGCCGTCGCATTCCCGGTTTCGCCAGGTCGGATCACCCCCAGCCGCCGGAGTCTTTCGCACGGATGGGGGTCTTGCATGGTGGAAGGATATCGCGGCGCGCTGCGCCTGGGCGTGGCGCTGGGCGCGTTATGCCTGGGTGGCGCGGCTGCTCTCGCGCAGGAGGCGGCGCCGTCCGAGCCGGGGCTGCAGCTCGAGCCGATCCCGGTCACCGGCGTCGCGGTCGAGGACCAGCCGGCCTGGACCGACAGCACCGACCGGGAGGAGCTGGACCAGCGCTTCGTGCGCAGCTGGACCGATCTCGGCCGCCGCGTCGACGCCGGCGTGGTCTTCAACCGCGCCAATGACAGCATCAACATCCGCGGCCTGGACGGCGACCGGGTGCTGACCACGCTCGACGGCATCCGGCTGCCCTATCTGAACGACGGCGCCCGCGAGGTCCGCGGCGGGCTGCGCAGCTTCGACTTCGACAGCCTGTCCAAGGTCGATGTCATCCGCGGCGCCGATTCCAGCCGCTACGGCTCGGGCGCGCTCGGCGGCGTGTTGGCGCTGCGCACCTTCGATCCGGAGGATCTTCTGACCGACGACCGCGATTACGGCGGCATTGCCAAGTTCGGCTACCAGGGCGACGACGACAGCGTCGGCGGCAGCGCCGCGGTCGCCGGCCGCATCGCCGGCGACACGTATCTCATGCTGCAGGGCGGCTTCCGCATCGGCCATGAGCTCGACAACCGCGGCAATGTCGGCGGCTACGGCGCCGACCGCACCAAGCCGAACCCGGACGATTACGACCAGCAGAACATCCTGGTGAAGCTGGCGCATCAGTTCGAGGGCGGCCACCGCCTGTCCTTCACCGGCGAGTATTTCCGCCGTCAGGACAACATCGACATCAAGACCGACCAGGGGCCGGGCGAGAGCTACCTGATCGGCCATGACGACGGCATCGAGCGCACCGAGCGCAAGCGCGCCTCGATCGACTACGACTACACGGCGCCGAAATCGGGCGGGCTGCTCGACCGGGCACATCTGACCTTCTATTGGCTGGAGACCGAACGGCTGGACGGCAATGACGGGCTGCGCAGCGTCGATTCCCGCGCCTTCATCATCCCGGGCGACCCGTTCCAATACGGTTATCCCAGCGGCCGCTACGAGCGCCGGAACCGGATCGAGGAAACGCTGTGGGGCGTGAACGGCGAGGCGGAGAAGACCGTCGACCTGGCCGGGCTGCCGAACCGCCTGACCCTCGGCGGCGAGTATTACCACATCGGGGTCGAGCAGCATTCCGGCGGCGTCGACAACTGCCCGGCGACGCCGACAACGCGGCCGCCGATCTTCGGCCCGCGGCTGTGCAGCTTCCTGCACAGCAACCAGGCCGACATGCCCGAGGTGCAGGGCAACACCATCGGCCTCTATGCCGAGGACGAGATCGCGCTGCTTGACGGCCGGGTCAAGATCACCCCCGGCCTGCGCTTCGACTGGTACGAGCTGAACCCGCAGGAGAGCGCGGCCTATCAGGACAACCCCAATGCCGATGGCCTGCCGTCCTCATCCTCCGACAGCGCGCTGTCGCCGAAGGTGATGGTGTCCTGGCAGGCGCTGGAGGAGGTGACGCTGTATGCCCAATGGGCCAAGGGCTTCAAGGCGCCGAGCGCCGACCAGCTGTATCTCGACTATGGCGGCCCGGGCACCTATCTCCGGCTCGGCAACCCGGATCTGAAGCCGGAGACCAGCAGCGGCTACGAGATCGGCGCACGGCTCGGCGACGACGACCTCGGCGGTTCGATCACTTGGTTCGACACCTGGTACCGCAACTTCATCGACGCCGTCGACGTCGACCCCGAAAGCGTCGGCGTGCCGTCCGGCACCTATCCGCTCGGCGTCAGCGCCTATGAGAACCGGGCGCGGGTGCGGATCTACGGCATCGAGGCCGCGGCGCATTGGCGCTTCGGCGATGGCTGGCGCAGCTGGGCCTCGCTGGCCTGGGCGGTCGGCCGCGACGAGGGCGAGGATGTCTATCTGAACTCGGTGCCGCCGCTGCGCGCCATCCTCGGCCTCGGCTACGACGCCGCCAGCTGGGGCGCCGACGCCTCGGTGACCATGGCGACGAAGCGCGACAAGGTCGAGGAGGACACCCAGTTCAAGGCGCCGGGCTATGCCATCGTCGACCTGACCGGCTGGTGGGAGCCGGAGCGGCTGAATGGCGTGCGCATCCAGGCGGGCGTGTTCAACCTGTTCGACCGGAAATACTACGACGCGCTCAACGTGCCCGACGATCCGACCCAGCCGCTGCGCTACTACACCGAGCCCGGCCGCAGCGTGCGCGTGAACCTGACGTACAAGTTCTGAAGCGGCCGCCGATCCTCAGGAGAGACGGTCGACAGACGCGGTGAAGATATAGCCGACGCCACGCTCGGTCTTGATCAGCTGGGGCGCGCCCGGGTCTTGCTCCAGCTTCCGTCGGAGCCGGAGCACCTGCACGTCGACCGACCGGTCGAAGACGTCCTCGTGCATGCGCGTGGCGTGGAGGAGATGCTCGCGCGAGAGGGGCCTCTGGGGGGCGTTCAGGAAGGCGACCAGCAGCGCATATTCGCCCTTGGACAAGGCGACCACGGACCCGGCCGGATTGGTCAGGCTGCGGCGAAGCCGGTCGATGACCCAGCCGCCGAAGTGGTACCGGCCGCGGTCCGGCCCCTGCGTCGGGCAGGGGATCAGCCGTCGCCGCAGCACGGCCCGCATCCGGGCCACGAGTTCGCGCGGTCCGATGGGGATGGTGATGCAATCATCCGCGCCGAGCTCCAGGCTCAGGATACGGTCGAGCTCGTCGTCCCGGGTGTCGGTGATGATGATCACCGGCACGTCGGACTGCGACCGGATGGCGCGAAGCGTCTCCAGCCCTTCGATCCGGCCGAGATGCAGATCCAGGATCACCAGATCCGGCGCCGTGGCGGCCAGGTCGTGCAGCCCGTCGCGGAAGCTCGCTCTCGCTCTGACATGAAAACCGTGATCATCGAGATGATTGACGATCGGGGCCATATTCACTGCAGCGCCTTCGATGACCAGGACCCGCGGCGGCTGGCCCGTCGCGCAGCCCGCCGAGGCTGTCGTCGTAACGGTCGCCGGAATTTCTTTGTTCATGATTGAAAAACTCCACAGTCCGGATCCCCCCGCTCCGGCATCACTCGAGACGGTTTATGGTTCCGGGTGCGGAACCTTCGGCAAGGTCCCGCTCTCCTCGGTGCGAGGCGATCGGGGCCTGCCGACCCGATACCCCACGCCTTGAAGAAGCTCCGGCGTCGATCGGCCGATCGAGAGCCTGTCGCTGCACCCGGCCGCAGACGAGATCACGAGGCAGCACGATCGCGGACATCGCGGTCGTGCTGCCTCTGCTCATCCCAGGGCCTGGATATGTTGCCGCCCGACCAGCGTCCCAACTCCGCCGGGGCGCCGATTTCTGCCAATGTCACGCCGAAGGCGGACACCCTTCTCCTGACGAGAAACAGAGCCGCGGCGGGCCTCAGCCTTCCGAGACGAGCCTGAGCCCGATGACGCCGGCCAGGATCAGGCCGATGCAGAGGATCCTGACCGGCGCGGCGGAATCCCCCAACACGGCGATTCCCAGGATCGCGGTGCCGGCGGCGCCGATGCCGGTCCAGACCGCGTAGCCCGTGCCGATCGGCAGCGTGCGGAGCGCGAGCGAGAGCAGCACGACGCTCGCCAGTCCGGTGCCGACCGTCAGCAGCCCCGGGATCCATCGCGTGAACCCTTCGGACGCCTTCATGCTGAGGGCGAACGCGATTTCGAGGAGTCCGGCGATGCTGAGCATGACCCATGCCATGGCGGCAGATCCGTTGGTTGCGGGAAACGTCAGGCTTTGGCCACGGCCGCGGGGGTCGAGCGGAATGCGATGCCGAAGCGGTTGAAGGCGTTCATCAGGCCGATCGCGTATGTCAGGTCGGCGAGCTCCTTCTCGTCGAACTCGGCCGCGGCGGCGCCGTAGTCGGTATCGGGAATTCCGGTCTCGGCGACCTTCGTGACGGTCTCGGCCCAGGCGAGCGCGGCCCGCTCGCGGGGGGTGAAGACGTCGCCGGCGTCGCGCCAGACCGGCACCAGCACCAGCTTGTCCACCGCCAGGCCGGATGCCAGCAGGTCGCGCGAATGCATGTCGATGCAGAAGGCGCAGCCATTGATCTGCGACACCCGCAGATAGACGAGATTGACCAGCTCCTTCGGCAGGCTGCCGCGCTGGACGGTGACGTACACGCCCCCGAAAGCCTTGTAGCCGTCCGGGGAAACCTTGGCGTAGTCGATGCGATGGCTCACGACGAAATCCCTCTGCTTGAGAATTGAAGGACCCCATCGTGCTGAATCTTGGCCTATCCCAGAAGGTCCATGAACCGGCTTGAGCACTGGGCCATGATCGCCATGGTCACATCATGTTCAGGATGCGCCGGCCCAGGCCCTCGGCGGTGCCTCGCGAGTCGATGTTGGTGAAGTTGAGGAGCAAGGCCGAGGGGCCGTCCTTGTCGATCGTCCAATCCGTCAGCGCTTCGCCGTACAGGCCGTCCTTGCGCATGCGCTCGACGAGCCGGCGGTCCGACTGCCGGCCGTGCAGCCGCAGGATCAGGTGCATCCCGCCCGGCTGTGAATCGATCCGCATATGCCTGCCCAGCACGCTGTCCAAACCGGCGGCTGTCGACTCCCGGCGCTCGGCATACAGCTTCCGCATCCGCTGGATGTGGCGCGCGAAGTGCCCTTCCTGGATGAAGCCGGTGACGATGGCCTGGGTCAGCTCCGGGCTGCCCCCGGCGAAGGCCTGGGTGACCTGCTCGAACCGCTCGACCTGCGCCTCCGGCACCACCAGATAGGCCAGCCGGATGCTCGGAAGCAGCACCTTGCTGAACGTGCCCGCATAGAGGACGCGGCCGTCGCGATCCAGGCTCTTCAGCGCCGGCAGGGGGCGGCTGACATAGCGGTACTCGCCGTCATAGTCGTCCTCGACGATCCAGGCGTCGGTCCGCGCGGCCCAGTCCAGCAGCGCCAGGCGGCGGGGCAGGGATAGGGACACGCAGAGCGGGCTCTGATGGGCCGGCGTGACCACGGCGGCGCGCGCCCGCGGCGCCAGCCTGGTGCCGTCGGCAACGACCATGCCCTCGCCATCGACCGGCACGGCGACGGGCTCGATCTGCAGATGTCCCAGCAGCTCGCGCGTCGGCGGGTACCCCGGATCCTCGAGCCAGACGCGATCCCCCGCCTGCAGCAGGGAATGGGCGATCAACCCGATGGTGTGGCGGTATCCCGACGTCACGAAGACCTGGGATGGCGAGCAGCTGATGCCGCGCGACAGCTGGAGATAGGCGGCGATCTCGGCGCGCAGCGACGGCAGGCCGGCGATGGGGGGATGGACCATGTCGGCCGGCCGCATGGCGCGGACGCATCGTGCCCCCAGCCGGGCCCAGATCTTTCGGGGAAACCTGTCCAGGGCGGGCAGGCCCATCTGGAACGGCAGGATCGAATCCGGACGGAAGCTGGGCGCGGCAGGGCCGCTGTCGGGCGGCGGCGCCGGGCTGGCGGCGGGCATTGGCAGATCGAGGTCCGGGGTCACGATGGTCCCGGCCTGGCCGCGGGCCTGGATGTAGCCTTCGGCGGTCAGCAGGGAATACGCGGCCTCGATCGTGCCCCTGGCCAGGCCCAGCTCCTTGGCCAGCGCCCGCGCCGAGGGGATCCGGTCGCCCGGCTTCAGCATTCCGCCGGCCATGGCGCCACGGAACCGGTCGTAGATCTGCCGGTAGAAGGGAAGGGCCGCCTGCGGATCCAGCGGCGCGATCTTCCTGAGCTTTTTGACGGTCATGGTCCGCTTCGCAGCCGAAACAGGAGCGCCTGCACCATAGCGGTGCGACGGGACATGGACCAGATCCAATGTCCAATCATGGACCTAGGGCATGGGCCATGAGGCTTGCAGGATGACGGTCCCCCCGGGCGCAGGCGACGGCGTGCGGGAACAACCCGGAGTTGGCAGAATGAAGAGAATCCTGTTCATCAGTTGCAGCCCCCGCGGCCGGGCCGCCGAGAGCCACCGGCTCGCCCAGAAGATCATCGGCCACCTGCTGGAACAGGAGCCGGACACCGCCGTGATGGAGCGGGTGATCGGCTGGGGCACGATCGATCATGTCGATGAGAATTACGCGATCGCCCAGGCGTCGTCCTCGGACCCGTCCCGAAGCGGGTCCATCGCCGTGTCCGAAGAGCTGATCCAAGAGCTGGAGGGCGCGGATGTCCTGGTCATCGGCACGCCCATGCACAATTTCACCGTGCCGTCCGTGCTGAAGGCCTGGATCGATCACGTCGTCCGGGTCCGCCGCACCTTCAACGTGACTCCGGACGGGAAGGTGGGCCTGCTGCGCGACCGGCCGGTCTTCGTCGCCATATCCTCGGGCGGGAGGTTCTCCGGCGAGCGCGCGCGGCAGCCGGATTTCCTGACGCCTTATCTGACCGCCGTCCTCGGCGTCACCGGGCTGCGCGACCTGAGCTTCTTCTCCGTCCAGGGCACCGGCTCCGGCCCGGAGGCAGTCGCCGCAGCGAGGGCCAGGGCGGACCAGGCGCTGCGGGAGCATTTCTCCCTGGTTTGCCCTTGACCAGCGCCGCTATCGCCCGGCCCGTTCCAGCAGGATGACCGGGTGGTCCTTGTAGGTCAGGCGGCCGGTCTCCTGATAGCCGCAGGCCTCGGCCAGGCGCAGCGACGGGGTGTTGTCCGGGTTGATGATGCAGACGCTGCGGGCCCAGCCGCGGGCATCGGTCCAAGCCAGCGCGGCCCGGACCGCCTCGCCGCCGAGGCCCTTGCCCTGGGCCCAGGGCGCCACGATCCAGCCGCCCTCCGGCACGCCGTCGAAGCCCAGTCCGCGCCGGAAATCGGCGAATCCGACCTCGCCGACGAAGCGGCCGGTCGCCCGCTCATGCACCGCCCAGTAGCCGAAGCCGAGCAGCGACCACAGCCCGGCATAGCGCAGCAGCCGGGCCCAGCTCTCCTCGGACGTCGAGGGGCGGCCGCCGATGAAGCGGGTCACTTCCGGATCCGCCCACATCGCGGCGAGGTCGTCGAGATCCTCCGCCCGGTGGGGGCGGAGGACCAGGCGTTCGGTCTCGATGGTGCTGTCGGGCATGTCCTGGTTCGTCATGCGGTCGATCCTTGTGGTGACGTCACCGCGCCTTTCCCCTCATGGCGAGGCGCGCAGCGCCGTGGCCATCCAGGAGGCCGGTGTCGCTGGATGGCCACGCCCCTTCGGGGCTCGCCATGACGGCTTGGGGAACCCTGCGCTATTTCTTGGTTACCAGCCGGTAGTAGATCTGGTCGGTGGTGGCGCCGTTGACATAGCCCTGCACCGACTTCGCCATCGCCACCTGGGCGACCGCCTGGAACATGATCACGATCGGCGACGAGGCCTGCACCTTGCGCTGCAGGTCGACATACATCGCGTCGCGCTTGCCGGCGTCGCGCTCCTTCAGCGCCGCATCGGTCTCGGCGCTCAGCTCGGGCACCAGCCAGGAGTTGCGCCAGGTGGTGGTGCTCTGCGGCGCGTCGTCCGCATTGTTCACGTTGTAGGCGAAGGCGCCGGCGTTGGAATGCGGGTCCATGAAATCCGGGCCCCAGTACAGCAGCACCGCCTCGTGGTTGCGGGCGCGGTACTTCGTGATCACCTGGCTGCCGGTGCCGGGCACCAGCTCCAGCGTGATGCCGGCCTGGGCGAAGGTCGATTGCAGCGACTGGGCGATCTCAGTGAAGGGCGGGCTGGAGATCACATCCATCTTGATCGTCAGCCCGTCCTTGACGCCGGCCTCGGCCAGGAGCGCCTTGGCCTTGGCGACGTCCAGCGTGTACGGCGTGTCGTTCAGCGCACCGGGGAAGCCCTCGGGCCAGAAGGCCTGGTGGATCTTCATCTGGCCGCGCAGGAAGCTCTTGGTCATGCCGTCATAGTCGACCAGGTAGCGCACCGCCTCCCACACCTTGGGGTTCTGCAGCGCCGCCACCTTCTGGTTCAGGCTGAAGAAGTGGACCGCGGCCTGCGGATAGGTGCCGATGGCGATGCCGTCCTTGCCCTCCAGCGCCGCCACCTGGTCCGGTGTCAGGTCGCGGGCCATGTCGGCGTCGCCGGCCTCCAGCAGCAGCCGCTGGGTCGCCGGCTCGGCGACATGGCGGTAGATCACCGACTTCATCGCCGGGGCGCCGCGGAAATAGTCCGGGTTGGCGCGCAGCATGATCGACTCGTTCGGCTTGTAGGAGCGCAGCGCGAACGGCCCGGTGCCGGCCGAGTTCTGGCCAAGCCAGGCATTGCCCAGATCGCCGTCCTTGGCGTGCTCCGTCACCGTCTTCTCGTCGACCACCGAGGCGGGGCGGGAGGCGAGGATGTTGAGCACGAAGCTGGGGGCGAAGCCGCCGCTGGTGGTGATGGTCACCTCGGCATCGCCGGTCTTGCGCACCATCTGCTCGACATTCTCCGGCGTCCAGCCCAGCTGGGTCAGGACGAAGGCCGGCGCCTTGTTCAGCTTGACCGTGCGGGCGAGGGAGAACACCACGTCCTCCGGCCGCACCGGATTGCCGCCCTGGAAGGTCACGCCCGGCCGCAGCTTGAAGGTCAGGGTGTTGCCGTCGTCGGACACGGCCCAGCTTTCGGCCAGCCCGCCGACCAGCTTCTGCATGTCCTCGGCCTCGTACTGCACCAGCCGGTCATAGGTGTTGGTGACGATCTCGCCGGAGGTGAATTCATAGGCCTGGGCGGGGTCCAGGCTGACGATGTCGTCGATGTTCTTGGCCACCACCAGCGCATCGGCCGGCGTCGCCGCGATCGCGGGAAGCGGCGCCAGCAGGGCAGCGGCGAGAAGGAAGGACGGTAGGCTGCGCATGCTCTGTCTCCCTGTTCGTTGTTCGATTGCGTCAGCCGGCCAGCAGGGCCGGCACCAGCAGCGGGGTCAGCCAGCGGCCGCGCTCGGCAGCGGCCTCGTCGTAGCGGCCTTCAGCGTCGAGCACATTGACCGTGCCCAGCACCTTGCCGTCATAGACCACCGGGAAGTTCAGCACCGCACCGCAGCCCAGCGAGCCGATCAGCGCGTGGTCCGGGAACACCTCGGCGATCTGGGCCAGGGTGCGGCCCAGGAACACCTCGCGCCGGCCGATCACCTGGGCCGACCAGCGATTCTCCTGCATCGGCTTGCGGCCGGTGACCGGATAGGCGGCGGCGTCGTTGGTGTAGACCCGCTCCGCCTCCGCGCTCTCCGCCCGCAGTGCCATGATGGTGAACAGCTTGTGGCCGAGCAGCACCCGGTAAGCAGCGTCGGCGGCGCGGTACAGCGCCTGCGGCTGGCCGGGCTCGGCCTGGGCCGCGGCCAGCGCCTCCACGGCAGCGGCCACCTTCGGGTCGGTCAGTGTCGTCATGAATCGTCTCGCAATCGGTCGAAGATCGGGGCCGTCCCGGTCCACAGCACCCGGGTCCAGCCGTCATGGGCGTTGCTCCAGCGATGCGCCCGGCCGGCCGGGTAGTGCAGGCTGTCGCCGGCGTCGAGGCGGATGCTCTCCTCGCCGATGCCGACCAGCAGCGACCCCTCCAGCACGAAGGCGATCTCCTCGCCCTCATGCTGCACCGCCTCCGAGGCGTAGCCGGGCGGCACATGCACCAGCACGGCGTTCAGCGCCTGCCCGGGGAAGGCGGTGCTCAGCCGCTCGTAGCGGATCCGGTCGGGCGGCGCGTCGCCGATGCCGAAGACCGGCCGCTCGCCGCGGCGGGTCAGGCCGCTGGCCGGGCGCGGCGCGGCCAGGAAGGAGTCGAGCGGGACGCCGAGGGCGCCGGCGATGCCGGACAGGGCGCTCAGCGACGGCGTCGCCAGGTCGCGCTCGAGCTGCGACAGGAAGCCGACCGACAGGCCGCTGCGTTCGCCGAGATCCTTGAGGGTGAAATCGAGGGCACGGCGGCGGGCGCGGATCGCCCGGCCGAGATGCGGCACGGCCGCCCGTGCATCGGCTGTCTGCGCTGCCGCGTCCCCCGCCATGAGCCCCCCGTTTGTTGTCCGCGAGCCTAGTCGGATTTTTGCTGCCATCAAAATTTTTTTGATGGCAGGATGATGGCACAGGGAACGTTACCCGGGCGCCCCCGGGGCTGCGGCTTGACTCCGGTTCGACGCGGCCCGGAAGATGGGCCGCCCGGTACCGTTCCGTGGTCTTGGACATAACAAACAGGGAGGGGAAAACGTGTTGAAGCGTTTCACCCGCAACATACTCGCAGCGACGATCCTGGCCTGCGCCAGCCTGCCGGCCGCAGGCCTTTCGGCCCTGGCCGAGACGCCGAAGGATACCTTGGTCGAGGCCTGGCAGATCGACGACATCATCTCGCTCGACCCGGCCGAGATCTTCGAGTTCTCGGCGGCCGAATACCAGGCCCAGGTCTATGAGCGGCTGATCGGCTACGACGTCAAGGACGTCAGCAAGATCCTGCCCGGCGTGGCCGAGAGCTGGACCGTCTCCGATGACGGCCTGACCTACACCTTCAAGATCCGCAGCGGAGTGAAGTTCCACTCCGGCAATCCGCTGACCGCCCAGGATGCGGCCTGGTCGCTGCAGCGGGCGGTCAAGCTGAACCTGTCCCCGGCCTTCATCCTCGGCCAGTTCGGCCTGACCGCGGAGAATGTCGACCAGGTGGTGACGGCGCCGGACGACACCACCCTGGTGTTCAAGACCGACAAGGCCTACGCCCCGACCTTCGTGCTCAATTGCCTGACCTCGGGCGTCGCCTCGGTGGTCGACAGCAAGGAGGTGAAGGCGCATGAGGCGAATGGCGATTTCGGCCATGAGTGGCTGAAGACGCATTCCGCCGGCTCCGGCCCGTTCAAGCTGTCGGCCTGGAAGCCGAACGAGTCGCTGGTCCTCGACCGCAACGACGACTACTGGCAGGGCAAGGCAGGCTTCCGCCGCGTCTTCATCCGCCACGTGTCCGAGCCGGCGACCCAGCTGCTGCTGCTGCAGAAGGGCGACATCGACATCGCCCGCAATCTCAGCGCCGAGCAGCTCAAGTCGCTCGACGGCAATGCCGACATCAAGCTCGAGAACGCGCCGAAGGGCTCGGTCTGGTATGTCAGCTTCAACACGCTGCATCCGCCCTTCGACAAGCCGGAGGTGCGGCAGGCGCTGAAATACCTGATCGACTATGACGGCATGGCCAACAGCTTCATGCGCGGCATCGCCGTAAAGCATGAGAGCTTCATCCCGCAGGGCATGCTGGGCGAGATCGCCGACCATCCGTTCAAGCTCGACGTCGCCAAGGCCAAGGAGCTCCTGGCCAAGGCCGGGCTGCCGGACGGCTTCAAGACCACCTTCGACGTCTGGAACGCCTCGCCCTCGACGGATATGGCGCAGTCGATCCAGTCGACCTTCGCCCAGGCCGGCGTGCAGGTCGAGATCATCCCCGGCGACAACAAGCAGACCCTGACAAAGTACCGGGCCCGCAACCACGACATGTATATCGGCCGTTGGGGCACCGACTATCAGGACCCGAACTCGAACGCCGAGACCTTCGCCATCAATGTCGACAACGGCGCCGATGCCAAGTCGAAGACGCTGGCCTGGCGCAACGGCTGGCAGGATGCGGACCTGACCAAGCTGGCGCAGAGCGCGGTGACCGAGCGCGACGGCGCCAAGCGGGCGAAGATCTATGAGGACCTGCAGCGCAAGCACATGGAGGTCTCGCCCTTCGCGGTGATGTTCCAGCAGACCGAGGTGCCGGCGATGCGGAAGAATGTCGAGGGCATCACCTGGGGCCCGGCCTTCGACAGCAACTTCTACTGGACCGGTAAGAAGTCCTGAACCGCAGCGAGGATCCGGAATCGTGCTGAAGCTGCTCGCCTGCGGCATCCTCGCGGCGACGATCGCCTGCTCTGGCCTCGCGGCCAGGGCAGGCACGCCGCCCGACACGCTGGTCGAGGCCTGGGTGATCGACGACCTGGTCTCGCTCGACCCGGCCGAGATCTTCGAGGCGTCGTCGACCGAATACCTGGCCCAGGTCTATGACCGGCTGATCGGCTACGACCAGAAGGACGCCAGCAAGATCGTGCCGCTCCTGGCCGAAAGCTGGGCGGTGTCGGACGACGCCCGGACCTACACCTTCAAGATCCGCGACGGGGTGACGTTCCACTCCGGCAATCCGCTGACCGCCCGGGACGCGGCCTGGTCGCTGCAGCGCGCGATCAAGCTGAACCTGGCGCCGGCCTATATCGTCAGCCAGTTCGGGCTGACCGCCGACAATGTCGACCGGCTGGTCACGGCGCCGGACGACCGCACCCTGGTGTTCAAGACCGACAAGGCCTATGCCCCGACCTTCGTGCTGAATTGCCTGACCGCCACCGTCACCGCGGTGGTCGACAGCAAGCTGGTCCAGGAGCATGAGGCGAATGGCGATTTCGGCCATGAATGGCTGAAGACGCATTCCGCCGGCTCCGGCCCGTTCAAGCTGGCGTCGTGGAAGCCCAACGAGCTGCTGGCGCTCGACCGCAACGACGGCTACTGGCAGGGCCCGCCGGGCTTCCGCCGGGTCTTCATCCGGCATGTCCCGGAGTCCTCGAGCCGGCTGCTGCTGCTGCAGAAGGGCGACGTCGATGTCGCCCGCAACCTGACCCCGGACCAGCTCAAGTCGCTGCAGGGCAATGCCGACATCACGCTCGAGCCGGTGCAGAAGATGTCGATTTTCTATGTCAGCTTCAACGTGCTGCACCCGCCCTTCGACAAGCCGGAGGTGCGGCAGGCGCTGAAGTACCTGGTCGACTACGACGGTATCGTCGGCACCATCATGCATGGCCTCGCCACCGTGCATCAGACCCTGGTGCCGGCCGGCATGCTGGGGGCGATCGACGACGCGCCGTTCAAGCTCGACGTCGACAAGGCTAAGGCGCTGCTGGCCCAGGCCGGCCTGCCGGACGGGTTCAAGGCGACGATGGATGTGATCAACCAGTCGCCCTATATCGACATTGCCCAGGCGCTGCAGGCCAGCTTCGCCCGGGCCGGGGTGGCGGTGGAGCTGATCCCGGGCGACGCCCGGCAGGTCCTGTCCAAGCAGCGCGCCCGCAAGCACGAGATCTATATCGGCCGCTGGGGCCCCGACTACGAGGACCCGGATTCCAATGCCGGGACCTTCGCCGTCAACACCGACAACAGCGACGCCACGGCCTCGAAGACCCAGGCCTGGGCCAATGGCTGGCAGGATGCGGCCTTGACCGCCGAAGCCCAGAACGCCGTGCTCGAGACCGACGGCGCCAGGCGGTCGCAGATCTATGCTGAGCTGCAGCGCCGCCACCAGGAGATTTCGCCCTTCGCCTTCATGTTCCAGCTGTCCGAGGTGATCGCCAGCGGCAAGTCGGTTACGGGCCTCACCTGGTCGGCGACCTATGACAGGAACCAGTATTGGACCGGCAGGAAGTCGTGACCTCGTGACCGCCACCAACATCCAGCCGGTCCCCGCCCGGCCCAGCGGCGCCCGCCGCCGTCGCCGGCGCGGGCTGGCCCTGCGCATCGCCGGCGTGGTCGCTTCGCTGGCGACCACTTTCTTCGGCCTCCTTCTCGTCACCTTCTTCATCGGCCGGGTGGTGCCGATCGACCCGGTGCTGGCCGTGGTCGGCGACCGGGCGCCGCGCGATGTCTATGAGAAGGCACGGCTGGAGCTCGGCCTCGACAAGCCGCTCTGGGACCAGTTCGCCCGCTATGCCGGCGACGTGCTGTCGGGCGATCTCGGCACCTCGGTGCTGACCTCGCGCCCGGTCCTGGAGGATATCGGCCGGGTGTTCCCGGCGACGCTGGAGCTGGCGACGCTGGGCGTCCTGTTCGGCATCGTCATCGGCGTGCCGGCGGGGGTGATGGCGGCAGTCAATCGTGATCGATGGCCGGACCATCTGGTCCGGGTGGTCGGCCTGATCGGCTATTCGGTGCCGATCTTCTGGCTCGGCCTGGTCGGCTTGCTGCTGTTTTACGCCAAGCTCAGCTGGGTGGCCGGGCCTGGGCGGCTCGATGTGTTCTATGACGGGCTGGTCGATCCGGTCACCGGCGTGATCACGCTCGACGCCGCGCTGGCCGGCGAATGGGACGTGTTCTGGAATGCGATCGACCACCTGCTGCTGCCGGCGGCGCTGCTGGGGTACTACAGCCTGGCCTATATCAGCCGGATGACGCGATCCTTCATGCTCGACCAGCTGCGCCAGGAATACGTCACCACGGCGCGGGTCAAGGGCGTGTCGGAGCGGGCGGTGATCTGGCGCCACGCCTTCCGCAACATCCGGGTGCCGCTCTTGACCGTGGTGGCGCTGTCCTATGCCGGGCTCTTGGAAGGGGCGGTGCTGACCGAGACGGTGTTCGCCTGGCCGGGCCTCGGCCAGTACATCACCAACTCCCTGCTCAATGCCGACATGAACGCGGTGCTCGGCGGCACCATCGTGGTCGGCGCCGTCTATATCGGGCTGAACATGCTTTCCGACCTCCTGTACCGCGTGCTGGACCCGAGGGCGCGATGACCGACCTGACGTCCCCACGCCCCGACACCTGGCGCGGCTGGCTGCTGTCCGACACGCCGCATTCGCGCGGCCAGGCCCGGCTCGGCCGGCTGTACCTGCTGTGGCTCGGCCTCGCCCGCAACCCGCTGGCCATGGTCGGCCTCGTGATCGTGCTGGCGCTGCTGGTCGCCGCCGCGCTCGCGCCGCTCCTGGCCCACCAGTCGCCGATCGAGCAGGATTTGGCGGACCGGCTGCAGCCCTTCAGCGCCGCGCATTGGTTCGGCACCGACGAACTCGGCCGGGACATCTGGTCCCGCATCATCTACGGCACCCGGCTGACCCTGCTGATCGTCGTGCTGGTGGCGATCACCGCGGCCCCGGTCGGGCTGCTGATCGGCACCGTCTCCGGCTATCTCGGCGGGTGGGTCGATGCGGTCTTGATGCGCATCACCGACATCTTCCTGGCCTTCCCGAAGCTGATCCTGGCGCTGGCCTTCGTCGCCGCGCTCGGGCCCGGCATCGAGAACGCGATCATCGCCATCGCCATCACCTCCTGGCCGCCTTATGCCCGCATCGCCCGGGCCGAGACGCTGACCATCCGCAACGCCGACTTTATCAGCGCGGTCAGGCTGCAGGGCGCCTCCAGCGCCCGCATCGTCGCCCGGCACGTTGTGCCGCTGTGCCTGTCCTCGGTGATCGTCCGGGTCACGCTCGACATGGCCGGCATCATCCTGACCGCGGCGGGCCTCGGCTTCCTCGGGCTCGGCGCCCAGCCGCCGCTGCCGGAATGGGGGGCGATGATCTCCAAGGGCCGCAGCTTCATCCTCGACCAGTGGTGGGTTGCGACCATGCCCGGCATCGCCATCTTCGTGGTCAGCCTGGGCTTCAACCTGCTCGGCGACGGGCTGCGCGACATCCTCGACCCGAAGCAGGGCGGGCAGTCATGAGCGGCCCGCTGCTCGAGGTCGAGAACCTTTCGGTCACCTTCGACACCGCCAAGGGCCAGGTCCGCGCGGTGCGCGGCATGGGTTTCACCCTGGGGCGCGAGAAGCTGGGCATCGTCGGCGAGAGCGGTTCCGGCAAGTCGATGACCGGCCGCGCGATCCTGCGCCTGGTCGGCCCGCCCGGCCGGGCCCAGGCCGACCGGCTGGTGTTCGACGGCATCGACCTGCAGCGCCAGAGCGAGCGGCAGATGCGTGCCATCCGCGGCCGCCGCATCTCAATGGTGATGCAGGATCCCAAGTTCTCGCTCAACCCCGTCGCCACGGTGGGCGAGCAGGTGGCCGAGGCGTACCGCATCCACAAGCGCGCCTCCGGCCGCGAGGCGAAGCGGCGGGTGCTGGAGATGTTCGAGGCGGTGCGCATCCGCGACCCGGAGCGGGTGTGGGGCCTGTACCCGCACGAGGTCTCGGGCGGCATGGGCCAGCGCATCATGATCGCGATGATGCTCATTCCCGATCCGGACCTCTTGATCGCGGACGAGCCGACCTCGGCGCTGGACGTCACCGTGCAGATGCAGGTGCTGGCGATCATCGACGATCTCGTCACCCAGCGCGGCATGGGGCTGATCTTCATCAGCCACGACCTGAACCTGGTGGCCAGCTTCTGCGACCGCATCCTGATCATGTATGCCGGCCGGGTGGTGGAGAGCTGCCGGGCGGCGGAGCTGCACCAGGCCAAGCATCCCTACACCCGCGGCCTGCTCGAATCGCTGCCGCAGATCGGCGACACAAGGCCGTTCCTGCCGGTGCTGCAGCGCGACCCGGCCTGGCTGGAGGCGTGACCATGGATGCGATGATCACCATCACCGGCCTCGACGTCGTGTTCGGCGACACCCATGCGGTGCGCGATGCCTCGCTGAGCGTGGCGCGGGGCGAGAGCTACGGCCTGGTCGGCGAAAGCGGCTCCGGCAAGTCCACCATCCTGCGCGCCCTGTCCGGCCTGAACTGGGACTGGACCGGCCGGATCACGGTCGAGGGACGGGAGCAGGGACGGCGCCGCGACAAGGGTTTCTTCAAGCTGTGCCAGATGGTGTTCCAGGACCCCTACGGCTCGCTACATCCGCGCCAGACCGTGGATGCGACGCTGATGGAGCCGCTGGCGATCCACGGCTTCGACAACCGCGATGCCCGGGTCGAGCGGGTGCTGAAGGAGGTCGGGCTTGGCCCCAGCTTCCGCTTCCGCTATCCGCACCAGCTGTCGGGCGGGCAGCGCCAGCGCGTCGCCATCGCCCGGGCGCTGGTGCTGGAGCCGCGGGTGCTGCTGCTGGACGAGCCGACCTCGGCGCTGGACGTCTCGGTGCAGGCGGAGATCCTGAACCTGCTGAAGCGGCTGCGGGCCGAGCGCGGGCTGACCTATCTGCTGGTCACCCACAACCTCGCGGTGGTGTCGGTGATGTGCGACCGGCTGGCGGTGATGAATCGCGGCCGCATCGTCGAGACACTGACCGCGGCGCAGCTGCATGATGGCACCGTGACCCAGCCCTATACGCGCCAGTTGCTCGAGGCCAGCCGCGGCTACGACCGAGCCGCGGCCGACCGGATCGAGGATTTCGCGGCGTGACGACCGGAGGCGCGGGACGTCCGCGCCGCCGGCCCCGGTCTCACTGGCCCAGCGTCGCGACCTGCGCGTCGGTCAGCTGCACCATCTTGCCGTCCTGCCAGCGGTAGAGGACGTAGTTGCTGCCGGCGGGATCGCCCTTGGCGTCGAAGGTGAGGGGGCCGATCACCGTGTCGTAGGCGCTGCCGTCATGCAGCGCCGCGGCGACCTTGGCGCCGTCGACCGATCCCGCCTTCTGCGCCGCCTCGGCCCAGACCTGGACGGCAGCGTAGGTGTAGAGGGTGTAACCCTCGGGCTCGTAACCCGCGGCGCGGAACTGGGCGACGGCGTCCCTGGCCTTCGGCTGGTCGCGCATCTCCGGCCCGAAGGTGACGAGCGCGCCCTCGCCGGACGGCCCGGTGATGCCCCAGAACTCCTGGGACACCGTGCCGTCGGGGGACAGGAACTGCGCCTTCAGCCCCTGGTCGCGCATCTGGCGCAGGATCAGCCCGCCTTCGTTGTAGAGGCCGCCGAAGAACACGGCGTCGACATTCGCGGCCTTCATCTTCGAGACGACGGCCGAGAAATCGCGCTCGCCGACGGTGATGCCTTCATACATCACCTCCTTGAGGCCGAGGCTGTTCATCCGCGCCTTGGTCGCGTCCGCCACGCCCTTGCCGTAGGTGGTCTGGTCTTCCAGGATCGCGACCTTGCGGCCCTTGTAGGCGGTCGCCAGGAACTTGCCGGCGACGTCGCCCTGCTGGTCGTCGCGGCCGCAGGTGCGGAACACGGTCTTGATGCCCTGCTCGGTCAGCTGCGGGTTGGTCGAGCCCGGGGTGATCTGCAGTACGCCCTCCTCGGCATAGACGGTCGAGGCCGGGATCGAGACCGAGGAATTATAGTGGCCGATCACCGCCGCCACGCCTTCGCCCACCAGCTCATTCGCGGCCGCGACGCCCTGGCGCGGGTCGGAGGCGTCGTCGCCATAGACCAGCGTGACCTGCTCGCCATTGACGCCGCCGGCGGCGTTGAGGGCCTTGACCGCGGCCTCGGCGCCGCGGCGGTACTGCTCGCCGGTCGCCGCGTTCGGGCCGGTCAGCGGCGCGGCGAGACCCAGCTTGACCTCGGCCATCGCCGGAGCCTGGACGGCGAGCGCGCCGAGGGCCGCGGTCGCCAGCAGGGTGATCGCAAAACGTGCTTTCAAAGCATCTCTCCTTGAGTCGGCAGAGGCCGACAGTCTTATCGGGACTGACGGGCGTTCGATTCTGAATTGCGGCTACAGCCGTAAGCCATGTGTTGCCGGCGGCACCGATTCGCGCAGCACCCGGCCGCCAATCCGGCCCGGTCGGCATCGGCCGAGGATCCGGCGTTGCCGGGCGGCGCCACGACCGGACGGCGGCTACGAGTCGAGCAGGCCGAGGCTGAGGACGTTGGCCACGGCCTCGCTGCGGCTGGTCGCTTGCAGCTTGCGCATCGCCGAGGCGACATATTCGTCCACGGTGTAGGCGGACAGGGCCAGGTGCCGGGCCGTCAGCTCGCGCCCGCCGATCGCAGCATGAGGCTCAGGCGTCGAGCAGGCCGAGGCTGAGGGCGGTGGCCACCGCTTCGCTGCGGCTGGTCGCCCGCAGCTTGCGCATGGCCGAGGCGACATATTCGTTGACGGTGTAGACCGACAGGGCCAGGCGCTGGGCGGCCTGCTTGCTGGAGGCGCCGCGGGCGACCCAGGCGAGGCAGTCGCGCTCGCGCGGCGCCAGCAGCGGCGGCGCGTCGCCGTTGCGCGGGCGGTTTGCGGCGAGCCGGTCCCGGATCTTCAGGGCCCGGCCGATATGCGGGCCGATATGCTGCAGCAGCCGGACCTCCTCGTCGCTCCAGTCGGGGCGGCGCCGCGACCGCCATAGCGAGAGATGCGACGCCAGGCCGTGCCGGTCGAAATCGACCCAGTACAGGCCGCTATGGCCGCCCTGCGGCCGGACATAGTCGTTGTAGAATTCGGTGCGGATGAAGTCGTCCTGCGGCACCAGCATGCGGTCGACGAAGACCGGCTGGGCCTGCAGCCGCTGCATCATCGGCAGGATCGGCCAGGTCTGGTGGTAATGGGCGTTGTAGAGCGGGACATAGGCCGGGTCGCAGCCGACGCGGATGGCGGCATCGGTCTGCATCGGGGCGCCGGTCGGGTGCAGCGCCGCGGCCTCGCCGCCGAGGAATTCCAGCACCCGGCGCAGCACGACCGCCCAGTCCTCGTCGCCGAGGGCGGCGTCGTAGGTCTGGCCGACCAGCTGGGCGATAGCGCGGTCATCCGGCATGGCGAAGCAAGGCAAGAACGCAGCGAACCGCCGGCGCGACACCCACGGTCGACCGTGACTATAGCAGGTTTGTGATCCTTTTGCGGCTCTCGCCGAAACCGCATGCCGCGCGTCAGTAGAGGGTCTGGAGCAGCAGCGCCGCCGACAGGGCCGTGCCGCCCGTCACCGCGGCGAAGCCCGGCCCGGCGCGCCACAGCAGCACCGCGATCAGACCGAAGGCCGCCATAAGAACCGGATTCATTTCTCCCCTCCCACCCCAATGGCGAACCCGCATCGCGCCCGGCGGCCGCTCCACATTGAAAACAGAATTTGCGTCGAATTGTTTCCTTCTCGGCGCAAAAAAACCGGAATTGCGGCAGGCGCACCGCGCGACACTCCACCGCCAAGGTCTCCGATTGTGCGGTTTGCCTCAATCCCCGAGGATTAGGGGATCACCCCTCGAGCAGATCCAACACCATGGCCTTGGCCACGGCCTCGCTCCGGCTGGTCACCGCCAGCTTCCGCATCGCCGATTCGACATGGTCATTGACCGTGTGGATCGGCAGCTCGAGCTGGCGCGCGATCTCCGTGCTGGAGGCGCCGCGGGCGATCCGGGTCAGGCAGTCCCGCTCGCACCAGGTCAGCTCGGCGGCGCTGCGGACCAGTTCGTCCGCCACCCGCCGCGCCGCGCTGGCGCCGAGACGGCGCTCGATCTCCAGCGCCTGTTCGAGATGCGGGGAAAGCTGGTGCAGCAGGCGCAGCTGCGCCGGCTCCCACTCCGGCTGCCGGCGGGAGCGCCAGACCGAGATCAGGGCCGGGGTGGCCCCGCCGCCCTGCCGGTCGCGGTCCAGCCAGGACAGGCTGGCATGCTGGTCCTGCGGGGTCAGGAAGTCGGTGTAGAACTCGGTCCGGACATAGTCCCGGTCGGCCATCAGCATGCGGTCGACGAAAACCGACCCGCCTGGCAGCCGCGGCAGCCAGGGCCGGATCGGCAGCAGGCTGTGATAATGGGCGCCGTACAGCCCGACATAGGCGAGGTCGATGCCGCTGACCAGCGTCTGCACCGCCTGCCCGGGCGCTTGCGGCCGCTGCAGCACGGCGGCATGGGCGCCGAGCATCCGGGTCAGGTTGCCCAGCACCATGGTCCAGTCTTCGTCGCCGGCCGCGGCGTCGTAGATCTGGCCGATCAGGTCCAGGAACTGGTGCTCGTCCGGCATGGCGTGCATCGCGATGGGCGGCTTCGGCCGGGGGCCGGGCGGCGTGTTATAGCACGCCCGCCGGCACGGGGCTCAAGCCGTGCCGGCGCCACCGCTATTCCCCGACGGCAGGGCTGAGCTCAGACCGCAGCCGCGCCGCGCCGAAGGCGACGCCGCGCTTCTCCGGTCCGAAGGCGATCAGCAGGGCGATCACCACCGCCACCACCCCGGTCACCCAGGCCATGGCCAGGGCGTAGTCGTTGCCGTTGGTGACGGCGATATGGGTCTGCAGGGTCAGGTTGATCGCCGCCAGCAGGTTGCCGGTCTGGTAGACGAAGCCGGGGAAGGTGCCGCGCGCCTCCTCCGGCGACAGCTCGTTGAGATGGGCCGGAACCACGCCCCAGGCGCCCTGCACCGCGACCTGCATCAGGAAGGCGCCGGCGGCCAGCAGCACCGGGCCGGAGGAGAAGGCCCAGAGCGGCAGCGCCGGCAGCGCCAGCAGCGCCGCGACCACGATCACCCGGCGCCGGCCGAAGCGCTCCGACAGCATGCCGCAGCCGATGCCGCCGAGGATGGCGCCGATGTTGTAGACGATGGCGATCAGGCTGACCTCGTGCGGGCCCATGCCGTGCTGGACCTTGAGGAAGGTCGGGTAGATGTCCTGGGTGCCGTGGCTGAAGAAGTTGAAGGCGGTCATCAACAGGATGGCATAGATGCCGAGCCGCCAGTGCCGCCGCACCGTGTCGGCGAGCGAGATGCCCTCCCGGGTGACTTTGGTCTCGATCCAGGACGGCGATTCCGGCACGTTGCGGCGGATGTACAGCACCAGCAGCGCCGGCAGCACGCCGATCATGAACATGCCGCGCCAGCCGATCGAATCGTAGAACAGGCCGTACACGATCGAGGCCAGCAGGTAGCCGGTCGGATAGCCGGCCTGCAGCAGGCCGGAGACGAAGCCGCGCGAGCGGACCGGCACCGTCTCCATGGTCAGCGAGGCGCCGACGCCCCATTCGCCGCCCATGGCGATGCCGTACAGCATGCGCAGGATCAGCAGCACGGTGAAGGTCGGGGCGAAGCCCGAGGCGAATTCCAGCAGCGAATAGGCCAGCACGTCGACCATCAGCGTCGGCCGGCGGCCGAAGCGGTCGGCGGCGCGGCCGAACAGGAAGGCGCCGAGCGGCCGCATCGCCAGGGTCAGGGTGACCAGCCAGGAGGTGGTCTCGGCGCCGGTGCCGAACTCCGTGGCGATGTCGGTCAGGATGAAGACGAGGAGGAAGAAGTCGAAGGCGTCGAGGGTCCAGCCGAGGAAGCTGGCGACGACGACGCTCCGCTGCTGGGCAGTCCATCCCTGCATGTCGGGCCTCTGAGCCGTTGCTGCGGCGGGCAGCGCCCCTTCCCTTCGCCCCCGTCGCCGGGCGTCAGCTTCGTCCCGCCCCGGCGCCTGCGTCTCGCGCCGATCGGGCATGGCTCATGTGTCGGAACGGGCGCGCGGGAAGAGCCCATCGGCCGGAGCCGCCCCCTCACCCGAAATCGCTGTGCGATTTCGACCTCTCCCCAAGGAGAGGTGAAAATCCCCTCTCCTCGGGGAGAGGGAGGGGCCCGGCGCGCAGCGACGGGAAGGTGAGGGGGAGAGCAGGCCCCTCAGTCGCTCAATCCG
>Ga0207426_1000544_pt1 | contig 53054 bp, 40 predicted proteins | sample AraplaMF_Cvi_mMS_FD_184265 | JGI IMG/M metagenome (GOLD analysis project Ga0207426, IMG submission 184265) | Arabidopsis root microbial communities from the University of North Carolina, USA - plate scrape MF_Cvi_mMS (SPAdes) (version 2) | ecosystem: Host-associated > Plants > Roots > Endosphere... | reverse complement strand
ATATATTGTAATTTCGCGCCGATGGATAAAGTTGATATTAAAGAGCTGGCAAAGGACCTGAAATTGTCCACATCAACCGTGTCAAGAGCTTTCCGGGGCAATAGCGATATCAATGCGCAAACGAAAGAGCGCATCCTGGCCCGCGCCCGGGAGTTGAACTACCAGCCAAACCTCTATGCCAGCAGCCTGCGGGAGAAAAAAAGTAATACCATTGCCATCATTGTGCCGGAGCTGGCCAACGATTTCTTTTCACAGGCCATCAAAGGAATTGAGCGGGTGGCAAGGGAAAAGGGTTACCATTCGCTGATCTATGTTACGGATGATGAATACCAGCTGGAAGTTTCCATCATCAATGATCTTTCCAATGGCCGGGTAGATGGGATTATTATGTCGGCCTCCGGTGAAGCCAAAGATCATAATTACCTGAAACAGCTGAAAAGGCGGCATATGCCCCTGGTATTTTTTGACCGCGTGTATGAGGATATCGATGTGGCCAAGGTAACCACCAACGACTATGAAAGCAGCTTTAATGCCACCAGGCATCTGATAGCAGCGGGTTGTAAGAAGATCGTTTTCCTGGTGATCAACAAAAGCCTGTCCATCGGTAACGTGCGTATGCAGGGCTATGTGGATGCGCTGGCCGCAGAAGGCATTCCCTTTAACAAAGACCTGGTAATAGACTGCAGCAACGATCATAAAAAAAGCTACAACATCATTTCCAAAGTTTTAACCACCATAAAGCCGGATGGAGTGTTCGCCGCTGTAGAGCGCCTGGCTATTGTTAGTTATTACGTTTGCCAGGATCTGAATATCAACATTCCTAAAAAAGTAAAGATCATTAGTTTTTCCAGCCTGGAAATTGCGCCGCTGTTAAACCCCTCACTCACCACCATTACACAACCTGCGCGGGACCTGGGTGTGCACGCTGCACAGCTGCTGTTTAAATCACTGGAAAGTGGTGCGCCGGTGCAGGATCATGTAGTGCTGAAGTCTAAGATCATTCCGCGGAAGTCAACGAGTTCGTGATCCACCCGTTACCGCTCCCTTTTTTCCTCAATTTTCCCTGGCGCTGCCGGTCCGGATCACGCCCCAAAATTTCCGCAATCCATTGCATGCCGCTGCTGTGCGGTCTACATCACATCCCCCGTAACCCTTATCTATAAGGCATCCCAGCGCATTCCTCTTTCCCATTCTTAACACTTCGTTAAAATTTTTTTTGCAGTTCCGGAAATTCATTTACTTTAGCGGCATCGTTATGTAATATTTTTTTGCCACGTTTCGGGAACGTTCCCGGTATCGTTCCCGAGCTTAACTAAACTGAACAAAAATTTCACAGGATGCAAAAACTACGCCTTCTCAGGTATCTGTTACTGTTGTGCTTTATGGCGTGTTCCCTTATCACCTATGCACAAACAGGTAATATCAGCGGAAAGGTCACCGACGAAACCGGCCAGCCGCTGCCAGGTGCCACCGTATTCATTAAGGGAACAAATCAGAATACCATCGCTGGCCCGGATGGTAGCTTCAAATTACCAGTTACCAACGGCAATGTGACCGTAGTAATAAGAATGATCGGTTATCAGCCCATAGAGCGGCCTTTCACCATTAACGGCGCCCTGCAGCAGGATTTTCAGCTCAGCGCAGATACCCGCGGCCTGAATGAAGTAGTGGTAGTAGGTTACGGTACACAAAAGAAAAGCGACCTTACCGGATCTATCACCGCCATCAGCTCCAAAGATTTTAATAAAGGTACCGTTACCACCCCCGAGCAGCTGATCACCGGCAGGGTAGCAGGCGTGCAAATATCTTCCAACGGCGGTGCACCCGGCGCTGGCAGCAGGATCCGCATCCGTGGCGGCTCTTCCCTGAATGCCAGCAACGATCCGCTGATAGTGGTTGATGGAGTGCCGTTGGATAACGCCGAAGTAAAAGGTACCTCCAACCCATTAAGCTTCATTAACCCCAATGATATTGAAACCTTCAACATCCTCAAAGATGCTTCTGCAACAGCAATCTACGGTTCACGCGCTTCCAATGGTGTGATCATCATCACCACCAAAAAAGGAAAAGTAGGGGATCAGCTGCGTGTGAACTTCAGCACTATCAACTCCCTGTCGCAGAAAGAAGGTATTGTGCCGGTATTAACTGCAGACCAGTTCCGCCAGGTGGTGAACGAGCATGGTACCGCTGCGCAGAAAGCATTGCTGGGCAGCGCCAATACCAACTGGCAGGATGCTATTTACCGCACTGCATTTAGTACGGATAATAACCTGAACCTTAGTGGTGCTATAAGATCACTGCCCTACCGTGTGTCAGTAGGCTTTACAAACCAGGATGGTATCCTCAAAACCTCCGGTATGCGCCGCCAGTCTGCCAGTATCAGCTTAAGCCCGCACCTGCTGGATGATCACTTGAAAATAGACCTGAACGTAAGAGGCGCTATCACCAACAGCCGCTTTGCAGACCAGGAAGCTATTAACGCTGCGGTGGCTTTTGATCCCACTCAGCCCATTCACACTAACAATGCATTTGGCAACTATTTTGAATGGCTGGATCCTACCACAAATAACACCGCACCTAACACGCTGGCTACCCGCAACCCTTTGAGCATGCTGGAGCTGAAGAATGATAAAGGCGAAGTAAAACGCAGCCTGGGTAATATCGCATTCGATTATAAATTTCATTTTCTGCCGGAGCTAAGGGCTAACCTGAACCTGGGTTACGACGTATCTAAAACAGAAGGCCGTACCCTGGTACCGGCTAATGCAGGCAACCTGTTTAACCGCGGCGGTATGAATAAACCTTATTCACAGACGCGCAATAACAAGCTGCTGGATTTTTACCTGAACTATGCAAAAGACCTGAAAAGCATCAGCAGCCGTATTGATGTAACGGGCGGTTACTCTTACCAGGATTTCATCCGTTCAGAACCTACTTACGCTGATCTGAATGCGAAAGGCGATACCATCAATGCCGCCGGCGTACCATTCAAAACACAGAACACTTTAGTATCATTTTTTGGAAGATTGAATTATACTTTGCTGGACCGTTACCTGTTAACAGTTACCGTACGCCGCGATGGCTCATCCCGTTTCCGGCAGCACTGGGGCACTTTCCCCTCAGCAGCACTGGCATGGCGTATTAATCAGGAAGCTTTCCTGAAAAATTCCAAAACCATCTCCGATCTGAAACTGCGTGTAGGCTATGGTGTTACCGGCCAGCAGGATTTCGGCGGGCTCTTAACCGATTACCCTTACCTGCCCCGTTACACGCTCAGCGATCCTACCGCGCAGTACCAGTTTGGCAACAGCTATTACCTTACCCTGCGCCCGGAAGGTTATGATGCCAACATCAAATGGGAAGAAACAAAAACATACAACGCCGGCCTGGACTTCGGTTTCCTGAATAACCGCATTTCCGGCAGTGTGGATTATTACGTGAAGAAAACAAAAGACCTGCTGAGTGTAATACCGGTAGCAGCGGGCTCCAACCTTACCAACCAGCTGCTTACCAATGTAGGTAACATTGAAACAAAAGGTATTGAGTTCACCCTGAACGCAACGCCCATCAGCACTAAAGACTTTAGCTGGGATGCAGGTTTTAACTTCACCTACAATAATATTAAGATCACCAACCTTACCAAGGTACAGGATCCCAAGGCGCAGGGTATACCCATAGGTACTATTTCCGGCGGTACCGGTAACACGGTTGAGATCCACTCCGTAGGTTACGCGCCCTTCTCTTACTACGTGTATAAACAGGTGTATAAAGATGGCAAACCGGTAGAAGGGCAGTATGAAGACCTGAACAAAGACGGACAGATAACTCCGGATGACCGTTACCGTTATAAATCACCCAATCCTAAATTCCTGTTAGGGTTCAATTCACAGTTCGGTTATAAGAGCTGGAACCTGGGCTTCTCCTTACGCGGCAGCATTGGCAACTATGTATATAACAATGCCAGCTCTAACAACGGCGCTTACCGCAACTTCTCTTACCAGAACTACCTGGCCAATATGTCCACCAGCATAAACGAAACCGGTTTTGCAGTGAACCAGTATTTCTCTGATTACTATGTAGAGAATGCTTCTTTCCTGCGCATGGATAACCTGAGCCTGGGCTATAACTTCAAACACCTGTTAAGGGATAAGGTAAACCTGCGTGTATCTGCTACCGTACAAAACCTGTTCGTGATCACCGGTTACAGCGGCCTGGATCCTGAATTAGGGAACGATAAAGTGGGTACCACCAATGTAGGTGAAGGTATAGACAACAAGTTCTATCCCCGTCCGCGCGTATATTCCCTGGGTGTGAATCTTGATTTTTAATTGACCAAAACCGGAAAAAATGATAAAGCAATATATCAATAAATGGGTAGTGGCCGGCTGTGTGAGCATGACCTTACTGGCAGGCTCCTGCACCAAAGACCTGGACCGTGTGCCGTTCTACGACCAAACATCCGCCAGCGTATATAACGATTTTAAGAACTATAAATCCATCCTGGCCAAGCTGTATGCAGGTTATGCCATCAGCGGCCAGCAGGGGCCAGCAGGTAAGCCGGACCTTACTGGTATCGACGAAGGTTTTTCCAACTATATCCGCCAGTACTGGTCGGCACAGGAACTGCCTACAGATGAAGCAGTAATATCCTGGAACGACGGCACTTTGCCGGACTACCACAAAATGACCTGGACCGCCGGTAATGAATTTATTAAAGCCACCTACGACCGTATCTTCTACGAGATAGCCGTGTGTAATGAATTCATCCGCGAAACAACGGACGATAAGCTGAGTAGCCACAGCATCAGCGGCGCAGACCTGGAAAATGCAAAACACTTCCGCGCAGAAGCCCGTTTCTTAAGAGCCCTGGCTTACTGGCATGCGCTGGACCTGTTTGGTAATGTGCCTTTTTCAACAGAAACAGATGAGGTAAGCGCATCCTTCTTCCCAAAACAGATCAACCGCTCAGACCTGTTCAATTATATAGAAGCAGAGCTGAAAGCTATTGATGCTGACCTGGTAGATGCCCGCCAGAATGAATATGGCCGCGCAGATAAAGCCGCTGCCTGGACCCTGCTGGCAAAGCTGTACCTGAATGCAGAAGTATATATTAAACAACCGAAATACACGGAAACCATTACTTATTGCACTAAAGTGATAGGTGCAGGGTATGCGCTGTCAGATCAATACCGTAAGCTGTTCCTGACAGATAACAACACCTCTCCCGAGATCATTTTTCCCATCACATTTGATGGCATCCGTACCAAAACATACGGCGGCATGACCTTCCTGGTGCATGCAGCAGTAGGCGGCAGCATGCCCGCCGCCAGTTTTGGTATTAATGGCGGATGGGCCGGTTTACGCACCACCAAAGCTTTTGTAGGACAGTTTGCGGATCCTTCCGGCAACACGGACAAACGCGCCATGTTCTACACCAGCGGGCAAAACCTGGAGATCAACGACATCTTTACATTTACCGATGGTTATGCCATTGGCAAATACCGCAACGTAAGCAGCACAGGTGTACACGGTTCTGACCAGACAGGCGATTTCCCGGATACGGATTACCCGATGTTCCGCCTGGCAGATGTGTACCTGATGTATGCAGAAGCAGTAGTGCGCGGCGGTACCGGCGGCAGTGCAGCAACGGCTTTGCAATATGTGAACAGCCTGCGTGCCCGCGCCTACGGAAATACCAGCGGGAATATTACGCAGCCGCAGCTTACACAGGACTTTATTCTTGCAGAACGCGGCCGTGAGCTGTTCTGGGAAGGACAGCGCAGAACAGACCTGATCCGCTTTGGTAAATTTACCGGCAGCAGCTACCTGTGGCCGTGGAAAGGAAATGTGAAGGACGGCAAGGCAGTGGACGACTACCGCACACTGTATCCCATCCCCGCCGCCGACAGAACTGCGAATCCGAATTTGCAACAAAACACAGGATACTAGATTCAATTACGAATTATTTAATTACGAATTACGAATGGGTGTTGCGTAGCGCAGATTGTTCCAGCATTAAGTGTATTGCAATCAGATAAAGGTTACAACAAAATCGCATCACTCAATCGCTGCATTCTAATTCGTAATTCGTAATTGATTAATTCGTAATTAAAGAACGAAGTTTTACATGAAGCAACTTTTTCTAATACTCGTACTATTTCTAAGCGTAACTACTTCCTCTGCTCAAATTCCGCCGCTGGAGCGCATTGAGCCCGCATTCTGGTGGGCGGGGATGCAGCAGCCTTTCCTGCAGTTAATTGTACATGGGAACAAGATAGCGGAACGCAATGTGCAACTGGAATATCCCGGCGTAACCTTAAAGGAAGTGCATAAGGTAGAAAATCCAAACTATCTGTTTGTAGACCTGGATATTACAACCGCCGCTAAACCCGGTACATTTAAGCTCCGGTTTACCAAACCCGGCGCAAAGGAGATCAGCTATAGCTATGAGCTGAAAGCCCGTAACCACGCGGCAAAAGCGCAGGGCGTAACCAATAAGGACCTGGTATATCTTATAATGCCCGACCGTTTTGCCAATGGCGATAAAAGCAATGATATTGTAAAAGGCATGCAGCAAACCACCCTCAACCGGGACTCTATGTATTACCGGCACGGCGGCGATCTGCAGGGTATTATTGATCACCTGGATTATCTGCAGGACCTGGGCATTACCACATTGTGGCTGAACCCCGTGCTGGAAAACGACCAGCCTTCCGCATCTTATCATGGTTATGCCGCTACGGAAAATTACCGTATTGACCGCCGCTATGGCAACAACGAGCTGTATAAAAAACTAACAGACGAGCTGCACAAACGCGGTATGAAAATAATCCAGGACCTGGTGCATAATCATATTGGCAGCCGCCACTGGACCATGCTGGACCTGCCTTCCAAAGACTGGGTGCATCAATGGCCGGAGTTTACCCGCTCTAATTTCAAAGAGCAGCCCATCTTTGATCCCTACGCAGCACAGGCCGATAAAAAGCTCATGACCGATGGCTGGTTTGATTTGCATATGCCCGACATGAACCAGGCCAATCCTTATGTACGCAACTATTTTACACAAAGCCATATCTGGTGGATAGAATATGCAGGTGTGGATGGTTTCCGTTTGGATACCTATGGTTATAACGATGCCGGGTATATGAAAGAATGGGCGGAAGCCATGAAAAAAGAATACCCCCAGCTTACCTTCTTTGGCGAAACCTTTGTGCATGGCGTACCAAACCAGGCCGTGTTTACGCAGGGTAATACCCTTAACCATGGCTTTGATACGGAATTACAGGGCGTAACGGACTTCCAGTTCCTCTGGGCTGTTTCAGACCTGGTGAATGGCAAAACAAAAGCGCAGGACGGTGTTACCGGCTTGTATAATATGCTGTCAAACGATTTCGTATACCAGGATGCTACCCGTAATGTGATCTTCCTGGATAATCATGACCTGAGCCGTTTCTTTTCCGTTACCAACGAAAACATTCCTAAGTATAAGATGGCGCTGGCCTGCATGCTTACCACCCGTGGTATTCCGCAGCTTTATTACGGCGCAGAAATATTAATGAAGAATTTCTGTAATCCCGATGGCCTGGTACGGGAAGATTTTAAAGGCGGATGGGCAGGCGACAGCGTGAACAAGTTCACGGCTGCTGGCCGTACTGCTGCGGAGAACGAAGTGTTCGATTACCTGCGTAAGCTGGCTCATTACCGCAAACAGAACGAAGTGCTGCAAACCGGTAAGCTAATGCAATATGTACCGGAAAACGGGATATATGTGTATTTTCGTTACAACAACGCCAAAACCGTGATGGTGATCCTGAACGGAAATGATACTCCTCAAAGCCTGGCCACTACAAGATTTACAGAACGGATCAATGGGTTTAGCAAAGTCCTGGATATTATCAGCGGTAAAGAACAATCCATAACAGACGCTATCGGCATTCCGGCGAACACCACGCTGGTGCTGGAATTAAAATAATCAGAACGCCGAATGCCAAATGCCGGACACCGCAGCAACAGCACAAGGGAAATGAAAATACAGCGTGTTTGGCGTTTGGTATTCCGCGTTCTTTAACACTAACAACAAAACACAGGCAGCTTTCAGCTTTCTGCCTTCAGCCTTCATATGATCCAAGCATGTATTTTTGATCTCGATGGTGTAATAGTAGATACAGCCGTGTATCACTATAAAGCCTGGAAGAAACTGGCCCATGAGCTGGAATTTGATTTTACCGAAGCGCAGAATGAAAAGCTCAAAGGCATTAGCCGCATGCGTTCCCTGCAGCTGATCCTGGAATGGGGCGGGGTAGATAAAACGCCGCTCGAACAGCAGGAGCTGGCCACCCGCAAGAACGACTGGTATGTGGCCATGATCAACCGCATGACGCCGCGGGACATATTACCCGGCGTAGAAGCATTCCTGCAGCAGGCACGGGCTGCCGGAATAAAAACGGGCTTGGGTTCTGCCAGCAAAAACGCAGGTCTCATCCTGGAAAGAACAGGGCTATTGCATTTGTTTGATGCAATTGTAGATGGCAACACCGTTACCGCATCCAAACCGGACCCTGAAGTATTTCTCCAATGCGCCAAACTATTAAATACAGCACCCGCACATTGTGTGGTATTTGAGGATGCCATTGCCGGCATAGCAGCCGCCAAAGCCGCCGGCATGAAAGCCATCGGTATAGGAGATCCTGCCGTACTGCAAGAGGCAGACGAAGTGATCCCTGGTTTAGATCATATGAATCTTGAAAAAATGCTTAAAGCATAAAGCCAAACGCCTAACGCTAAGAAACATAACATAATAAGCGTTCATCATCAAGCATTCAGCGTTCAGCATCAAAAAAAGGACATGAAAAACTACATCAAAACAGATGAATGGAATATCATCGAAGAAGGATTTGATCCCCATCTCAATAAAATATCTGAAAGCCTTTTCAGTATTGGCAATGGCCGTATGGGCCAGCGCGCCAATTTTGAAGAAGCCTATTCCGGTGAAACACTGTCAGGCAACTACGTAGCCGGCGTGTATTACCCCGATAAAACCCGCGTGGGATGGTGGAAGAACGGTTATCCCGAATATTTTGCCAAAGTGCTGAATGCCGCCAACTGGATCGGCATAGACATTCGTATCAGTGATGAGGTGCTGGACCTGCACACCTGCACGGTAAGCAATTTCCGGCGCGTGCTGAATATGAAGGCCGGTTACCTGGAACGTTCCTTTACAGCCACGCTTAACAGCGGCAAACAGGTGAGCGTGCACACACAGCGTTTCTGCAGCATTGTAGATGATGAAGCAGGCGCCATCCGTTACCGCATTACACCGTTGAACTTTGACGGCCAGCTTACCATCACGCCTTTTATAGATGGTGATGTAAAGAACCAGGATGCTAACTACGATGAAAAGTTCTGGGAAGAGGTAGGCCGTGAAGCCACCAGCCAGGGCTCTTTCCTGACCCTGCGCACCAAGAAAACAGGTTTTGATGTATGCACTGGTATGCAATTCAAAATTTGCAGGGAAGGAGTGGAAGTAGCATCCCCGGCCCTCCCCGTAGAAGCGGAGAAATATGTAGCCGGCCGTGTAGTAGTATCCGTTAGTGCTAACCAGGAGATCACCATTTTTAAATATGCCGCTAATCTTTCCTCAGAGAATCATGCAAGGGAAGATCTTACAGGCGCCTGCAAACAGCTGATAGCCCACATTTACGCCAAAGGTTTTGACCGTATGCTGGAAGAGCAGGCCGCAGCATGGGCCGCTAAATGGCAGGAGAGTGATATCATCATCACCGGCGATGCTGCCGCGCAGCAGGGGATCCGCTTCAATATTTTTCAGCTCAATCAAACCTACACCGGTGAAGATGCGCGCCTGAACATTGGCCCTAAAGGATTTACCGGTGAAAAATACGGCGGTGCATCTTATTGGGATACGGAAGCCTACTGTATTCCTTTTTACCTGGCCACGGCCGATCCGCAGGTAGCGCGTAACCTGCTGCTCTATCGTTACAATCATCTGCCCAAAGCTATTGAGAATGCTGCCAAGCTGGGTTTCAGCAACGGCGCTGCATTGTATCCCATGGTAACTATGAACGGGGAGGAGTGCCATAATGAATGGGAGATCACCTTTGAAGAAATTCACCGCAATGCCGCTGTTGCATTTGCCATTTATAATTACACCCGCTACACCGGCGATACAACTTACCTGGCAGATTATGGCCTGGAAGTATTGATCGCTATTGCCCGCTTCTGGGCGCAGCGGGTAAATTGGAGCAGCGCCCGCAACCAGTATGTAATGCTGGGCGTAACAGGCCCCAATGAATATGAGAACAATGTAAATAATAACTGGTATACCAGCACTATGGCCGGCTGGTGCCTGGAATATACGCTGGATGCGCTGCATACCGTGCAGCGCCAGTGGCCGGAAAAAGTAAGCGCCGTTATTGCAGCTACAAAATTCCGCGCAAAGGAAGAAACAGCCCAGTGGCAGCACATCATCCAAAACCTGTATTACCCGGCAGATGAAACGCTGGGCATTTTCCTGCAGCAGGATGGTTACCTGGATAAAGAACAGATCTTAGCCAAAGACCTGGATCCCGCACAGCGCCCGCTGAACCAGCATTGGAGCTGGGACCGCATTCTGCGTTCCTGCTTCATTAAACAGGCCGATGTATTGCAGGGATTATATTTCCTGGAAGAGCGTTTTGATGAAGATACCCTGCGCCGCAACTTTGACTTTTATGAACCGCGCACGGTACATGAAAGCTCACTCTCACCCTGCGTGCATGCTATTATTGCAGCAAAGCTGGGCGATGAGCAGCGCGCCTACGAATTTTACCTGCGCACTTCGCGCCTGGATCTGGACGATTATAACAACGATACGGAGGACGGCTTGCACATCACTTCCATGGCCGGTACCTGGATGAGCGTGGTGGAAGGTTTTGCCGGCATGCGCGTACGCAACGGCCATCTGCACCTGGCGCCTTTTCTGCCGGCTAAATGGCAATCCTTTGCCTTTAAGATCCGTTTTCGCGGCGCTCTCTTAAAAGTGCAGGTAGATAAGCATGGCGTAAATATCTTCAATCAGTCAGATAAGGAAATAAGCGTGTACATTCACGATACTGCGTACATTGTAAAACCACAGGATTCAATTACAATTGCGGATTATCAACATCTTTCCTCATGAGTAAAGCATCACTGAAGCCTGCGCTCCGTTTGCCACAGATATGGAACATGAGCGTAGGTTTTTTAGGCATACAATTCGGTTTTGCCCTGCAAAATGGCAACGCCTCCCGTATCCTGCAAACCTTTGGGGCAGATGTGGAGCATTTGTCTTTATTCTGGCTGGCAGCCCCGCTTACCGGTATGATCGTGCAACCCATCATCGGCCATTTCAGCGACCGTACCTGGAACCGCCTGGGACGCCGTAAGCCTTACTTCCTGTTTGGCGCGCTGGCTGCTGCATTAGCATTGATATTATTGCCCAATGCCGGCGTTATCACCGCATTGCTGCCGCCTATCTTAATAGGCGCCGGTATGCTCATGATCATGGATGCATCTATTAACGTAGCCATGGAACCTTTCCGTGCGCTGGTAGCCGATAACCTGCCGGATGCACAACGCAGCACCGGTTTTTCCGTGCAAACATTTTTAATAGGCATAGGCGCGGTGGCAGGCTCCTGGCTGCCTTACCTGCTGGCAGAATACGGGCACATTGCCAAAACCGCTGCTCCGGGCGTTGTACCGGATAATGTGCGCTACTCCTTTTATATAGGAGCAGCAGTATTGGCCGGCGCTATTTTATGGACCATCTTCACTACCCGCGAATATTCACCGGAAGAACATGCCCGCTTTAACCCGGAAGAGCCGGAGCGCAATACCGCTAAAGGCCTTACGGTTATCATCAAAGATTTTGCTAACATGCCCCTGGCCATGCGGCAGCTGGGATTGGTGCAGTTCTTTTCATGGTTTGCGCTGTTCTCAATGTGGGTGTTCACTACGCCGGCTATTGCGCAGCATGTGTACCAGGTATTGCCAGGCGATACCTCTTCAGTGAAGTTTGCAGATGCAGGTAATCAGGTATCTTTCCTGTTCGGTATTTACAACGGTGTATCCGCCGTATATGCGTTATGTTTACCCACGCTGGTACGGTTAACCAGCCGCAAAACCACGCATGCGTTATCCCTGGCATTGGGCGGTATTGGCCTTATATGGATCTATTTTATTCACACGCCGGGTTTGCTCATCTTTCCTATGATCGGTATCGGGCTGGCCTGGGGCAGCATCCTCTCTATGCCCTATGCCATGTTATCCAGCGTATTGCCGGTACAAAAAATGGGCGTGTACATGGGCATCTTTAATTTCTTCATCACCTTTCCGCAAATTGTAAATGGTTTATTAGGCGGTTTGATCGTGAAATATATTTTCGGCGGCCAGGCCATTTATGCGCTTACCATGGCGGGGGTATGCATGTTATGCGGAGCCCTGGCAGTATTATATGTAAAAGACGGGGAGCAGCCCTTGCTGAAAATAAAAAGCACCCGTACAAGTCCTGCACGGGCGCTGTGATATAAATACGGGGCTGAATCCTGCGCGTTATTACATAAAGAATTGCTCTGATGAAATTTTTCCGTCTTTTACCTCGTACACACAAAGCTCAGACATTTTCATGCGTCCTTTTTGTTTCATGGTCATGTCCATGGTCATAGAAAATGCAAAGCTGTTTTCTGCAAATATGGGGTCGCTGATTTCAACGGGCCCGTGTATGGCTTCAACCATCGACTGAAATTTTTCTCCCTTCTCTAGCATCTTATCCAATCCCCTTGTTTCCTTTTCAAAATCTTCCGTAGCATATGGTTCAATGCTTACGGCATCATCTGCATACAGTTCCTTTTGCGCAGTTTCAAAATCACCTTTCCGGCAAAGTTCTGCCAGGCGGGCGGCGATGGCCCTTGTGCTCATGGTGGAAGTTGCTGTTGTCATGGTGGATAAATTTTAGTGATAATACCACAAAATTACGGCCATATATTTAAAACGGACTGTAGTTATCATGTACACTTTTTAATAACTTCATACTTATGTATAATATTATATGCTTTGGCGAAATGCTGTGGGATGTGCTGCCACAGAAGGAATTACCCGGTGGTGCGCCCATGAATGCAGCCTACCACCTGCAAAAACAGGGACAGCAGGTAGCAGTGATCTCAAAAGTGGGAAAAGATAATTATGGTGAACGGCTGCTCACATTGTTAAAAGACAATGGTATCACAACGGATTACGTGCAGCAGGATTCTCTGCAGCCCACCGGCAAAGTGCTGGCGCAGCCCATTGGCGAGCATGATGTACAGTATAACATCCTGTTTCCCGTAGCCTGGGATTTTATTGAATGGCAGCCCGCATTAGGCGCTCTCCTTCAGCAGGCGCAATACCTGGTGTTTGGCAGCCTGGCAGCGCGCAATGAGGTATCCCGTAACACCCTGCAAAAACTATTGAACTGGAAAATAAAAAAGGTGCTGGATATTAACCTGCGCCCTCCGCACTATAGTCCCGAACAAATTAAAGACCTGTTGAAGCAGTGCGATATTTTAAAATTAAATGAGTCGGAATTGCAGCTCATCAGCAGCTGGTATGGCGCTTTCTCCACAGCTGAGGAACAAGTACGCATTATTGCCCGCCAGTTTAATATTAATACCATCGTTGTTACCATGGGGGCCAGTGGTGCATTGCTGTATATGAACGATCGTTTTTACACGCATCCCGGCTTTCGTGTGAAAGTAGCGGATACCATTGGCAGCGGGGATGCATTCCTGGCAGGCTTTCTCAGTAGCTTAATTAAAGGCCGCACGCCGGAGGAATGTTTAACCATTGCCAATGCTACCGGCGCATTGGTAGCATCCCGCTCCGGCGGCTGCCCGCCATACAGCCTTGGCGAAATAGCCGCCCTTATGGAAGCTTAAGGCACTTCATCTCTTTGCAGTAAAGGCAGCAGCAGAAAACGGGTAGCTACAATGCCTACTGCAAATCCAATGGCTAAAATGATGAGTAAAGTATTCAGCGGCACGCTATGGCATTGCGCAGGATTGTCGCTGATACCCAGCCAGGGCAATTTTTTACTGAGGAAGATGGCCATAGCTGCAGTAATAATAAACAGGTTCACCACCACTATTAATAGTATCAGCATTTTCTTTTTCATTTCCCATCCATCGCCGTTATCACGTACGCCGCCAATGTAAAAAACCGTAAGCGTTACCATCAGTCCAAAAAGTAAGATGGCGGCATACATAAAATAGGTTTCGCCCACATAGTCGGTTGTTTTTACGCTGCAGGGGTCGCGGAACATACGGCGGTAGGCATTCAGCTCGCGTTTTATTTTTTGCCAGAAAGTAAGGTGCACGGGCAGGGGAGGGGTAAGCCGTATAGTATCCAGGAACACGGTATCCGGCACTACAAATTTTGCGCTCAGCTCATCCCACAGGTCGGCATAGCCGTCGTCTGCACCCAGTGTCCATAGCGCTACGCCGCCCAGGTTATTATTTAATACATAATCATATTTAGGCCCCAGGGTGCTGGCATCATCAAACCATATTTCTGAGGTTACATCACCCACATCATCTTTTTCTTCAATAAAAGCCGATTCCGCAATCTCATCATACATAGCAATGGTATCTGAAGGGTAACGCTTTTTAATATCACGGTAGCTGATGTAATTCATGAAGCCATCCGGTTTGCCGTTTGCGCCTTTCTTCCATACGGCGCCATAATAAGGTAACAGCAGCACAAACTTGGCTGGCGGAATATCGCGCTGCAGGTAGCGGGAAACCGAAGCGTCAATAGCCTGTGCAGGACTGCCTTTCAGTGGCGCCAGCGCACCGGCTATGTTACCGCTGGCACGGGTAAGATCTATCAGGAAAAAAGTAACGGAGGCATTCAGCGCCTGCAGGTCATACGCCAGCTCTTTATCAAATGCAGGCACCACCACGTTTACGGTATACCCGGCATTAAAGCTATGCAAATGACTATACAGCAGCTGTATAAAATCAGTAAAGGCCTGCCGTTGTTTTTTATTTACCTGCTGAAAATAGATGGTTACGCCCCTCGCATGCTTTTGTTCCAATAAGCCGGCCAGGGTATCTGCAAATATCAGCTGCACATCTTCATGCTGTAACAGGGCCGAAGTGTTGGCTGCGCTTTTGTCGGATATGATCAGCTGAATGCTGCAACCCGCTGCGCTGGCTGCCTCCAGGGCTTTAAGGCTGTCGGCATTAAAGCTGGCCTTTAACCTTCCTGTGATACCATCCACCGTATATCCTAAAAAGCTGAAGGTGGTAAGCGCGCTGAAATTATAGTTCAGGTATTTATCCTCCATCCAGTAGGGATGAATGCCCATCACGTTCACTTTTTGAGTAAGGTTAAGAGTGTAGCGTATGCCGGTGCTGTCGTTCATGCGCAGCGTATCTACTTTATCGCCCGGGCGTCCGTAAATAGCGCGGATGGTTTTTAATTGTTCCTGCTTGGCTTTCTCTGCATCTGCCAGGTCTGTTTTCTGCTGCAGTATAGGCAGCATTTTATTTACCAGTGAATTAAGATCACTCTCCGGCGATGCAGCTGCCGAATCTTTTTTTACAGGTACGGTATCTTTTTTAGGCGGGGGTGGTACGCGGCAGCAGCTTCCCATGGTGCCTATCAGCGCCACCAGGGAATCAAAATGCTGGTTCTCTGTTTTGGATAGCTGCTCATTCAGCAGCTGTATGTCATGCGCAGTTACTACCAGCGAATCCGCCAGTATCTGGTTAATGATGCTGATAACACGTTCCTGTTCGCGGGCTCTTGCATTCTTTGTGAACTTAAATGCATTCAGTATCTTCTTGATCAGTTTAGCCTTAACAGCAGTGTCCTTCGGCATTTCAGGCTTACTAACCTTATCGGGTATCTGAAGCTTTTGACCATAGGCATAAGGAACGCATATATTAAGTATAATAAGTACAAACAGGAAACCGGTTAATTTTCTGAGGGAGCACATAGGGCTGTAGTGTATATAAAAAATAGAGAATTAAATTTTAAAGAAAAATTTTTATTTAAATTTTTAGCGACTATCTTGTGTGTGGAATATTATTCAGTAGGACTGCAGCCCTAACAACTCAACTTAACCAATTTACAACTTTAACTTAACAAATCTACCTTACCTAGCTGTCATTTTAGACAGAAAATTAAATGAATGATCTATGAGACCTTGATCTGCATTACAGAAGAAATTAATAACAACTTTAAAAGAAAGCTACAAACAAACGAAGAAAAAGTGATCTTATCCGGTATTGTGAACCAGGATGGTTCTATCGCAATACAAGGAGAGAACAAGATTGTTGTCACATTGTTGAATGTAGAGAAAGACACTGTTGGTAAAAGCAGCGCCGGAGCCGTTCCGGGCGTAACTATCCCGAACACAGCCCCCGCTGTGAATATCAATTTATATGTGTTGTTTTCCGCCTATTTCAGCAGTGCCAATTATCATGAAGCTCTCAGGTTTCTATCCTTTGTAGTCGCTTACTTTCAATCTAAGAACGTTTTTACCCGGAGCAATACTCCCTCAATGGATCCCCGCATCGGGAAGCTGATCTTTGAGATGGAAAGCCCCGGGGCAGATAAGCTAAACAACATATGGACCACACTGGGAGCTAAGTACATGCCTTCTGTAGTGTACAAGATCCGTATGCTATCCTTTGATGATTCCATTATAAAGGAATACAGGCCTTCCGTTACCGGTACCGAAGGACGCGTAGGACCTGCATGACCAAACTCAAGCCCGGAAACAAATACAGGTGAAATATGAAATATTAACCGCTGTATTTTACCGTCATACTTTTTTCACAGGCCCCGGTTACGATGGGATCAACGCGCGTGTAACCGCATCCGCAGCAAAGGAACTGCTCCGCCATGGTTTGTTATTCAAACCGCTGCGGGATGGTTTTATGTTGCTGTATGATGCGCAGCAGGCGGGGAGCCAGCGTAGCAGGGATATTGTGCTGAAAGAAAATTTCACGTTGGAGTTTGATCTGTTCCTTACAGATCACCTGTTCTACAACTATACCCAGGTGAATGTACCGGATATTACCGGTACGGTTTTCTTTTTCAGTAATGATGCGCAGTCTGCCGAAGGTGTATTACACCGGGCCGGCTATGTAAGCACACAGGACCTGCGGGCGGTAAATACCTTGCAGGAACAGTTTTTTACAAAGCCCTTTGGAAGGATAGCGTTGCAGATAGATGAAAAGCTGCAGTCATCTTATCAGATCCGCTTTTCTGCCAGGGCCAGCCGTTGGTGCTATTTTTTAATGAGCGAAGGGTTGCAGTCGCTTTCACGGCCTGCCGTGATCAGTACTAACGGGAACGGCTACTTCGGTGTGCCACAACTGGTTACTTTGCCTGACAAGGGCGAAGTGCCCGTATTTATATCTCAGATCCCTGTACCATTAGGGAATGCAAACAATACCGTTTTTCAGCTGGTAGACTATTCCACTGCCGGCGATGATAAATATAAAGTGATCATATCCGCATTGCCGGCGCCGGAAACGGGCAGGATCTCCAATGCGGCCGCTGCCTTTTATGAAAGCGGGTTTGAATACGCAGAAATATTTTTATACTAATCTCAAAAAACCACACAAATGGCTTCAACACTCATGACCCCTGGGGTTTACATTGAGGAAAAGAATGCATTTCCCAGTTCCATCACTGCCGTGGCAACTGCTGTTCCCGTGTTTATCGGGTACACGCAAAAGGCCGAACGGAACGGGAAATCACTGGTCCACAAGCCCACCAGGATCACTTCCTTTGCAGAATTCCTGGAAAACTTCGGCAGCAGCTTTAAACCTAAGTTCACCCTGGCAGAGCCGGATCCAAAGGTGAAACAGGAAACTTTCCGCATCAACGGCAAAGATTCCGTCGTAAAGATCAATGACAAGAACACTGCATACCTGTATAGCAGCATCCGCCTGTTCTACGCCAATGGAGGCAGTATTTGTTATATTCTGTCAGTAGGCACCTACGGAGATAAGCCCGATGGATTTGATATTGCCGCCGATGATTTTATTGGCTCAGATTCAAAACCCAACGTGTTCTCTTTACTGGAAAAAGAACCGGAGCCCACCCTGGTAGTAATGCCGGATGCCATCGCATTGGGCGAAGATTGTTATACCTCCGTTTATACACAGGTGCTGAACCATTGCGCCGGTATGCAAAGCCGTTTCGGCATTTTCGACCTGGTAAAGCAATTGCCCGCAGATACAACGGATACCATTGTTACCGCCTTCCGTGAAAAGATAGGCATTAACTTCCTGAACTTTGGCGCCGCTTATTATCCCTGGCTGAAAACCGGCGTGGTACAGCCGGATGAGATGAGCTTTGAGAACCTGGATGCATCAATAGACCTGGAAACTTTGTTGCCGGAGCCTGCCGCCACCATTATCATAAAGAAGTTTAAGGAAAGCGCTAACCCGGACAGCAGTACGAAAAAGAATTACCACCAGTCGCTGAAGGCAGCCAGCCCTACGTATGTGCATATATTGGAAGAGATCCGCAGCACGCTGAATGAGCTGCCGCCCAGCGGCGCTATGGCAGGCATTTACACCACGGTAGACAGTAGCCGCGGCGTATGGAAAGCGCCGGCCAATGTATCTGTAAGCCTGGTGAATGCGCCTTCCGTAAATATCTCTAACGAAGAGCAGCAAAGCCTGAACGTAGATATTATTGCCGGTAAATCCATCAATGTTATCCGTCCTTTCCCCGGTGTAGGCACACTGGTATGGGGCGCCAGAACGCTGGATGGCAACAGCCTGGACTGGCGTTACATTAACGTGCGCCGCACGCTGATCATGATCGAGCAATCTGTGAAGCTGGCCGCCCGCACCTATGTGTTCGAGCCCAATGATGGCACCACCTGGATATCGCTGAAAACCATGATCAGCAACTTCCTGGAAAACCTTTGGAAACAGGGCGCGCTGGCCGGTGCAGCACCAGGGCAGGCATTTGATGTACAGGTAGGCTTAGGCGCCACCATGACCCCGCAGGACATCCTCGACGGCGTTATGCTGGTAACCGTTAAAGTTGCCTTATCACGCCCCGCAGAGTTTATCGTGATCACATTCCAGCAGCAAATGCAGCAATCGTAGTCAATTACGAATTGGTCAATTACGAATTACGAATGATGTACTGCAAGCCAGTAGTTCCTTCGAGCTATCCGTAATTGAAAATTCGTAATTGACAAGGTATGTGCAGTACTTAATGTTCGCACAACCAATTCGTAATTAAATAATTCGTAATTAAACTCATCGTTATGCCAGATTTAAAAACAGACGGTTCTACCCAGTCGGCCAACATATGGCCATTAGTGAAATTTTCCTTCAAAGTAATATGGGATAAAACAGAAATTATATTCCAGGAAGTAAGCGGCCTTTCCTCCGAAACACAGGTAATTGAATACCGCGGCGGCAGCAGCAAAACTTTCTCTACTGTGAAAATGCCCGGTATCCAGAAGTTCAACAACATTACCTTCAAAAAAGGTACTTTCCAGACAGATGCTACTTTGTGGACCATGTATGTAGGTAAAGATGCCGGTATAAAAATGAATACCATCAAACGTGCCAGCGTTACCATCAGCCTGTTGGATGAAACCGGCCAGATAGCTATGAGCTGGTCTTTGCTCAATGCTTTCCCCGTGAAAATGCAGGTAACGGATATGAAATCCGATGCCAACGAAGCAGCCATTGAAACCATGGAAGTAGCGCATGAAGGATTAATGCTGGTAGAACCGGCCATCACCTGATCATAAAAACATAGCAGATGCCTGATCCTTCAACATCGTCACCGCCTGAAGGTTCTTCAGCAGCGCCGCTTCCTTTCTATCCGCCCTGGAGTTTTTATTTCAGTGTAGTGGTAGAGGGGTTTACCGGCACCAATGAAGGCAGCTTCCAGGAAGTGAGCGGCCTTTCCGTGAAAATGTCGCCAATGGAAGTAAAGGAGGGAGGGGAGAACCGGTTCGCACGCCGGTTGCCCGTTCCTCCTAAGTATGAGAACCTGGTGCTGAAACGCGGCATGCTCATAGGCTCTGAGCTCACCAAGTGGGTGCAGACCAGCCTTACGCAGTTCACCTTTACACCCGCCACTGTAACATTGAACCTCCTGGATGGTGATGGAAGTATCCTGTCCACCTGGAGCTTTTCCAATGCTTACCCGGTAGCCTTAAAGGTCTCTGATTTCAAGGCGCAGGATAATGGCATCGTGGTAGAAACACTGGAGCTGGCCTTCGATTATTTTCAGCAAACAAAATAAGCCATGCCACTCGAAATACGCGAGTTGATCATCAAGGTAACCATTGAAGAACACGCCCCCAAAACGGCCGGCAACAACATCAGCAGCAGGGAGCTGCAGGTGCTGAAAGAAAAGATCGTACGGGAGTGTATGGATAAGCTGATCACCAACATGGACAATTTATCAGTAAGGTAAACATAGGAGCAAATGCCGGATCCCGGAACATCCACAGCAGGAACACTTGTTAAATTATTAATACAGGGCTATTCGGAGCCTACCGCCACTTCGGGCCTGGTAGGCTCCATCAGCGCTGTCATTAACCCTGAAACCTATACGCTCAGCTATAATATTGCGTATGAGCAGGCAAAGACCTTAGGCGCGTCTGCACCCACGGAAATATTTACCCGTATGTCATCCGGCGATTTTGACCTGGAGCTGCTGGCAGATGGTACCGGGGTAGTGCCGCTGCCTGCAGGCGTTTCTTCCGTAGACGACTATGTTCAGCAAATGATGGATATCGTGTACGATTACCAGGGTGATGTACACCGTCCCAACTACCTGCGCATCACCTGGGGCGAACAGGTATTCACCGGTGTATGTAAGAATATAACGGTTAAGTATACACTATTCACTCCCGGAGGCGCCGCCTTACGCGCGCTGGTTAAGCTTAAGCTGTCGGAATCTATACCACTTTCAACAAAAACGCAGCAGGCCCGCAGAAGCTCTCCGGACCTTACCCATATGCGTACCGTTAAAGCCGGTGATACGCTGCCTTTAATGACCTACCGCATTTACGGAGAAGCATTCCACTACATGGAAGTAGCGCGGGTGAACGGTTTGAACAGCATACATGCTATTAAACCCGGTGATGAGCTGTACTTCCCACCATTAAAGAAATAAACCGAATGGCAGCCGCAAGTCCCACAAACGTACAGGACCCTACCTTACGTGTAACCGTTACCGCCAATGGTAAAGATATACAGGACCTGTATCCCATCCTGTCCGTGCGGGTACATCATGAGATCAACAGGATCTCTTATGCCGAAGTGGTGATCCTGGATGGTACAACTTCAGAAACCCAATCCGGAGTGGCAGGTGATTTCCCCGCCAGCGACAGCGCGTATTTTGTTCCTGGCGCTACACTGGTTATTACCGCCGGTTACGGGCTGGTAGCAGGTACGCAGATCTTTACCGGCATCATCGTAAAGCAATCCATACAGGCCAATGAAAGCGGCGCCTTCTCGCTTACCGTTACCTGTAAGCATAGCGCCGTGAAAATGACTATCAATAAAAAAGATGCGGTGTTCGCGAACCAGACCGACAGCGCAATTATGTCTACCCTAGCCAGTAACAGCGGTCTCTCTGCTACTGTTACCGCCACTACAGATGTAAATGAGCTGATGTTCCAGAAGTTTGCAACAGACTGGGATTTTTTACTGGCCCGTGCAGAGTTCAATGGTTACCTGGTATCCCTGACAGATGATCAGATAGTTGTAGGCCCGCCGCAGGTATCAGGTACTGCAGTGCTGCTGGTGGCATTCGGAGAATCCATCAACAGCTTTCATGCAGAGCTGAATGCAGAAAGGCAGCCGGCATCGTTGTCCGCATCTGCCTGGGATCCGCAAACCCTTGCCCTGCTGGAATCCAGCGCCACAGAGCCCACCCTGAATGAGCAGGGCAATCCCACGCCCAAAGCCATGGGCAGCCTGTTGCAGGACACGCCTTTGCAGCTGGTAGCCAACACTCCCTTAACACAGGCCGAGCTGAAAACATGGGCCGACAGCACCTTACTGCGCCTGCGTTTGCAGGCCGTACGCGGCAGAGTATCCTTTATGGGAAATGCCAGCGTATTACCCAATACGCTCATAGAATTATCCGGCGTAGGCACCCGCTTTGACGGTAACGCCTATGTAACCGCTGTTACGCATGAAATGAAGGATGGGGAATGGGAAACCCATGTGAAGTTTGGGCTGGATAGTATGCCTATCTATGAAAAGAACTGCTTTACCTATTTCCCCGCAAACGGTCAGCTGCCTGCCATGCAGGGCTTACAGCTGGGAGAGGTGATGAGCATTTCCATGGATCCCGGTGCAGAGTACCGGGTGCAGGTTAAGCTGGCATCCACCGCCGCCGGGCAAACCGGTACCTGGGCACGGCTGGGAAATTTATACGCCACATCTAATGCAGGCGATATTTTTTTTCCGGAAATTGGGGATGAGGTAGTGGTAGGTTTTGTGGAGAACGATCCGCGCTACCCCGTCATCTTAGGCAGCTTGTATAGTAAGGGCAAAGTGCCGCCCGTAGTGCCGGCAGACAATAATAACTATACAAAAGCCATCTATACCAAAAGCCAGTTAAAGGTAACGTTTGATGACATGAATAAGGTGATCACCATTGCCACACCCGGCGGTAACACCATTACCATGAGCGACACCGCCATGGGCATACAGATCACGGATATGAACCAGAACACTATTAAAACATCCGCTTCCGGTATAGAGATCACCAGCGTAGCAAATATGACCCTGCAGGCCACCGGCTCTATCACGCTGAATGGCACCGGCGGGGTAAATGTTACTACACCGGCCAACGTAGCCGTAAGCGGTATGAACATTGCCAATACCGCCACCACAGCGTTTGCCGCCACCGGCACCAGCACTGCGCAGCTCACATCAGGCGGCGTGGTAACGGTGCTGGGCGCAACAGTAATGATCAACTGACAATTCGTAATTCTTATGGGCCAACCCGCCGCACGCCTTACCGATATGCACACCTGCCCGATGGTAACACCGGGCCTGCCGCCCATTCCGCATGTAGGCGGTCCCGTTATAGGACCGGGCATGCCCAATGTGCTCATAGGCATGCTGCCCGCAGCTGCCCTGGGCGATATGCTTACCTGTGTAGGCCCGCCGGATAGCATTGTTATGGGGTCCGCAACAGTGATCATTGGCGGCCGCCCCGCCGCCCGCATGGGCGACATGACAGCGCATGGCGGCGTAATCGTAACCGGTTTTCCCACCGTATTAATAGGAGGATAAAGATGGCAAAGGAGATACAATCTTTTTTAGGCACCGGCTGGAGCTTTCCACCCTCCTTCGATAAGCTGGATGCCAGCGTGCAAATGGTGTCGGATGTGATGGACATTGAAGAAAGCATCCGCATCATACTCAGCACCATACCCGGCGAGCGCCTGATGCAGCCGGACTTTGGCTGCGACATAAAAAGGCTGGTATTTGAAATAGCCGATTCCCGTATGATCAGTGAGCTGAATCATATTATTTACCACGCCCTGTTAAAATATGAACCGCGCATTAAGTTCATAGATGCCGTGGTGGCAGACAGAAGCCAGGAAACCGGCGCCCTGTTCATGCAGATCACCTACAGCATTATAGCCACTAACACAAGACATAATATGGTATATCCCTTCTACTACCTGGAAGGTACCAACATTAGCGACGGATGAGCAACTTTTTTGAACATATACAGGACGGTATCAGTCAGTTGGAAAGGCAGTTGGAGGCCCTGGTACCGGACTATGTGAAAGTGGATGACAGGTCGCCGCATGAGCTGTTGCAGCTGCTCACACACATTGCCACCCAGTTTAACTACTATAATTTTCACAACCAGGTAGAAGGCACCTGGGAAGAATTCTTTCATGCCGACCTGGTCGTGATGCTCATCACTGCCAGCGCCCTTGACTTCACACACTATGAAGCCTCGTTCCTGCGCATCCGCGAAAACCTGAACAATGCAGAGAATGACGATGAGCTGTTCGATCATACACAAGCCCTGTTCCTATTGTTGTACGACATTGGCATTGTGCTCATGGATGTGCTGCAGAAATTACGGCAGGCCGATAAAACCTACGCCGTATGGCATTACATAGAGCAGGTAATAGATGTGCTGGAAGATGACATGACCCGCCTGCACCGTTTTGAATACCAGGTGATCAGCTTATTTCCCCGGCAGGTAGCCTTGCATGAGCACCGCGTACGCCCCCTGGAAATGACGCATACCCTGCGCCGCCTTTACAGCCGCGCATTCAATAACCCCGGTGAAGGCACAGAGGTGTTTGAAGGATTTTATTCCCTGAACACGCTGTATGATAACCTGCGTACTAAGTTTTACCAGGTATCCAGCTCCGCCAGTTATTATTTAAGGAACCAGCTGGCAACAATGCAGCATACCCCGCATATGGGCCTGCTGCTGGCTTTTATAGAGCTCTATAAACATCTGCAGCAGCAGATCAACAAGATCCCCAAACGGCATCTGGATTATTATTACCGGCAGGTGCTGGGCATCCGCTCATTACCCGCAGTACCTGACCGTGTGCATGTTTTCGTAGAGCCGGTGCCGGTAGCCCATAACTTCACCATAGAAAAAGGACAGGTGCTGCTGGCAGCCACTAATGCCCGTAAAGAGCCGCTGCCCTTTGTTTTGCAGGATGCGGTAAAAGTGCATAACATAAAGATCATGGGCCTGTATAGCCTGTATGTGAGTGATTATGTGCAGATAGCTGCTTCCACGCTGCAGCTGCGCGATATCCGCGAAGCGCAGCCCTACCTGGCCGTGCATCCCATAACGCCCGCAGCAGATTATCAGAAAGAAGGTACGGTCATTAAACCCTGGCTGCTGCTGGGAGAGGATCAGCATGATATTTCAGATTCCCGCCGTACCATGGAAGATACCAATGTGGGTTTTATCATTGGCTCGCCGGTAATGTACCTGAAAGATGGCTACCGGCAGGTGCATGTAAAGCTCTATTTTGAGCCGGACACTTTCAGCGGCTTTGTAGCCTATGTGCAGAACTTTGCCAAAGTATCTAACCGCAGTGAATCGGTAGTGCTTACGCAGCTGCTTGCCGGCGCTTTCCTTATATATTACACAGCTCCCGATGCATGGGAGCCCATTCCGCGCTTTAGTGTAAAAAGCAGCATAGCGGAGCTTACGGACAACAGCATGGAAATTTTCTTTGCGCTGGATCCTACTGATAAACCCTGGGGCGTATATGATGAAAAAGCGCACGGCGGCGGGCTAAGCTCCAAGCAGCCTTTCTTAAAAGTGTTGCTGAACAATACCAGCTTTCACCATGCTTACAGCTACCTGCGGCCTATGCTGCTGGAACGTGTATGCGTAAAGGTGAATGTAACCGGCCACAGGTATTTTAAGATGCAGAATAACATTGGGCCGGTAAGCGCAGACAGCTCTTTCCTGTTGTTTGGCCCCCAACCTTATGTAGGCTCTTTCCTGGATATCCGCAACAGCAACATCTTTAACCGCTTTACACGCAACTTTACCATTAACCTGGAATGGTTAAACCTGCCCCGGCATGAAACCGGTTTTGATGCCTATTACCTCAGCTATGATGCAGGCATGCAGAACGAGGCATTTAAAGTAGGCATCAGCAGCTTAAACAACGGCGTGTATTTTCCGGAACGGCAAAGCCAGCAAAACCTGAACCTGTTTCAAACCACCCGCGACCGGGAAGGAAAGGTTTATTTATCGGAAAACACCGTATTGCAGAATGTGGATTTCACCAGGCTGTCGTTTCCCAATAATATGCTGCTGGCCGAAGAATGGCAGCCGGATATTTCATTATACCGCGAAGGCGCCATCCGGCTTGAGCTGCTGTCGCCCTCTGAAGCTTTTGGCCACCGCCTGTTCTCACAGATCTTCCCGGAAGTGATCATGAGCAATGCGCAAAAAGGCATTCTTCCTAAAAAGAAGATGCCGGTCCCTAACCTGCCTTACCTGCCTATTGTAAAATCCATTTCCATTAACTATACGCTGGAACATATGGAAGCCCTCAAATCTGTTCAAACAGAACAGCAGGGCGATGGACTGGAAGTGTATCAGGTGCTGCCCTACGGTTACCGTAAAACTTATCCCGTACCCAATAACACAACTTTTGCGCTGGTGCCGGTAGCAGAAGATATGGGCAACCTGTTCATAGGTTTCAACCGCCTGTATCCCAATGAGGAGCTGTCTTTACTTTTCCAGCTGGAAGAAAAACATTACAGTTATACCGCCGTTGGCATCACCCCCTTAAAATGGAGCCACTTAAACAACAACCGCTGGCTGCCATTTGAAAGAACACAGCTGTTATCAGATGATACGAACAATCTGCTGAAAAGCGGCATCATTAAAATACGTGTGCCCGGTAACATTAGCAACGGCAGTAGCATGATGGACCCGGAGCTTTTCTGGATCAGGATCTCCGCAAGCCAGGTTACCGGCGCTAACCCCAGGGTAATAGGCATTTTCCCCAACGCCGTGGTAGCAGAAAGGCAGCTGATGGGCGACGGTGAAAGCCTGAATGAAACATTGTCCATTGATCCTTTCTCCATCAAAAAATTTCAAACAGATATAAAAACCATCCAGCAGGTATGGCAGCCATTCGCCTCTTTTGGCGGCCGGCAAAAGGAAACGGAAATGCAGTATTATACCCGCGTAAGCGAGCGCCTGCGGCATAAGCAAAGGCCCGTGCTGAGCTTTGATGTTGCACAGATCCTGCTGCAGGAATTTCCGGAGCTGCTGATCGTAAAATGTTTGCCCATTGATGCAAACCGTATGAAGCATATGCCGGAGCAGCCGGATGTAAGCATTATAGTGGTACCCTCTCCGCCCAAGAATAGCAGTGGGCAGTTCAACACCCTGGAACCCAAGGTAGACCTGGCCACGCTGTACCGCATACAGGCCTTTGTTCAAAAAAAGATGTCGCCTTTCGTAAAGGCCGAGATCAGGAACCCGGTGTATGAACGCATAAAAGTAGTATGTAAGATCCGGTTCATACCCACGGATAATAACTACAACGATAACCTGTACCTGCAAAAGCTGCAGGAAGATATCAAGCAATACCTTTGCCCATGGCTGTTTAATACGGTTAATGATTTTAAGATAGGCACGGTGCTATACCGTTCTGAAATGTTGAACTTCATTAACCGCCTGCCTTATGTGGATTATGTTACCGGCTTTTCACTGGTGCATTTTTATTATGAAAAGAACCCGCGCAACGGGCAGGTAATGGGCCGCATTACAGATACTGCCGCGGAAGAAGTGCCTTTTATCCGCGCCTCCGTACCGGAAGGGGTGCTCATCCCTTCCGATGAGCATTTGATCACAGTGCTGGACGCTTCTTTGTATGAAGATCCGCAGGCCCTGGGCATCGACGGACTGCTGGTAAGCAATGAGCTGCTGGTAGGTAAGGAGGCCGACGCAGGCCCGCCGGCGCAGCATGACAGCTCGTCTTTTGAAGAAGAAATGCTCACAATTAGTATTCAACCCAAATAAATCCGTTTCATATGGACGCTAAACAAAATAAAAAAATGTATGGGCGCGAAGAGCTCAAGCAATATTTCAGGAACGGGAGAATGCCTACAGAAAATCACTTCGGCTATCTGATCGATTCCACGATCAATAAACAGGAAGATGGCTTTTCCAAGGATGAAGAAAATGGATTGCTCATATCCGCCCTGGGCGGCTCTAAAAGATTGGTTTCTTTTTACCGCGCCACCGACGACCTGGAACCTTTTTTCATGATGGAAAAAGATGAGCAGGAATATCCCAGCCTGCGCCTGCAGCCCAATCAAAGGGAAGGTGCGCAAAAGGAGCAGGACGAAAGAGCCTTTTTCTTTCATATGGATGGAAAGCTGGGCGTAGGCAAAAAATGTGATCCCAGCTTTAAGGTTGATATCAACGGTTTTGCCGGCATGGAAGGCCGGGTGGGCACTTACAAGGTAGGCAGGATCCCCGCAGATGGGAAATGGTATCCCATCTTGCAGGAGCTGGATAACTGCCAGGCCTTTGAAGTAGTAGCGCGCACCGGTTTAAAACACGCAGGCCGTCATGCAATGATGCATGCCTATGCGCTCAGCACCTTTGGCGGCCGCCGCAATAAGATCCGCCAGGAATGCGCCTATTATGGCTTTTGCTGGAATAAGATCAAGCTGCGCTGGAAAGGCCGCACGCATAACTATGCCCTGCAGCTGCGTACCAACAGCAATTACGGCCCGGGGGTAGAAATTTACTACCGCATTACCCGCCTTTGGGCAGATGATGTATTTATGCCGGACGAATATTATTACTAGCAGGCAGCAAATCATCTTACTTTAAACCATCTTTTTTTTAACCGTGGCAGATACACCTTCCGTAGTAATAAACCGTGACAAGGCCCGCGAGGCCGCATTTGAATATGAGCAGCTGCGCCGCGAAGCCATTGCCCATGTGCAGGCTTTGTCCGGCAATACCTGGACAGATTACAACCTGCACGATCCCGGCGTTACCATCCTGGAACAGCTTTGCTATGCCATTACCGACCTGGCTTACCGTACAGATTTTCCTATTGATGAAATACTGGCCGATAAGAACGGCAACATTGATCCGCTGCTGCATACCTTTTTTGCAAAAGCCGCTATCCTCAGCTCAGGGCCCGTTACAGTAAATGATTACCGGAAGCTGATCCTGGATGAAGTAGATGAAATAGAAAACGTTTGGATTGAGCCCATACCCTCCCTGCAGACCTGCGGCACTACAAAAGGTACTTACCGGTTGTTTTTGCAGATAGAAGATGAGCTGGTAACTGCTGCAGCCGGTAATCAGGATGCGCTGAAACCAATAGTAGATGCAGTAGAGCGCTGTATGATGGCCCATCGTAACATTGGGGAAGATGTGGAAGCATTTGTAGTGCTGCAGCCGCAGGAAATATCATTGAAGGCCGAGATCATGGTCGATAGCAAGTATGATCCCCAGGAGCTGATGGCCCATATGTGTAATGCATTTGAATTTGCGCTGCATCCACCCATCCGCTTTTTTACAGAAGCAGAGCTGCTGGACAAAGGTTATAGCATAGAAGAAATTTACTGCGGTCCGCTGTTGAAAAAAGGGTTTATTGTAGAAAGCGACCTGCGGCCCCGCCCCAGCATCGTAGATCCGGCAGTGTTAGTAAAGGCGGTATCAGAGGTAGCCGGGGTTATTAAAGTAAAAACCCTTACCATCGCCGGCGACGATGGCAATTACTCCGCCCGTCCCTTAACCCTGAAACCCGGCAGCTACCCGATGTTACAGATTGCCGGTGATAAGAACGACATTAAAATATTCAGCGATAAATACGAATACCGTTTAAAAGAAGTGGCTTTCTGGAACACCTACCAGAAGATGAAGATCATTGCCCGCCGTAAGTTCGTAGGCCAGAAAACAGGAGATACCCATATACCCTTAAAAGCAGCTTACCGCAACCTCAGCTGGTATTATTCCCTGCAGCATCATTTCCCCTACATTTACGGCATTGGTGAGGAAGGGCTGGATAAGCAGGCCACAGAACGGCGTAAGGCCCAGGCCAAACAGCTGAAAGCATACCTGTTATTCTTTGAGCAGCTGCTGGCCAATTACCTGGCCCAGCTGGGCAGCATGGGTAATTTCTTTTCGCCGTTAACAGACGGTGCTACACCCTACACCTACGCAGTACAGCCTTTGTATAACGTACCGCATGTGCGCAATCTGCTGGCTGCCTTTACAGGAAAACAGCCGGCACAGGAATGGGATGAGTTTAAGGAAGATACCGGCAATGACTATATGAAAGCGCTGCAGCATGAGCAGGAAACCAGCAAAACCTACCAGGAACGTAAAACCCGTGTGCTGGATCATTTGCTGGCCCGCTTTAACCTGTCGCTCATGAAATATCCCGTAACGGTTTATGAGCATGTATATGGGGATGCAGCAGCTGATGAGCCCCGCATAAGCCGGGAGCTGGAATGGAAAGCAAGCATTCTCCGCGATGTGGTAAAGCTAACTGCTAACCGCCTGCATTCATTCGATTATACCGCAGATCTTTTTACGCCCGGCGAATGGTCGGGTTATGAGAACTGGCTGCGTCATTTATTGTATATACCCGGTGACAAGCGCAAACGCCTCAGCGAAGTATTTGATGCAGAACATTTAAAAGTAGAGGTGCATACACGGCCCAGTCACATGCACTTGTGGCTCACGAAGGAATACACGGTGCGCGATGAGGTGATCAAGGTAACGCTGCAGGACCTGCCGGACACACCGCCGGAAAACAGGTACGATTACGGCAACCAGCCCGTTTCTTTCCTGAAGCATGGCTTAAGCATAGAGAATTACCGCATTGTATATGATGTGGAGCGCCGGGAATACCTGGTAGTATACCGCCACCGGCAGCACGAAATATGGCGGGTGGTAATAAGGGCCAGCACCCGCGCGCATGCCACGCATGCCCTGCAGGATATGATCAAACACCTGCGCAGCATTAGCGAGCAATCCGAAGGGTTTTACCTGGTAGAGCACCTGCTGATGAAGCCCTGGAACTATGAGCACCGTTTTGGTTACCGCATGTACGACCGTAACGGCAATGTGCTGAAAGAGCATCCTTACTGGTACACCTTTGACGAAAGGGAAGAGGCCATAGGCAAGCTGCAGGAAGAAGCTGCAGCACAGCAGGCTTACTTTGAGTTTTACATAAAGCAGGGTTACGGCCAGATGCTGCGGGAAGACTTTTATCGTTTTGGCCTCACCGTAGTATTTCCCGCATGGCCTGCCCGCTTCCAGCTGCCGGAGTTCAGGGCTTTTGCAGAAGAGCTGTTCCGGGAGCATACCCCCGTGCAGTTTGTGATCCAGTTTAAGTGGTTAGGCATTGGCGCTATGCGCAGCTTTGAAAAGGAATACTTCAACTGGCAGGATCTGCTGCGTCAAAAAAAGGACCTGCAGGAAAATACCACCGAATTGATTAAGATGCTGGCAGGAGAACATTACTTTGATCTATGAGTGAGGCGCACCATATCATCCGGCAGTACACCTTTGATGTGCAAAGCAGCAACAGGGCGCAATCCCTGGCGCTGCAGGAGCGCATCAGCCACCTGTTCCGCCAGCGGATCAGCGGCGATATGGATATGCTGCTGCAAAGGATCGTACCGGAACAAATGGTGGCTGTGCTGGATACCCTTGAATTAGACCTGGGCTTTATTTTATACAAAGACGTAGAAACAGAGCTGCCCGCTAAAATAATGTCGGCCCTGGAAAAGGCGCTGGCAGATATTCTGCGTTACGGCATTTCCGGTGAGCAGTACACGCTTACGGGCAAGGTGCAGCTTAAAACCGGCGCTGAACGTTTATTTGAGCTGCTGCGCTATTACCTGCTCGGCGGCGCCATGCCCTGGTGGGCCACCGCAGCAGAACGTAAACAACCGGAGCTGGCCATCATACACCTGGCAGCTGCGGAACCTAACCGCCTGGCAGGTTTGCTGCGTGATATTGCCAGGGCTGCGTATGTCCGTCAGCGTATTGCCTACCAGTTTCCCATAGCAGCTATTCAGCAGGTAGTTACAGTGTTGGAACCCGCAGAAGCCGTTTTTATCTTTGCCTATAGCCGGGAAATTGTGCAGCTGCAGCAACGCCAAACCATCCTGCAAACAGAAAGTAAAACACTGGAAAGGGCAGTATGGTGGTTTGTGCTGAATTACCTGTTCACGGAAACCAGCGCTTACTTTAACCGCAAACAGTTTGTACGCAGCCACCTGGGCCAGATGGCGCAGCACTTTAATGTAGCGTATGAGCACTTGTTACAGCTGTTCTATAACGCCCTGGTATTTTATAAGCAGGATATGACCGAAGCCAGCGTAGGCGGCTTTATAAGAACGCTTTACGAAGAATATGCCGGTGAGCAATTGAAGGCAGGCCGCTATCCTCCCAATGCAACGGATCATAAGAACACCACACCGGATGAGCAGGTAGCCGTGCTCCGTTACTATTTACTCTATGGATCTTTCCCCTGGTGGGCACCGGCCATTTCTCTGCAAATATTGCAGCAGCAAATGATAAGCTTAGCCAGAGAGGCCTGTGTGCCTTTGCAGCAAATGTTAAATACAGTGCTGCCGGGCGAAGCTGCTTTTAAAAGATGGGATGCATTGCTGCAAACAACTGCACAGCAGCAACCTGCGGTAGTACAGCAAGCCATGCTGCAGCAGCTCGCAGCGCACATCCGGGTGGGGGCTGATAGCCGCAATGGCTTGCCACCATTTGATACTATGGGTGCTATACCTCCGGAGCAGCAACAGCTCCGTGATGTATTGTTATACCGCCTGCTTTACGGCAGCATTCCCTGGTGGGGCAGCACCTACGCTCATTTCTCGATTAATAGCCTTTGGCAGCAGCTTATGGAGCAATCCGTGCCGCAGGCCGTTGCTGTATTTAAATATGCAGGCACCATTCCTTATGCAATAGAACGCAGCTTACAGGAAACAACACCCGAAGTATTGCTCCGCTTAATGCAGGCAGCAAAATTACCTGCCCCGGTATTGGATGCCTACGAAAGTTTATATGCATTACTACAGATCATCAGTGCGCAGATACAGCCTGCCATTGCAGGCCTGCAATCCCTGCAGCAGCAGCTCCTGAAAAGCATCTGGCAAACGTGGGCCCTTAGCGCTTACACGCAATTGGAATTACCTGCGTTCATAACAGCCGCTATACAGTCATGGGCTGCAGCCACCGGCCTGTTACCCGGCAGCTTATTGCTGTTAATGAAAAATGCAGCGCCCGCAAATGTTCTGCTGGTTGGTCATTTGCAGCAATTAATAAATGAGCAGCAAACAGCATGGGCAGCAGTTTACCATCCTGCCGGGAGCACACCGGTTCAACATCTTTTGCTGGATAATATCCGCAAGGGCATTGTACCCGCTACTACTGCTGAAAAGGAACAAACTGCCCGGCAGGTGCTGGAGTGGTGGCAGCATTTCCTGGCCACTGGTCAGCTGCCCGCTGCAGCAGGCGCCTTTAACCAGCCGCTAACACTGGAGCTGGTAGGTAAAATGATGGAATGGCTATATGCCAACTACCGGGAACGGCTCTCCGCAGCAGCGAATGTTATTACCCCATCGCCTCAAACACTGAACCAGCTGTTCCTGTTATGGCAGGCAATGGGCGCCACGCCTACGCCTGTACGCGAGCTGTTGGCAGGCTGGCTGCAGCAGGCCATTACACCGCCGGCTGCCGGCACCATGGTTATACAGGATGGCTTGTGGCAGGAAGTGCCGGAACTGCGTGTTGCCGCCACTACAGAATCTTTGCCGCGTATTGGCATGCCGGCCGCGGTATCCCGCCTGTTACACCGTTTCCGCCAGTACGATACTATTGGCAGCGCTACAGAACAGCAGCACTGGCTGCAGCAGGCCATTGAGCTGTTAAGCCATTTTTTGGAGCGTCAAAAGTTGCCGGGTTACCTGGGAACTATCAGCAGCACCATTAGCAATGAGCTGCTGAAGCAGTCCGTCATTTTATTATACCGCGAAAAGCCGGCATTGCTTACTCAGCTTTTAAATGCACCAGGGGTACAGCCCGTGGCCCGCGTAACTATTTACCACCTGTTTACCCCACCCGCAGGCATCTACGAATCGCAGGTACGGCAAAACCTGGAAATATATGCCGTGCAGGATAGCCTGTTGCTGTTACAGCAAACCATTCACAAACCCATTGGCGGTTTTCGTGAAGCCGTGCAGTTTTACAGGAACCAGCACCGGCAGGAGCGTTTATCCTTTTACCGGAAGGTATTTCAGCATCCCGTATTAATAGAGCAGGCCGCCCAGCAGCTGGATGATGCCACTTTCCTGGAAATGATGCAGGACATTCACATTGGCTGGGGGCACCCACCCGATGCAGCTTTAAAGGAGCTGCAGCAGCTGTTTGATATTATCATCACCGAAAGCCAGGAGCGGGAAAAGATCCGCCTGCTGTTCCGCCAGTTCCATATGCAGTTGCTGGCCGGCCATTTTACAGTGCACCATGCCGCGGAATATGCGCAGCGTTTCCTGCACTTTATTACAGGCTCCGGCATATCCGCAGCAGAAAGTTTTATCGGAAGACTGGCTGTAAGTAAGGGTGCCATCAATATCACCGCATATGTGCACCTGCGTAATATATTGCCCGCCCTGCAGCAGCAGGCCGCACAGTATGTGCACACCCATGCGCATATGGAACAGGTACGGCAACAGCTCTACGAAAAAGACAGGCAGCTGCTGCAAACCACGCAAAAGCCGGCTGCCATCAGCAAACAGCCGCAGGAGCAGCCATTTAATAACCGTGAATTGGAACAGGTTAAACCACCGGAAATGGAAACTATTTATGTTGGCAATGCCGGCCTGGTATTGCTGCATCCCTTTTTATCATTTGCTTTTCAGCGTTTAGGCTGGCTGGAAAAAGGACAGTTTATCAGTGAGGAAATGCAGCACCGCGCCATTCACTTTTTACAATTCACTGTAGATGGGTTGGAAGAGCACCCGGAACATGCATTGGCTTTAAACAAGGTATTGTGTAACTTACCGCTGGCAGCGCCGGTACCCCTGGAGATCACGCTCAGCGAAGAAGAAAAGGAGCTGTCGGTTCAGATGCTGAAGGCGGTGATCCAGCAATGGGAGAAAATGAAGAATTCTTCCGTAGAAGGTTTCCAGGGATCTTTCCTGCAGCGTGAAGGCGCGCTCCGGGAAACAGAAGAAGCCTGGTTCCTGCGCGTAGAGCAACGCGGTTACGACGTAATTATGCAAACGCTTCCCTGGGGTATTGGCACCATCAAAACCCCCTGGATGGAAAAAGTATTATATACAGAATGGGTGTACACATGATCCATGAGAATGCAGCGGTCCTGCACCAGGAAATGGCCTGGTTTCAGCAGGTGGTGGAACTGCGCATGAAGAAATATTTTGCAGAAGATGGCAGCACCACTTTGCCCGACCAGCTGCCGCCGCCGCAGCTAAAAGGTAACGGCGCCGTATATGCGCAGATTGTGCAGCATTACAATATGAATGCAACAGAACGCCTGGTGCTGCTGCTGGCGCTTATACCGCATATATGCCCGCAGCTGCTGGATGTGTTTTTTACCAAAAATGCTACCTACGACCGTGGCTTTACAGAGTTTGGCGGCATTAAAGGACAGCACCACGGCGGCTTTTTACCCACCGGCGAAACAGCCGCTTTCCTGGCCGCCGCCAGCAGCCTGGAACAACGCTTCCGCCTGATAGAGCTGTTTGGCCCCGATCATTTTTTTGCCAAACATTCCATCTTAAAGCTGGTGCCCTCCAATGCAGAAGAGCCTTTGCTCAGCGGCACCCTTAGCCTGTACCCGGAATACCTTAGCTACTTTACATTAGGCACTGCGCATAAGCCGGATTACAGTATAAACTTCCCGGCTAAACGAATTGAGACCGGCCTGGAATGGAGCGACCTTGTGCTGGAAGATCATACCATGGAAGAAGTAGAGGAGATCCGCGCCTGGATAGAGCATGGCAATACCCTCATGAACGACTGGGGCATGAGCCGTAAGATAAAACCCGGCTACCGCAGCCTGTTCTACGGTCCGCCGGGCACCGGCAAATCCATGACCGCCTGCCTGCTGGGCAAAACCTTTAGCATGGATGTATACCGCATAGACCTGTCTATGATCGTATCCAAGTTCATTGGCGAAACGGAAAAGAACCTGGCACAGGTATTTGACCGCGCCGCCAACCAGAACTGGATCCTGTTCTTTGATGAAGCAGATGCATTGTTCGGCAAGCGCACGCAAACCTCCTCCTCCAACGACCGTTATGCCAACCAGGAAGTAGCTTACCTGTTGCAGCGCATAGAAGATTTTCCCGGCATGATCGTGTTGGCCACTAACCTCAAAGCCAATATCGACGACGCTTTTGGCCGCCGTTTTCAATCCATGATCTACTTCGCTATGCCCGGCGCTGAACAGCGTTACCGTTTATGGCAGCAGGCATTCCCATCCAACGTGCAGCTGGAAGAAAAGCTGAACCTGGAAGAAATTGCCAAAAAGCACGAGCTGGCCGGTGGCGCTATCATTAACGTGAGCCGTTACAGCTGCCTGATGGCGTTGAAACGCAACAGTACTACCATTTTGCATAAGGATGTGGTGAATGGCATCCGCAAGGAGTTTGGGAAGGAAGGGAAAACGGTGTAGGATAAAAAACATATTCTGTATATTTACCATGTTCAACCGTGGACGAGTATCTATGACAGATTATAACGAACAGGTACAAAGAATAAAACAGAAACTGCAGGCCGCAAAAAAAGCGGACACAAAACTAAAAGTATTTGGCGCAGACAGCCACAAGTATACATTGAGCAAACCCGCAACAGCAGAGGAAGTAACCCAATTTGAACAGCAATACTCCATAGAGCTTCCCGGCTGTTACAAAGCCTTTTTATTACAGGTAGGAAATGGAGGTAATGCATATGCCAGCTCCGCCGCAGGCCCGTTTTACGGCATTTATCCGCTTGGGAAAAATGTAGATGAATTAATCTACGATACGGTAGAAAGAGATCTTAAGAACGACTGTATTATTTATCCTAAAATGCCGGATGATTATTGGGCATCATTGACACAAAAACTAAACGATGACCTTTCCGATGAAGATTATGGAAATGAAAGAGGCAGGATCTTCGGCGGTATTCTTCCCATTGGCTCACAGGGCTGTAGCTATTTACATGGTATAGTGCTCAATGGCCCATACACAGGCAGGGTAGTGAATTTAGACATAGATGCACAAAAGCCCCGTTTTGCATTTGAAAGCAATTTTTTAGACTGGTATGAGCGGTGGCTGGATGAAGTGATCTCCGGCCAGCTGATGCAGGGCGGACCCAGCTGGTTTGGTTATTCAATGGGTGGGTTAGAAGAGCAGCTGTTAGAATTATTCCTGTCAGCAAAGGATGAGGAACAAAAAGCAGACTGTTTAAATGGAATTTTAAATAAGCATACACTCCAGAAAGAAATTGTTGAAAATATAGAGCAGCAGGTTTTTCAACATACGCGCGGGATCAACGCTCAATTGATTCAGATCCTATGTAAATTCAATTACGAAAAGGCAAAACCTTATTTAATTGAATTAGTTAAAACGGATCTGTTATCAGTGTTCCAGTTTGTTTATTGGTACGCAAAAGATAAGAGCCGGGAATGGATGCCGGTTATAGAGGCAAACATCAGCAGGATCGATGATGGTGAAACATTCCGGTTTTGTACTTATCTGCTCACGGAAACCAAAGGCAATTTTGGGCCGCTTATCATTCCCTTCACAGAAAAAGAGGATGAAGATATACGGGTTACTGCATTCTATACATTGGGTAAGCTAAATAACCGGCAACAGTTTATAGATACTTTTATAAAAGGCCTGAACGATCCTTCAAATCGCGTTATCCATACAGCGCTGCAGGCCCTTTCTGGAGTAAAAGATAAACGCCTGTTGCCGCACTATAAACACCTTGCGGAAAAATTCCCGGTAGAGCAGGATTATATTTTATCGAACCTGAATCAGCGCCTGGCGGAATATGGGTTAACGAATGTAACAGTTTTAAGAAAAGTGTTATAATGGTAAACATCAAAACAGTAAACGACCAGGAAATAACGAACCGGTTAACAGATTACGATACAAAAGGTGGAGCGGTACGAATGTCCGTATTTGAAATATCCGAAAACTATTTAGGGGAAATGCCGGATGAATATACGGCACACCTGGTTACAGCCCGGCAAACATTAGAGAAAGAGAATTACGAGTGCAATTTTCATATTAACAAGGTCTTGCCCCCAAACAAAAGATCAAATTCCAGCATAGCGCAAACCGACTTCACCAAACTGGATCCAAGCGGACAAAAAATAGATGTAAGAGATTTTCTGGGTCTTTATTTTGACCTGGCCAACAAGAAACCCTTTATCAGGGGCCAATTGGGCAACGAAACGCTGAACGCATATTTCTACTATGACCAGGAAGAGGTGCCCGCAAATAAAGTAGACATCAATAAGATCGCGGCAGAATTTCAGGCGCTTTATCCGCAAAATAGAGGCGGCTTTGTGCATACTTTTATGGAACCGCCCTACAATGTGCAGCTTGGAAAGGAAATAAGGAAGAGAGGGCAGTACCTTTTAGACTTCATGGATTTCTTTTTCAGCGACCTGGAAAGGCTGATCATATATACCTGGGATACAGATTGTTCTGTGATATTTGAACCGGGAAAAGAATGGTGGGGAAGCTATTTCTGGACCGTTTATAACCCAGTGAAGAACTGGTATGTTGGGATGATAGCGTCTGAAACGGATTAGTAACACGGAGTAAATCACACACTAAATAAAATAAGCACAGCAATGGATGATGTAACGCTTTACGAAGCATACTTTCAAAAAAGTAAATCCTATTATCTCAACAGATTAGACTGGTACCTGAAAGGGCAGAAGTATTCCTTTAACCTGTTTGCTTTTTTATTTGGACTATTCTGGTTCATGTATCGCAAAATGTATCTTGAGGCAGCAGTAATATTCCTGGCAATGATGGTGGAAGGATTTTTAGAGAGCTTTATTTTACCAGCGAACAGTGGATGGGAAACAGAAAAGCTTGTCAATATTATAAGCACATTTGTTATAGCATCAATAGCTGGTTTGGTTGGGAATTATTTTTATTTCCGTAAGGCGGGTAAAGTTATTGAAAGAGCAAAGATGAAATTCGCCAGCGGTGAGCAACAGATCTCTTTTTTAAAGGAGAGGGGTGGGGTAAGCTATTTTTTCCTGGTGATCATCTTCGTATGTATTGTTGCGTTTTTCGCCTACGATAGCTATTTCTCAGAACCTTGATATAAATGAAGATCTACCTCACCAACCAAAGCGCTAATTTCAAAAAGCACCTTGACCTTTTAAAAACCAAACCCGTCATGACCTATGACAAAACCCGGTTGGTAAAAAAGGTCACTACCATCAGTCTTTCTACGACAAAAACAATTAGCGAATTAGATCTGACCTTTCTGTTTAACTATCAGATCTTTCCGGATAATATAATGGCTTTTAAAACACAATGGCAGGATGAAAACCGGGAAATGAAAATTGGAGACACCATTGTACAGCAGGCCTGTTTACCACCTGTAAAGGCCTTTTCGCAAAAATAATTTTCGGGGTAAGAATAAACGAAATCATCAATCTGCCAAACAAAAAAGGATTTAGCTACGAAACGCTGGAGGGGCACGTTGAGAAAGGTATTTCCATCTTTACTATTGAGCAATTGAACGATGAGCTGATATTTAAGATCCAAACCTATTCAACACCCGGCAACTTCCTAACCAGGCTGCTGGGCCCTGTGTTTTCAGTTCCCTATCAAACCTTTTGCACAATGAAAGCCTTACAGCATGTGAAAAGGCAAATTGAGCATATTTAACCAGGCTTGTGTTATTTTGCCCTTTCGAGTAATTCTTCTCCAATGTCCAGCGCTTCTCGTATGATATCCCTAATAAGCGACATGCCATTGTCGCTATTGGTAAAGATCACTAAGCCTCTTTTCGATTCAGGTAAAAGGATAATGATTGTTCTTACGCCAGGGTCGCTGCCGCCATGTACCAGTGCAAATTCCTTCCCTTTTAGATTATTAAACACTTCCCAGCCAAGTCCGAATTTTGCATCCGGCTCTTTTGATTGTATGTGTATCATGTCCTGCCAAACCTTATCGCTTAACCCCTTTTTCTTTAAAACATTTGCACCAAACGTCGTATAGTCACTCACGGTGGTCATTAGCAGGTCAGCTGCGCTTGTTTCTTTGTTTTTCCTGATCTCGTATGGTTCATTTGCTTTATTATGGGGTACCGCATATCTGTCGGCTGTTACGCTGCCATCCCAAAAAAAGTGGGTGTCTTTCATGCCATCCGGCTTAAAAAGATATTTGTCTGCAATCGCAGCAAGCGGCATTTTGAATTTAACCTCCAATGCATGTTTAAGATATTCCAAACCCTCACCGGAATATTGGGTTTTAGTACCTGGCTTAAAATCGAAGGTAAGTTTGCCGGTTGAATGAAGCCAGCGCCAGTTAACAAAACCGGTTTGATGTGAAAGTACATGACGGGTAGTTAAGAGCTTATTTCTTGGATCATTCTTCACATCGGGATCAATCCAGTATTTGGATAAGGGTTCATCAAGCGACCAGAGACCTTTGCTTACTAACCGCAAGGTGGTCATCTCCACAATAGGCTTGGTAAGTGATGCAACCTGAAAGATAGTATTGGATGGAGCCGGCGTCCCTGATTTCAATTCACCCAGGACCTTTGCATTTTTTAATCCATTATTTTCGATAACGCCAATGCCTAAAGCCGGCACTTTATACTTTTGCATGAGAGCTGTTAATACCGTGTCGTTGGGTAAATTAACAACAGGCTGACCAACCGCCGGGGAGATCGCTGGTCCTAATAATAAAAGAAGAAAATAGAAATTTCTCATTTTATAGATTTTTTATCTGGAAGCCGTGGTTAGAATTATCACGCCAGGCAATAAACATACAAATATTCAGGCCTTCACTCTGAAAATTTTACTATTTTCGGCTAACTGAGTACCGCATTCCCTATACTTTATTAGCATACTTATGAGATACACTCTTATTTTACTGACGGCAGTATTTTTTATTTCATGTAATTGGGCAAAACAGAAAGCCAGAACTACAGTAAACAAAACCGGGGAAATAGTTGCCAAAACCGGCGCTGAATTTGCCGACGGCGTTGCGCAGGGAGTTGAAAAAACATTTAAGAATGAAGTAGTCATTTCCCAGGAGCTTAAAAATAGCGGGCTAAGTTCAGGGAAGATCATTATCAACAGCTCCGATAGTACGGTTGACAATATATTAACCGCCTATCTGATCTTTGATAAAACAATTGAGCGAAATATAACGGTAAAAGTATTTAACCAGGACGGGCAGGAGTATGGCCGGGTAAGACAGGAAGTAAAGGGAGAACAGGGAGAAGCAAAGTATATTGACTTTGTTTTTGACAGAAGAACGAACATTGACGGTAAAGGAAAAGTAACCTTTGAGTAAACATTTTAAACCATATGGAACAGCACTTTCTCTTAGACGACAGCACCTTTGAAGCACAATTTGCAGCCTGCAAGTTATCTCCCGCTGTCTTTACGCACGAAGCCCACATCCGGCTTGCCTGGATCCATGTGAAGAAATATGGTGTTGAGCAGGCCATACAAAACATCTGCAGTCAGCTAATGGCCTTTGTAGATTCTGTTGGCGCACGGGATAAATACAATAAAACCCTGACCATAGCAGCCATCAAAGCCGTAAAGCACTTCATAGACAAAGAACCGGTTGATAATTTCCCTGACTTCATCGCCAGGTTTCCAAGGTTAAAATACAACTTCAAAGAGCTGCTGGCTTTTCACTATAAGGTGGATATCTATAATTCCCCACAGGCCAAACAGGAGTTTTTAGAACCTGATCTGTTGCCGTTTACGTAAGATGTCTTGCTGCGATGGTCACGTTTGTTTATTCTGATTTCCTTCGTTCTTTTTATTTAATAGATCGGCAATTTGCTTCCTTCTGGCTTACCCGCTTAGCTGGCTGCCGTAGCTGTGTGCAGGGCACCCTTACGGGCAGCTTGTTGACCTAACATTATTATTACATAACCGGTAAGAGAATAATTTACCCATTCGCCGCTTTCGCGCCCATTACATCCGCTTCATGCTCCAATCCCGGGTCATCATTCACGGGCACACTTTCTTTCATTTGCATGGTAGGCTGCACGCGTCCCTGGCGTTGTTGCACCACATGCCACGCCTCATGCGGCAAATGTTTTTCCTGGCCAGGGCCTACATGAATATCATTGCCCTGTGCATAGGCCAGTGCGCTTAGCTGGGCTGGTTTGCTGGAGTTATAGTGCACTTTTACATCAGACATATCCATACCCGAAAGATTTTCCACGCCGGATTTCAGGCTGTCGGGCATACCGGTATTATTGGCTTGCAGCTGGGTGGTGAATTTTCCCTGTACAGGTTTTTCCTCTTCCGGCAAAGCAGCTCTTTGTAAAACGAATTTGCCTTGCAGCGGTAATTTTTCTTCCTCTTCCGGCTGTAGCTGGGCAGGAAATTTGCCCTGTACCAATTCGTCCATATTGGCCGCATTTCTTTGTAAGGGTGCAGCAGTGGAAGGTACAGCTGTTTGTTCATCAGCAGCCGAACGGGAGCTGGAATAGGATTGATCTGAGGAGGAATATGTGAACATAGTTATAGAGGGTTTACCGGTAATAGTATAAATGTAGCAAAAATATCTGGTATGCGATATTTATAGCCAACAGGTTTAAAAATAGGGTAAGAAGGCCTGCTATAGCCAACATCTTCCCCGCATGATGCCCGCATCAAGTCCACCTTATGTCCACCATTTACTTTATTTCAACCCGTGTGAACCTTTAGTAAAACCTGCCTGTTATTAAGGAAAATACTACGATGGCTATATTAACAGGCGCTATTCAGATGGAAGGCAGGGTAGGAGGGCTGATCTTCTACCGCAGGGGTAATAAGACCTGCTGCCGCAGTATGCCCAATTACCGGCCCGACAGCCAGAGTGCGGCCAGCCGGCAAAGTGCAGGGGAATTTGGCAAAGCCAGTAAGGCCGCTAAGCTGATCCGCCATGCAATGAACGGCTTATGGCCTTTGCCGCATGATGGCACGCTCGTGAACCGGCTTAATAAAACATTGTACAGCGCCCTGTTAAAAGATGCAGTACATCCGCGCGGACAGCGTACCCTTGCCCCTGCTGCGTTGCAGCAAGCACTTACGGGCTTCCGTTTTAATAAAAAGGCCAGCCTGCCTTTCCAGGTAAATATTACCCGTCCGTCTGCCTCCCGTGTACACGTTTCACTACCCGATAAATGGAAGGAGCTGCTCAAACAGCCCCGTTTTGCCACACATATCCAGGTGCAGGTAGCAGCATTATCTGTGGACCTTGAAGCAGGTATTTGCCATAAAACCGCTATAGCTGTGGCTTGTACGCCGCTGCGGGAAGGCGTGGTACCGGTACTGGAGCTGCCGCATAAAAAAAATGTTACCACCATCATGGTGCTGCAGATACGTTACTTAAATGAAGGAGGTAACGGCCAGGTGTACACTTCCGCAGACCTTTCCTGCATGCAATCAGGGGTGATAGGTGTGCTCCTCCCGGAAAAACAGCCGCAAAAGGTGTTGACATCCTCACCACCTGCCCCACAACCTTTTACACAACCGCATAATACTCCCTCTCCAAACGGAAAACGTAAACAATTGGTAACCACGCTGCCGGCGCATCCCTCATAGGAAAAGGAGCGGTATGCCTGCTAATAGCAGCTGCTGGAAAGGGATACAGATGTAGAAGAATTAACGATAATACTATTTTGAGGAATAGTAACAACCTTCCTTTTTTGTTATTTTTAGCTAACAGAATAATCAGGAACAAAAGGCTAAGATCAAAGACCGCTATCGTTAAATGTACACTAACCGTTTCACCTGAAAACCAACCCATCCTATGAACAGGTATACCATTACCATTAACTGTGAATTGCTGAATGAAACCGGCATCCTGGTAGCCCGCACCCTCAAAACCATCGTAAATGCACTACCCAGGGTTACAGACAAATACATGTTTGTAGCCAGCCAGCACTTCAAGCCCATCGTAGTTCAGCTCAAAAAGGTCATTGACCTGGATAGCGGCCTGCCCGTATTCATTTGCAGCGGCGAAGAAGTAGACGACACCGAAGGCATCAAGGAGGTTTTTGACCACGCCGCCTTTGCAATGGATTGAATCCCGCCCTCAACACATCATGTATGCACGTACAGGCGGGCGCAGTCCGGAGCTGTACCTGCGGGAAGAAGCCCTCCGGACAACAATCCGGAAAGCAAACAGCAAGAATCGGCATTGTCTTTGTTATATCATACTTGAATCTTCCTGTATATAACTAAAATTCACAGTATGAAAGCATTGCTATTTTTGCCACTGTTAGTGATGAGCGTTTGGATCACTGGCTGTACCAAGAAGTATGAGTACGTTACCCCTAACCAAACCATTCAAACCGATATTCTCCATACCGACTGGAAGCTGGTTAACGACGGGAAAAGCTATGCCGTAACCCTTAGCATGCCTGAAATAACAGACCAGGTGAACCAGGACTTTGGAATAGTGGTATCGGTATCCGCCGATGGCGGCACCTTTGAAGCCATCCCGGAAGTATATGCAGGTTATAGCTACTCTTATACCCATACCACCGGTAGCCTTACCATCGAATCACAGGCCGTAAGCGGCACCGCCGCCGGTACCGCACCCCCGGATCTTACGGTAAAGATTGTGCTGGTGGAATCGCAACCATAATTTTACTGGTATAACTAAAAATACAGCGGCTGTGTCATTCTGTGATGCAGCCGTTTTGTTTTGTAAACCTCTTTTTTATAAACCTACCCATTTATGTAGGTGGTTGGTGTTATAAATCTTCTTAAATTAGCGATACTTTATAGAGACCGTTAAAAAGATGCACATTGTAAGGTTTAACCGTTCCACAGAAAATATGAGAAGCCAAAACAATTGAAACGTTATAGTCTATTCGCTCTGTCTGATACAACAGCATCCTTTTAGCAGCCCCAGTTAAATTTAATATCATCATGGAAAATTCATTTAATCGCAGCGCTGTGCGTTTAATATCCGCGTTGCTGCTGGCCATCACCAGCCCCTGCATTGCCAATGCCCAGGGTTCCAATAACCACCACGTTCTAACACATGCCAATTGGACCAATGAGCTGAACCTGCAGATCCCCTATGAGCAATTCAGCATCTGTGCGGGCGACAACGCCGTGCTGATCGCCACCTCTGGCCACATTTTCCCCGAAACCCTGTGGTACGATGCTCCTAAAGGCGGCAAGCTACTACACACCGGCAGCACCTTTAAGGTAAACCCAACGGAAACTACCGTGTATTATGCCGCTTCAGAGCTGTATACGGAAGAACGTGGCCGCGATGCCATTACCGTTACCGTTAGCAACTGCCAGCGCCGCCAGGCTATTGGCGATGATGTAGGTTATGTAGAGGTACCTGCCAAAGCCGTAAAGCTGCAATTAACTGCCAACACAGAAACCGGTGAGCTGTTATTGCAAGGCAAAGAGAACTGGGATGGCAGCCTGCTCACCATACAAAACAGCCAGGGTAAAGAAATACAGCGGGAAGTGCTGAAAGGCGAACGTTTCCGTTTATCCGGCCGGTATATGGAAGGGGTGTATATTGTGAATGTAACCACACCGGAAGGTAAAACCCTGATCGGGAAGCTAAGGTTGTATCAATAAGTAATTGCCATAATAAATATCAAGGGTTCATCCTCTGTACACAGAAGATGAACCCTTATTTTTTAAGAATGCAGTTATGGAACGATTACTTACTTACCAATGCCGGCTGCCATCTGTACCAAAAACACAATTCAATATCACCGGCAATATATTAATTGTTAATTACCTGCTCTTCCTCTTTCACCTTCCACTCATTATCATAAAACCCCGCCGTCTTAATCGCTCCGATCTCTCCTTTCATTAGCTCTGCGCTAAAGATCATATAATCCGGAAAACCGCTCCCACCCGCAAAATACTGGTTTGCTTCTGCGGCATGCAGCCCTGTAATGCCTGTGCCGCTGATCACGGCAATGCTGGCGGTTTTGCTATCCTCCCGCGGCCATACAAAATAGGCGGCCAGCGCATCGCCGCTATACTGTTTGCTTCCTACCTGCAGCTGCCCGCGGTTCACCTGTATAGGGCTGTTTTTCAGCAAAGCGTTCCATGCTTTATTACTGCCGGCATGGCCGTATAGCACAATGCCCTGGTCAGGGTAAGCGGAGGGTTTAAAATCCTTATCCGCCACCAGGTCCACGGCGCCATTGCCGCGATAGTACCAGGTCTCTGCATCATAGCGGGCTTTATTATACGCCCACTCATTTTCTGCAGCATTGCCGCTGGTGCCGTACACAAATACCATGTGATGATTAAAGGCCTCTTTCAGCGTGCCGTTACGTTGCGGGCCTTTTTCAGTAGCAGCAGGCAAGGTGCCTGCCGCCCATTGTGCCTGTTTATGTAAATAAACCACCGTGTCTGATTTCGTGATCGTGAGCGGAGTACCATCCAGCGTAATGGTAATAGTACCTGCAGGCATATCTCTCAGATCTAACGCTAACGTAGCTACGTTATCAGTAGTACCGCTTATGCTGCGGTGATCCTCACTGCGGTGCAGCTGTATGCGGCTGTATTCCAGCGAATGCTGTTGCTGCAAAATATGCGCCCAGCGCATGCCGGAGGAGATGGCCGGGTTGGCCGTAGTAAAATCAATATGCTGCCAGCTGCTGTCCGGCAAAATGGTATGCCATTGCAGGAACTGGAACAGCGGCGGCCAGTCCACGCATTTATCGCCGTACCAGTGCTCGCCGCCGGGGTACTCATAATAGCTGAAGTCAGCATGAAAACCGGAAAGCACGCGTTTCATCTGCCGCGCATATTCAACAGAAACTACTTTATCGCTATCGCCGTGTAATACATACACACCGGCAGCCTTGTAATTATTAGCCAGCTTTAGAACATTACTGGGATTGCTGGCGCGCAGTAAGATCTTTTCCGTATTATTTTTCGGGGAATCCGGTATCAGCCCGTCGGCAGATCCGTAACCTGTTAAGGTAGGGTAACCGGAGCAAGGCGCTACAGCAGCCCACTTGCCGGGATAGGTGGCGCCCAGGTACCAGCTGCCATGCCCGCCCATAGAGTGGCCGGTAAGGTATATTTTAGTAGGGTCGGGAGAGAAGGTTTGCTTCGCAATATCCAGCACTTCCAGCGCATCCAGCCTGCCCCAGTCTTCCCAGTTAAAGCCGCGCGGGCGGCGGTTGGTAGGCGCTACCAGCACGCCCCAGTCTTTTTGCTTGTAGGCACGTGCCTGGTTTATGGACTGTACCTCTGCACCATGCACGGAAAGGAACAGGGCAGGGGCGCCGCCGCTGCTGCCTTCCTGTGGCGATACGCTGTAATATTGCACGCTGCCGTCTATCTGGCTCACAAAGGTATTGGTATAATGATCGCCGGGGTTTACCACCTGTAAGGTAATATTCCGCTGGTCTATATTTCGTTTATTGCTGCCCGTTAGTGCCAGCGTGCAGAAGGCCGTGCCTTTTTGCTGCAGCTGGCTGGCATCCATTTTAAAGCCCACTTTGCGGGTGGTCATAGGCGCAATGTCCGGAAGGGTGCTTACCACTTCTTTGCCCTGGATGCCGGCGCTGATCTGCAAGCCTTTCAAAACTTGTTTGCTGGTGTTAATAACCACTACTGCGCCCCATAGCTCCGTGTTGGATTTACCGGTTACAATAAACGGCAGGGTAGAATCTGCGGTGCTCAGGTACACCGGCTTAGCCGGAAATAGCAGCTGCGCCTGTATGCCCTGCCTGCCAAAGCTGCGGGCTGTGCGCACATAAAACTCGTTCAGCCCTTTCTTCAGCTGCACTGGCGTATACATCCAGCCATAGCGGTAAATATCGCCCGCATGCGGTTCCCCGTTCACATACACCATCTGGTGCCCAATGATATTGAGCACGGCTGTTTGCGCCGCAGGTGCATCATATGTAAGGTACAGGTACCCGTTGTTGATCAGGCGGCCTTTGAACATCCCGGCGCTGTCGGCCTCAATGGGGTTCCAGCTGCCCGGTGTGCTGTCCAAACCGGGTACGCTGCCGCCGGCTGCCGGCGTGCCAAGCTGCCCGGTGTATAGCAGGTAGGCCAGTTGGTCAGTAAATAGCGCCTGCCGCCCGTATTGATGACTGGGGCCGCTGATCAGGCCCCTGGTAAAAGTGTAACGGTCCTGGGCATACGATAAAGTGCATACCAGGAAAAAAATCCATAGTAATAGGGTCCTTCTTATCATAAATACAACTGTTTGTCCGTTCAAAATAGGCAATTAGGACGGTTTATCCCACCACCCACTTTAGTGTTATCCCGGAATTGGAAGGACATACTTATCAACGCAAAGCACATTTGCAAATATTTTAATTTAAGTTTTTGTTATAAAGTGATCAAAATTGTCACTATTTTATGATGCAAAAGAGGGAACAATGCTTTGGGGGAAGCGGGACTGCTTTTACAACCAAATGCCGACATGAACACATTAGATGCAGTATTAGTAGAACGGTTACATGAAAATGAAGTAGCCGCGTTTGATACCCTGTACTGGAAGTATCACGAAGTAGTTTATCGCAACATCCTGAAGCTCGTGAAAGAGACAGCAGTTGCAGAAGACATTTTACAGGAGGTTTTTATCAAGCTGTGGGAAAAAAGACAGGAGATCAGGGCATCGCAGTCAGTAGCCGGCTGGTTGTTTGTGATCAGTTTTAATCTGTCTGTGAATTACAGCCGCAAGAAGCTGCGTGAACAAACCTTTCACCAGAAGCTCCTGGCCCTTGCTCCGGGCGAAGAATCCGGAACAGACCGTAAAGCCCTGCAGGAAGTGCAATACCATTTATTGGAGCAGGCCATCGCAGAACTATCGCCCCAGCGCCGTCGTATTGTAACCCTTTGTAAGCTGGAAGGCAAAACCTATGAGGAAGTAGCCAATGAGCTTAATATTTCCCGGAACACCGTTAAAGAACATCTATCCGCAGCCATGGTTAAACTCAACGACTACATCCAGAAGAACGCAGAACACAGGTATGTGCTGCTATTCCTTCTCTTCCTGAACCGTGACTGGTGAAGGTTTGCACATCAGGAACACCCTGTTTCGTATTATTCTAAATAATATATGAAATTTTTGGAAGGAACACCCACCCTTTTTTTACACTTCATTGTATTTAAATTAAACAACCGACAGCGTGCACAATAGGAAGGAATATCTCAGGCATTTATTACATACAGAGGAATGGACGATTGCTGAGAAAGAATGGATGCTGCAGTATTTGGATGAGAACGATCTTTCAGAGCTTGAAGCATTAGCCGCAGAAGAATTCAATACCGACCTGGAGACCGTTAAACATACGCTCGACAGGAAAGTTTCAGAAGATCTTTTAGAGCGCATTCACCGGGATATGGATATACCCGCGCCGCACCTTTCACAACCAAAAAGGAATACGGCCAGGATCTATATGCGATGGGCAGCAGCGGCAGCAGCCATTTTGTTAGTAGCAGGTATCGGCTTTTATACCCTTACCCGCCAGTCTGTTAAACCACAGGTGGTAGCAACAAATAAGGAACGTAAAACAGTAAAGCTGCCGGATGGATCGCTGGTATCGCTGGAACCCCGTTCCACACTGGAATATCCGGAGAGCTTTAGTAAAGATACACGTGAGGTAAGCTTAAAAGGAGAAGCGTATTTTGAGGTAGCGCATAATGATAAACAACCCTTTGTTATTCATTCCTCCCTCATAAATACCACGGTGCTGGCCACCACTTTTAATATAGAAGCCAGGGACGCCGGCGCCGCAAGGGTAGTTGTAGTAAGCGGCCGCGTACAGGTACAGGCAAAAGGCCAAACCGCAGGAAGGGATCAGGCAATGATCATTACCGCCAACAAAAGCGCAGTATACAGCAAAGCAACCGATCAGCTGCAAATGCTGGATGCTGAAGACGATGCCCGCTTTTATGCGCAGAAACGCTCTGGTAAGTTCATGTACAAAGGCGTAACGCTGGATAAGGTGGTCAGTGACCTGGAACGGTATTACAATACCACCATCATTACCCACGAAAAGATCAGCCATTGTGTATTTAACGGAGATTTTAACACAACCGATGATATAGATAAAGCGCTTACCTTGATTGCGATCTCTTTAAATGCGAACATACGTAAGGACAGTAGTATCAACAGCTACACAATAACCGGTGGCAGCTGTTTATAAGAAAGTTACAGCAAATAACACGGTAGAAGAAACCTAGTTGAATTGAAAACCAAACTAATCGCCAGTATGAAAATTTCCCTATTGTCAGACCCGGGATAACCATTAACAGACAAGGTTAATCCAAACAGAAAAACCCTGTTTTGCAGAGAATCTATTGTTATCTGGTTTTCTGAACGAACCGGAATGGGCTTCCTTTGCCCGGTAACCAGCCATAGTGGCATAATAGAAGTAATACAGAATTAGAGTCAACCAAAAAAACTAATCAGATGATGGAGCTGTTACGACAACCGCAACCCGGTTAGTCAAACTTATTTTTTACAAGGTTAATAATCCGTAAGAACGTTGCGCTGTTTTACAGCTGCTAAACTATTGCCTGGACTTTAAGTAGTCCGGGACGGAGATCCTATTTCCTTAACGGTACAAGTGTTCTGAACAACCAACGGAACGCTAATGGAGAAGGTATGCCCTGCCAGCTGTACTCAACGCTAATATACAATAAAGTGAAACATGCGCATTAAAAAGACGCTCTATTTAAAATTATCACTGGTACTCCTGTTCATGCTGGGCGTGATGAAAAGCCCGGCAGCAGGCGTAAGGAGCGCGCAAAATGCGCTCGACAAAAAGATCACGGTCGAATTAAAAGATGTAGTGCTGAAAGATGCGCTGGAACGGATTGCAGACCTGGCCTCCATATCCTTTGTATATGTAAATACTGAAGCGCTGGAAGCCAACCGCGTAAACCTGCACGCACACGATGAAAAAGTAGGCGCCTTGCTGGATAAGCTGCTTACTCCGTACTCCCTTTCTTACTCCGTGGTATATGACCGCGTTGTTATCCGCAAAAGCGAGAAGAAAACAATACGTCCTGAAGAAGGCTTATCCATCAGGGCTATTACCACTCCGCAGCAGAAGCAGACCATTGATGTAAAAGGCGTGGTAACCTCTGAAAAGAAAGAGCCGCTGGTAGGCATTTCCATCGGGGTTAAAGGTACCTCCCGCGGTACCATGACCAATGAAAAGGGCGAGTTTGAATTTAAACGCATCAGCAGCGATGCCATCCTGGTGTTCAGCGGTACCGGTTATAAGCTGGAAGAGCTGAACCTGGCCACCTACAAAGGCGGCACACTGGCCATACAATTAACGGAAAAGCCTACACGCTTAAACGAAGTAGTGGTAACCGGCTTTCAGAATATAGATAAGAACAAATTCTCCGGCGCCGCCACCCGCATAAAAATGGAAGATGCCAAGATGGATGGCGTGGTGGATGTAAGCCGTATGCTGGAAGGCCGCGTTGCCGGGGTGGCCATCCAGAACGTGTCCGGTACATTTGGCACCGCGCCTAAAGTACGCGTACGCGGCGCCACCTCTATTAACGGGGATAACAAACCCCTGTGGGTAGTAGATGGTGTGGTGCTGGAAGATGTAGTGAATATCTCAAATGATCAGCTGTCCAGCGGTGACCCTACCACCTTGCTGGGCTCCGCCGTTGCAGGCCTTAACTCCAATGATATTGAAAGCTTCGACATCCTGAAAGATGCCGCCGCTACGGCGTTATACGGCGCACGCGCCATGAACGGCGTAGTGGTGATCACCACCAAAAAAGGACGTGTAGGCAAACCCGTGGTAACCTACACGGGCAATTTCAGCACACAGCTGAAACCTACCTACAGCAACTTTAATATCATGAACTCTGCACAGCAAATGTCTGTGCTGGGCGAGCTGGAACGCAAAGGCATCCTTAGCTCCAACATCCTTTCCCGGGGCGATGTTGGCGTGTTCGGCAAAATGTACGAGCGCCTGAACGGCGACGATGCCGGCAACATTCCGCTGGAAAACACCCCGGAAGCCCTGCGCGCCTTTTTAATGCGCTACGGCAAAACCAACACCGATTGGTTCGACCTACTGTTCCGCAACAACTTTATACAGGAACACTCCGTCAGCATCTCAAGCGGTACAGATAAGTCGCAGTCCTATTTCTCCACCAGCTATTACAGTGATAATGGCTGGACTATCGGCGATAAGGTGACCCGCTACACCATGAACTACCGCAATAACTATAAATTTTCTGACCGGCTTTCAGCCGGTTTCTCCACCTTAGGTTCGGTACGCCAGCAACGCGCCCCCGGCGCATTGTCGCGCACCAGCAACCCCGTAGAAGGGCAGTATGACCGTGAGTTTGACATTAACCCCTTCAGCTACTCCCTGAATACCAGCCGCACCTTAACCGCTTATGATGAGCAGGGCAAGCTGGAATATTTCAGAAGGAACTTCGCCCCCTTCAACATTATCAACGAGCTGCAGAACAATTACCTCAGCCTGAACATGATCGACCTGCGCTTGCAGGGCGATCTGGCCTTTAAGCTCAATGACCACCTGCGCTACGAGTTCGTAGGTGCGTTACGGTATGTAAAATCATCCCGCGAGCACCAGATCACGGAAAATGCCAACATGGCCAATGCCTACCGCGCTAACGGTAACGCCACCATTGCCGCCAACAACAAGTTCCTGTACCGCGATCCGGATAACCCGGACGGCCAGCCCGTTGTAGTGCTGCCTTACGGCGGCTTCTATAACCGTTCTGAAGATCAGCTGGTGAACTACGATTTCCGCAACAGCTTAACGTACACCAATACATTTTCAGATAAGCATAACGTGAATGTGCTGGTAGGCCAGCAGGTGAAGTATGCCGACCGTCAGGCATCATCCAACACCGGTTACGGCTACCAGTACAACAACGGAGGTGTACCCTTCATTGACTACCGTATCCTGAAGCAAACCATAGAAGGAAATTTTCCTTATTACGGCATGAGCAAAGACTATGACCGCTTTGCCGCTTTTTATGCAACCGGCACTTATGCCTATGATGGTAAATATAACCTCACCGGCACGGCAAGGTACGATGGGTCTAACCGTCTTGGACAGTCCCGCAAGGCGCGTTGGTTACCTACTTGGAGCGTGGCAGGCTCATGGAATGTGGACAGGGAAGCTTTTATGCAAAGGGTAAACGTGGTTGACTACCTGACGCTGAGAGCCAGTTACGGCCTGACGGCCAGTATGGGGCCTGCCACCAACTCCAATATCGTATACCAAACCATTAACACCAACCG
>Ga0207426_1000542_pt1 | contig 54097 bp, 54 predicted proteins | sample AraplaMF_Cvi_mMS_FD_184265 | JGI IMG/M metagenome (GOLD analysis project Ga0207426, IMG submission 184265) | Arabidopsis root microbial communities from the University of North Carolina, USA - plate scrape MF_Cvi_mMS (SPAdes) (version 2) | ecosystem: Host-associated > Plants > Roots > Endosphere... | reverse complement strand
ACACTCGATGCCGTCGGAGGGCGCCATCCATCACATCAACTTAACGGAATGTGGAATTCGATGTGCGATGAAGGTTCATGACAGACCATGATCCACTCTATCGCCGACATCGCTTTCCCGCTGAGGTGTTGTCACGTTAAGTTTCTCTGGCTGGAAAGGTCAGCGGCTCGTGGATATTCAGGCGACACAGGCCGCAATTTTCCATGCATCGAAAGCTTCGAGCCGATGGTAGCGAATTGTTTGCGCGGCGCGGCGACGGGACGGAACCGAAAAGCAATTGCGGGTCGCTGAGTGCATGGAGACGAACCGTTGCAACGTGCCTGGTGATCTGTGGCCTTGCACGGTTCGTTCCCGTTTTCGAAACGGCAGATGGCTGTTCTCGGCCCTATTATTGAGGCCCTTGTGCGACCAATGGTCAAGGCCGGGTGCCACTTCCGCCTTTGCTGCACTGTAGGAGCGGAGCTTATCGGTGATGATCCGTTTGGGAGCAAAGCCATAGCGCTTCGTTAACGCCACCAGCACGCGCTTCGCTGCCCTTTTATCACGCCGCTTCTGCAATATCTCTTCGAGAACGGTGCCATGTTGATCGACCGCACGCCAGAGCCAGAATTTCTCTCCAGCGCATTTCACGACGACTTCGTCCAAATACCAAATATCGCCGGGCGTGAAACCGAGCAAACCCGACAAGCCAAAGGTCGAACCGCTGAAGGCTTTCTCTATTGGTGTGATGCTGAAGGCCTGTCAGCAGTTGGCTGACTATGGACCGGGCGGAGCTGTCGGTAGCTGGCGTGATCTTATGTCGGCAGCGGTCGTGGTGAGATCGATGCTGGGAATCAGCCCATCTGCTTACCAAGATGCGTGCGAGGTCATGGGGCCGGAAAATGCCGCGGTGGCAGTCGGTTGCATTCTTGAGCGCGCAAATCTGATCAATTCCCCAGGTGGATATCTGCGGGATCTCACGCGGCGAGCCGAGCGGGATCAGTTTTCTCTCGGTCCGGTGATCATGGCGCTACTCCGCAACAATGGTGGCAGGCTCCTTCAAGTGGTGTAAATCGCCGTTAGTTGCGACTAACTGCGCTAAACGACTGAAATAAAAATGTGTTTCTGGACTGCTTGGCGTTTCCGTCTTCTAGCCCGCGAATTTTGCTGTTTGGCAGCAAAGCTCGTTCCACTGCAATCCAGGCATCGCGATATTGGACATCGGGGGAGGGAAAGTTTAGTGCTGGCTGTAGAGTTGCTGGTGAATCTCGGGTAATTTCTTTACCTACCATGGTCTGAAACACTCGAACCCGTCTGGCTTCCAGTTCGCAGACAATCGGGTGGAAAACAGGTGCTTGCGTTCGTTGCAATTGCTCAACGGGCGTCGATGACGGGAGCTTATTGGCCGTTAGTCGTGACTAACGGCCTCAAGCGACTGAAATCACAACGGGGTCTTCGTCGACGCCATGTTCTTCGAGTTGAGCGGCGCGCCGGCAATGAGCGCGCGGGCTTTTGAAAAGTGTGGGCCCCGCGGGTGCCGCGTACTTTCCTGCTTCGGATGCCTCGTGCAAAGTCTGCGGGATCGTGACGGGATCATCGTTCATCTCCAAGAACTCGTAGCAGGACCGGCTGTCGGGCGCTGACCAAGCCTACGCGCCGCCAGTATGCTCGCCCCTCACAGTTTTGATATACACATTATCAGAGCTGCTCGTCCGGCGAGGCAGAGCAAGAAGGGAGCGAGTGCTGGGTGGGTGGCGAACATACAAGCTTCAATTCCACCGCAGGCGGAGTTTGCCGTGACTACCCGACGTCCGTCTGCCCCCGCACACGGAGGCGCGGGAGGCGAACCTCGTCTCCTCATCGTGCGACTTGTGATTTCGGTGGGAGCGGGATCTTACAATAAATGCAAAACGACATATTCGCGCATAGCCGTCGCCCGACGGCCGCCTAGGCCATGCTACGTTCGCAAGTGACAGTGAAACGGCTTAAGCGTCCATCGTCGATAACTCGTGTATGAATACCCGCCTGTTCAACCGCACCGAGCGTCTCTCTCAGGCGAGACACGCGGTTTCGAGCCTCGCCAGTCGTGGCAAGCGCGAACCGCAATGCTCGGAACCCAAGGATTTCCGGATGGAAATTATTGGCGGAACCGTGATGTGGCAATGTCATGACCACAATTCGGTCATCAAAGCCTTCGAAAAACGTACGCCATGGCTGGCGCCATTTATCATGCCGAAGCGCCGCGTCACCCGTGCCCAGCCAGCCGATGCCATCATGTGACCAGAAGAAGCGACCGTAGGGTGGTCCTTCGAGCGAGGAGCGCCATTGCCGGGATGGCTCGGTGTGGCTTGAGCTTGCGCCGGCGCGTTGAGATAACGGCCCAGAGTAAAGTGACATCGAAATCGCATTGTGTCCTCCGGCAAAATGCCGGGTGTAGATTTCGACCAGCCGCTTGGCACTTTCCATAGAACGTATGCGCTCAAGCAGCGATTTGGCGAGCTTTGCCTCGTCATTTCCCCGGAAATCAAGCACCTTTTTAATGTCCCGGAGAAACCGCTTTCGGGCGGGATCATCGACGGGATGGACATAGGGCAGGAGAACCCAATCGCCCCTGCGCCACGCGTCACCTGTAAAGGATTGCCACTCAAGCTGGAGATCCGAGCCGGATGCAGCCACATAGGCGCCGTTTTGCGTCTCTCGCGCTGTTGGATCCCCAGGAGTGAGCTTTTCAGCGATCGGCCAGTGTGGGGCACGCAAGTAAGACGCCAGTCTGTTTGCCGACGAGCCTTTGGACCGGAGCGTCATCGAGTCGTATCCGGCGTCCAGCGGACGGGCCGTCGGTCGGACCGTCGGGTTCCGCGCGACGCGGAGGAGGGATATCGTCAGGCCCGCCCGGTTGAAGGAAGATGATCCGTTCCGCACCTCTCCCGACCCACCAGGCTACGGGGCTCTCAAAGTAGTCGAGCGACGATCGGGATACCGTACCGCGCTCAAAATCGGAAAGCACGAAAAGCAGCGCTCTACAGCATCCAGGTAGGGAACGATGACCGTCTTCGCTGGCGCCATTGCCTGCAGACGATCGATGCCGTTGATGTGATCAGCATGAAGATGTGAAACAAAAAGCACGTCCGTCTTTCCGTCGCATGCTGCCGGGTAGAGCGACATTTCACTGTTGAAAGCGTCGCTTCGTTCCGAGCCGCAGTCATAGACATAGGAAAAGCTTGTGACGGGGCGCTCATTGGCAGAGCGCACGCCGTCGGGCGACCCCTCGACAGTCGAGATCAATCCGGAGTGAAAGCCGCCATGGCCGACCGGGTGCTGGGTACGTGTAATTTTTGCGTGTTGCATCTATGTCCGGATTTTTAGGGGTGAAGATCCTCGTTGGCAGTCGAGGGTCTATCGTTTGAGAAGCGATTGGGGTGGTGGTCGACGTCGGCTCAAGACGAGATGGACGAGGTGTGCTGCATTTTTCTGCGGCCGAGAAGGCTCGCACGTATCTGCTCTGATTTTGTCGCGCCTGGCGTCGAGGAAGGGGAGGATGAAGACGGCTCTGTTCGCTCACCGCCGGTTGCCTTTTTGCTTCAAACCTAGAAACGGTTCTGCGCCGTCATGCAATCATCCTCGCTCAGGGCTTCCAGCGGCCTACCGTCCAGACCATGGCGAACGGAATTGGGCCGGGCGCTCGCGAAATAATATCGCTTGGAGTGGACAAAGGCAGCAAGCGCGCGGCGCAACGTCGTGATGCCAACACCGGGTTTCAAAAGCGGGCGAATTTCCTCAAAGAGCCCGATAGCAAAGGGTCGGATAGGATCGCCTTGCCTTCCCGGTAGGATCCCGACCTGGCATACCAGCAAGGCGTTTATGGCGTCTGCTTTCCGGATGTCGATCTGCGAAGCTACGATCGGGCCGCGGCTGACTATCCAAGGTTTTGTCATAGGTTCCAACCCAATCTTTTCTTTCCCTGCGAGGCTGGGATCTACATCGTCTAAGCTGTTCTTGTTGCAGAATTGCATATTGCGGCAGCCGATCTCAAGGCACGACTGCGCTTCATCCGTCTGTTTGGTACAGACCAGTCTGCGCATGAGCTATGGAAATGCTCGCCCTCGTCTCTGCGGGAGTGGCGGTCCTTGGCAGAATCCTCTATATTGCAAACATGAGCGACGAACAGACCATATCGAAATCCACCAAGTCGGCCGTTGAGAAGGTCCTCCGTGATCGCCTCGGCCAGGCAGGGTTTTCTGGCGCCGACATTCGGGCCGATCGAGACAGCGATGGCGATCCCATCCTGCTCGTTGACGTGAATTATGCCTATTCGGACAAGCCGATCAGTTCGAAACTCGCTTACGGTCTTTCGACTGAGGTGCGAAAGGCTTTGAGCGCCCTTGGAGAGACGCGGTTTCCGCATATTCGGCATCATTTCGACGAACAGCAGAAGATCGCAAGCTAAGTGTCGAATGATTTAATCGCCACCGCTCGGCGGCTTGCCAAGGCCAGCCCCAAGCGTCCACGCCAGTCCGACCTCAAACGTGGTGTCAGTACAGCTTACTATGCGCTGTTTCATGCGCTGGCTCGCGATTGTGCCGATCTACTGGTGGGGACAGGCGATACGCGCAGTGAACCGGCATGGGCGCAAGTCTATCGGACTCTCGAGCACGGTGTCGCGAAAAATTCCTGCAAAGCAGCGGCAGCCCGCGGCTTTCCGGGCAGTATTGTCTCATTCGCCGATACGTTTGTCATCCTGCAGGAAGAACGTCATCGCGCCGATTACGACCCGCTTGCGCGTTATGTGCGGGCAGAAGTCCTCGTTCTAATCGACAACTGTGAGCAGGCAATCAGAGATCTTGCATCGGCGCCACGATCGGATCGCAAGGCATTCGCAGTATGGGTTCTGCTCCAGAGAAAAAGATAGCGCCGTTTTCCTGGAGCTGGTCAGGACGACGAACAGAACAAGAACATCGATGGATTGCGGACATAGGTCCTGTCTGGAAACGCTAACCTGAGTAGGTCTGGGGACGATGTCGCGCGCCCACCCTCGGGTGATAGGGAAGTGGCGAGAGCGGATTTCGCACACTGAGAGGCAGCCCGGGCCGCAAGGCCGTGGTGCTGCCGTTCGGCGTTGCTCCAATGAATGTCAGACTGCCTAGCGGAGGTCTCGCATTCAGTGCGCTGCATGAGGGGTCAGGTGGAGGCGCGGGCACGGTTGACGGTGCGGCAGTGTTGGCAAAGTTGAAGCCAGGATGCGCCAGTCTTCATCCGAGGGGCTTCGATCCCCGACGCAGCATTACCGGGTCTTGACCGCAAGGGAAGCTTCGCTTGTCGAAGAGACGGTGGGACATGGTGGGGAGGCGATAGAGGGAGAGGAGGGAAGGGGAAAGCTGTGACGGATTGAGAGGGTTGGAGAGAGGCTCCGCCCGGTCCGTCATGGAGAAACCGACATGGCCCAGGCCATTCAGAAAATCACCCTCAGTGCAGCCCGGGATATTCCCTTCAACAAGCTGGTGCTCAGCCAGCAGAACGTCCGCAAGATCAAGGCAGGCGTCTCGATCGAGGACCTGGCGGAGGACATCGCCCATCGCGGGCTGCTCACCAGCCTCAACGTCCGCCCCGAACTCGACGACGATGGCAACGAGACGGGAAGTTATCGGATTCCGGCCGGCGGACGCCGTTATCGCGCCCTCGAGCGCCTTGTCGCGCAGAAGCGATTGGCCAAAACCGCCGGCGTTCCCTGCATCGTCAGCAAAGGCGAAACCCTCGAAGTCGAGGACTCGCTCGCCGAAAACGTCCAACGCGTCAGCCTTCATCCGCTCGATCAGTTCCGCGCCTTCCAGACCTTGCGCGAGCAGGGGCTTGGCGAAGAGGAGATCGCCGCGCGCTTCTTCGTTTCGGTCGCGACGGTCAGGCAGCGGCTTCGGTTGGCATCCGTCTCACCGCGGCTTCTCGATCTTTATGCCGAGGATGAGATGACGCTCGAACAGATCATGGCGTTCTCAATCACCAACGACCACGTTCGCCAGGAGCAGGTCTGGGACACGATCTCGCGTTCGCATAGCCGCGAGCCCTATTACGTCCGTCGGCTGCTGACCGAAACCGCAATCCGTGCCAGCGACCGCCGCGCCGTCTATGTCGGCATCGAAGCCTACGAGGCCGCAGGCGGTGTGACCATGCGCGATCTGTTCGAGCAGGACCAGGGCGGCTGGCTGCAGGATCCGGCGCTGCTGGAGCAGCTTGTGATGGAAAAGCTCAAGGCTGACGCCGAGGCAATTCGGATAAGCGGGGGCTGGAAATGGGTCGAAGCCGCCTTCGACTTCCCTTACGGCCACACGTCCGGCCTGCGCCGCGTCTATGGCGAGCAGGCCGAAATGACTGAAGATGAACTGGCCCGCTATGACGCGACCCGCGCCGAATACGACAAGCTCGATGCAGAGTATGCGGAGGCAAACGAATACTCGGAAGCGACCGAACAGGAGCTCGAGGAACTCGGCAGCGAACTCGACCGGCTCAACGACCGGCCATTCGTCTTCGATCCTCAGGATATTGCTCGCGGCGGCGTCTTCGTGTCGCTCGGCGCCAGTGGCGAGATCAAGATCGAACGAGGCTTCGTGCGTCCCGAGGACGAGCAGCAGGCTGAGGTCGATCCGTCGACTGATGGCGGCGACGGTCGTGCCGATCATGGCAGTGCTCTTGCGGTAACCGGCGCGGCCGGCGGCGAGGACACCCAACCGGACGACGAGGACGAAGCGATCAAGCCGCTTCCGGACCGCCTGGTTCTCGATCTGACGGCGGCGCGCACCGTCGCGCTACGCAATGCGTTGGCAAACAATCCTGTCATCGCCTTTATCGGCGTGCTGCATGCCTTCGTCCTGAAGACCTTCTACGTCTATGGTTCCGATTCGTGCCTGGAGGTGACGCTGCAAAGCGCTCGCTTCAGCCAGACGCCCGGCCTCGGCGATACAGTCTGGGCGAAGGAGATCGATCAGCGGCACGATGGCTGGGGCCAGGATCTTCCCAAAGATCCAAACGATCTCTGGGATTTCCTGATCAAGCTCGACGAGGTCAGCCGCCAGGCATTGTTCGCGCATTGCACCTCCTTGTCGGTCAACGCGGTGATCGAACCCTGGAACAAGCGGGCTCGGGCGATTGCCCACGCTGAGCAGCTGGCCCGCTCGATCGGTTTCGACATGGTGGAAGCCGGTTGGACGTCGACCGCCGACAACTATCTCGGCCGCGTCACCAAGGCCCGCATCCTGCAGGCAGTTCGAGAAGCCAAGGGTGACCAGGCGGCGGAGCTGATTGGCCATCTCAAGAAGACCGACATGGCCCGCGAGGCCGAACGGCTGATGACAGGCAGCAGTTGGTTGCCTGAACCCCTTCGCATGATGGTCGAGGGAGGCACCATCGAACACAACGCTGTCGGAGACACCATCGGGTCCGACGAGGGCGAGACAATCTTCGAAGCTCAGGACCTACCGGTCTTCCTGCTCGATGAGCCGGAAACGTCGGACGACGACACCGGCGATACGGAGAGGGAGATCGGCGGCGAGCATCTCGCCGCCGCCGAATAGTGACCCGACTCAGCCTGACCCGATCGTCATTGCGGTGGGGTCCGTTTCCCAATAGCCCGGCCATCGCGCCGGGCTTTTCCGTTTCAGGAGGCACCTATGCCTGACTTCACCATCGAGACCACCTATCACCTGCCGGTCTTCCGGCATCGCACCTATTCCGCTGACACGCTGGACGCGGCCTGCCGTGCCGCTATCGAGGACGACACTTGGGATATCGCCGAGACGGACTTCGATTCCTCGGGCGCAATTCATGTCACCGGCATCTGGGACGGTGCACATGCGGCCTATGCGGGTCCGCCGATCCAGATCCCCCAGCAATTCAACGAACCTGTCCAGCGCCGGGCGCGTCACTTCGAGATCCTGCTCGGATTGCTGAAGATCCTGTTCGATGATGTCGGTGCTGCCCGGCCACCGTCGCTCGATTGGCTCGCTCGATCTGCCTGGGCGATTACACGAGGAGAAGCCATTCTCGCCGGAGACCCGGATCCTGAAGAAGCCGGTCGATCCGCCAAAGCCTTCCCACGTCCTGGTCAGGCTGCAGGAGGGTGGTGTGCGCGACGCAATCACCGCGGTGCTCGAAGTCGACCCGAGCTTTAAGGGTTTAACATCCGAGGCGGTGACCGACGACGAGATCCATGCTGCATGCCTCTCTGTCGCCACCACGATGGATTTTTCCGACATGGTCGGGAACGCCGAATTCCAGGCGGCGCTCTTGGCAATCCGGTCGGCGCACCGCCGGCTGGCTTCCGATTGATTCCTCTTCCCAGCATCCTTCTCAACCTCGCCCGGCCATCGCGCCGGGTTTCTGCTTATAAGGAGACAGCTTATGACCACTCTCACCTCCAACAACCTGTCCGCCCGATCCGCCTTCAAGGTCGATATCTCCCGCGGCGAACGGATCGGCCGCGTTTCGTCCGAATGGTTTTCCCGTCCTGACGATGAACGCTTCCTGTCGCTGAGCGATCTCTACGACACCGTCCGGTCCCGCGCCGAACGCGCCCATGCCCGAACGATCGAAAGCGCTGCGATCCGCGTCGAAGCAACGCGCGACAATGCCGAGCGGCTTGAGCTTCTCGTTCCAGGTCAGCGCCAAACGATCGCACCGACCCACTGGAGCTACGGCCAGCTTTGCAGCCTCGTGGGTGCTCCCGCCACCTATACGCGGCAACTGCCGGCGCCGCTTGCGGCGATCAACCTGCAGCATGGCCTGCTCAATCACCGCGCCGAGCTCGTCAAGACGCTTGAGATGGATGACGGCCGGCTGGAACTGCGCGCGGTGACCGGACCGGAATACGGTCGCATCTGGGACCACGAACTGGTCTCAGCGGTGATGAAGATCGCCGGTAACGGGACCGGCGATACGATGTGGAAAGTACCGGGCGTTCTCGACTGGGCGACGATGTCCCACAATCCTTTCGTCGACATCACCAAGGACACGACGACGCTTTATGGCAGCGACCGCGACGTCTTCCTGTTTCTGGTTGACGACACCCATCCGATCGAAGCCGGACGCCTGCCGAACGGCGAGCCCGACCTCTATTTCCGCGGCTTCTACGCCTGGAACTCGGAAGTTGGATCGAAGACGCTCGGCATCGCCTCCTTCTATTTGCGAGCGGTCTGCGCCAACCGCAATCTCTGGGGCACGGAGAATTTCGAGGAAATCACCATCCGGCATTCGAAATTTGCTGCTCAGCGGTTCGCGCATGAAGCAGCACCCGCGCTGACCACCTTCGCCAATTCGTCGCCTGCGCCCTTCATCGCCGGCATCAGGGCGGCGCGCGAGCGGATCGTCGCGCGCGAGGACGACGACCGCGAAAACTTCCTGCGCCGGCGCGGATTTTCGAAAGGCGAGACCGGCAAGGTGATCGAGATGGTGCTGTCGGAGGAGGGACGGCCACCGGAGTCAGTCTTCGATTTCGTGCAGGGCATCACCGCGCTGGCGCGCACCAAGACCAATCAGGACACGCGTCTCGAACTCGAAGGCAAAGCGAAGAAGCTGCTCGAGAGCGCTGCCTGACATGTTCATGCGCCCCTGGCTCAGGCCCGGCCGCGTCTGCAAATCCCATCGTCGTCATCCCTGAGCCCGGTCAAGCGCCGGGCCTCATTTTGTCTGGAGCACCCAATGGCTATCCCCGATCATGCCCGCACAAACTTCGACACGCTGCTGCGCGCCGCAGCCGATGGCAATCTCGCTCTGTTGGAATGCCTCGATGCCGCTACACGCGAGCCGCGTTACGTGCTCTGCGCTGTCGGCCGCACCAATGGCGAATACGTCTTTACGCCATTCGGCCATCTCGCCGACGGCAATCCTTACGACGCCTATCTGCCACCTAATCCTGACGATTCGACGGGCTTCATCGTAAGCGCGACGACCTAATCCTGACGATCGCCAGCAGTTCAAGCTGGCGATCCCAATCCCTCCCTGGCTGCCCGATTTCGTTCCTCCGACCTTCGGCAGGACGCTGGGCTCCGCTGTTCTTTCCTCACTCTTGGAGCATCCTTCGATGAATATCATCTCGCATCCTCAGAACATTTCCACCACTCCACGATCTCACGTCGGAAGCAGCGCTGAAGGCCTCATGGACGCTGCTGCCCAAGTCATGTTTCTTTTGGAACGGGGCAAAACTGTCGCCACCACAGACTTGCGGCAAATCATGAACAAGATTTTCGGCGGCAGCGACGCCGAGGGCGCCTGGCTCTGGAAGGAGGCCTATGAGGCGACTGAAATCGCCCAGGTGCTGTTCCTCCGCAAATTCCGCGCGATCGTATCCGGAACCCAGTCGCCCCAAGCGACGCTAGCAATGCTGACGAAAGTGGCAAACCTCATGCCGACCCATACACGCCGATCCGAGGAGAGCCAGGCACGACAGCAATTCTCGACCCCGATCCCGCTTGCCTACGTCGTATCTCGTGCTGCCGGCGTCATAGCCGCTGACGTGGTGCTCGAGCCGTCGGCTGGGACCGGCATGATGGCGATCTTTGCGGAGCTTGCAGGCGCACGCTTGGCGCTCAACGAATATGCGGTGGTCCGGTACTCGCTGCTACAGCGGCTTTTCCCTGGCGTTCCGGTATCGCAGCACGATGCCGCGCATATCGACGATTACCTCGATCGTTCCATTCGACCGACCGTGGTGCTGATGAACCCGCCTTTCTCAGCCGGCGTTCACGTCGAAGGTCGCGTGGCAGATGCCGCCTGGCGGCATCTGGCCTCCGCATTCGCGCGCCTTGCTCCCGGTGGCCGACTTGTCGCGATCACCGGCGCGAGCCTCTCTCCCGACAATCCCGCATGGCGGGACGTTTTCGTGCGGCTGCAGGAGAAGGGTACGGTCCTGTTCACCGCAGCGATCGACGGGAGCATCTATGCCCGGCATGGAACGACGAAGGAAACGCGCCTGATCGTGATCGACAAGATCCAGGCGGGCGATCCTTCGAAGCTGGTGACGTCGAAGGGTACCGCGCACGATCTCGAAACACTGCTCACCTGGATCACCGGCCTTCCGCCCCGCGCGCCCGCGGCGGCGTCGAACTCCATCGGTGCGCTCTCCAACGGTAGCCTGCGCGCGGACACGATGCGTCCAGCAGCGGTTGCCGCCCCGGCGTATCGCCCCGCGGTCGGAGGACAGGCGCAGCCTGCAGCAACGGTCCGTCCGATACCCGTCGATGACGAGATCATCGAACTCTCCTACGAACTGCGGGACGCTCGGCCGAAGGATGAGGCAAACGCTGCTGACGGTATCTACGAGACCTACCGGCTGCAGTCGATCCACGTTCCCGACGCAAAACCTCATCCTGACACGCTGGTCGAATCGGTTGCGATGGCCTCGGTCGCACCGCCGAAGCCGAGCTATCGCCCGCACCTGCCGAAGCGCATCGTCACCAACGGTGATCTCTCCGACGCCCAGCTCGAAAGCGTCATCTATGCCGGCGAAGCCCATTCCCGTTACCTCGCTGGCCATTGGAGCGCCGATGCCTCCTTCGACAATCTCAAGGCTGTGGCGCCCGACGTTGAGGATGCCGTTCGTTTTCGCCGTGGGTGGTTTCTCGGCGACGGAACCGGGGCCGGCAAGGGCCGCCAGGCTGCCGGCATCATTCTCGACAACTGGCTGAAGGGCCGCCGTCGCCACGTCTGGATTTCCAAGTCAGACAAGCTGATCGAGGACGCGCAGCGCGACTGGAGCGCGTTGGGCCAAGAAAAGCTGCTGGTCACACCTCTGTCCCGTTTCCGGCAGGGCAAGCCGATCAAGCTGGAGGAAGGCATCCTCTTCACCACCTTTGCGACGCTGCGCAGCGATGAGCGCGAGGGCAAGCGATCACGGGTTCAGCAGATCGTCGACTGGTTAGGTCAAGAGGCGGGGAGCGGCAAAGACGGGACTGGAAATGCAAAGAGCTTCGATGGTGTTGTCGTCTTTGACGAAGGCCACGCCATGGCCAATGCCGCCGGCGGCAAGACTGAGCGCGGCGACAAGGCGGCATCGCAACAGGGCAGGGCGGGACTTCGCCTGCAACGTGCCGTTCCGGACGCCCGCGTCGTCTACGTCTCGGCAACCGGCGCAACAGACGTTGAATCCCTTGCTTATGCCGAACGACTCGGTCTCTGGGGCAGCAGCGACTTTCCCTTCCCGAGCCGCTCCGAGTTCATCGCGGCTATCGAGGATGGCGGTGTTGCGGCGATGGAAGTGCTGGCCCGAGACTTGAAGGCAATGGGTCTCTACGCATCGCGGTCGCTCTCCTTCGAGGGCGTCGAATATGAGATCCTCGAGCACGAGCTCACCGAGGAACAGATCCGCATCTACGACGCCTATGCCGAGGTGTTCCAGGTCATCCACAACCATCTCGATGCTGCCATGGAGGCGTCCGGCATAATCGGCAAAACCGGGACGTTGAACAGACAAGCCAAGGCGGCCGCACGTTCGGCCTTCGAGAGCTCGAAGCAGCGCTTCTTCAATCATCTCCTCACCAGCATGAAGACGCCGGCATTGCTCGCGGTGACCGCCGGGGATTTGGAGGACGGCCATGCCGCCATCATCCAGATCGTCTCGACGGGCGCGGCTTTGACCGAGCGCCGGCTGGCACAGATCCCGACCGAGGAATGGGGCGATCTGCAGGTCGACGTGACGCCGCGGGAATATGTCATCGACTACCTCATGCACTCCTTTCCCGTGCAGCTCTTCGAGGAATTCTCCGACGCTGAGGGCAATCTCAGCTCCCGGCCTGTTCATGACGCAAACGGCAACCCAGTGATCTGCCGGGAGGCCGAACGCCGCCGCGACGAACTGGTCGAAACCTTGGGCAGCCTGGCGGCGATCCCGACGGCTCTCGACCAGATCGTCCAGCACTTCGGCACCAGCCAGGTCGCCGAGATCACCGGCCGCTCGCGCCGCATCGTTCGCCGCGAAGACGGCAGCACGATCGCCCGCTATGCCGTGCAGAACCGGCCGGGCAGCGCCAATCTCGGAGAGGCCCGCGCCTTCATGGACGACGAGAAAGGCATTCTCGTCTTCAGCGACGCCGGCGGGACCGGCAGATCCTATCACGCCGATCTCGCGGCAAAAAATCAGCGCCTGCGTCTCCACAACCTTCTGGAAGCCGGGTGGCGCGCCGACGTGGCGATCCAAGGCCTCGGGCGCAGCCATCGCACCAACCAGAAACAGCCGCCGCGCTTCCGGATGATTGCTACCAACGTCAAGGCGGAGAGGCGGTTCTTGTCGACCATCGCCCGGCGTCTCGACACGCTTGGCGCCATCACCCGTGGCCAGCGTCAGACCGGCGGGCAGGGCATGTTTCGCAGCGAAGACAATCTTGAATCCCAATATGCCCGCGACGCGCTGCGGCAATTCTACGGACTGCTGCATGCTGGCAGGATCGAAGGCTGCTCGCTGGAAACGTTCGAAAGCATCACCGGCCTGTCGCTGACATCAGAGGAGGGCGGATTGAAGGATGAGCTGCCACCCATCCAGACCTTCCTCAATCGCATGCTGGCGCTGACCATCACCATGCAGAACGTGCTGTTCGAGGCCTTCGAGCAGCTGCTCGCCGCCCGCATCGAGGGGGCGATTGCTGCCGGCATTTACGACAAGGGCCTGGAGACGATCACCGCAGACAGCATGACGGTCACCGACCGCCGGCTGATCTACACGCATCCGGTCACCGGCGCGCGGTCGCATCTCTTGACCATCGAGCGCAGGGATCGCAATGCGCCGATGCAGCTCGAGGACGTTCAGACCCTTGTGAGCCAGGATCCGCGCGCGAAGCTGATGATCAACGGCAAGTCGGGCCGGGCAGCCGTGATGGTCCCGACCCGCTCCATCATGCTGGAAGACGGCTCCATTCAGCCGCGCGTCTCGCTAATCCGGCCGACGGATGAGCTCCGCTTCGAAGTCCGGCAGCTCGAAGAGACCAGCTGGCAGGAAATAGACGAGCAGGCTTTCGCAAATGCCTGGGATGCCGAGGTTGCCGCCGTGCCCGAATTCTCGACGTCCACGGTGCACATCGTCAGCGGATTGCTGCTGCCGATCTGGAAACTGCTGCCACAGGATTTCTGCCGGGTGCGGCGTCTGCAGACCGATGACGGCGAGCGGATCGTCGGCCGCGTCATTGCTCCGGATCGGCTCGCTGGCCTTTGCCGCAACTTCGGGATCGATCAGACGCAAGTGCTGAGCGGCGACCAAGCGTGGGCGGCGCTGGTCGACGGATCCTCGATTGTCGGTCTTGCCGGTGACATGACGCTCCGCCGCGTGCGTGTGATGAACGAGTACCGCGTCGAACTGACCGGCTTTACCGACGGCATGCGCGACTGGCTGCGGTCTATCGGCCTGTTCTCCGAGATGATCAATTGGAAGCTGCGCTTCTTCGTGCCGCTGACAGATGAGGGTGCGGATATACTGTCGAAGCTGATGCAGCGTCATCGCCTCATCGACATTGCGCGCCGGTCGTGACGGAGGTCTGCCATGCTTTCCGCTTCCGATCTGGCGGGCCGTCTCGCGCAAAACGCGGAGGCGGTCTGCCGCCACTATCTTTCCGCGGGCCGCCGGGCCGGTAATTACTGGCTCGTCGGCGATGTCGACAACAACAAGGGCCGGTCGCTCTACGTGCATCTGGTCGGTCCGCGCGCCGGCAGGTGGACGGATGCCGCGACCGGTCAGTTCGGTGACCTGCTCGATCTCCTCCGCGAGACCTGTGGCCTCGTGGACTTCCGTGACGTTGCCGAGGAGGCGCGTCATTTTCTCAGTCTGCCCCAACCCGAACCGGTGTCAGACGTCAGGGGCGACGTCGGTGATGCCTCTCCGGTCGAGCGGCCGGCGACGGAGCAGGCACGACGGCTGTTTCGAATGACGCAGCCGTTGGCGGGTACGCTCGCCGATATCTATCTGCGCGAGCGTGGCATCTTGCGGGCGTCGACCCACGCGGCCCTGCGCTTCCACCCGTCATGCTACTATCGCAATTTCATGACTGGCCGGACGACGAGCTATCCGGCCCTGATCGCAGCCGTCACCGACGACGCCGGAGTGATCACCGGCGTGCACCGCACCTATTTGTCCCCGGGGCTCGACCCGAACGGAGTCGGCAAGGCCAAGCTGGACGATCCCCGCCGCGCGCTCGGCGGACTGCTCGGTAATGGCGTCCGTTTCCGCTTTCCGGTCAACGCGTCCGCGCCTGTCCTGGTGGCAGGTGAGGGCCTCGAAACCATGCTGTCCCTCTCACACGTGATGCCCGGCATGCCGATGGTTGCGGCCCTGACTGCTAATCACCTCGCGACTTTCAACGTCCCGCCCGAATGCCGGCGCCTCTACATCGCCGCCGACGCGGATGCGGCCGGCCGGCATGGGATCGAGGGATTGAGCCGCAGGGCGCAGGATCGAGGCATCCTGCCGTTGGTGCTGTCGCCGGAACTCGGCGACTTCAACGAGGATCTGCGCTGGCTGGGTCCGGACCAGATGACCGCAAGTCTGCGGCTTCAACTCACTCCGGAAGATGCGGTGACCTTCCTGCCCCGATGAGCCTTGCCGGAAGGCGCAGGAGAGCGGGACGCAGGCGGCGTGGGCGAGAGGACGGTCCGTGGTGCGGGCTCCTCGTGTGGATTCGCGCCCGCGGGCCTGCCGAGAGGCGACCCTTACCACGCGGGCCTCCGGGCCTTCAGCGGGTCGGTCGGGTTTCTTCCCCTGCCGGGCCATTTCCGCGCATCGGCTCCCCCGAAAACCGGTTCCCACTTTTCGGCCGAATGCGATGGCCCGTCATTCCTCGCGGATCAAGAAACCCTTCCTCCGCCGCCCGGCGCTTCGCTGGGCCGCTGCGCTTCGCTCGCGGTTCCGGCCTCGGCCCGCGTGACCGGGTTCGCCGTCAGGCCGCGAGAGGCGCGGCCCACGAAACGGAGACCACTATGGACCTGATCCTTCCCCCCGACGACGGCTTCGAGCCCCATCACGCGTCCTCTCCGACCGACCGCTTCATCTACGAGATGCAGGTCTTCGGCTATCGCCCCTTCCAGGACGAGCCCGACCCACGGCCATTGCCGGAGGAACCGCAGGTCCAGTCATCGATCACCGCGATCTTCGACGCCTTCGCCGAGATGCTCGGCGACACCCGGCTGGAGCCCGATCTCGAAGACCTGTTCTGGTCGGTCCCCAATCTCTTCCATCGCGCCGGCGAGCGCATCCAGCGCGAACTCGACCGCAACGAGGAAGCGCAGCGCACCGGCCAGCGCGAGCAGGACGGCTCGGAGGTGAAAAGTGTCGAGCTCGAACGCCTGGTCGCCGAGGGCATCACGCTCTTGGAACGCAGGAATAGCTTCGAGTTCATGCGCGACTATGCCGCCGACCTGTTCGAGGCGCAGACCGGATCCTCCTGGCGACCGCGCACCGGATCCAAGGTAAATCATGCGAACATGACGGCGGCGATGATCGACAGCCGTGACTTCCTCTCGGCCAGACGCCGCGCCGAGACCGAGGTGCTAATCCCGGCCGGCACCAAGATCGCTTTCGCCGGTGGCATGGACTATAACGATCATGAGCGGATCTGGGCCAAGCTCGATCAGGCGCATGCGAAGTATCCTGACATGGTATTGCTGCACGGTGGCGCGCCGAAGGGTGCAGAACGTATCGCCGCCTGCTGGGCTGAAGCCCGCCGGGTGACGCAGATCACCTTCAAGCCCAACTGGACGAAGCATGCCAAGGCAGCACCCTTCCGCCGCAATGACGATATGCTGTCGGTCATACCCGCCGGATTGATCGTCTTTCCCGGAAACGGCATCACAGGCAATCTCGCCGACAAGACACGCCGGCTCGGTATTCCGGTCTGGCAGGCATCAGGAGACGGCGCGTGAGCGCCGGTTTCCTGAATATATGGAGAAGATGGATTATATGGAAACTGAAGTGGACACGATAGCGATGAAGCAATTCACGACAGGTGACTTGAATAAACAAATCGGCGATATCACCGACGCGGCGAGCCGCGAGCCGGTGATGCTCACCCGGCACAAGAAGCCGCGTTTCGTGCTGATGAGCTACGAGCACTATGAGCGCATGCGCACCGGCGGCGATCCGCGCCGGGCCTATCATATCTCGGAGATGCCCGCCGAGCATGCAGAACTGTTCGACGAGGCGCTCGATAAGTTGGCGCGCGGCGAAGGCTACGACGATGAGCCGTGAATTCCGCCCCGGCGAGGTCATCTCCTATCCGTACCTACGGGCCTGGCAGCAGCAGCGCGGGGAAACCGAGGGCCGTAAGCAGCGCCCCGTCTGCGTCGTGATCGCCATCCGCAATGCCGCCGACGGAAACACGCACCTTGCCCTTCTCGCCATCACCACCCAACCGCCGCAGACGGGCCGGATCGCTCTGGAGATCCCGGAGATCGAGCGCAAGCGTGCGGGCTTAAGCGATCTGAAGCAGTGCTGGATCATGGTCGACGAATACAACTACGATATCGTCGAGCGCTCCTGGTACATTGAGCCCGATCAGGACATCCTCGGCCGCTTCAGCAAACCCTTCATGGTGAAGATCGCCAGACTGTTTGCCGAGGCGCGCGGCCGAACCGGCCGGGTCAACCGCCTCGACTGAGACTTCCCGCATCCCCGCCGCCCTCCGAAGCGACATCCCTTGAAATCACCTCCGTCAAGCGGTCCGGCTCCGCAGAACTGCAGTTGCGACAGGAGAGGCGGATAATTCGAGTGTCGCGCCGACCGAAGCCGCTCTGATGACGAGGATGGGATCAGAACGGTGCCAATCTCTCGCGATGTGCCCGACTGGTTGACGGCCAGGGTCCATTGATCCGAACACCACGACGCATGTCACGAGCGCGGCACTCCGCGCGGCAGCAAACGGCCGCCACGGCGAGGTCTCCTGACGACGTCGCAATCAAGGACCATTCCCGTTCTTTATGTCGCCTTTCTAAGGGACCGGCCGCGATCAGCGTCAACCCCGCAAGGGGGTTTCCCTTCGCTACGCTGCGGTGACGCCTGCGGCGCGGCCCCTTCTTCGGGCGCCATCGGGAATGGTCCCGATGCAACGAAGGAGACAATCCCATGGCTACCACGATCGCAACCCTCACCGAAAAGACCGACGGCACTCTCGAAGGCGTCTTCGCCACCATCCGGGTCAATGCCCCGATCGCCCTCATCCCGAACGTCAACAAGGCGAGCGAAGAAGCCCCGGACTACCGCATCATCCACCGCAAGACCGGCTTTGAGATCGGCGCGGCCTGGAACCGCATCTCCCGCCAGACCGGCGAGGAATACATCTCTACGAAGCTCGAAGCGCCCGAGATCGGCGTGATCTTCGGCAACGTCGCCCCGGCGCCCGGCGGCGAGCCCGGGAAGAAGGTCATCCTCTGGAACAGCCCTGCCTGAACCGGACCGCCGGCCCCGCAATCGGGGTCGGCTCCCCCCAATTGAAAGGAGGCCGCCATGAGCCGCTACACAATTACCGTCACCAGAACCGCATCCCGCCACTCGGACCCTGATGCCGTTATCGGCTACGACCGCCCGCTTCAGACGTTCTTCCTCCAGGCATTTCCGGACGCAGGTGCCGAGGATCTTGGACTCTGGCTTGGCACTGACCTCAGGGAGTTCGAAACACTGTCGCAACTGCGGTCCGCAGCAATCGCACGCGGTTTCGACTTCATACCCTTGGCATCGGGCATCCTTCACAAGCTGCTGGACGACCGTGCCCGCGAAGCGCATCACGCGGTCAGCGACACGATTATCCAGGATCTTCTCAACGGAACATCCGCTCGCTGACGCAAACGCAAAACGAAAATAGCCCGGCACGGCGCCGGGCTATTTTTTGCTTGGCTGACAAGATTACTTGTTCAGCGCATCCTTCAATGCCTTCGCCGGCGTAAAGGCCAACTTTTTGGCCGCGGCAACCTTGATCGTCGCGCCGGTCGACGGGTTGCGAGCCTCGCGCTCCGGTGTCGCCTTCACCTTGAACTTCCCGAAGCCGGGGAGGGACGTCTCGTTGCCGGCAACGGCTGCCTCGGTGATCGATGCAATCACTGCTTCGACGATCGCCTTTCCCTGGGCCTTCGTGAGGCTGTGTTCGCCGGCGATCTTGTCGGCGATTTCATTGGTCGTAGTCATTTTCCTCTCCGCATCAATGTTAATGCGAGAATCCCTGACAGGGGATCCAAGCGCTGTCATCGACGCACCGCACCAACTTCAGCGATTTGCCCGTTTTTCCACAACTACGAAGGGCCTTTGGGGCATCGCCGTAGGTCTGCATGGTGGATCCGCAAGCGGGCATCGAGCCCGCTCGCGGATCTCTGGTGCCATACGGAGAGGGAATGTCTGCTCAGTCCGGCCGAGTATGCCATGGCGGCATGAAGGCCTCAAGGACGAGCGGTTCCCCCAAATTTCAGGCCCGGTCCTGCGGCCCGAACCAGAAATTCGGCTCCCCCACTCGCCGGCTCCGCCGGTCGCTACCGCGATCCTTGACCCCTCCATCCCGCCATGACCGCGGGCGTCGTCTTTCACAAACGTCAAGGAGACGATGACAATGACAAACGAACTGGATCGGACCATCGTGGAACTGCAGGCCGAGTTGCGGAACGCGCACCCGGACGAACGTCGCCAGATCGAGGCGGAACTCGACCTGGCACTGGCCGAGCGCGAGGTTCTGGTGGCAGAACAGGAAGGGCGCCTCAGTGCCGAGCCACCCTTTTGAGGGTGGCTTTCGCCATGTCACCTGGACCGACGCGCCGGATCGACCGGCGCTTCAGGCGCGCTTCGCTCGCCGCCGGTATGTGTCAGAACCTGCGGAGGTTCTTGCGGGAAGGGCGGAAGCGGTGGGATACCCCCACTCCTGTTTCGCTCCCATGCCATCGACATCAGGATGGCATCTGCCTCCGCGGCACTCCCTTCGCTATCGATCACCCGATGCATCTTCCCGGATATGCGGTTTCGGCCTGTATCCGCGCGACCGCCTCTTTCGCAAAAGCTGAAGGAACAGCCTGACCGCCTCTTCCTCCCGCGCGAAATGATGCTCCCGCCTTTGACCTCTTGCGCCGATACGACCCCATCGACGGATGAGACAGGCCTCGCCGAACAGGTTGGGCTCGATCGACATGGCATAGTAGCGGGCCATGTTTTTCGAAGCGTCGGTGCGTTCGACATAGAGCTGGTAGCGTTGCGCAATCATGGCACGGAGAATCGAGCAAGGCGGTCTCGGCGTCCAACGACATATTTGAATCGGTCGGTATCAATTGATTCATGCTGATGATGGCTTGTCGGCGGATGATCCGGGCGAGCCGCCTGCGGCGGACGGTGCTATTCGCCGTCGCTCACGGAGCCCGCAAAACGGTCTCCGCCCATTCGGGTCACGCCCCTCTCGCGGTTGTCGCATCGGCGGCGGGAATGTTTCACGACTACGGCCGATGATAAGGCTGCATGGCCGGCTGGACGCCGGATACGGACACGGCGCCTGGCGGCGCCGTGGTCTATCTCTCTCTGACGTCCCATTGTGCACCCGCCGCTCCGGCGTCAAGCACTGCGCGGCCCCTCCAATTTTCAGTCGCCGTCCCTTCGGGCCATCACCAGAAAATCGGTTCCTCCGCTTGCCGCCGCTGGCGGTCGCGTCCGCGATCCCTGACCCCTCGCGGCTACGGTGCGGCCTCCTTTCGTCAGAGACGGAAAGGAGACACTACAATGTCCAATGACTGGTACTACGTCCATCAGCTCGCAGTGCTTGCGGGCTTCAGGCTCACCGTCCTCGCAAATCGCTTGGGTTGCGAAGATGAATTCCTATTGGAACTGCATGACAAGCTCAGCGAGGGACTGGCATGTGCAATTGCGCGGGTGCAATCCATCACGGCACTGGAGCGCCAGCTTGCCAACGAGCCGGACGAGGGAGGCCTCGCCGCTTTCCAGCTTCACGGCGAAGAGGAATGGCTTGCCCGTTTCCGGATCACGCTGCTTGATCATCTCGAAATCGACGTCGACACTCACGAGTACCGTGTGAACGGCGGCGACTGGCACTATGCGCTCGCGGCCGATTGCGACGGCATCGAGATCAGTTATCCGAGCCTTGTCGCCCTCACCGACGCCGAGTTGGGCACGCTCGCCCCGATCATGCGCGCCATCCGCAGCGAGGCGGGCATTGGTATCAGCATCGCCCGTGTCATCTACGGTTGATGCGCCGGCGAGGGGCGGCTACGGCCGTCTCTCGCCTTTTCTGCTGGCTTGACCGCTCGCGGGCGTCGAGCCTGCGCGCGGTCTTGAGGGGAGAGACTTGCCGCCTCTCCCCTCAACTCCTCTCTCCCTGTGGTGCGGGTTGAGACCCGCCCGGCCTGTCGGGCCGGTAGGCGGACGCTGCCGCGACTTCCCCAAACAAGACGGAGAGGACGAGTACCTTGCGCTGCGCCCTCCTGCTTCGGGCATCCGCTCCAGGTGCGCGTCCACTCCTGCGGTGCGCTCGCCGTCTCATCGTTCGCATGTCGTCGAGGCCGTTCCCTCCGGTCACGGTCCTCTCGACTGCTTACGACGACGGCTTGCTTCAGCATCTCTCAAGAAATCTGTCCGGCCCACTGTGCTGTTCCTCCGGCGCGGATCACAGGCAATGAGCCCGTGATCGCTGTTGCTTTGTCTGGCGACTCGCAACAGCATCGGCGCCTCGGGCACGGTGGGCCAGACAGATTTCTTGAGAGATGGCAGGATAGGCTAACGGTATACCATTAGCCGTTTTCGCCCGAGGGGGGATTGCCGAGAGGCGTGATCAGTGCCGGAATCTGTCACCGCTTATTCGCAGGCGTAGGGTCTGCCCGGACATGGACTTGGTCCTGGTAGAGTTCGTTCGGCGGCAGAAAGAGGCACCTCCTCACGGCGCCACCTTGAATCGTTAGTCGGTGAATCGGCGGGCGGGCAATTCCCCCGTTTCGCCAATCGGTAGAAGAGAGATCCGGCGTTCTCGCGTTTCGGCGGTTGGGCTGGTCGGTGGAGCAGCGAATAGGTTCGTCCGCGATTGTGCGGCTGGGATAATGGGCGATGGGGTGCTTCGCCAACTCCGCGCATCGGCGAACCGGCGATCGCGTTTATTACTCATCGACGATTTCGGCGAATAGGTGGTTGAGCAAAGCGGCGTTTTGCGGATTGCGCGTATGAGCCGGTAGGTGATTTCGCGAATCCGCGGTTCGGCGATTGCGCTGATGAGCGATCTTGCGAATGATGTCTCGGCTACTTTTAGCGGGGAGGCTCTTACCTGCCATTTGCCAACGTAAGCCGCCAGTTCATCGGGCATTTCGTTGGGAACCGTCTGCTTGAGAAATTGCAGGAAAGCTGCCAGGCGTGCGCTGAGCAGACGTCGCGACGGATAGATCGCCGACAGTGCGAACTCAGATCATCAGCAGGTGCGGGTTCAAGACGTCGTTTGTGCGTGGCTGCGGGTGAGGCAAACGACCTTACGGCGAGCCTCGGTCTTCAACACGAGTCTTTCAGATGGTATGCCGCCCGATCAGAGGAGTCCCTGTCCGAGCGATGGAGGTTGATGATCCGAGCGGCATCTTTGAGGCTTATCCCGTGCTTCTTGGCGAAGTAGTCGACGTCATACGGATCGGAAATCTTCTTGCGTGTCTCCTGCTCGATTTGTTGACGTCGCTGCATAGAATCTCCTGAAATGATTGAGGGAAGGGTTCATGCAACGATGGCTGCTTCGTCGTTGTTTGACGATAGTGAATGCTATTCAGCAATCATCTTGGAGGCAGTTCCTGGCTGGCTGTGGCAGCGAAGACTCTGCCGCGTCAGCGGGAGGGACCGCTTCATCGGGTTTTGGTGCTTCCATTGATGTGGGCGGCGCCCCTTGCTCAATATAAACCTCATGCGTCGGATGTTGCGGCAGGTCGTCTCCGCAGCATTTGAAGCCCTCAGGCGGCCTCATCTGGTTGATAAAATATTACACTGGAGTATAAGTATAGCTCGCTGCGCGAGGGGTAAGGTCGGAGATCAGAACACCACCTGCGCGCCCTCTACGCTGTTAACAACCGGGTCTGCATCTGACACACAATCGATCCCTACTGACGAAGGAATGGTACAAAGTTCCGATATCCATCGATTGCCCGGGCTGCGGCGCACAGACCCGGTCCGCCGGCATTGTCGTCGGACCATCGAGCCTCGTCAACGCTGCCGACAGCTCTGAGAACGATGTTCTGAAGCGGCCATGGACACCGCTTGATGCCTTCGCATTCGTCGAGTCGCTCGGTGGTCGAACGAAGAATGTCGAGCAGTTCATTGTCAACCGCTTTCACAACGCGTTCGAATTCAGGAACGATCACTTGCTGGCGATCTGCCAGCACTGCGGGGAGAGTCTTTCACCTGCCGCTACCCGCTCTGTCGCCATGAACGGCTTTGTCCGCCTTGGGCAGAGACGTCTGCTGGTCAACGAACGGATGCTGCTCTTCGCATCGCACGTTGTGTTGACGGAATTCCATGGCGGCACGTCAATCGAGGAAAGCGGCCTGCTGCATCCAGATTACGCGCTCATGCTGATCTGCGATGCGGAAAGTACAGGCGGCGAAACCGGTACCGTCGAACTGTGGCACAGCATCGCGCGTAATGACTACGCCATCACTGTGAAAGGTCACGAAGGTCGGGAGATTTGCCGTGACACCCTCCATGATGACCTCGCCGTCGTAGTGGCCACTGTTTCCAATCTCGGACTGGTCCTGACGCAGCTCCACCTGGCACAGCCATCATCACCCTACTGCCGGCTTGCCCGTGATCTCTTCCTCGAAACCCTTGCCCATGCCGGATATCGGCAGGAAAATTAGAAAGCAACACGATGCGGATTTCCAAAACGCGATCGGGATCTTTGGCTATATTGATCCTGTTGTCCGGATGTGGCGACCTGACACACCCAACGCGACCGCTGCCCCCAGTCCCATTTGCTTACCTCAGCCTCACCGCTTGCAGAGCCTATGCCAGCAATATCGTCGAGTGCCAGCTTGAGTATGGTACACGGTTTGGACGCCAACGCCTCGGTCCTGTCCAGCAGACGGGTCTTAATATCAGTGGCGGTGACAGCCGCTATCAGGTCGCGTCCTGCTATCCGGTCTCGAGGATCCAGAGGGAATTGCCCAATTTCGTCTGCCGAATCTATGAGCCTCGATCAGGAACGGATGTCAGTCCGGTGTTGATCAAAGGAGGCACTGCGGTGCGCTTAGCGCGTGTTCTGGGCGATCGCGAACAGATCCAATATCGCTGGATGCCAGATAAATGGTCGCGGCTAGACGACTGAATTTGCCCAGGAAAAGAGCACCCCGCCATCGCTATCGCTGCCGATAATTATACCGGAGTGAAATTTTAAGCTTGATTTCCGTAACGGAATGCAGTTCAAAATCTTATACCACAGTATAATTATGAACTGGTTCGGCCATGGAACGAATCCCACTTCCGCCTGTGAAAACACCGCAAAAGGCATGGTCGCGAAGCACGCTGTGGGTTGCTGGAATGTCGACAATTCTGCTCACCGGTTTCGCTTCCAACTCCGGCGACAGCGATCTGCCCTTCTATCCAGGAACGCCTGCTCACGCTGTTGGGCCTGGCGGTATCACGACTGAGAAGGTGGGGAGAGTGGCAGCCCGGTTGAACCCAATCGCCGGGTCAAGTCTGGCCGCTGCAGCCAAGCAGCCGCCACAGCCGACAATCGATTGGGTCAGCTTCAGCCAGCGCTTTGACGCGCCGAACGATGAACGTCCGATTGGTGCCAGTGCTCTCCCATTGGAAAAGGTTGAAGAGTTTGATAACCGGCGTGCGGGTTTACCAGGAGAAGCGGCTGATACTGCGAATGCACGGCGCGATCGCACCGTGCATTCGCCAATCGGCGTCTTCTCTTTCGACCAGAGGCCAGCCACACCGGTCATTGATCCGGCGGCCGAACCAAACTTGGATGCCAAACAGTCGTTGGCGCCGCCTCGAGCTGATCTGCTTTCCGGCATTCCCGAAGAATATGCAAAACTGGCAGTGACGATCGCCGCTGCGGAAGAGGTTGACCCGAACTGGGTGCTCTCGATCATGCGGGCCGAAAATGCGAGCTACGATCCACGCCTCGTCAGTCCTGCCGGTGCCGTCGGTTTGATGCAGGTGATGCCGCGGATCGGCGCAGCCTTTGGTGCGAATGATCTCACCGATCCCGAACAGAATATCCGCGCCGGCACTCGATTCCTCCGTGTTCTCATCGACAAGTATCGCAATCCTGTGCTTGTCGCCTCTGCTTATAATGCCGGTGAGCCTCGTGTCGATCTTCGCCACTCCTTGCCGCAGATCCGGGAAACCGCGGACTATGTCACGCGTGTCGTCGGGTTCTACGTTGGCGCGGTGGCGACCGCTACGGGCATGCATGGCGGCCTGTTAGTTCCGTCGGAGTCCGGCTCGAAGCGCCGGGCAGGAACTGCCGACCGCGCGAAGTCGCCGATGCTTGTTTTTTCTGTTGCAGATCCGCTCACAGCGGCGAACCGCTCCCCCCAGGAAGACGGACCGACCCACGTTGGCGGTCCGGTTAAAATCGTCAAGGAAGAGGTGCATTGATGAATGTAATCGCAATGGCAGTCCTTTATGCCGGCGTCGCCTGGCGTTCGAGGGCAAAGCGCAAGTGGCTCGGCAATGCCGCGATGGTGTTGGCGACCACCCTGATCCTGCTTGTCAGCCAGTTCGAACCAGCGGCGGCGCAGAACCTTGATGCGCTGCAAAATGCCGCTGACCGGCTGGTGCAGTTCTTTACCGGCCCCTTCGGCCGCTCGGTCGGAGCGATCGCCTTCATCGGCATGTTTCTGGCCGCAGCCTTCGGATACTGGTCCTGGGGCGCCCTGCTTCGGGTCGGGGGAAGCCTTGCCGGCATGTTTGCTGCCGCCGAACTGGTCGACTTCCTCGCTGGCAGTGGGTCGTAATCATGGCGGCATTCAGCGGCAACACCGACGGCGGGGACGACTACATCGAATGCCATCCGGTCATCCTCGCTCTGACACGGCCGCCGACGGTCATGGGGATCCCTTACACATACTTTCTGGCGGAATGCTTCATCTCGCTGATGGTGTTCATGATCTTAGGCTCGATCCTTTGGTTCCCGGTCTCCTTCGTGATCCTTCACAGCATTCTCTATGTGCTGACGGTGAAGCTCGACCTGTGGTTTTTCGAGATCGTCGGACGCCTCAGCATGTGCGGCGTCAATCCTCTGGGTCGAAGGCTCGGCGGTGGCATCAGGACCTATGGGGCGTGATCGATGGGCACCATGGCGAGATCGTTGAAAGGGAGCTTGTCGAAAGGTTGGGAGATATTCGCCGACCGCAGCATATCGACACACGTCCCGTTCTATGTGCCGATCGAAAACGGCATTATCCGACTGAAGAACGACTGCCTGGTCTCCACAGTGCAATTGACCGGCTTTTCCTTCGAGACCGCCGATATCGAGACGATCAACATGCTGCAGCGGCAGCGGAACGCCGCTTTCCGCGCGATTTCGTCGATCGGCAATTTTGCTCTCTACACCCATGTCATCAGGCGCAAGGTAGCGCCGTCGCTGCCATCGGCGTTCGCCGATCCCTTCATGCGGCGTCTCGATGACGTCTATCAGTCGAGCATCTCCAGGAACGAGATGTTCGTCAACGACACCTATGTGTCCCTTGTTGTACGGCCCTTGTTCAAGAAGGGTTCGGCGCTCTCCCGTGTCATGGGCATCGGCGGCGATGTCGTGCGCAGGGAGCAGTTTCGTGCGATGCGCGACAAGCTTGTCGAAGCAACAAGGGCACTGGAAAAATCGCTTGCCGCCTACGGTCCGAAAGTCTTGCGAGACGTGCGGCGCGCCGAGGTCGATCTTCGCGACGGAAAGACGATCTACCGGACCATCTCCGACGACACGATGCTTGAGGAAGGCACGCGAACAATCTGGTTCTCGGAGCAATGCGAGTTCTTCTACACGCTGCTGAACGGCGGCCGTGTCCGGCCGATCCGTCTCGGCAACATACCGATCGACGAGATGCTGCCGGCGCGGCGCACGTCGATCGGCAACCGGATCATCCATCTCCAAGGCGAAACATCAGGCGATGATCGCTATGCCGCGATGGTATCGCTGAAGGAATATCCGCCCGAGACCGGCGCCGGCATGCTCGACTACATCCTCAAGCTGCCCTTCGAGATGGTGCTGACCCAGTCGATGTCGTTCATCGACGACATGGCTGCGCGCAGCCGCATCGAAAGGCTCGATCGGCAGATGTCGAAGGCCGACGAGGGCGGCTCCAGCGTGCAGGCCAATCTCGACATCGCCCGCGACGAGCTTGCGCGCAAACGCGTTGCCTTCACCGAGCATCACCTCACCATCATGCCGGTCGCAAGGACGACGGCTCAACTCGACGATGCGGTGGCGCTGATCGGAAACGAGCTTGGGGCGCTTGGCGCCTCCTATGTTCGCGAAGATCTGAACGCCGAGCCGGCTTACTGGGCGCAACTGCCTGGCAACCAGGCCTATATTGCGCGGCGCGCGCTCATCTCGACGCTCAATTGCGCGGGCTTGAGTAGTTTTCACGCCTATCCCTATGGCAAGCCGGACGGAAACCACTGGGGACCGGCGATCACCATTTTTGAGACGACCTCCGGCACGCCGTTCTTTTTCAACTTCCACCAGGGAGACGTCGGGCACACGACGGTGTTCGGACCGACGGGTTCAGGCAAGACCGTTATCATGGCTTTCTTGATTCTGCAGGCCTACCGCGTCAGCCCGCGACTGAAGACGATCGTCTTCGACAAGGATCGTGGTCTCGACATCATGGTTCGTGCGGCAGGCGGGCGATACATGACACTCGAACCCGGCGAACCGGCGGGCTGGAATCCCTTGCTTCTCGACGACACCGAGGAGAACCGCGTTTTCCTGTACCGGCTTTTGAGCTTCATGCTGAAGCCATCGAAGGAAGGCGAGAGCCTGACGCCACAGGAAGAAGCGATCATCCGTAGCGCGATCAAATCCGTCCTTAAGACGAAGGACAAGTCGTATCGTCGTCTATCCTCGCTGCGGGCGCTGCTCGCTGGAAGCGAGAGGACCGAAGGCAGTCTGATCGCACGACTCGACAAATGGATCGATCGCGGCCCCTATGCCTGGCTCTTCGACAATGCCGATGACAATTTGGATATTTCGAGGCCGATGATCGGCTTCGACATGACATCGATCCTCGACGATCCGACGGTGCGTACCGCGGCCCTCCTCTACATGTTCCATCGGTTGGACGAGGTTTATGACGGGAAGGCGCCGATCATCAACCTGATGGACGAAGCCTGGAAGCTGCTCGACGACGACGAGTTCAAGCGCACCATGAAGGACTACTTCAAGACCATCCGGAAACGGAACGGTCTGGTGATATTTGGCACGCAGTCGGCCGACGACGTCGTGCAGTCCAGCGTCAGCCGCACGATCATCGAGCAAACGTCGACCAACATCTTCTTTGCTAATCCGAAGGCCGACGAGCACTCCTACATGGAGCATTTCGGCCTCTCCAGAGCCGAATTCGAATGGGTCAAGAACGGTGATCCGAGCTCGCGCTTCATGCTGATCAAGCAGGCGAAGAACAGCGTGATCGCGCGTGTCGACATGTCCCACATGCCGGAGTTCATCAAGGTCTTGTCCGGCCGTGAGGAGACCGTTCGCGAGGTCGAGATGCTGCTCGACGAATACGGAGACGATCCGAAGAACTGGCTGTCAAAATTCTGCGACTGGGAGGGGGGAGCGGCCGATGAGCAACGCAAGGCTTCCTGAGTTGGCGACGGCCGGTGTGCTGGCGCTGGCGACAGTCATGACCCCAGCGCTGACCCGCGCTCAGGTTCCGGTCATCGACAACGCCCGCCAGAAGATCCAGCAGGCGACCTTGAACTGGTACCAGGGCTATCAGGCCGATACCCGGAAACTGAAAGGCGCCTCTGGCGGTACGACGGACAGCGTGGCGCCTGGCCAAGGCTCCGGCGCCCCAGCCGATTGCTCGGCAGAGGGCATGGCGGGTGAGGCCGCGCCGGCTGCACCATCGCAGCGAACGCCGAGCCAGCAGGAAGTCGCCCGCATGGTCGAGGACGAAGCGATCCGCCAGGGCGTCGACCCCAATTTCGCGCTCGCCATTGCCGAACAGGAATCGCGTTTCCGGCAATCGGCGCGCTCGGCGGTCGGTGCCACCGGCGTCATGCAGCTGATGCCGGGCACCGCAGCCCAGCTCGGCGTCAACCCCTATGACACCCAGGACAACATCCGCGGCGGCGTCAAATATATCAAACAGCTTCAGGGAATGTTCGGTAACCGCTACGACCTGATCGCCGCCGGCTACAATGCAGGTCCTTATCGTCAATCACTTCAGAACGGACAGATCCCCAACATTCCCGAGACGCAGGGCTACGTTCAAAAGGTCTCCGCCTATTACAGCCGCAACAAGGCGCAGAATGGCGATCGGACCCCGACAGCGGGCGAAAACACCGAGCCCGAAAGCGCGAGCTACGGGAACGGTTGCGGCGAGCAGCTGAAAAAGGCTGTCGACCGCAACACGCAAGCGCAGGCGGAGCGCGGGTCGGTCTGGAATGAGCTGCTTGGGAAATCGATTGAAGCGAACCAACAATATCTGCAGCGCCTTCAAGCCGGGTTGCAATCGTCGTCGGCCAACCTGCGCGGCTCCGGCGGCGGCAACTCCAAGGATTTCGACGGCTCGCTTGTCATGGCACAAATCCAGTGCCCATCGACCGTCGTCGACACCGGCAGCACGCGCTGCTTTGCGGTGCCATCGACCGCCACGACCGAGCAGATCCAGCGCTGGCTTGACGATCTTCAGGAACAGGTACGCGCCAGTGGCGACACCGCGACCTTCTCGGCGATGCAAGATCCCGTATTAGGCCTGGTGACCGTGGTCGATGCCAGACCGACAGCAAACTGAACGGACAGGAGAGGTTAGGCACATGAAGAGATTTGTCATCGCGGCAGCCCTTGGCATCGTCGCCGTCTCGCACGCTGACGCGCAGGTTCCCGTCAAGGATGCGGAGAACATTTCGCTTAGTGAGGACATCAAGCGACTGTCGTCTCAGATCCAGCAGGACACCTCGGTCGTCAAGGACAACACAACCAAGACCTTGCAGGCGATCACCGGCGATCGCAGTCAGGATGCCGGCCAATTTGCCAAACTTGCGACCGGCAATGGCTTCAGCATGGGACAGGCGCCGGATTTCGGATCGATCCTGTCGGGAAATCAGGCCGTGTTCGGCGGCATCAGCGGTCAGTTTCAGAACACGGCCGCCAAACTCATCAACGGCCTCAACCTGGTGAAGATGGTGGTCGATAGCGCCAAGGGTGGCGAGCTCTCAGGCGCCAACCAGGCCTATTCGCAAGGGGTCAATGCGCTGACGACGATGACGGCGCTGACGGATGCGATGAACAGCGCGACGAAGGATCGGCAGAATTCGTTCATGCAGGCAACCGAGAAGATCGGCACGGCACAGGACCTCAAGGGCGCGCTCGAACAAAACACCCAGATGGTGCTGCAGGGCAACCAGACCGCAAATGAAGCGGTTGGCTCGCTCAACAACCAGGTCATGCTTCTGAACCAACAGTATAAGGCAGCCCTCGCGACCTCCTCGCAGAACCTCAAGACCTTCGCACCGCTTCCCGACAGCGTGATGCGCGATGGGGGCGCGCAGCAACAGGGGGCCTCGGTTCGCGATCAGTTGAAGGCGTTCGAGGAGCAGGAGCAGTGAGGCTGGCCCTGATCCTGGCATTTTGTTGCGCGGCTCTCAGTGGCTGCGGCGGCAAATACGAACAGTTGGCGAAATGCTCGGCCGACGAAAACCCCGTGCCGGCGCCCGGCTACGATAGTGCCCCGCAGCCAGCGCCGCCGGAACAGGCGCTGGCGAGAGTGGTCAAAGACGATTGCGGCCCGATGCGGCCTGTCAATTAGGATGCGAAATGGATCCAGTCAGCTACGCGATCAATTTCTATGGCGACGCGCTCAGATATTTCGACAAAATCAACGAAGCCTCGCTTGAACGTGCCTGGGGGCTGTTTGCCCAACACAGCAATCTTGTCTCCGGCATCCTCGCGATTTTCCTGATCCTCTATTTCCTTTGGGGTGCCCTCGGACTGTCGAGTGTCTCCCTGCAGGACATGGCGGTGACGGCCTTTAAGATTGCGCTCGCCTATGCGCTGATCATGTCCTGGGCCACTTTCTACGACAATATCGGCCAGTTCGTATTGTCCTCACCACAGGATCTCGGCTCAGCTATTTCCTCGGCAATGGGCGGGCAGTCGGCCGGGTCCGATCTTGCCAGCCAAGTCGCCTCGATGGCGCGCAAGGTCTACGACTTCGCCATGCAGCTCTTCAACTCCTACGAGTCAGGATGGCTGCCCAATGTCACTGGCGCTGTGGTCGTGTTCATCGTGCTGGTGTTCGGGCTGCTGCCGATGCTGCTCATCCTCACCGGCGTAACCCTGTTTGCCAAGATGATCACCGCCGTCATGCTGGCGATCGGCCCGATCGCCATCCTCTGCTACTTCTTCGGAATCACACGGTTTGTCTTTGACGCGTGGGTGAGGGGCATCGCCTACGGCATGTTCATGCTGCTGTTCACCTATATCATGGCCGGTCTTTCGTTCGGCTTTCTGATCGGCATGATGGACACCATCAACGGCGACATGGCAACCAAGGAAAACGCGCTCGCGATCGTGCTTGCCATGGTGCTCTACCTGGCGCTGATCTCCTATTTCATTTTTCAGGTGCCCGACTTCGCCAGAACCTTTTCCTACGGCACGGCGATATCGAGCGTGCCGGGCGGAGGCGGTGTGGATACCGGGTACAGCGCCGCGCGCAGAACACTCGCATCAAGCAATTCGAGGACGGGGCAGGCGGCGGCCGTCGCCCTTGGCATGCTGAGTGGTCCGAGAGGCGCCGTGACGGCGGCAGCACTTGCCGGCCGTGGCAGTGTGGCAGGCGTCGGGACGCTCGGCCGGATGCTGACCAATCGCCGTCGCAACAGCGAGTGAACGAGACACCGAAATTCGAGGGTAACACTTGGCATTGTTCAGAAGACGGATAACACCTGCGCCGACCGACCATGTACCCGGGCCGCAGGAAATCTATGATCGGCACCTGTCCTGGGGCGAGAAGAACCGCTCGCTTCGGACCTTGATCGGTCTCATCCTGCTTGCCTTCGCCGTAGCCGGCTGGGCTATCGCCGGGATACTTTCGTTTTCCGTGGCGCAACTGTTCCCGCTCGTCCGCACCGAGGTCGTGCCCCTGATCGTGGACAAGAATACCGGCTACATGGAGACCGTGACCACGCTCGACAAGGATCGGTCGAGCGTCGCGGAGATCCAGGCCGTTCGCGCCTCATTCGTCGGCAACTACGTCATCCGCCGCGAGACCTACGACCCCCGCTATCTCTCGGACAACTTCGACATGATCGCGCTCTGGTCGGAACCGAACTCGGACGCCTTCAAGGAGTATGAGGCGTGGATGAGCCCGAGCAATCCTCGAGGGCCGGTGAAGACACTGGGTGCCACCGGCGACATCCGCCCGGAAATCTTATCGGTCAATCCTCTCAATGCCTCGACCATGGCCGTCCGATTTGAGACACGGGAGCGCCAACGTGGTGGCGATGTCGTCAATCGCTGGTCTGCAACGGTGCGCTACCGGCTGATCAATCTTCCCGCCAGCAACCGGGTTCGGCTCTACAATCCGCTCGGCTTCGTCGTCACCGAATATGCAAGGGTTCCGGAAACCATGCCGTCGGGGCCTGCCCAATGATGAAACGGATGGCGGCGCTTTCATTCTTACTGCTGCTGGGAACCACGGCCGGGCATGCCGAACTGGTCGCCCGTCCAGGAAGGCTCGATCCTCGGGTGCGATCGCTTCCCTATTCGGCCGAGCAGGTGTTCCTGGTGACCGGCACCTACGGGATGGTGACAACGATCCTGTTCGGTTTGGATGAGGACATCACCCAGGTCGTTGCCGGCGACACCGTCTCATGGCAGATCCTGACCTCGGCCGACCGGCGTTCCCTGACCTTGAAGCCGATGGAAAAGGATGCAGCGACCAATCTCTCCGTCGTCACGACCAAACGGACCTATTCTTTCGATCTGCGGGTCAACGACAGCAAGGCGATCCAGAACCAGACCTTCAAGCTGCAGTTCACCTATCCCGAAGATGCCGGGCTGAAAGGGACGGCCGAGCTTTGGAAACAGGCGCAGGATGCTGCGCGCAATCCGAACCTTAAGAACATCCGTCGCGACAAGGTCAACTACGACTATGGCTTCAAGGGAAGCGATGCGGCAAAGCCGGTCTGGGTGTTTGACGACGGATTGAAGACCTTCATGAAGTTCACCGGCGACATTCCGGCGATCTTCGTCGTCGACCGGAAGCGGCGCGAGAGCCTCGTGAACTACCGCCGCGAGGCGGATTATATCGTCATCGACACCGTCTCGCGGCAGTGGTCGCTGCGCTATGGCACCGAAGACGAGACCTGCCTGTTCAATCTGCGCACTGTCCCCGCCGATATTCCAGCACCGATCGAAGGTGCGGTTGCGCCGAAACGCATTGGTGCCGGCGCTCCTCCGCAACAAGCTCAACATTAGGAAGGCGCCATGTCGGATCCAAACTATCATTCGCTCGACACCGACAGCGCAATCGGCGGTCCGGTCCGGCGGAGTGGCGTCGGTCTCATGCGGCCGATTGCGATTATCACGGCCATCGCCGGCGTGGGCATCGTCCTTTATTTTCTTCTTGCCGGTGGCGAGCAACAGCCGGCGATCGACACGACGCCGCGCGAGGAGTTTCGTCCGGTCCAGACACCGAGGAATGAAGGCTTTAGAACGCCGGCCCCGCCGCCGCTGCCGACGGTCGTCGTCCCGGAAGCGCCGCCGCCACCTCCGCCGCCGCCGCCAGCCCCTGTCGTTCCGGCGGCTGCTCCGGTTTTGCCACCAGCCGAGGTCGACTGCACGAGAGGCAAGAACCCGGACAATCCCCGCTGCATCGAGCTCGCGCGGCAAGCCAAGCTGCTGGAGCGTGTTCGCTCATCCTCCATGGTCTTCGATCAATCGGATCAGAGGAACGGCGCAGCGCAGGCTTCGACCGGCGCCACGGGTTCGGGACTGTTCGGCGCCGGCGATCCGTCCGCGGCGCAAGCTGTACCCCCCAATGGCGGCGGCGCGGTCGATAACGATCGTGCTTTCCTGAAGGCGATGGGCGGGCAGGGTGTGGACGTTTCAGTCGCAACCGAGAACCGCCGCACAGACGCCTGGATCCCGCAGGGCACGATGATCCGCGGCACGCTGGAGACGGCCATCAATTCAGACCTCGCCGGCATGGTGAAGGGGATCGTGCGCGACGATATCTATTCCTTCGACGGCCGTCGCATCCTCATACCCGCCGGGTCGTCCCTGATCGGCGATTATAAATCCGGCGTCGAGCGGGGGCAGGAGCGGATCCTGATCGTCTGGACACGGATGATCCGCGGAGACGGCGTCTCGGTGCAGCTCGGCTCCTATGGGACCGACCGGCTTGGGCGCTCGGGCATGACGGGTGTCGTCGACCGCAAGTACTGGGAACGGTTCGGGCCGCCGGCGATGATGACGCTGATTGGCGGCGCTGCCCAATACATTGCCCAGCTCGGCCAGAAACCGGATCGCAATATCACCGTAGTCAATTCGGACGGAACTGTGACCAGTGTCCCCCAGAACAATGGTGAAACATCGCAGGATCGCGCTCGCGAAATTGCCGCCGCGACCATTGCCTCCGGTATCCAGCAGTTGGCGTCAGAAGCCTTCCAGGACAGCCGCAACATCCGGCCGACGATCCATATCCCTCAGGGCTCCGACATCAACGTCTTCGTCACACGCGACCTCGACTTCGCCGAGCTTTATCCGGACCCGGTACGCGAAGAGTTTGAGAGGCTGCGCAGAAGGAAGCTTGGCAAATGAACGCGCGTCCGTCGATTTCTGCCGAACAACATTTTCTGTCCGAGGCGATCGAGCCGATCCGGCCGTTTCTCGACGATCCCGGTGTCATCGAGATCTCCTGCCAGCGCAGCAATGAGATCTGGCTCGAGCGTATCGGCCAACTCAGCATGGTGAGGCAGCAAGTCGACGGCCTCGACCAGGAATCGATCCGCCATATGGCGTCGCGCGCCGCCTCGTTCACCAAACAGACGGTCAACGCTGAACACCCGCTGCTATCGGCGACGCTCGTCAATGGTGAGCGCGTGCAGTTCGTGCTCAGCCCCACCTCGGCAACCGGGCACGCCTTCTCCATCCGCAAGCAGTTCATCCGCCGTTTCGATTTGAACGACTATGAGAAGGCTGGGGCGTTCCGCTTCACCAAGGTGACGGGAGACGACTATATTGACGATATCGATATCGAGCTGTCGCGGCTGCTGCGGGCCAGCAAGGTCCGCGCTTTCCTGGAGCTCGCGGCAATCAATCACCGCAGCATGCTGATTTCGGGCGGCACCTCCACCGGCAAGACCACGTTTTTAAATACGATGCTCACCGCCATTCCGAACCACGAGCGCTTCATCCTCATGCAGGACACTGCCGAGCTGGAGCCGCGGCAAGAGAATGTCGTGTCGCTGCTGGTCTCGAAGGGTGACCAGGGCGAGGCGAGGGTGACGATGGGTGATCTGCTGGCCACCGCGCTCCGTCTCAGACCGGATCGGATCTTCATGGGCGAGTTGCGCGGCGACGAGGCCTTCGATTTCCTCAATGCGATCAATACCGGGCATCCAGGTTCGATGTCGACCATCCATGCAAACTCACCGCACCACGCGTTCAACCGGCTGTCGACGCTGGTGCTCAACAGCAACGTGCGCATGGAGCGCGACGATATCATCCGATACATCCGCTCGATCATCCCGATCGTGGTCCAGTTGAAGAAGAGCGATGCCGCCGGCGGTCGAGGCGTCAGCGAGATCTACTTTGCCGATGAGGTGGACGAAAATGGCAAGCGTATCCACGCACACAGAGATTGACCGTCCGAAGTGGACGGACCTGCAGCGGGCATCGTTGTTCACTTTGCCAATCGCACTGCTTAGCGTCGTTCTCCTGTGGCTCGTTTTTTTCTCGCTGATCTACGACGCCTACATCACCTCGTTCGGCTCTTCGTCCTACTTCGACTATGTCGGGCAGGCGCGCCTGATCGACGCCGTTCGCTATACCTGGTCGATCATCCATGTCCGCAACACGGTCGGACTTTCGCTTCTAGCCTTCACCCTCGCCTTGCCATTCCTGTTTTTTCTGCTCTGCCTCTGGATGCTGAAAGGTGGCAGGGGGATGTCGCGCAAGATCCTCTATCTCCTGCACATCCGGTCGATGTTCAGCCTGATTGCGCACACGGCTCTCATCTTCGCCGCCGCCTATGCCGGCGTCATCGTCTATGGCGTGGCCTTTTATCTCGTTGCCACCAAGGCCGGTGAGCATGCCGAAATTGCCAGCTACTATGGCAATCATCTGGCCGCGATGTATCAGGCGCCGTTCGGCGCGACGGATGCGGCCGGTGTCTATCAAAAGCCCTCCCGGCAGACGGTGATTGCCGCGCTCGCCGGGCTCGCTGCCGCCGGTGCCATCGTCGGATTTCCGATCGGCGCGGCGATCCAGAAACGTCAGCGGATGATCATGGGCAGAGCGCGGCTCGCGACTTTGAAGGACGCCGCCGACTTTCGGCTGCGCGACAAGCGCGGCATCGTTCTTGGGCTGAAACAGGGTTTGCTTTTGCGCAATGACGGCGACCAGCATGTGATGGTCATCGGTTCACCGGGGCAGGGCAAATCGCGGGGCTTCGTCATTCCGACCATGATGAGCTTCAAAGGATCGCAGCTTGTCCTCGACATGAGCGGCGAGCTCTTCGAGGAAACGTCCGGTTACCTGAAAGACAAAGGGTACGAGATTTTTTTGCTGGCACCCGGCTCGAAATTCACCGATGGCTACAATCCCCTCGACCTGATCAGTGACGAGCCCAACCAACGGATCACCGACCTGCAGAAGCTGACGCAGATGCTATTACCGGAGCGACTGCGATCGGATTCCTCCGACTTCTGGGAGGAAAGCGCCAGGATCCTGTTGACGGCGATGCTGGGTTTTGTGCTCGAATGCCCCGACACCCGCAAGTCGCTCAGCGAGCTCTATCGCATCCTCAACTCGATGTCGGACGAGCGCAAGGCGATCATCCAGTTATTGGAAAACTATGAGCCGGTTCTCTCCGACCAGACTCGCATGCAACTGACCAAATTCGCCGGCCGGCATGAAAAGCTCGGGGAGGGGATCGCGGCTGAGATCGTCGCGAAGCTCAACTTTCTGCAGAACCCGTTGGTCGAAGCGTTGACCTCGATCACCACGATCCCGATCGAAACCGTCAGAAAGCGTAAGCTCGTCATCTACATCCAGGCTGACTGGAACGCCATGCAGATCTATGAGCGACTGATTTCGATGTTCATCCAGCAGATGGCCGACAAGCTCGTGCAAATGGGTCCCTTGCGCAACGGTGAGCACGAAGTCCTGATGATGCTCGACGAGTTTGGCAATGGCGGCCGGATCGATACGGTCCTGACGCTCGCTCCGCTGATCCGCAAGCATGGCGTGCGTTTCGTCTTCATCCTTCAGGATGGTGCCCAGCTTGAACGGCTGTATCAGCGCTCCGGCCAGAAGATCCTGATGGGCGCCTCGACGATCAAGCTGTTCATGAATTTTCAGAACCAGGAAGATGCGACCGCTGTCTCGATGGCTGCTGGCAAAACGACGGAGTGGGTGGAACAATCGTCGTATTCTCATCGTCACGGTCGAAGGCAGCGGTCGATATCGAAGGTGCCTGTCTCTGTCGATCTCCTTCCCGTCAATACGCTGATGATGATGAAGCCGGAAGAGGCGATCCTGCAGGTCACCGGCATGCCGCTGATGCGCATTATGAAGCTCGACTCTGGCGGTGAGCGGATGTTCTCGAAAGTGCGAAAGTTCAAGCTGGTGAAAAGACCTTGCATGGAGCCGATTGAATGGACAATCGCCGACAGCAGGTCCGCTGCGGCGGCCCCGCCCGCGACGAGCGCTCATATCCATATTGGGCGCTTCGTCGTCAAGGATGGTATCCGCCAAGTCTACATCTCCTCGCTCGACGAGCTGCGCCATCGCCTGGATCTCGACGAGACGCGCGAGGCCGGTGTGACGGAGGAAAAGCAGAAGCAGCCGGGAGGCAAGCGAAAGGGTGACCCGGTGAGCGGAAAACGGAAGCGCGGCATGCCCAAAACGTCTGGTGCCGCTGGCGAGCGTGACATCGATCTCGATATCGATGAGGAGAAGCTCAGCCGCAATGTCTATTCGGGCTCACCGGCACATCGGAGCATGCGACCCAAACAGGCCAATGGTCCATCGGATCAAATCGATCGTCGGCAGGTGGCGCCAGTTCTTCAGCGGCAGGAGGTTAGAGACGCATTTGGAGCGGATCTTAACGCGCTGAACGAGGTGATCTTCCAGCAAGCCGAAGAGAACGCGCTTGAGCCGGTCGAGCTCAACGCGGATGTCGAGCTCCTGATCGAGAGCCTTTCGGAACGGCTCACCGAGGAAAGTTCACGAGCCTATCTGCGCCAGTTCGCCAACCTGGCCCGAGATCCGCTGAGCGAGGATCGGGAGCAATCTGAGACCGAGGCGCACGCTGATTAGCAAAAGCGTCTGTCGATCACCGACCATTCACTACGGCGCGAGAGCAAGCGAGATCGCGCACCGTCTGCCAGGAGAGCAATACCATGGGTGAGATCAGACATCTCTCAAGCACAGAATTTTCAAAGGGTCGCCATCTCGAACGAATTGTCGCTGCGGCCCGAGCTGACGCCGGCTTTTGGCTGATGGTGAAGGAGCGCGAGATGGAGAGGCAAGCGATCAGAGCTGAAGTTGGCCGGGAGGGCGGTGGTGAGAATGCGGTCGACCGGTCGGCGCCGGCGAAGCTCACGCCGACGATCACGGAACTGGTTGACGACCTCGTGTCGCGCATGTTCGGGATTTGCCCACCCGAAATGCTGATGACCGTCCAACAGGCGCTCCTCGATGCCGCGAAAGGTGAGCTTAGGGCTGTTCAAGCGACCATTCATTCAAAATCCGCAGAAAATGACGACCGCAATTGACCCTCAACACAGGCTGCCGTCATCTGACGTCAGCGAAGTGTCGTGTTCAGACCGTCGAACTTGATCGATCAGCCAGTTTTGTAGCCGCTTGGCGGTGTCTGCGACCTGCGCCTCCGTTAGATCCTTGGGAAAAATGCCAAAGATCGGCCCGAGGTGCTTCATGCGAGGCAGGGTCTTTTCCTTCGCTTGCTGGTATTCCTCGGTCTCCATCCCAAAGGCTTCGATAATGAGATTCACCTGCCGGGATCCTCGATACGACGCCTCCAATATGAAGTCCGGCCTGCACAGCCCGGCGGGGGTTTCCAATGCGAATAGCGGCTTGGTGATCTTGATGCGAAGGTCCGGTACCGCGTCGAAAAGAGCTTGCTGCAGCCAGAACAACAGATGCGAAACATCTCTTTCGAATCCCGATTCCACCGGAAAGAGCGTGTCGCCGTTATAAACCGGCTGCGCATAGGCCTGGATCGCCCGCACGGGTCCCTCGTCATCGTCCTGAAAATCGACGTTCAGCAAGGTCAGGAACGGACCTCTGAGTGTGGGATCGCCACGCAATGGCTGGCGGACTTTACCGAGCACATCGATCTTTCTCAAGGACGATGCCGGCATGATCGCCTGCGCCGACACGGTTTTGACAAACAGCAACATAAAGCCGGTTCGCCGAAGGCTCTCCGGCCAGTCGGGACGAGAGGTCCAGAGCAATCGCTGCCAACGACTATCTGGATCCCAGTAATCCGCGGCCCATGTCGACATCAGCGCGTTGAGCGTCCAGGTCCGCAGCACCCTGAGCTCCCGCGCGGCGGAACGTATCCCTGAGAGCTGACCTCCTAGTGCAAGTTCGGGATTGTCCTGCAGCGCAGGGATAACATTCGTGCCTGCCGTGTCCAGCATCCGCCACAGGATGCTCGCAAGTCTGGAAGGACGGTCGTTTCGTTCCCTCGATCGGGTGGGATCATCCTCCGAGATATCAGCAAGACGGTTGGGAATGGCCGGAAGGGCGTCGATATAGCTGCGCTCGGATTTTGGCAGCGGGCGAATCTGATAGCGACGGTCGAACAGAGGCGGAGCAGCGTCCTTGTCCACATGGAACGGGCATGTCTGCGCATGGTTTGGACGCTCTTCATTTTGTTGGGGGTCCGCCTCCTTCGAGGTCAGTCGTCGCAGCGTAAATGTACGCTCCTGTTGGATCGGTGCGAGCAATGGCTGCAAGCCAGCGGCGAGGCAATCGCATTCAATCCAGCCGTCCATCACTTTGGCGCGTTTGATGACCGAAAGCGCAATAGCCTCATCTTCCTTGGATGCAGCGTTGCCATACCAGGCACGCAACGCGGTTGCCTCTCGGTCGGACAGGTCGGCAACTGGATGCGCTGGACTGTTGCGAACGACGATCCGCATGCCAGACCTTCAATAGCCGAGGAGCCAGAGCCGATAGCCGAGGTATCCCACACCGGCGGCGGCGCTTGCGGCGATGATCGTCTCTCCCCAAGCTCGGATGTTCCAAGCCCTGCCTTTGTCGATGCGCGAACCTTCGAGCACAGCCGAAAGGAAGGCATAGATCGGGATCATCATCGCGTAGCCCACCGTGAGACTGTCTCGGATTACGATGCAGGCGAGGAGGAAAACAAATCCGAAAACCAGGGTCGCCAAACATAGCCGCTGCAAGTCAAATCGGTAGCCACGCTTTTTAAGCGACGTCATCGAGTGCCTCCTTCGAACCCAGTCTCGAAAAATATAACTGCAGTATAAGTGGCGGGCAAGCTACGGCAAGGGGTTCGGATCTATGGAGGGAACTATCCATGAGGATTCGTGCCAATTGAAGACGGTGCCCCAACTACGGGGCTCAGTGACCCGAGGAGGCTCTGCCATCCTCTTGCAGGGCGTGATCGTCGCGGTGTAAGACGTGTAACAAAGTTGTGAATGCTTGGATGCAAGAGATAGGCAACAAAGGGTTTACGCTTGGTCATCATGGTCTCTAGCCGGCGTCAGGCATTGGATGAGCAGTAGAATACCAAACAAATCCCCGGCCAGCAGCTGTGGCAGTACCCTCTGTAGGCGGGATAATACGTTTGCTGGTCCCGTATCGAGCACATCTTCCGCCAGGGAAGGCGTTTCATGTCGCGTGTGAAAGACGATCAGTCCGGCAACGCAGTGGGCGTCTCGATGTTGAAGGCACTATCGTTTCAAGAAAGGCTGGCAATCGGCCTGCGCCGATTGAAGGCCGAGCGCGGCCTAACGAACAAGGATCTGGCCGAACAACTCGGCGTATCAGAGGCCTATATGTCGCAAGTGACCCGCTGCATGCGTGACGTCAAGCTGTCGACGCTCGATAAGATGCAGCGGGAGTGGAATGTCATTATCGAGGATTTGCTCAGAGTCACCGAAGACGATCTCTCTCTGATAGAAGCGTTGAAAGCCCGCCGTGGGAAGAAAAAAGCTCCCGAGACCGCGACCTGATTTTCTCCTTCATAGCGTGGGATCGGCCCGGACTAGTGATCGAGGTTAAACCAGAACCTTTCCTTCATGCCTTGGTCATTCGGGATATCAAAGAAATAGGGATCAGCGCGCCGCGGTCGCGGGGTGGCAACTTGCTGGATGCAGCCATCATGGCCGTTGCCGAAACTGCGCTCTATCGTCATACCTGACTGTCTCGTGTGGGCATTGCGCTCCATCGGTGATCGGCAGACATCGACTGTTTTGATGCACTGGTCGGGCTCGCCGCGCCAGCCACCGTCGCCTTGCGAGCTATAGCCGACCGTCGTTCCGGCCGGGCAATCCTCGTAGTTTTCCCGCCCCGGCTTGCCGGCCTTAGCCTCATGGCAAATCGGCCAGGAAAATCCCGGGTCCTTCATCGCGGCAATGAGCCTTGTCATAGGTGGAACGCAATAGGCAACGCCGTGCCATGACGGATTTTTTGATGCCGAACACAACAGAACCTGGCATCCCCACGAGGCGTCCTCGGCTTTTGCGCCGCCGACCGGGGTTCCAAGGGCTGTACCTATCAATGTTGCGACGAGAATCACCAACGGTCTCATAATTCGCCTCCGTTATCGACTACTGGATTTGCGCCCAGGCACCGTCGATCCTCGCAAAGGAAAGCACGCCCGGTTGCGCCGAGCCGGCAAAGGTGCCTGACGTTGTTGTGATGATGCCGGTACAGGTGACGCCAGGTATTGCCTCGCGCGGCTTGCACTCCGAGATCCTGATTGAAGGGCCTGACTTCGCGATTGCAGCACTTGCCTCTTCGTCACTCGGAGCGTCCACGGGCAACGGTTGCTGGGCCGACTCCTTCAGTCGGACGATCTCTTTTTCCAGGCCTGCGATATGACCGGTTCGCGCCAGCTCACTGATCGCATATCCCCCCGCTGTTCCAGCAAGGAGGGCGATGGCGGCAGCAATCACCCTGGTATCGGGACGCTTGGCCATCGGGAACCTCAATACCCCTCGATGCCCAGTCGCTTGAGGACAGCAACCGGATCGGTCTCGCAGACCTTCTTCCAGTCCGCATGCTTGGCGCAGGCGTAAGCGTATTGGCTAAGGTCTGCCGATGACAGGTCGGCAAGCCTGTTGCCAATTGCTTTCCATTGCTGCACGTCCGTCGGATCGCAGCCGGCGCCGCCCGCGCCGCAAAAGTCCGGATCACGCTGATCGGTCAGATTAGGAGTGGCGCTATCTTGCGCGCCGCTCGCGACCGGAGCGAGGACGAGCAGGATTGCCGCGGCAACGACGGAACAATAGATGCGGTTCATTCAATCTCCTTACACGTTTTTGAGTTTACCGAGCCGCTTGGGTAACAGGCAAAGGCAGGGGCAGGCCCGTCTCGGCTTCTGGTGATTGGCCGTCCGGCTTCTCTGCGGCCACAGTCGATGCGGTGTAAAGCCAAGGGGGAAGCAGGTCCGGTGACGACCAGACTCCAAAGCCCAGCCCCCTGGCTTTCCGCTCAATATCGAAATATGCAGGGACTTGTGGCTCGTTGCGGTAGTTGAATGCGTAACCGATACCCTCCGCAATTGCCGTTGCTGCCAGATTTATTTCGCCGACAAAGCAATGAGCGATCAGGATCTTGTTGGTGTCGCGGCCAATTGGCGCGCAGTTGACGTTCTGCCCAAGTGTCCGGAGGATCATCCAGGCACGCGAAACCTGACCGGCGGGCCACTCCACGCCATCGCTCGTTGCGGTCTGCTCAAGGCGAGGGGCTTCATACCCAGCCAGGCGGACGATCTGTCGGCTCTTGACGAATGCGAACGTGGTCGCGTCAACGACCTGAACCTTGCCGTAGATCTGACGCGGCACATCGGACGGGCGGCTTTGCGCAAGCAACGCCGTCGGGACCATTACGAGCCATAGTATCGAGGCAGCCGCAACTCTCATTGTTGTGCCCCCGCCTGTTGTTGGAGAACGGAAACCGGATGCGGTAGGTCCGAATAGGCCCAGAGTCCGGCGCGCGCCGAACGTGCAGATTCCTCCGCAGCCCGGTAACCTGGAACAATCAGTCGCCCCGCGCTGTCGACGGCGGCAAATCCCCAACCTTGGGCAATCATATAGGTTGCCAGGTCGTACCGATGCCGGCCTGTCGTCGTTTGGCATGCGACGACCGCGTTGTTCTGGTCGAGATTTTTGATGGTCGCGCAGACGGGCCTCGTGTCTCGGATCAACGCCTGCGCCATGACCAGATCGAGCTCTCCGCAATCCCGGACAACGCCGGCAGAGACGGTGACGTTGGTTCCCCGGAGACAGGCCTGCAGACCATAGAGGCGATAGCGTCGGCCGCCGGAGATCCAGGTGTCGCCCGTCTCGAATTGTGCCTCCGTCGGAAACGGAACGAATTCGGGTTGGACGCGACCAGCGTCAACGGCCGAGGGAATGTCGGTTTGCGATGCCTGAACAGGGACGACCGATGGCGAGAAATGCGGTTCGCGCGCGACATTGCCGTCGGCGAGCATCGGCATGATTGTCGTGGCAGCACAGACACCGGAAGCTGTGATCGTCGAAATGAACATAAGAAGCCCGATCCGCATCAATTGGTCGACGGATTGACCGGGTGGTAAGGATGGGTGAACTGGCCGTTTGCCCAGATTCCGGCCTGCTCACCGCGTGCGGTTTCCTCGGCTTGCAGGTATTCCGGGAAGACAGGCCGACCGGCGCGGTCACGGGCAGCGAACGCCAAGCCCTTGCGGATGAGCGCTTCGGAGAGCGATCGAACCGCGCCATTCTCGACGAAAAAACATTCAGCAAAACGCACGGTCGGTCTGCCGGGATTTTGCGCGAAAACGTGGCAAGGAAATGCGTCGCCGGCACCTGCCTTTGCCTCATCGAGCGTCGCAGTCATGCCGGCAAGCGAAATCATCGCACAGGTCGTCGGCATTCCGGCAAACTCCAGTGGCTCGGCCGAGAGGCAACCCTGGACGCCGGCTAGTTTGATCACGTCACCATCGGCGCCGAGAAAGGCGCTGCCGCTCAGCGCGGCCTTCGGGCTAACAGTTTGCAGATCAAGTCGGGACGCGATCGATGAGATGTCCAGCGGTATTTGTGGGCCAGGAATCAAATCCCGGCCCTCTGCGTAGGCGTTCTGATAATAGCCGACAAAATCCGAGACCGTGTCGGCCCGCGCGGCAGAGGGCAGGGCGATCAAGGCATTGAGAAGGGTGCAAAAGAGGAGGCGGTCGAACCGCCGAGCGCCATTGTTCATCCTCGCATCCGTCACCTGTTGACTGTTTCGAGCATGCACGAAATTATACTGCAGTGCAAGTCTGGAAAATGGCCTTGGATTGCAGTATGTGTTGTTGGACACTGGAAACGTGCAGATGGAGAAGGGTAATGTCCGCGGCAAGAAAGGCGCTCAGGGTTGTTGTCTTCCCGTTTCGGGCGGCATGGTTCTTAATATTGATCGCGAACTTTTTGGTCGTCTCGGCCGTCTGCCTTCTTGTCGCGTCCCTTCTTGCATACGGCGTTGCCCTGGCCTTTTCGTATGCCTTTCTGCCGGCAGAATGGACGCAAACGCTGTGGCGATGGGTGGTCGATCTTTATGTTCAGTCTTCCTGGTTCAAAGCTGCCACGATCGCTTTCTTCATATTCTTGCTCTTGCCCGTCCTCCGATTTTGGCTGGCGAGGGATCCGGTTGCGGATGTAGCCCGAGAACGCGAGATCACCAGGCTGAATGATGATCTGATTGCCGCGCGGCGGCAGGAACAGTTGCGAGCCAAATTTCGGGCCTAAAGGAGAGGCAGCTGGCACGTTTGCAGGGCGCCGGAGCCCACAACGTCCTTGTCTCCAAATTCTGAGGCTGTCGGCCGCCACTGCGATGGAAGATAGTTTGCAGCGGCGGTGACTTTTGTTGCAAAGGGCGAGGAATTCAATGGCAGCCAAACCACTTTCGCTTGCTATCTCGACGTTCAAAGGCGGTGCGGGAAAGTCGACGCTGAATGTCAATCTTGCAGCGGAATTCGCGCAACAGGGACACAGAACGCTGCTCATCGATTGCGATGAGCAGGAGTCGTCGACACGCTGGTACAATGTCTCGATGAAGCGCGGCTTGCTTCCGACCGACGGCACGTTGCTGCACCTGCGAGTGGCGCCCGGAGATCAGTTTCGGGACCGGTTGGCCGACGCGCCCGAGGCGGATATTCGGATCTATGACGTTGGCGGCTATGTCCATCAACGCGCGATCGAGGTCTATCACGAGTGCGACGCCGTTCTCATTCCGATTATTCCGGAACCGACCGCCGCGACGTCAGCGATCAAGGTCGCAACCATTTTGAAAGAGATATCCAAAAAACGGCCCCAGGGACCGATCCCTTACGCGGCGATCTGGAATTATGTCGACATGATCGCTCTCAAACATAACAGGTCGCTTCCGGAAGTCCATGCGATCCTGACGAGCGGCAGGATTCCCATGGTGGAGACCGTCATCCGCAAGAGCAATCATTTCAGCGATGTCGGGGCAGGCTTCGGCTCGCTCTATTCCAAGCTGGCCAGCATTGAGAACAACCCATCGTTGACCCCATCGGCCAAGCGCCGGGCAAGCGAGAGCGTGCTCGATGCGATCGATCTCGTCAAGAAGATCAACAACGAATTCATCGGCCTCCTGCAGGCGGAGGCGGCTTAGAGAGATGGCGGGGGAAAGAACACCGGCCGGCAACATTCTAGCCCTTGCCCGATCGAGAGAGGATCAGGCCAAGGAGGTGGAGGAAACTGCAACCTCCTATATGCCGACCAATATCGACCTTGAAATGCTAATGCCCGATGAGGCTCCTGAAGAGCAGGATGAGCGCGTCACGCCGAGCGTCAGTTCACCGGAAATACGCACTCCGGACAAAAAACGACGCCGTGAGCGACTGGCCTCCAAGGGCGCCACAGCGGCAGGCGAAGCCACGAAACGCAAGCGTATCTCGCTATATCTCGATGACGACGTGCTGACGAAGATCTTCCAAGTTTCGTTGGAGCGTCACGAGCAACTGTCCTCCGCGACGCACCGGCTGATTGTCGAGGCTCTGAAGGCGAGGGGGCTGTAGTCGATGCGCGAACCGGCCATCATGTTCCGGCTGCCTGCTCAGGTCTTAATCAACCTCGACGCCCTTGCCCGCAGGCTCGATGTCTCCGTCAACATCGTCGCCAAGCTCATTGTCACCAGGGAGATCATGCACATTCCGGCGATGCTCGAGGAGCACGACCGGCAGCTGGCAAACATGCACCAGTTTTTACGAGATCTCGCCTTCCGGAACGAGGAGTTCCTCTCGGAGGAGAGTGTGCATGCCGAAAGTACCAAAGCGATCGCGCATCAGCTCGAAGAAGTCATGAGCGCTCTTGATGCCATCCGCGACGCTGCCTTCATCCGGCCGTCCACATTTATCGCCGATCTGATCAGGAGCCACGATGAACGACCTGTCCAGAAGTCGCTCCGCATCTAAACCCGGAAGTCGTCGGCTGCCGAGCTATTTCGATCTCATCGAAGACGAGCTGCGGCGCCGCGGGGGCGGTGGCGGTGGATCGGCGAAGCGGTCGACGTTTACGAATTCCGGCTTGCCCTCCGCCAAGCATCCCGGAGCTGCTTCGGCGTTCAGCCGTGCGGCCGGCAACAATGCGGTCGTCGTCAAGGTCTTGTCTTACGGGGCCGGCGCGAGTTCGGCCCGCAACGTCCTCGCCTACCAAAGCAAGGAAGAGAAAGCGCGCGACCAGGACGGTCGCGAGGTCACCGATCTCAGTGCCGCCGTCCGGTCCTGGGAGAGGGAGTTTGGCAACCGGAAAGGCAGCCAGGACATTCTCCGTCTGACCTACGAGCTTGAAAAAGCCAACCGCGAGCACTTAGGGCGCGCTCTCGCTTCGCTGGCGGAGGATGGGTTCCGTCAGCCGGGCGACGGCGATCGAACCTATGCCTTCAGCGTCAGCGAGGGTGTGAAGGGGCAGACCCGTCTGCAATTTGCTCTGGTAATTGCACACGAGAAGAAGGACAGGTCGGATCGAAGCAGCGCCAATCGTATTCCTGCAGAAATCGATGATGTCCGCGCGATCGATGAGCGACTCGACAAGGTATTGCGCGGCGCCGGTATTACTCCGGTTTCGCGCTATCCCGCTGAATTCTCCTCCGGGCCCAAAGGCCTGACCGCCACCCTACATGCGATGCAACGGGCAGGGGCGGAGGTAACGCTGTCGACGAAAACACACCTTAGAGACCGCCCTGGCAAGAGCGGCCGTTACGAGCGCGGCGGAGAACGGCGCGAAGTCACGACCAAAGACCACAAGGAATTGACGGCCGAGGGCAAGGTCGTCGGTGCTCTCATGCAGACCCGCCAGCCGCGGGACTTCATGCACCTGTTGCTCTCGGGGCCGGCCAACGTTGATCGCGACCGGTTCATCCTGGCGGGCCGAGATTTCCTGAGGGAGCAGTTTGAGGGCCACCGCTACTCCTATGCCGTCCATAATCGCAATGATCTTGAACAGCATCCGCACCTGCATGTCATCGTTGCGCTGCGCAACGCGAGCGGAAAGATGCTCAACCCCAATATCCGCGACTTCGCCGAATGGCGGGTCCGTTTTGCTGACAAGGCGCGGGAGCGCGGCATCCCGATCGATCGGCAGAAGCGCCTCGAACGTGCTGGCCCGCCGCCCGTCAAACGATGGGAGTGGGAAATGTTTCGCCGGATGGGAGCAACGGCGCCGTCGAACGTCGTCGAAAAGGTAATGTCCAAGCTCCGCGACACGCCGACGGCGCCGAAGCGTGAGGAGGCCAGGACGCGGTTCGACCAGAGCCGGCGTTCGGTCGGGCACGTCATTCGCATGCTGGATGGTATTGCCAAGGACCGCGGTGCACCGAGCACCGCACGAGAACTCAGCCAGGATCTGTCCATCGGGCTTCGGCGCGAATATGGGCGGCTTAAAACAGCGGTCCGCGAAGGCCGTGATCCCACACGAGAGAAAGGCGAGGACCACATGCTGCGATCCACACCCATTAGTGCCGCGCAAGCAAAGGCGGCGAAGGAAACGCTGGCGAACACCGCGCTCACGGTTGCCGCGAAGATTGCCAATCCATCTGATCGGCTAATCTTCGAGCAGGCGACGAAGATCATCGGCAAAGTCGTCGGGCTGCAGCTCGACTCACGCGTTGACAAGAATCGAGACCGAACGGAGTCTGGCAGGGATAAGCGGAGTTCGGACAGCCTCGAAACCAAGTCGGGTGCCGGTCGCGATCATATTGCGGAGCAGGGCGTGGTTAATAGGAGTTCGAACAACCGTTCTCTCGACGCATCGCGCATCGCCCGGTCTAATGCGGAGCATGACGCGCCGGAAACAGATCGTTCGAATCGGGAGCGCCCGAAACCCCGGCAGCAGGATCGCGACATACCAAAATCGATCAAGCTTCGCCCGCCTCAGGAGAAGGACAGGGACCGCACCCGCTAACCCTGCGAACCGCGCTGTTGGACACAGTTAAGCTCTCCAGCGATGGACCAGCCCAACGTCGCCTGGATCTCGGCGCGGAGTCGCTGGACCTCCGTGGCTTCAGGCGAAGACAAATTGGGGGCATGCTTTCGGGCCCAACTCTGAGCGGTTCCCTCGCTTCGGTTGCTGAAGTAGTCGATTACCGAGACACCCGCATCGTTGGCAGCGAGGCTACCAGCGGTCGAGCTGCCGATGAATACGGTTTCCTTCTTGCCGATCCCATACCGCTCCATAACTTGGAAGATCGCTCCGGCGCCAGCCTCCTGTTGCCGATCCGCCTCGCGCTGAAGGCCGGTTCCGCTTGCATGTGGGACATCACTCCATGTCACCCAGAAATCCGGCAGGGCACATCTGATGCTCAGTAATGCGTCAAGCAGTTCGGTCAGGGTTGCGAATTCTGATCCTCCATAGGCATCCGCGTCCATTCCACGCTCGTCCGAAATAAAGCCGAAACGAGCATCGAGGTGTCGCAGATGCCTTAACATTTCAACGAATTCTTCGTTGATATCTCCGAGCATGTAATCCCCGGAGGGACTAGTCTTTCTCAGGAGGGTGCCATCTCTCTCGAAAATGACGAGGCCGTTTGAACCGATACTCCTAAAGATCCTGTCTGCATATTTTGCATGATTATTCATTGGCTAAATTCCAAACCTTGAAGCCAGCTTCGCCATCACACGACTTCGAAATGATGCGCAGCTTCCTCTTGGGACAAGTCGGTCGCGATTGTCGTCATTACCCGGTTATGGGATGGGAAACGGTGAGGTATCTCCGGCGTTCGTACAAGCGAGCGGCAAAATGGCTTCCTCCTCTCACTCGCCGCTCATCTGTTCTGAAATCAACATCCCAACTTCAAAGTTTTGCTCCTGATAGTAGAATCGCTATGGAGTTGCGTGTAGTTGCGATACCCGTTAATCGGGCACAGACGCACGAAATATACCGAAACCAAACGAAACCAGAGCCGGTAAGCCATTGCCAAAGAATGGAAAGTTATTTCTCTCTCCGCCGAAGGACGGAAGTGATTTCAAAGAACTCTTCAAACAATTGACCGCGGCGGGAGCGGGCCGGCCGTTGGGAAGTGATGGCTTTCCCGCAGGCCCATGGACGCCCGAACTTCTCGCTGAGGCGATTTCACAGATCGATTCCAACCGGACTGGGGTCGATCTGCGAACGGTCCAGCTTTGGTTTCAAGAAAATGAGAAGGGTATCAGCACGACCAATATTCGTTGGCTGGCGAGAGTCTTCGGGTGTGATGATCCGGTAGCAACAAGCGAATGGCAAATGGAGCTAAGTGCGGCGCAATCTCGCTTGACGGCGAAGAGGCGAGGTTTGAAGAAAGCGGGAAGCAGCCCTGCGGCAGAGGTTCCAAATCTGGCATTGAATGTCGTCGATGAGGAGATGGAGTCGCCGGGGAAGCTGGAAAGGGATACTGAGGCTAATCAGCCGAGCCGACGTTTTAATTTGGCGAGGAGGTCGGAGGCGCTATTTAGCCGCGGATCTACCTTAGATCTACCTGCGTCGGTGTTTGCGGGTGCCACCGCCCTTGGGTTTCTCTCGTATATTGTGGGGATCCACAACGCGACTTACAATCGGGCGGATGGTCTCGTCAAACAGGTAGGTTTCCTCTGGGCACCCAATTGGACGTTCCTCTTTATGGTGTTCTTGCCACTGTTTTTTGCGTTCGTCATAGAGTTGCTGTTGTTTTGGAAGAATGAAGGGCGCTTACGGATTGTCGCGGCGGGCAATCGTGTGGAAAGCGACGACGCTTGGGCCCGCAACGTAGATGCTTCTTCGTATACATATTGGGCGGTCTTTATAGTCTGCGTGTTGTTCGCCGGTCTGTTTCAGTGGATCGGTGTGTGCTTGATCCCGTTGGTAAAAGGCGGTGGCAACTATGCGATAGATTGGGGCAAGTTAGCGCTCGTGCGGCCCGAAGTCATATCGGTGCCGATGGAGATTGTATTCACGGCGTTCGCTTATCTCTACATGTGCTTGTGCTTCTATCTCTTCTTCGTAGGTCTCATTTTGCTTCATACGATGATTAATGACCTTTGGAAAATCGGAGGAGCATCGAGGAGCCGGCCGCGAATTGATTATCAATACCATGTCCATGAAATCGGCTTACGGGTGATGCGCGGAATTTTTCGGTGCACTGTTTTAGGTCTTCTGATCGCCGTATGCATGAAGGCCCAAAGCTCCTACTTGGCGTCGAATGGAAAGAACATCGTGGCTTGGCTGCTTGCCGATATGTCGTCAGCTTTGTATGAGGGCAAAGACATGGGCAAAGGATTCAGCTACAGGATGCCGACCCACTACAGCAGCCTTCTTATCGCTATCTCGACGATTATCGTTTTTCTTTACGGTTCTATCCGTCTACGTGCCGGAAGCCGATTTCATTTTCCCATGTGGAAGATGTCAGCGGCAGTAGGGTTACTTTTTACCAGCTACCTGCTGATCGACGCATTTACAGGCTTTTCGATCCTTCTGTGCCTTGCAGTGCTGCTCGCGATGTACGGCCTCATTGATCCAGAGCTTGGGCGATGGAGAGCGAGCGACTGGGGAAGCAATCAGAATGTATCATAGTTGGCTTGATCGTTGGGATGAGCGGCGGGCAAGGCGCGGTGAGGAATCCAAGGAAATAAGCGATTTCGTCCTTGATGCCAACCTCGCCTTCCCACGCGCCAAGAACATAGGAAGTATCGGCGAGTTTTGTGTCCTCGCGGACCAGGCCGCGGCTGATCCAGCCTTTTTCGATGAACCGAGCGGGGACGATCAGCATTTTCAACGGCAAGACGGGTGGATCAAATTTCCGTCGGACATGTCCACTGACATCGAAGAGAACAATGTAGTCTGGGCAAAAATCACAGAAAGCGGGTCCTTCGAGCAGGCGTTGATGATTTTTCATCACTGGAATGCAAGTGCACGCAATCGTCAGATCGCCAACTTTTTCTCACAGCGTGGAATCACGGTTGTCGAGATCGCTATGCCTTATCATTTCGAGCGCAGCCGCTCCGGGTCCGTGCACGCCGATTTTATGCTTAGCCCTAATCTCGGTCGAACCATCCAGTCTGTACGGCAGGCGGTATGGGACGGGCGAAAACTCATTCGTTGGTTGAAAAGCGAAGGCTATCGAGAGATTTCTGTTCTTGGTATGAGCTTAGGTTCCTGGGTCGCAGGCTTAATCGCTGCGCACGACTTGGCTGTGTCAAAAGCCTCGTTGTTTCTTACAGCGGGAAGTCTCGCGGATATGGTTTGGACAGGGCGCGCGACACGGTCGATACGTGAAAGCCTTGAACCCGTTATTGAGCTGATCGATCTCAGAAGGGCGTGGGGTCCGCTTAATCTAGAGAATTACGCGCACAATTTGGCAAGACCCGATCTCGAACTTCACGTTGTGTTGGCTAAGAGGGACAAGGTTGTTCTGCCAGAGATATCACAGGGGTTCATGCAGATGCTGAAGGCCGCCGGAGCTCGGCCAAACATTTTGGAATTAAACTGTGGTCACTATTCGCTCGGCATGCCGCCTTACATTTTGTTGGCTGGTTTGAGCCTGAAACGGTTTCTGTCGTTCCGCCAGGCTCAGGGCTCAGTGAACAAACCCAGAAGATGACCGTTGTTGCGATCCAGATTTCCGAGAAGAGGATTTCCACACGATACTGACCTCGCTCGGTTCCATGCGGAAATCAACAATGTTGGGGGGCCGGCGCTCTTTCCTATCAACAAGGGGTACCGGTGGGGACGGTGCGGTGTTCGTTCCGACAGTCGGCTCGCGGGAGAGGCATGACTATGGCGTGATGGTATAACGTATCGCATAGGCATATTTGTGGAACTTTGCTGAGGATCGCAACTCATCAGAGCGGGCACATCGCCACTTTGACATCTCGTGAAAGTTCCGCGGACTTAGGACAGTTCTGTATGGTTCCAATCTGGATGGAAAGCGTCATCGGTGATGTGGAGTTTTGCGATCTGGGCATTGGAGACCTTGACCCCTTTGTGGTAGGTGCGGGTGTCAGGGCCTATTCGGCCTTGAGGCCGGTCTTTGCCGTGGTGGCACCGATCAGTTCGACCGCGGCCAAGCGATTTCGAGCCGGCGACACCGCCGGTTCTGAGTAATATGGCCGAACAGACGGTGCTCGATCTTGTTTCACTTCGAGGTACGGGCGGATAATGGGTGGACGTGAAGGATCAAGGCGGTCTCGTCTCACACTTTCGGCAATTCCAACTTCGGGAGCCTGACGCGCGCGCGGTTTGAGCCGCCGCAATCGGCCGTGACGGTCTGTTCACGTACCTTGGGATAGAGCGCTCTCGTCCCATGCGATTGAGCCAGCACCGGATCGACTGAACGGCGAACATCTTGACGCGGGTCGGCGTACATTTCGGGCGATAGTCGTTGCCGACATTCTTGTAGTTGCCCACCAGTTCCTTGTTCTTGGTGTCGGCGAACGTCACCGTCCTTGGTCAGATCGCCGAAGCCCAACTGTTGACCCGGCCAAGCTTATGACGAAATCACGATATCCGGCAAGTCCCGACACAACGTCAATTGGGTTCGGACCGCACCAGCTACGCGTACCGAGTTGTCAACGGAAACCAGCTAGAGAATATAAGGCGACCCAGCTGAAGGAACCCGAAATGCCTTTCGACCTCAAACGTTCGCCCGTTGCGAGCGACCATCGTGCAATTTGGAAAATGCTCGTGCGCAAAGACGTCCACGGCCTCGCGTCGAGGCAGCCGCTTCCAACAAGCCATGGCAGGGAAACTTTGATCTGGATCAAAGCGCGGTCCCGGCGAAATTGATAATCATCAAGCCGTGCCGGAGAAACAGGATAGCCGAACCCGCAATCGCGGCGTAATCGTCTAGGGTATGGCCAGCATGCCCGGCATGCGCAGCTACGCCCGGCACATGTGGGTTTCGAAGGGATCAGGATATGGACGTCGCACATAGTGGGGTTCTCGAGGTTGGCATCCCCGTCGCCTGCCGTTCCTGCCAGGCGCGGCACGGCGTCGTCTGCGGCGTACTGTCGAGCGGTCAGTTGAAGGACCTTGGCCGCCACT